>Ga0302323_100004406_pt1 | contig 11464 bp, 10 predicted proteins | sample Fen_T0_3_FD_201950 | JGI IMG/M metagenome (GOLD analysis project Ga0302323, IMG submission 201950) | Peat permafrost microbial communities from Stordalen Mire near Abisko, Sweden - Fen_T0_3 | ecosystem: Environmental > Terrestrial > Soil > Wetlands > Permafrost | place: Sweden: Abisko... | reverse complement strand
CAAGAACGCCTGTTTCGGGGTGTACGGCCGGTACGGTTTCGTCACACCCCCAAAAAATCACAAACCGCCGTCGCTGTCGATCCCCTTTGTGCATCTGGCGTCCCGAGCGAAGCGAGGTACGCCAGATGCCCTATGCGCAACACGCTCCTAGCGTTACGCATTCCCTGCGTTCCGGTCGCTGCTGGTTTGCCGACGGGTGGTCCCAAGAAAGAAGTTCGCCTTTCCCATGATCACCGCGCCGACCCCCTCGGGCCAAGGTGGACAGCCCTAGGGAACCGGCCCTGGGCCATCGCTGCGTACAAGGTTGTCTTCTTGAAGCTACAGCGTCGGAGCACCTCGCTTCGGCGAATTATCTGCAGAGGTTGCTCTCCCTGAAGTCCAGCCCGCGGGGGATACCGTGGGTCCGGCTCGCTAACGAGTAGACTTGACGACGTCTCAATTGTTGATGATGGCACGGTGAGGGTCCTTCCCGGCCAACGGTTGATCGTGGCCGCCGCTCCTCTGAGCAACGGATGTGCCAGGGAAACTTGCAGCGAAGTCAGCGAATCTTTGTGGAGGCTCTGCGTTGGATCTGTAGCCCTACCGTCCGATGAAGTGTCGGGCCACGACGGTCACACGGGAGGTCTGCTAGAGTTCGAAGTCAAACTCGGCTGTGACGCCCGCACCGGTGAGCTCGAATGAGGGGAAAATACGTGGTGGGGTAGGGGACAGCCGGGACGAGGTGATGCGGGACGCTTTGCGGGCCGGTGGTCTTCTCGGTCACAATATTGGGCACGAAGAGATTGTGGCTGCGAAGGACACCCTGCGGCAAGGCGGGTGCGCGGAAGGGGGATGCAGATCGCTGCCGCTTTTGTCTTCGTTGGGCTCGTCTCGTGCTCGCCGGCCGCTTCGCCCCGAGCGCCCACGCCACCTTTCAAGCTGGCATCGGACCGTGACGGAACCGCCTGAGGTCACGAGCGGCAATCGTGCCGAGGTAATCCGCCCAGGCGGCCTCTGGTTGACTGGCGATGGGGCGCTACCCTGCTCGATGCAGTCAATGTCGGCCCGTAGAGCCGTTCGCAGTAGCCACGGCGCACGAACATGTGAGCCAGCTTGGCAAGGGACGGTAGTGGGTCAGGCGAGTGTCTACGAAACGACCGATCGCGTTGACTTCAAACTGACCCACTACCCAAGGGACCGCCGGCCCGGCGGCTTTCACGTGCAGAAGTCGTGGCGTCGTCGTCCGGGCCGACAGCGTGAATCCGAGGTATGTTGACAATCGAACCGGGTGAGGTTCAATGCTGTGGGGGTAACTTTGGGGGTATCTCATCGAAGGTTACTGAGAAATTCGCATTGATATCAACTAGTTGTGGCACTAGTTCGATGGCTCATGAGATCCGCCACAACATAGTATTCCACCGACGTCCGCGAGGGTTTAGCCCCCAGCCCGACGCACCATGAACGCTATGGGCTTCGACATGTTCACGGCTTCCAGTTTGATGTTGCGGTGCGAAGCCGCCCAGACGCGGAAGACCTCGTCGGCGAACCCCTGGCCGATCTCTTCGACGCCGTGGAAGTCCAGGACGACCGTCCGAAATCGGTCGAGATTGTTGAGGACCCGCCGCGCTTCCGAACGAGAGATGAAATGCGCGGCGGTCGTGAAGAGCTTGACGACGATCCGGGTCTTGTTGAAATCGAAGTCTTCGGAATATTCGGCGAAGACCTCCTGCAGCATCCTCTTCGGCTTGCTGGCGACCTCGACACGGACGATCGTCCCCTTCTGCGCGGGGGAGCTTCCCACTGCCACGTCATCGATTGTGTTGTCGACTGTCCAATGCAGTCCTCCACTCGAGAGCTGGAAGACCCGTGCGGCCTTCGAGGCGAAGAACAATCCTTCCCCGGTATGGCCTTCAGGCAGGGTTGTGAGCTTACCCTTCGACAGCTCTTGCAGTGACTCGAGATCGGAATCGAAATGCAGCAGGTTGCGCAGGTTCGCGAATACGCCCACGCCGTCGTCCGTGATGACGAAGGCAATGCCATCCTTGGCGCTCTCGAAGCGAATCTCGACTTCTTGTCCGCCTGAGTGCTCGATGGCGTTGTTGAGCATTTCGGTAAAGCAGTATTGCAGAACGGATCGGGTCGGCGGTCCTAGCTCGGCCACGGCACGACATGCGGTCGACACCTCATTCCACACCCGATCCTCTGCTATCACCGAACGGGGATAGCGGCGCACGAAGGGCAGGGCGCCTCGATCTTGGTAGACCACCGAGCGGCCCGCACCCTTCCGGATCAAGACACCTTCCTCGACCATCTTGGAGAGGATCCGGTGAGCCATCTGGCGGGAGACCCTCAGGCGTTTCGACACTGCACCGGCAGACGTGGCTCTCTGCTGGGCTATGGCCAGGATGCGAGATCGGGATTCGTCGAAAGAAGGAATCGTAAACCTCTCGTAGGTAATCGTAAACTCAGGGAGTGGAATCGTCAACCTCGGTTGAAGAAGGTTCCCATCCGAGGAAGCATCTTTGTTGAAGGGTTGGCGGGCCTTCGCACCTCCTTGAAGCGAGAAGTCGGTCCGCGAAAGGATTCCGCCATGAGAACACCGCTGTTAGCTATTGCCACGACCCTGAGCGCCCTATTCATTGGAAACTGTGGGAACGAAACCTCGGGAGGACAAGCTGATGGCGCGACGAGCAATTCCGGCGGGAACAACGGCTCGGGCGGAGTGTCGAGCCCGGTCGGCGGTTCTACGCCTACGACCGGTTCGGGCGGCCTCATCAGCGCCGGCGGGCGCGCAGGCTCCCCCAGCGGCGGCGCTTTGGGCACTGGCGGATCGACGGGAAGCGGCGGCGCGCAGGCAACCGGCGGAGTGACCGAGACAGGTGGGCGTGTGGGTCCCGGCGGCAATACCGCCGCAGGTGGGGCCGTCGGAGGTCAATCGGCAGGTGGCGCTACCGGCAGCGGCGGGAGCGCCACGGGTGGAACACGCGCCCTCGGCGGCGCGGTCGGCACAGGCGCCTCCGTCGGGTCGGGAGGGGCCAGCGGTTCCTCCGGGCTGGGCGGCAGCCCGGGAACTGGCGGCAGCGCCGGATCAACGGGAAAACTCACTCCGCAGGAGGCGGTCAAGCTCATGGCTCCGGGCTGGAACCTCGGCAACTCGTTCGATGCGACCCCGAGCGAGACCAGCTGGGGCAACCCCACGCCCACTCAAACTCTGATCAAAGCCGTGCATGCCGCGGGCTTCAAGCTGCTGAGGCTGGCGGTGGGCTGGACCGACCACATTGGCTCCGGGCCAACCTACACCATCGACTCGGCGTGGATGAACAAAGTCAAGCAGACCGCTCAGTGGGCCATCGACGAAGGGATGTATGTCTTCATCAACACACACCACGATTCCGACGGAGGAAACGGGGGGTGGGTTTCTTTCCCCTCGTCCACGTCAGCGGCGCAGACCGTCGCTACCGAAGTCACGGCGGTTTGGACCCAGATCGCCACCACCTTCAAGTCTTTCGACAGCCGGCTGATGTTGGAGTGTTTCAACGAGCCCAATTACACCGCGGGTAGCAGCGGCCAGGCACAGACGGATCTCAACATGTACCTGGAGGCTTGCTTCAAGGCCATCCGCGACACCGGCGGAGCGAACGCCACCCGAATCGTCATGATCCAACCGATCGGCGCCAGCCCGGTTCAATCGGGCATCCAATCGATACAAAAGGTCAGCTTCATCAACGACCCCAACCTCGTGATCTCGCTTCACACCTATTACCCCACGAACTTCGGCCTCAGCACCACTGCGTACGCCTGGGGAAGCGCTTCGGACTATAGCAGCATGCAGAACTCGATCGCCCAGCAGATCCGCGTCTGGTTGCCCACCCAGGTCATCTTCGTTGGCGAGTGGGGCTCCATGGACGCACAAACGCTGGCCAATCGAGCCGCCCACGCCCAAGCCTACTCCCAAGACACTACCACCGCGGGTATCGTTCCCATCTGGTGGGACAACGGTGGCTCGGGCACAAGCTCATTTTCGCTTTTCGACCGGACCAGCGGTGCCATCTCGCGTCCGACCATCGTCACCGGGATCATGACGGGCGTGAAGAATGGCCTGGCGTCCTCCAACAATTGGGCCACCAAGCCCTGAACGGTCCCGACGGGAGATGAGCTGACCGTGATTGTTACTGGCGTGTCCCCTGCTGATTGGGTAGATCCCGACTGAAAGGCAGGGGATAATGCCACTCGACAATTACGTGACACTTGGACGATCCGGCTTGCGGGTTTCGCCCATGTGTCTTGGTGCGATGACTTTCGGGGAAGAGTGGGGATGGGGCTCTTCGGTGGCAGACACGCAGGCCATCCTGGATCGCTTTCTCGAACGAGGTGGCAACTTCATCGACACTGCCAATGCCTACACGAAGGGCCATTCCGAGAAGATCATAGGGGACCACATCGGTCGTCACCCGAGCAAACGGGACCGAGCGGTGCTTGCAACAAAGTTCCTCAGCAACCTTTATCGCGGGGATCCCAACGGCGGTGGCGCGCACCGCAAGGCGATTGTTTCGGCCTGCGAGCAGTCTTTGCGTCGGTTGCAGACCTCGTATATCGACCTCTATTGGATGCACGCGTGGGACGCCACCACGCCCATCGAAGAAACCCTGCGCGCACTCGACGACTTGGTCCGAGACGGCAAGGTTCGCTACATTGGCTTCTCCGATACGCCGGCGTGGAAATGTGCCGAAGCCCAGACCATCGGACACTTTCGCGGCTGGGCACCGCTGATCGCGCTACAGATCGAATACTCGCTGCTAGAGCGCACGGTGGAGGGCGAGCTGATTCCCATGGCCCGTGAATTGGGGCTTGGCGTGACCCCGTGGGGTCCCTTGAAGAGCGGCGTGCTTTCGGGAAAGTACACGCGCGACAAGCATGGCAAACACGACGCCGGGCGCGGCGCCTGGGCTCTTAGCGCGCTGAATGACAAGACCTACGACCTTCTTGAAGAGCTGGCCCGAATCGCCAAGGCGCTGGGCAGCACGGTGGCGCGCGTGGCGCTGGCGTGGGTGCAATCGCGTCCGGCTGTCGCCTCGACCATCATCGGCGCACGGACGCTCGCGCAGCTGGAAGACAATCTCGCCGCGCTCGACGTTCCTCTAGGCGCTGACCACGTCGCGAAACTGGACGCTCTGTCGAAACCGATCCTGAACTTCCCCGCCGATTTTATTGCCAACGGCGCGCCCTTCATGCACGGCGGAACCACCATCAACGGCCGCTCTGCTGCGCCCTGGCCACTGTCACCCAAGGACGACAGCGATCGCTATTGAGCGCTGCCTATGCATTCACCTCGTTGGCCTTTCCGCCCTGGGCCAACGAGGCTATCGTAGGGCATGGCTCAAGACTTCGTTCATCGGACCATTCTTGGAAAATCCATCCATCGCTATGGCATCTCGGCGTCCTACGGCCTGAATGAGGCGGGGGTTCGAGAGGCATTCGATCTTGGGGCCAACTACCTCTTCTGGTCGCCCAGCAAGAAGTTCCTGAAGACCGTTATCAAGGACGTAGTCATGAAAGACCGGGAGCGCTTCGTGCTGGCAACCGGCCCCATCCTCGGCTATTTCGCGGGGTCGGTGCGCCGGGCGACCGAGAAGGCGCTGCGTGCGAGCGGCAGTGACTATCTCGATGTCGTGCAGGTCTTCTGGGCGGGCAAGCTGTCGGCCCTCACCCGGTCGGTCATAGGCGAACTCGTGAAGTTGCGTGAGGAGGGCAAGGCGCGTGCGATCGGCGTCTCCATTCACGATCGCAAGCGTGCCGCCAAGCTGGCAGCGGAAGGACCGCTGGATTTCTTCATGATCCGCTACAACGCCGCACACCCGGGCGCCGAAGTCGACATCTTCCCGCACCTGCCTGCAAAGAAGCCGATCATCGCGGCCTACACGGCGACGTCGTGGCGGAAGCTGCTCGAGACGCCCAAGGGGTGGGATGGGCCCGCCGCGTCAGCAGGCGACTGTTTTCGCTTCTGCCTGACCAATCCGTATGTCGATGTGGTGGTATCAGCACCCAAGACCGCGGCCGAGATGCGCGAGAACATGCAGGCCCTCGAGCGTGGACCACTGTCGGACGAGGAAATGGCCCGTATGCGTGCGTTCGGCAAAGCCGTGCACGGCTAGATCGCCCCGGGGCCGAGGGTTCCGGGATCCGACTCCGTGGCCTCAGCGCCCTCCGTGGTTAAGCATCCGGAAATCGCCAGCCCTTGCGCTACTGGAACGCGTATGATGCGACCCATGCGCTTCACGCGTGGGTGCCTTTGTGCGCAAGTCGGCCCTTTGCTGGCGCTGTCTCTGCTGGCGGGGGCGTGTGGCGATGCTGCCACGGGACCCGGGGCAGGCCCGGGGGGCGGACAAGCGGTCAAACCCGACAGCGCGGCCGATCTTGGAACCGACATCTCCGGCCAGGGGCCGAGCGACGTGAGAGCCGAGCTGGTGGCCAACCCAGACACCGCCGCCGACGGCGCGGCCGACACCGCCGCCGACGGCGCGGCCGACACCTATGGTCAGACAGTCGGTGACACCCGGACCGAGGTAGCAAACCGCCTAGACGCGGCCAACGACAGTGGCGCCGCCGTTTACATCGGTCTGCCGCAGCCGATGTGCGTCTGGAACGAGGCCTATCAAGAAAACTACGCGGCGGACACCGTAGCCGAAATCTTGTCCAGCGCGCGGAGTTGCTATGTACTTATCGATCCGTTTGCCAACACCGAGGCCCGTGGCGCCATCGGGCAGATCCAACAGAATCGAAACCTGGTTGGCTGCTACATCAGCACCGGCACCTGCGAAGACTGGCGCGACGACTATGCCGCGATGAAACCCTACTGCGTAAGCAAGCAGTGGGGCGAGTGGCCGGGCGAATTCTTCGTCGACAGAACCGACCCCGCGCTGGTTGCGCTGATGGAAGTGCGCCTCGACAAGATGGCGGCCTGGGGCTGCAACATGGTGGAGTTCGACAACATGGACTGGGCATTCGATTCGGCCAACCGGACGCAATACGGCGTCACTGCGACTTCGGCGCAAGGCGAATCGTACAACCAGGCCCTTTGCGCCTACGCCCACGCCAACGGGATGGGCTGCATGGCGAAATCCAGCGCACAAGGGGCGGCCAACTTCGACGGCCTGACTGTCGAATCTGCGCCGGGCAACCTGGACTGGTGGGAGTCGGCCCACATGCAGGGCATGCTCTCGTCAGGGAAGATCGGAATCGTGGTCCACTATGACGAGACCGACTGCGCGGGGGTGCGCACCACCTACCAGAGCAAGTACGGCAGCAAGCTGTCCTTCATCTGCGAGGACCGCGCACTCAAGAAGTACCGCCATTTCCCGTAGTGAGCGGGCGGCAAGGGGTGACGGGGGCCTCGGCCGAGGGCGGCCTACCGCTTGTCGACGGCCCCGCGCCGCGCCTGGCGCGCCTGTTCGCGGAGCATGAACAGGTAGAGACTTTCGACTTTCGCCCGCGCCCACGGCGTTCGACGCAGGAATTTGAGACTGGAGGCGATGCTCGGGTCGTGGGTAAAGCAGCGGATGTCCACTTGCTGGCCAAGCTCCGGCCATCCGAAGTGCGCGACCAGTTCTGTGACGATCCTCTCGAGCGTGATCCCGTGCAGCGGATTGTGGGCTTGTCCAGTGGGCATTCAGTCCTTCGCTTTTCGGTTCAGTTTCCCGTTCCTATCCCGGATTACGAACTCGACTTCAAACGGAGGAGCGACCTGCATGGCAATCGGGCCAGCCATAGTACACGGTTGCTGGCGCGAGCGTAGTCCGGAGTCTGACCTTGGCGCGGCCGACGAGCGGACGCGTGGGTGAGCGTGCGGTCGGTCTGGGGGCTCGAGGCCGCGATCGCGGGTTTTGCGCCTGTGCAGGGGGCCTGAACCGGCAAACACCTCTTGACCGCGTGCAGCCTTGCCCCATGATGGAGCCAAAGCGGGGACCCAGGCTAGCTGTCGAAGGTTTCCCGCCGAAGCGGACTGCCCAGGTAGCCGCGTCCCCTCACGCATCGTCAAACACCAACAAAGGAATTCCAATGCCCAAAGGCCCCCTGTCCAAGTCAGACCTGATCCAGAAGATCGCCGACCAGTTCGATGAGAAGCTCACCCGCAAGGACGTAAAAGGTATCATCGAGACCGTGGCCGCTATCGGTCACGTGGAGCTGAAGAAGAACGGTGTGTTCATCGTTCCAGGGCTTGTCCGTATGGTCGTCGTGAAGAAGCCGGCCACGAAGGAGCGCAAGGGCATCAACCCCTTCACGAAGGAGCCTACGGTCTTCAAGGCCAAGCCAGCACGTAAGGTCATCAAGGGCCGTCCGGTGAAGGCTGCCAAGGACGCCGTCGCGTAGGACGCTTCCGAACCGCTCAGGGCCGCTGTCCTATGTGACGTTTGCGGTCCTGGGCGTCGTTGCTTCCGAGCCGGTTAACGCCGTTACGTTACGAGGGGAGGCGCACCGTCGAGTCGGTCGAGCAGGTGACCGACGCCCCCCACGGGAACAGGACATCCAGGTAGGCATTCCACTGCCGGCAAGGCGATCGACCTGGGCATTCGCATCAAGCCCTGGGCACAGATCCCTACTTCTTTTCCGCGAGGCGGATGCACAGCTCGTCCCAATCCTCGCCCGAGGCAGTCAGCAGAATGCCTGCGCGTGCCGTGAAACGCGGATCGACGTTCTCGATCGTGGTGCAGTGGACGATGATGCCCGAGACCTTGATCAGCTGGCGCGGGTTTTCCAGTTGAACCGTAACGTGGATGCGGGTGCCCACGGGCCGTGCGTCGGGCATTACCAGCAAGACGCCGCGGGCGCTGGCATTCACGATGCGCGAGTTGGTGGCCGGGCCCTTGAGGTCCAAGTGAATGAGCGCGGTGGCGTCGAGCGCCATCCGCGGACCACCCCAGCGTCGTTCGATGTCCTTCAGAACAGGTCTTTCCGCTGGCTGGTTATTTCTTTGGCGCTGCTTTGGGCTCGGCCTTGGCGCCCGCCTTGGGCTCGGCCTTGGGTGTCCCACGAGAGGCGGCATCGGCTGCGGCGGCTGCGGCGGCCGCATCGGCTGCTCCGGCAGCGGTGGTCGGCGCGGCCACGCCAGGCATGGGCTCTTGCGGTTGCGTCTGGGCGACCTGGGTATCGACGCCGCCCTCGGGTCCACGTTCCCACTTGTCGACCCGACCCGAGCCCGTGGTATCGAAGCCGATGCGGTCGAGACGACCATTTTCGAAGTACTGCCACTCGTCGACCTTGCCGTCGCCGTTGCGGTCGCGCTCCACGCGCACGAGCTTTCCGCCTTCGTAGAACTCGTAGTAGTCGGGCTTGCCGTCGAAATCCATGTCCTTCTCGGCGCGGACCTTCTTGCCGTCCTGGAAGAAGGTGCGACCGTTGAACTTCCCGCTGTAGTTCATGGAGTACTCGTCCATGAACAGGTCGCCGGTTGGCCCGTAGTATTGGACCAGGTCGATCTTGCCGTCGAAGTCGAGGTCGGTCTGCTTGCAGACGAGCTGGTTCACCGCGCGGCCGTCCTGGCTTCCCTGGAGGAACAGCTTGATGACGTCGGGCTTGCCATCGCCGTTCGCATCCAGCGAGACCACCTGCTTACCGCGGTCGTCGCAGCGGGATCGGTCGAATTTTGCGCCGAAGTCTTCGTTCGAAACCTTGAGTTCCGACCCGGGGTTGCCCACCGATTTTTGGGTACCGCCGCAACCCAGGGCGAGTCCCAAACCCATTGAAAGGAAAGCCGCAAACCGCAAAGCGGAACGGCCACCATCTTGTCCAAGCGGAAGCATACCCGGTAGGCTAGGCCAACTGCGCTGTGGCGGCAAGGGTCAGTCACATATTTGCTGGGTGCAGGCGACCAAAACATTCTGTCTGGCCGTCTGCGTTGGCTGCCGGCGCGGCAATGTGCATTGACTACTGACATATGGTCATGCATGGTCGGTCCTGCCATGGCACGGAACAAAATCTCGACCACCGTGTACATCACGCCTGAACAGAACGAACAGCTCAAGCTCCTGCACCAGAAGACCAAGGTGCCGGTGGCGGAATACATTCGCCAAGGAATCGATTTGGTCTTGGAGAGAGAAAAGCGGCATCTTCCCGGGCAGCTCACTCTCGACGTGCTCCGCAAATAGCCCCAGGTAACCAAGGTAACGAAGTGCCGACGCCGACCCATCTGATCCGCAATTTCTCTATCATCGCCCATATCGACCACGGCAAATCCACGCTGGCCGATCGCCTCATCGAGTTCACCGGCGCGCTTACCCAGCGCGAGCAGAAGAATCAGTTCCTCGACAACATGGATCTGGAGCGCGAGCGCGGCATCACCATCAAGGCGGCGACAGTTCGCCTGATGTACGCGGCCAAGGACGGCCACAGCTACGAGCTGAACCTAATCGATACGCCCGGCCACGTGGACTTCCACTACGAGGTGTCTCGGTCGCTGGCGGCGTGCGAAGGCGCCCTGCTGGTGGTCGACGCCTCGCAGGGGGTGGAGGCGCAAACCCTTGCCAACGTCTACCTCGCCACCGAGAACAACCTGGCCATCGTTCCGGTCATCAACAAGATCGACCTTCCGTCGGCGGATCCCGAGAATGCGAGACGCCAGATCGAAGAGATCATTGGCATCGATGCTTCGGGAGCGATCTTGGCGTCGGCCAAGGACGGCCGCGGTATCGAAGATATTCTCGAGGCGGTGGTTCGTATCGTTCCGCCCCCGCAGGGCGACGCGGCCAAGCCGCTCAAGGTGCTGCTGCTCGACAGCTGGTACGACAGCTACCGCGGCGTCGTGCTGCTGGTGCGCGTGGTCGACGGCACCCTGAGGCCGAAGCAGAAGATTCGCCTGGTCGCGGCCGGGCGCGACTACGATATCGTGAGCCTTGGCGCCTTCGCGCCGTTTCCGAAGGACGTGGACGACATTGGACCGGGCGAGGTGGGCTTCATCACCGCCGCCATCAAGGAAGTTGCCGATGCGCGGGTCGGCGACACGATAACCGAGGCCAACAAGCCGTGCGAGAAGCCGTTACCCGGCTTTCAGCCCGCCAAGCCCATGGTGTTTGCGGGCATCTTCCCGACCGACCCGGCGAAGTATGAGGATCTGCGCGACGCCCTCGACAAGCTTCGCCTGAACGACGCCAGCTTCAGCCGCGAGCCCGAAGTGTCGGCGGCGCTCGGGTTCGGCTTCCGCTGCGGCTTCCTTGGGCTTTTGCACATGGAAATCGTGCAGGAGCGCCTCGAGCGCGAGTACGACCTCGACCTCGTGACCACGGCGCCCACCGTGCGATTCCAGGTCGTGCGGCGCGACGGCACCGTGATGGTGCTGGACAACCCGGCCAAGTTCCCCTCGGAGGGCGACATCGAACGCATCGAGGAGCCGATCATCGGCGCCACCATCCACACGCCGCCAGAATTCGTGGGCGGCTTGCTGAAGCTTTGTGAAGAACGGCGCGGGACCCAGACGGGCCTGAGCTATGCCGGT
>Ga0302323_100004405_pt1 | contig 11464 bp, 9 predicted proteins | sample Fen_T0_3_FD_201950 | JGI IMG/M metagenome (GOLD analysis project Ga0302323, IMG submission 201950) | Peat permafrost microbial communities from Stordalen Mire near Abisko, Sweden - Fen_T0_3 | ecosystem: Environmental > Terrestrial > Soil > Wetlands > Permafrost | place: Sweden: Abisko... | reverse complement strand
CGCGGTGCGTGCCGCCCAGCGATGCGCGCAGCGCCGCCGGCTGCTGCCCGGCTTCCGAGTTAATGAAGGCCGCGCGCAGGATGTCGGAGAGCTTCACCATCAGGCGCTCGGCGATGGTGCGGAACGCCTTGCCCTTGCGCTGCTGGGCGGCCTCCCACGCGTGCGCGAGCACCTGCGCGGGCATGGCCCGGTCGCAGTCGACCACGTCGCCGTCCAACTGCAATTTTTCGGCGATGTGCGTCAATACCGTTCCCGCCGACGGGTCGTCCGGCATCGCGAGCTTCCGCGCGGCCACTTCCCAGAGTTCGCACAGCGTGCCGGCGGCGCCACCGGCAAGCAGCGACCGCACCTCGCGCTCCAGCCTCAGCACGTGCTTGCGCATACGCTCGCCGCCGATTCCGCGGGGGGCCAACTCCTGCAGCACTTCGTCGACGACCGACGAGAGCGGACGGATCGTACCGGCCCCGGGGCCGCGGTCGACCAACACCAGCGGAAAGTCGTAACGCAGGTGCGTGAGCTCGCGGTAGCGCGCGAGGAGCGCGGGCCGCAGCGCGAGACCGTCGACGGCGTCGACGCCCTCGCCTTGCCGTCTTCCCGTCGAGAAGAACAGCTGTTGTTCGTGATATCGGGTGGCCGTGTCCATGGTGCTCGATTGCGTTGGAATCAGGTGGTTGGGAGGTTCAGGTCATGCGACCCGGCGGACCGGAGAATCGTCATCCGGCCAGACCGTGACCTTGTCGAGTTCGCTCTCGAGTCCGGCCCGAATCTGCTCGGCAGTCCGCATCGGGCTCACCGCGCGCAGGTCGTCGTAGCAGGGCACGGCGGGGTTGTGATAGAGGATGCCGACCGGAATCGGATCCTCGGACGACGCGATCTCGCGCGCCCGGTCGAGGTTCGACGGATCATGAGCGATCTGGTTCGTGTACGTTCGCGACAGCTCCGGCGAGATCGTGAGGCCGTTGGGGTGCGTCAGCAGCAGCGTGCGGCCGGGGTCGTGCAGCCAGGGCTCGAACATCTTGGGCAGGAACTCGGGACAGCGCTGGATGACGCGCACGAACGAAAAGCCGCGGTGGTGGTAGGCCTTCTTGATGACGTCGAAAAGCAGCTCGGGGATCCAGTCGACCGCCTGCGCGATGAACGAGGCGTTGGTCACGCCGAGCGATACGGTGAGCGGATTCATCGCCTCCATGGTCGAGCCGCGCGGCGTCGTGTTGCTCTTCAATCCCCGCGGCGACGTCGGTGACGCCTGCTTCTTGGTGAGCCCATACACGTGATTGTCGTGCAGGATGACGGTGAGGTTGGTGTTATAGCGAAGGGCGTGGATCCAGTGAGCGGTGCCGATGCTGCAGCAGTCGCCGTCCCCGGTGTTGACGAACACCTCGAGGTCAGGACGCGCCATCTTGACGCCCTGCGCGATCGGAAACGCGCGGCCGTGGATGCCGTGGAACCCGTACGTCTTCATGTAGTGGGGGAAGCGCGACGAGCAGCCGATGCCGGACACGAATACGGTGCGCTCGGGCGCCAGGTTCTCGTCGCGGCAGAGTCGCTGCACGGCGGCCAGGATCGAGTTGTCGCCGCAGCCGGTGCACCAGCGGGGCACGCCCCCCTGGTAGTCCTCGAGATTGTGGTGGGCCTCGTGCAGCTTGATGAGGCACTGGGTGACGGGCATGGTCATGGCAGGTCTCCGGCTACGCCGTCGGCGTCGCGAGTTTGGCGCGCGCGAAGCGCACGATTTCGGAAGGCTTGATCGGCTGGCCGCGCGTTTGCGTCCAGCAGTCGATGTCGACCAGGAAGCGCGAACGCAGCATCATCGCCAGTGCCGCGTAGCGCCGGTTGTCCTGGTCGATGAGTTCGTCCTCGAGGTTGTCGGCCCAGTTGGCCTCGATCGTAATCACCTGCCGGAAGCGCTTCAGGATCTCGCGGATGCCCGACGGCATGGGCTGGATGAACGTCAAGTGCAGCGACGACACCTTGAGCCCTTCGTCGCGCATCTTTTCGACCGCCTCCTCGATCGCGCCCTTGGTGCTGCCCCAGCCGACGATCAGAAGGTCGCCCTCCGGATCGCCGAACACCGGTGGCGTCTTGAGCGTCTTCTGCAACGCGGCAATCTTCAGGCTGCGATTGCGCAGGCCTTCTTCGTTGATCTCGGGGTCGTAGGCGACCTTGCTGCCGCGGTCGTGCGCTAGGCCTGTCAGCGTATGCATGCCATGCGGCTGTCCCGGCACGAAGCGGTGAGTCATTCCCGTGACCGGATCCCAGTCGTAGGGCTTCGCGCCGTCGGGAACCGGCGTCTGGTCGAGTGGCGGCGCGAGCCAGTCGGCGTCGAAAGCGGGGCGGGGGAACGGCTGCTGTGCCGTGGACAAACTGGCATCCGACAGCACGACGACGACGGTGTTGAACGTTTCCGCGATCTTGCGCGCGGTGATCATCGAATAGAAACAGTCCTCGATGCCGGACACCGCCAGCACGACCTTCGGCGCGTCGCCGTGGCTGCCGTAGATCGCCGTGAGGAGATCGCCTTGCTCCACCTTCGTCGGCTGTCCGGTGGACGGGCCGCCGCGCTGTACGTTGACGACCACCAGCGGAATCTCCGCCATGACGGCGAGTCCGATGCCCTCCTGCTTGAGCGAGTATCCCGGTCCCGACGTGACCGTCACTGCGCACTTGCCTGCATAGGACGCGCCAATCGCGAATGCGCACGCGGCGATCTCGTCCTCCGCCTGGTGGACGATGCCGCCGACCCGCTCGAACACGTCGGACAGGTAGTGCGAGACCGACGTCGCCGGCGTGATCGGGTACATCGCGCAGATGTCCATGCCCGACGCCAGCACGCCAAGCGCCAGTGCGGTGTTGCCGTTGACGACGATCTGCGGCTCGGTCGAGCGCACCGCCGGAATGCGGTACTTGAAGTCGAGGTTCTGCTCGGCCCACGCATAGCCGGCTTCGAGCAGCCCCTGGTTGACCTTGATGACCTTCGGATCCTTCTTGCCGAACGTCAGCGCGACCTGCTCGTGGCCGAGCTTGGGATCGAGGCTGTACAGGTTGCACAGCATCCCGAGCACGAACATGTTCTTGCCCTTGCGGGGGTCGGCCACGAGCTTGTGACATTCGCGCTCGAGCGGAACCTCGTAGACGCGGAATCCGGCCTTCTTGAGGGAGTCCACGGTCTCTGCGTAGGACGCGACGATCTTCGGGTCGCGGTGCTCACGCCACATGCTTTCGAGCAGGATCTGCGCGCCGGGTTTCAGCTCGCCGGCGCGGACGCGGCCGATCAGCACCTGTTCATTGAAGGCGACCACGAGATCGGTCTCATCGCCGCCATTGGTCACCTTCTTCGTGCCGATGCGGATGCGGATGCCCGATGCGCCGGCGACGCTGCGAGCCGGTGGCTGAATTTCGGCGGGGATGATTTCCGTGGTCCAGATCCCGTTGCCGGTTCGTGCGGCGATGGCGCCGAGCGACTGACCGCAGCGCTGCGCGCCTTCGCCCGAGTCGCTGATCACTTCGACGATGTGCTCGGAGAGCGTTTCCGCGTCGCGCAGTTTCGCGGGCAGGCTGGGTGCGCGAACGGGTTCCGGGGTCAGCGTGGCAACTTCTGTCATGGTCGTTCCATAGTCATGCTTGCATTCGTTCGGCGCCGCAGGTAACGCGTTCCCGCGCCCGTCGCTCCATCGCGATTCAGATTCAAGCTACCCGCACGCGCGCGTAGCCGTGCTGTTCCGACGCGAAACCGAACCGCCGTCCCGCGTGGGGCTCCTCCGGTGCGTACACGAGGTCGGTGTCGCGCAGGCCCAGCCAGTCCTTCATCGCGCGCGCAGCGCGGCGTCCGGCGCCCATTGCCTCGATGACGGTGGCGGCGCCTGTAACGATGTCGCCGCCCGCATAGACGCCCGCGATTGACGTCGCGAGGTTCTCGTCGGTCTCGATGTAGCCGCGCTTGTTGAGCTGCAACTTCGCCGTCTGGCCGAGGATGGGGTTGGCATTGGTGCCGATCGCGTAGACGACGCTGTCGCACTCGAACTCGAACTCGCTGTCCGGCACGGGCACGGGTCGCCGGCGGCCCGATGCGTCGGGCTCGCCCAGTTCCATTTTCTGGCAGCGCATGCCGCGCACACGCTTCTGGTCGTCGCCCAGGATTTCGAGTGGACTCGTCAGCCAGTGGAATTCCACACCTTCTTCGCCGGCGTGATGGATTTCCTCCGCGCGGGCGGGCGCTTCGGCCTTGCCGCGGCGGTAGACGCAGTACACCTTGTCGGCGCCCAGGCGCAGCGACACGCGCAACGCATCCATCGCGGTGTTGCCCGCGCCGATGACCGCGACGCGCTTGCCCGGTTGCATCGGCGTGTCGTAGTTCGGAAAGTCCCGTGCCCGCATCAGGTTGCAACGGGTCAGCAGCTCGTTCGCCGACAGCACGCCGTTGAGCGATTCGCCGGGAATGCCCATGAAGCTAGGATAGCCGGCGCCGGTTCCCAGGAACACCGCGTGGAAGCCCATTTCGGTGAGCATCTGCTCGATCGTGAACAGGCGTCCCACCAGCGTGTTGCATTCGAAGCGCACGCCCAGCTGTTTCAACTTGTCGATCTCGACATCGATGACCGCATTGGGGAGGCGGAAGTCGGGGATGCCGTACTTCAGCACGCCGCCCGGTTCGTGGAACGCCTCGTAGACGACGACTTCGCAGCCGGCCTTGGCCATGTCGGCGGCGCAGGCCATGCCGGCGGGGCCGGAGCCGACGATGCCGACCTTGAAGCCGTTCTTCTCGATGTAGGGCAGGTTGACCCAGCCTTCGCGGATCGCCATATCGCCGACGAAGCGCTCGAGCCGTCCGATGGCGACCGGCTCCAGTGTGTCGCCGACCGTGCACACGCCTTCGCACTGGTTCTCCTGTGGACACACCCGACCGCAGACCGAGGGCAGGAGGTTGGTGTCGGTGATGACGTCGTAGGCGCCGTGATAGTGCTTGTCCGCGATCTTCTGGATGAAAGCCGGGATGTCGATGCTGACCGGACAGCCGCGAATGCAGGGCTCGTCGGGGCACTGCAGGCAGCGCTCGGCTTCGCGCAGCGCGTTTTCCAGCGTGTAGCCGCAGGCCACTTCCTCGAAGTTGCGCGCGCGCTTTGCCGGATCCTGCTCGGGCATCGGCGTGCGCTCCTGCGGAATGTTGCGTATGGTTTTCTTCTTGGCCATGATGGGGTCGCGAATTCGTTGGGGGTACGGACTTCAGAACAATTCCGTCGAACCCGCCGGCGGGCTGCCCATTCGGCAGCTTTCCTCCCACTTCTTCAGCGCTTCCTGCTCGGTGGGGCGGTAGCGGGCGAGGCGGGCCATCAGGTCGTCGAAGTCGACGGTGTGCGCATCGAAGTCCGGACCGTCGACACACGCGAACTTGATCCCGTCGCCGATCTTGACGCGGCAGCCGCCACACATGCCGGTGCCGTCGACCATCACGGGGTTGAGGCTCACCAGCGTCTTCACGTTCCGCGGCCGGGTAACTTCCGCGCACGCCCGCATCATGATCGGGGGGCCGATGGCGATCGCCTCGTCGATGTCCGGATGCGCGGCGAACGCCTGCTCCATGCCCTTGGTGACGAGCCCCTTGATTCCCGCCGAGCCGTCGTCGGTGCAGACGATCAGCTCGTCGCACACCGCGCGGAATTTTTCTTCCCAGAACATCACGCTCTTGTTGCGGAAGCCGATGACGCCGATCACGTAGGCGCCATTGCGCGCGTAGGCGCGGGCCTGCGGATAGACGGGGGCGACACCCAGGCCGCCGCCGACGCAGAGCACCTTCTTCGGGCTGCCGATGTGACTGGGAATGCCCATCGGGCCGACCACGGCGAAGAGCTTGGTCCCGACACGGCAGTTCTGCTGCATTTCGCGCGTCGTCTTGCCGACGGCCTGGATCACCAGCGTGATCGTCCCCGCCTCGGGGTCGAAGTCGGCGAGGGTCAGCGGTATGCGCTCGCCGTGCTCATGCTCCATCACGATGACGAACTGCCCGGCCTTGGCGGCCTTGGCCATCACCGGATGGCGTATCTCCAGTTCATAGGTGACGTCGGAGTAGTCCTCGCGCCCGACGATCTCGAAGTTCGACATTTCGGCCAGCCTCGCTTTCGCGTGTTTGCATTGTTCGCCGCGCTACGGCCTGACATCGCTGCCGGCCCACAGTCACGATTCGGGAATGCTACGCCGCCGATCTGCCACGGGGGGCGTGACACCCACGGGCGATTTGATCTGCGTCAGCTTTTGCCTGAATCAGCCGCCGGCTGCGGACGTGTGATCCCGCGTGACCGCCCAGACGCCATCGGTGCGCTCAAGGATCAGCGTGAAAAGCCCGTGCGGCGCCTTGTCCGCGGTCTCGTTGGCGCGGGCGAGACGCCACTTTCCAAACACATAGACGATGTCCGGCGAGAACTCGCGGACCTCGACTAAGTCGAAGTCGAGCTTGCCCATCGCGGCGGCATCGGGGTAACCCTTCCGGTAGCTGTCGAGTGTCGGCTGCCAGCCGTAGTTGAACCTGTCGCCGCTGGCGAAACGGAGGGCGTCGCTGCGCGCATAACCTTGCATGAAGCCGTCGATGTCGCCCCGGTTCCAGGCTTCTTTCTGGGCAGCGATGACGGTGCGCGCGGCGGCGGTGGCCGCGGTGTCGGCCGCCAGTGTGACCTGGCAGAGCAGCATGAGAAGCACGAAGGACAGCAATCGTTGCATCGAAGTTCTCCTCACCGGGCGAGCCACGCAAGCACACGGGGATGGGTCAGCACGTCGGCATTGACGACGAATTCAGGCTTGCGGCCGCGCGCTGCGTCGACGATGCTCGTGAGGCCCGTGGATGCCATGTTGTGAAAGCATTCGTCGGTCCAGCACAGCGAATGCGGCGTGACGATGACGTTGTCCATTGCCAGCAGCGGGTTGGCCGGGTCGACGGGTTCCTGCTCGAATACGTCGAGCGCTGCGCCGGCGATGCGTCCGGCCTGCAGTGCGGCAATCAGCGCCTTCTCGTCGACGACGGGTCCGCGCGATACATTGATGAAATAGGCCGTCGGTTTCATCAACGCGAGCTGCGGCGTGCTGATCAAGTGCCGCGTCTCGTCGTTGAGCAATGGAATGGTCACGACGAAGTCGGACTCGCGCATCAGCGTATCCAAGTCGACCTTGCGTGCGCCAATGTACGAGAGCTCGACCGCGTTCACGTATGGGTCGGCGGCGAGCAGCCTCAGGTCGAACACGCGTGCCATCCGCAGCAGTTCCTTGCCGATGCGCCCCGCTCCGACCACACCGAGCGTGCGCCCGGACAGCCCCATGCCCATGTTGTCCATGCGCTCGTCCCACCGGCCGGTTCGGGTGAGGCGGTCCTTCAGCGCCAGCTTGCCGGCGAGCGCCAGGATGAATGTCAGCGCGATCGTGGCCACCGGCCGCGGCATCGCCATCGGCGTGTTGGTGACGACGATACCGGCGCGAGTCATCGCCGGCACATCGACCGAGTCGTAGCCGACGCCGTGGCGGGCGACGACGCGCAGCCGGCAATCTGCGCGGGCGACCGCGGCGGCAGGCGTGCGCGCCATGTTGACGTAGACGGCGTCGTAGCGCGCGGCGTGGTCGGGCGTCAGTTCCCGGACGATCGCTGGCAGGTACTCCCATTCGATGCCTGGGGCGTCCGCGAGGATCTTCAGCGCGGCCGGGCCGAACGCGGGCTCGCCGCGGGAATCGAGGATGTCGCGGGTGATGCCTACGCGAAAATTGTCTGCCATGCTGCTCTCCGTCAACGGGTTGCGCTGCGCATGAGCTCGAGCCCATCGCGCAACGCGTTCTGCAGCATCAACTGGTCGATGCCATAGGCCATCAGCCGGAAGCCTTTGGCGACGTAGTTACGCGCCCAGTCGTCGTCCATCGCGATGCACCCGGCGGCCCTCCCTTGCGCGTCGCAGGCCGCGACGATGCGCGCCACCGCGGCCAGGTAATCCGGGTGCTGGAACGCGCCGGGAATGCCCATGAAATTGGTCAGGTCGAAGTGCCCGAGAAACAGCGCGTCGACGCCGGGCACGGCGGCGATCGCCTCGACGTTGGCCAGGCCCTCGGCCGTCTCGATCTGCGGGATCACCATCGTGCGCGCGTGCAGCGCGGCCATCTTCGCCACGACGTCGCCGCCCTCGTAATCGTCGTGCGCGAAGCCGAATGCCGCGCCGCGCCGGCCGGCGGGCGGATAGCGCGTGCAGGACACGATGTGCGCGGCCTCGGCGGCGGATCCGACCATCGGCACCATGACGCCCATCGCGCCGACGTCAAGCGCGCGCGCAATGAAGTGATATTCGCCGCGCGGCACGCGCACCATCGGCACGATCCCCAGTCCGCGGCACAGCGCGAACTGGAGCTTGAGCGTCTCGAACGAGAGCCCGGTGTGTTCCATGTCGAACAGGACGAACTCCGCGCCGGCGTTGCGGCAGATCTGCGGCATCCCCGGCGAAAAGAACTCGAATACCATCGCGCCATAGGCACGTCCGCCTGAAGCCAGCTGGGCCTTGACCGGATTGTCGCGCATCGTGAGCCCGCCTCGAGGTTGATTGGAAAACCGTTCACGCCGTCGGTGCATGCTCGCCTGCACCGTCAAGGTATTTCAATGGATCGCGCAACGCCGCATAATCGCTGACTTCGCGACTGAACTTCGGTTCGCGCGCCGACCATTCTAATCCACGCATGAACGACCTCTTCGCCACCGCCGGAACCGCTGTCGCCGCGCCTCCGCTGGCCGAACGGCTGCGTCCGAAAACCCTTGCGGACGTGGCGGGGCAGCAGCACCTGCTGGCGCCGGGCAAGCCCCTCGCGGTGGCCTTCGCGTCGGGCAAACTGCATTCGATGATCCTGTGGGGACCGCCGGGCGTGGGCAAGACCACACTCGCGCGGCTGATGGCGGACGCGTTCAATGCAGAGTTCATCGCCATTTCCGCGGTGCTGGCAGGTGTCAAGGAGATTCGCGAAGCGGTCGCCCGCGCCGAGGCCACGCGGGCCACGTCTGGGCGCGCGACGATCCTGTTCGTCGACGAGGTGCACCGGTTCAACAAGTCGCAGCAGGACGCGTTCCTGCCCTTCGTCGAACAGGGCGTGCTGACGTTCATCGGCGCGACCACCGAGAATCCGTCGTTCGAGGTAAACGGCGCGCTCCTGTCGCGCGCCGCCGTGTACGTTCTGGAGCCGTTGTCGGCGGAGGACTTGGGCGTGCTGCTGGACCGCGCCGCCGCCGTCGCGATGCCCGGCATCGGCATTGCCGGACCGGCACGCGATGCGTTGATCGCTTACGCCGATGGCGACGGCCGACGCCTGATCAACCTCGTTGAACAGTTGGGTGTAGCGACGACGGAGGCGGGGCGCAGCGCCGTCGACCTCGCGTTCCTCGAGGCCACCATCGCGCGCAGCCTGCGGCGCTTCGACAAGGGCGGCGAGGCGTTCTACGACCAGATCTCGGCGCTCCACAAGTCGGTGCGTGGGTCCGATCCCGACGCGTCGCTGTACTGGATGTGCCGGATGCTCGATGGCGGCGCCGACCCGCTGTACGTCGCGCGCCGCCTTATTCGGATGGCGAGCGAGGACATCGGCCTGGCGGATCCGCGCGCGCTGCGTTTGGCACTCGACGCCGCCGAAACCTACGAGCGTCTTGGTTCGCCCGAGGGTGAGCTGGCCCTGGCGCAGTGCGTGCTGTATCTGGCCGCCGCGCCCAAATCCAATGCCGCGTACGTGGCGTTCAACGCGGCGCGCGCTTTCATTGCCGACGATGGTTCGCGTCCAGTGCCGCTGCGGCTGCGCAACGCGCCGACCAAGCTGATGAAGGGGCTGGGCTATGGCAAAGGCTACCGTTACGCGCATGACGAGGAAGGCGGTTACGCCGCCGGCGAGCATTACCTTCCCGACGCCATGACGCCGCAGAAATTCTACGTGCCGACGGACCGCGGCCTCGAAGCGAGGATTCGGGAGAAGCTGGAAGGGCTTCGCTCGCGCGATCGGAAGGCCGCCGCCGACGAATCGGAATGACCGCGACAACTCGCGGCGGCAGGGCGCCAAGTCTCTGATATAATTCACAAATGCTTGATATCAATCTATTCCGAAACGACATGGCGCACGTCGCCTCCGGCTTGGCGCAGCGCGGTGCTGTCGTCGACGTCGCCCGCTTCGAAGCGCTCGAGGCGCGCCGCAAGGACATCCAGACGCGCACGCAGGACGCGCAGGCCAAACGCAATGCGCTGTCGAAGCAGATCGGGATCGCCAAGGGGCAGGGCGCTGACGCATCGGCACTGCTGGCCGAAGTGGCGGGCCTGGGCGATGAACTGAAGAGCCAGGAATCCGCGCTGCAGGAAGTGCAGACGCAACTGCGCGATTTCCTGCTCGACCTGCCCAACCTGTCGCACTCGTCGACGCCGTTTGGAAGCTCTGCCGACGACAACGTCGAGGTCCGGCGCTGGGGCGCGCCCCCGGCGTTCGACTTTGCCGCGAAGGAGCACGCCGACCTGGGGGAAGCGCTGGGGCTGCTCGATTTCACCGCGGCGGCCAAGATGTCCGGCGCGCGTTTTTCGTTCCTGCGCGGCGACTTAGCGCGGCTGCATCGCGCGCTCGCCCAGTTCATGCTCGACACCCACACGCGCGACCACGGCTACACCGAGTGCTATACGCCCTACATCGTCAATGCCGAGACGCTGGTGGGGACTACGCAGCTGCCGAAGTTCGCGGCGGACATGTTCGCCGTCAGGAAAGGTGGCGACGAGGCCGACATGCAATACCTGATCTCGACGTCGGAGATCACGCTGGCCAACACCGTTCGCGAGGAGATCCTGCCGCTCGCCGCGCTGCCGATCAAGCTGACCGCGCACACGCCATGCTTTCGTTCGGAGGCAGGCAGCTACGGCAAGGACACCCGCGGCCTGATCCGCCAGCATCAATTCGACAAGGTCGAAATGGTGCAGGTCGTGCACCCCGACCGGTCTTACGCGGCGCTGGAGGAAATTACGGCCAACGCGGAAACCATACTGCAGCGGCTTGGGCTGCACTATCGCGTGGTGGCGCTGTGCACGGGCGACATCGGCTTTGCCTCGACCAAGACCTATGATCTCGAAGTCTGGCTTCCCGGCCAGATGGCGTACCGGGAAATCTCGTCGTGCTCGAACTGCGAGGACTTCCAGGCGCGCAGGATGCAGGCACGCTTTCGCAACGCGCAGGGCAAGACCGAATTCGTGCACACGCTGAACGGCTCCGGACTGGCGGTCGGCCGCACGCTCGTCGCCGTGCTGGAGAATTACCAGCGCAGTGACGGATCGATCGACATCCCCGAGGTTCTGCTGCCGTACATGGGCGGTACGAAGCACATCGTTCGCTTGTCCTAGTTGCGGTTGATCGCGGTGGCCAAGGGCGCGCCCACGCTTGAAGGTCGCAAACGCCAGCCTGCGGATTCCCGGCGCGTCCGCGCTCGTCAAAACACGACTTC
>Ga0302323_100004404_pt1 | contig 11464 bp, 8 predicted proteins | sample Fen_T0_3_FD_201950 | JGI IMG/M metagenome (GOLD analysis project Ga0302323, IMG submission 201950) | Peat permafrost microbial communities from Stordalen Mire near Abisko, Sweden - Fen_T0_3 | ecosystem: Environmental > Terrestrial > Soil > Wetlands > Permafrost | place: Sweden: Abisko... | reverse complement strand
GGTTGAACCGGTAGTTCTGGTTCAACCGTGCATGATCACGACACTCGTTTGGGGGGGCTACAACCCGCGGGCCAGCCGGTAGTAGACCTGGTTGCAGCGGACCTCGTGGCGGAACTGGCGCGCCGTCGTCTCGCCGTCGATGACCAGGAGCTCCGTCCCGGACATGATCGCGAAGTCGTCGAGGGTCTCGGTGCCCACGGCGGTGCTCAGGACGGTGTGGTGCGGACCGCCCGCGGTGAGCCAGCACTCGCTGGACAGCCGGAAGTTGGGCCGCGGCTTCCACACCGCGCGGGCCACCGGCAGGTTGGGCAGCGGCTCGTCCGGCGGGACGACGTCGATCTCGTTGGCCACCAGCCGCAGCCGCTCCCCCACGTCGACCATGCCGAGCACGACGGCCGGGCCGGGCGCGGCGTCGAAGACGAGCCGGACCGGGTCCTCGCGGTTGCCGATGCCCAGCGGGTGGATCTCGCAGGAGGGGACGTCGGCCGCGATGGAGGGGCACACCTCGAGCATGTGCGCGCCGAGGATCTTCGGCTCGCCCGGACCGAGGTGGTAGGTGTAGTCCTCCATGAAGGAGGTGCCGCCGGGCAGCCCGAGGCCGGCGGTCTTGACGATCCGCCCGAGCATCGCGGTCTTCCAGTCGCCCTCGCCGCCGAACCCGTACCCGTCCGCCATGAGCCGCTGGACGGCGAGACCCGGCAGTTGGCGCAGCCCGCCGAGGTCCTCGAAGTTGGTGGTGAAGGCCTTCGCCCCGATGTCGTCGAGCAGGTACCGCAAGCCCAGCTCGATCCGGGCGGAGTAGCGCAGCGAGTCGTGGCGCTCCGCCCCCCGGCGCAGCTCGGCGGCGACCTTGTACCGCTCCTCGTACTCGTCGGCGAGGGCGTCGACGTCCGCGTCGGCCGCGGCGTCGACGGCCGCGACGAGCTCGTTGACGCCGTACGTGTTGATCGAGACCCCGAAGACGATCTGCGTCTCGACCTTGTCACCCTCGGTCACCGCGACGTCGCGCATGTTGTCGCCGAAACGCGCCACCTTGAGGTGGTTGGCCTCGGTCAGCGCCGCGGCCGCCCGCATCCACACCCCGACCCGGCGGCCGACCTCCGGGTCGGAGGCGTGCCCGGCGACGGTCTTGCGCGCGACCCCCATCCGGGACTCCAGGTACCCGAACTCCCGGTCGCCGTGGGCGGCCTGGTTGAGGTTCATGAAGTCCATGTCGATCTCCGCCCACGGCAGCGCCACGTTGGCCTGTGTGTGCAGGTGCAGCAGCGGCTTGCGCAGGGCGGAGAGGCCGCCGATCCACATCTTCGCCGGGGAGAAGGTGTGCATCCACGCCACGACGCCGACGCAGGCGTCGTCCGAGGAGGCCTCCAGGCAGACCCGCCGGATCGACTCGGCCGTCGTCAGGACCGGCTTCCAGACCAGGCGCAGCGGGACGTCGGACGACGCCTGCAGCGTCTCGGCGATCCGGCGCGACTGCTCGGCGACCTGGGACAGCGTCTCGTCGCCGTACAGGGACTGGCTGCCGGTCAGGAACCAGACCTCATACGTGGTGTACCCGGACATGGCGCCTGGTCCTCTCCCTGGGCTGGGTGTCACTTGGGCTGCCCGTAGACGTTCTGGTAACGGGCGTGGAGCTGGTCGACGTCCGAGGGGGCGATCGGGATCGGCTCCCCCAGCTGCCGCGCGACGTGGACCGTCCGCGCGACGTCCTCACACATGATTGCCGCCTTCACGGCCGAGCGCGCGGTCGCGCCGATCGTGAACACCCCGTGGTTCTGCATCAGGACGGCGGGTGACCGGTGCCCCGCCAGGGTGCTGACGATGCCCCGGCCGATGTCGTCGCCGCCGATCAGCGCGAACGGGCCGACCGGGATCTCGCCGCCGAACTCGTCGGCCATGGCCGTGAGCACGCAGGGGATCGACTCGCCCCGGGCGGCCCAGGCGGTCGCGTAGGTGCTGTGCGTGTGCACCACACCACCGACGTCCGGGCGGTTGCGGTAGACGTACGCGTGGGCGGCGGTGTCGCTGGAGGGCAGCAGCGAACCCGACAGGACGGCGCCGTCCAGGTCGCACAGGACCATCGACTCGGGGGTGAGGTCCGGGTAGCTCACCCCGCTCGGCTTGATCAGGAACGCGTCGCCCGAGGGGACCCGGGCCGAGACGTTGCCGGCCGTCCAGACGACCAGGCCGCCGGCCGTCAGCTCGTGGTGCAGGGCCGTCAGCTCGACCCGCAACGCGGTGAGCTCCTCGGGCCGGATGGTGGACGTCCCGGACGTCATCGCACTTCCTCCGCTGCTCGGGTGATCGCCGCCGCCCGGCGCAGGGCGCGCAGGCGGTGCATGGCGTCGCTCGGGCCGCGCCCGAAGTGGTCGTGCAGTTCCACGTACTCCGCGTACAGCGCGTCGTACTGCGCGGCGGCGGCCTCGTCGGGGGTGTAGACGTCCCGGTCGAGGCGGCCCATCGCGGCGGACGCGGCGTAGATGTCGGGGTAGGCCCCGGCGGCCACCGCCGCATGCATGGCCGAGCCCAGCGCCGGCCCCTGCTCGGAGCCGATGACGCCGAGCGGCCGGCGGGTGACGTCCGCGTAGAGCTGCATCAGGAAGCGGTTCTTGAGCAGGCCGCCCGCCACGACGATCTCGCGCACGGCGACGCCGCTGCTCTCGAAGTTCTCGATGATCACTCGCGTCCCGAAGGCGGTCGCCTCCAGCAGCGCCCGGTAGATCTCGTGCGGCCGGGTGGCCAGGGTGAGGCCGACGACGGCCCCGGACAGCTCGTGGTCGACCAGGACCGAGCGGTTGCCCGAGTGCCAGTCCAGCACGACCAGCCCGCTCTCGCCGACGGCGAGGGCGGCGGCCCGGGCGGTCAGCTCCTCATGGACGCCGTGACCTGCGGCGCGGGCCGCCTCGGTGACCTCGGCGGGCACCGCGTTGTCGACGAACCAGGCGAAGATGTCGCCGACGCCGGACTGCCCCGCCTCGTAGCCGTACCGGCCCGGGCTGATGCCGCCGGCCACGACGCCGCACATCCCGGGGACCTCGGCGAGGTGCTCGGAGTTCATCACGTGGCACGTCGAGGTGCCCATGATGGCGACCAGCTGGCCGGGGTCGAGGGCCTTGGCCGCCGGCGCGGTGACGTGGGCGTCGACGTTGCCGGCACAGACCGCGATGCCCTCGGGCAGGCCCGTCCAGGACGCCGCCTCGGCGGTCAGGGAGCCCACCCGGGAGCCGAGCGGGACCACCTCGCCCGAGAGCTTGTCGACGGCGAACCGGGCGAAGGCCGGGTCGAGCTCGCCGAGGAAGGACTCGCCGGGGTACTCGCCGTCCTGGTGGACGCCCTTGTACCCGGCGGTGCACGCGTTGCGGCGCAGGACGCCGGTGAGCTGCCAGACGATCCAGTCGGCGGCCTCGACCAGGTGGGCCGCCGCGGCGTAGACCTCCGGGTCCTCCTGGACCAGCTGCAGGCCCTTGGCCAGCTGCCACTCGCTGGACAGCTTGCCGCCGTAGCGGCCGATCCACGACTCCTTGCGGGCGTGGGCTAGCTCGTTGATCCGGTCCGCGTGGGCCTGGGCGGCGTGGTGCTTCCAGAGCTTGACGTAGGCGTGCGGGCGGTCGGCGAACTGCGGCAGCTCGCTCAGCGGCGTGCCGTCGGCGAGCGTGGGCAGGAAGGTGCAGGCGGTGAAGTCGGTCCCGATGCCGATGACGTCGGCCGGGGACACCCCGGCCGCGGCCAGCGCCCGGGGCACCGCGTCCTTCAGGACGTCGACGTAGTCGGCCGGGACCTGCAGCGCCCAGTCGGGCGGCAGGACCTGACCGCCGGGCAGCGACCGGTCCAGCACGGCGTGGCCGTACTCGTGGACAGCGCTGGCGATCTCGGCACCGTCCCGCACGCGGACCACCAGGGCCCGACCGGACAACGTCCCGTAGTCCACCCCGACGACGTAGCGGTCCGGGTCTGTCGAGCCCATCCTCACTCCTCCTCCACGCACCGGCCACCCTGCCGGGCGCGATCATGATCAGGCGCGACACCGTCACACCGAGCAAATCGAACCGTCACACGGACACAATGTTAGCCTTCACAACTTGGCCGTCACAAGTGATTGCTTTCAGTTAAGTCCCGCTACCCTCCGCATCCTTGAGGGTTCCACCAGGTACTTTGACCGGGATGTATGCCAGCAAAAAGGATACAATGCAGCGCATCCGGCCCGCCAATGTCTCGATCAGGACGCGGCGTCGATCGTTACAGTACCGTTACGGCTCACGTTGTTGCCGCCGACGCTGTTAGCGATAACACTCATGGCACCAGCAGGTCGTTTTGTACTCCCAGCCATCTCGCCGTGCGGCGGAGCTGGATGACTGCCCACGAAGGAGTGAGCGTGAACTGGAAGAGCGCGAGAGCCCGCGCCATTGGACTCCTGACGGTTGGCGCCGTTGTCGCCCTTGCCGGGTGCGGCGGTAGCTCGAGCAGCACCTCCGGAGGGTCCTCAGGCGCGGCCGCCAGCAGCAGCGGTGGCGGCGGCGGCAGCAAGACCATCACCATCGGATTCGCCCAGGTGGGCTCCGAGAGCGGGTGGCGCACCGCGAACACCCAGTCGATCAAGGCGGCGCTCACCAAGGAGGCCGGCTTCGACCTGAAGTTCGCCGACGCGCAGCAGAAGCCGGAGAACCAGATCCAGGCGATCCGGTCCTTCATCGCCCAGAAGGTCGACGTCATCGCCTTCTCCCCCGTCGTGACGACGGGTTGGGACTCCGTCCTGGAGGAGGCCAAGGCCGCGAAGATCCCGGTGATCCTCACCGACCGCGCGGTCGACGTGGCGGACAAGACCCTGTACAAGACCTTCATCGGCTCCGACTTCGTCCAGGAGGGCAAGACCGCCGGCGAATACGTCGCCAAGAACTTCGGCTCCAAGCCCATCAACGTCGTCGAGCTCGAGGGCACGACCGGGTCCGCCCCGGCGATCGACCGCAAGAAGGGCTTCACCGAGGCCATCGCGAGCAACCCGAACGTCAAGGTCGTCGCCTCGCAGACCGGTAACTTCACCCGGTCCGAGGGCAAGCAGGTGATGGAAGGTCTGCTGCAGTCCCAGAAGCAGATCGACGTCCTGTTCGCCCACAACGACGACATGGCGCTCGGCGCGATCGAGGCCATCGAGGCCGCCGGCAAGAAGCCCGGCACCGACATCAAGATCGTCTCGATCGACGGCGTCAAGGACGGCATGACGGCGCTCTCGCAGGGCAAGATCAACTACATCGTGGAGTGCAACCCGCTCCTCGGCCCGGACCTCGCCGGCCTCGCCAAGAAGGCAGTCGCCGGGGAGGCCATCGACGCGCGCATCGTCACCCACGACGACGCCTTCGACCAGGCCGGCGCGACGGCAGCACTTCCGAACCGCAAGTACTGACCAGCGGGACCTGCTCTCCGGGCGCCCTTCCGGCGCCCGGAGAGCTTTTCCACTCCCCCGCCGTCGACCAGGAAAGGCCGCCGTGAGGACCACCAGTCCAGGAGCCGCGCCGCTCGTGCGGATGTCCGGCATCTCGATGCACTTCCCCGGCGTCAAGGCGCTCGACGACGTCGACTTCCAGCTGTTCCCGGGAGAGGTGCACGCGCTCCTGGGTGAGAACGGGGCCGGCAAGTCCACCCTCATCAAGGTGCTGACCGGCGTCTACCAGCCCACCGCCGGGACGGTCTCCGTCGACGGCGTCGAGCAGAAGTTCGCCACGCCCGCGCAGGCCCAGGACGCCGGGATCGCGACCGTGTACCAGGAGGTGAACCTCTGCCCCAACCTCTCGGTGGCGGAGAACGTCCTCCTCGGCCGGGAGCCGCGACGCGCCGGGGGCATCGACTGGCGCGCCATGCGCCGGGCGACCCGCGAGCACCTGGCCCAGCTCAACCTCGACCTCGACCCGGCGTCCCTGCTCAGCTCGCACTCGATCGCCGTCCAGCAGCTGGTGGCCATCGCCCGCGCGATGGTGATCGACGCCAAGGTCCTCATCCTCGACGAGCCGACCTCCAGCCTGGACGCCGGCGAGGTGGAGCGGCTGTTCACGGTGATCCGGGGCCTGCAGGAGAAGCAGGTCGCGATCCTGTTCGTCTCGCACTTCCTCGAGCAGGTGTATGCCATCTCCGACCGGCTGACGGTCCTGCGCAACGGCAGGCTCGTCGGGGAGTTCCTGGCCGCCGACCTGCCGCGGGTCCAGCTCGTGTCCAAGATGATGGGCACCTCCATCCAGGTGCTGGAGGAGCTGGAGTCCCAGCCGATGCGCATGGCCCGCTCGGGCGACGAGGGCGCCGCCGTGCTCACGGCGACCGGTCTCGGACGCCGGCGCTCGGTCAACCCGGTCGACCTCGAACTGCTCCCCGGCGAGGTCGTCGGGATGGCGGGGCTGCTCGGCTCCGGACGCACCGAGGTGGCGCGCCTGCTCTACGGCGCCGACCACTCCGACAGCGGCACCCTCGCCGTGAAGGGCCGGTCCCAGCGGGTCCGCAGCCCCCGGCAGGCCCTGCGCCTGGGCATCGCGTTCTCCTCCGAGAGCCGGCGCACCGAGGGGCTCGTGCCCGACCTGACCCTGCGGGAGAACATCGTGCTGGGCCTGCAGGCCCGGCGCGGCTGGCTGCGGCGGCTGCCCCGGCGCCGGGTCGACGAGATCGTCGCCCGGTACATCAAGGAACTGGACATCCGGCCCGCCGATCCTGAGGCGCTGGTCCGCAACCTGTCCGGCGGCAACCAGCAGAAGGTGCTGCTAGCCCGCTGGCTCGCGATGGAGCCCGACATCCTCATCCTCGACGAGCCCACCCGCGGCATCGACGTGGGTGCCAAGGCGGAGATCCAGCGGCTCGTCTCCCAGCTCGCGTCGAAGGGGATGTCCGTGCTCTTCATCTCCGCCGAGCTGGAGGAGGTGCTGCGCCTCAGCCACCGGATCGTGGTGATGCGCGACCGCGCCAAGGTCGCCGAGATCGAGAACGGGGACGACGTCGGCATGGACACCGTCGTGGAGCTCATCGCAGGAGGGGCGAAGGCATCGTGAACGTCCTGTCCCGGCTGGCCCGGCACCGCTTCACCTGGCCCCTCGTCGCGCTGGCCGCCCTGCTGCTGGCCGACGTCCTGCACACGCCGACCTTCCTCAACGTGCGTCTGCAGGACGGGCACCTGTTCGGCGGCCCCGTCGACATCCTGCGCAACGCCGCCCCGCTGCTGCTGGTGTCGCTCGGCATGACGCTGGTCATCGCCACGCGCGGCATCGACCTGTCCGTCGGAGCCGTGCTGGCGATCTCCGGCGCGGTGGCCTGCGACGTCATCGCCTCGTCGTCGAAGCCCGGCTCGGCGGGCACCGTGCTGTGGGCGATCTTCCTCGGGTGCGCGATCTGCGTCGTCCTGGGGTTCGGCAACGGGTTCCTGGTGGCCGTCGTCCGGATCCAACCGATCATCGCGACGCTGATCCTGATGACGGCCGGGCGCGGCATCGCCATGCTCATCACCGAGGGCCAGATCACCACGGTGAACAGCCCACCCTTCGCGACCATCGGCGGCGGCTTCTGGCTCGGCCTGCCGGCCGCGGTCATCATCGCGGGGCTGATCTTCGCGGCGGTCGCGGTCGGCACCCGGCGGACGGCGCTCGGCGTCCTGGTGGAGTCGGTGGGCATCAACCCGGAGGCCAGCCGGCTCGCCGGGGTGCGCTCGACGAGCATCCTGCTGGCGGTCTACGCGGCCAGCGGCCTGTTCGCCGGCGTGGCAGGCATCATGGTCGCCTCCAACGTGGCCGCCGCGGACGCCAACAACGCGGGGCTGTTCATCGAGCTGGACGCGATCCTGGCCGTCGTCCTCGGCGGCACCCTGCTCACCGGTGGCCGGTTCTCGCTGGTGGGCACGTTGATCGGGGTGCTGGTCATCCAGACCCTCACCATCTCGGTGACGATCCAGGGCATCTCCGGGTCGGTGACCCCGCTGTTCAAGGCGCTCGTCGTCATCGCGGTCTTCCTGCTGCAGTCGCCGGTGGTGCGCAGCAAGCTGCGCCGCCGGGGCGGCACGGCGCCACCGGTGGCCGTCCCGCCCGCCCTGCCGACGCCCTCCTCCGACCCGGTCACCGGCACCGCGCCGGAGACCGGCACCGGTCCCGGGACCGGCACCGAGACCGACGGCGCGCGCGCCGGAAAGGTGAGCAGCTGAGATGGCCAGCCTGATGAACCGGCTCCGACCGGCCGAGACCGTCACCGACGGCCCGGCCGTCGCGACGGCCCGCCGCCTGCGCCTCGACCAGCGCTACCTACCCGTGGTCGGGAGCGTCGTCGTCCTGATCCTGATGCTCGTCGTCGGCGGGACGCGCTACGAGAACTTCCTGTCGCCCCTGGTCATGTCCAACCTGCTCATCGACAACAGCTACATCGTGGTGCTGGCCGTGGGGATGACCTTCGTCATCCTCACCGGCGGGATCGACCTGTCGGTGGGCGCCGTGGTGGCGCTGTCCGGCGTGCTGGGGGCGCGGCTGTTCGACGCCGGCTGGTCCGCGGCGGTGACCATCCCCGCGATGGTCCTCGTCGGGACGGTCGTCGGCCTGCTGGTCGGCGTCATGGTGCTCGTCTTCGACGTCCAGCCGTTCATCGCCACCCTTGCGGCGATGTTCCTGGCGCGCGGCCTGTGCTACGTCTTCGCGCCGGAGTCGATCCCGATCCGGGCGAAGTCCATCACCGCCCTCGGGACGACGCGGTGGGAGCTCGGTGAGTGGACCCTCACTCCCAGCGGCCTGATCTCCCTGCTCATGGTGGCCGGGGCCTTCTACCTGCTGCACTACAGCCGGTTCGGCCGCACGGTCTACGCGATCGGGGCCGACGAGGCGTCGGCGCGCCTGATGGGCCTGCCGGTCGCCCGGACGAAGCTGCTGGTCTACGTCCTCGCGGGCAGCTGCTCGGGCATCGCCGGCCTGCTGTTCGCGGTCAGCACGCGGGCGGCGTACTCGCGCAACGGCATCGGGATGGAGACGACCGCGATCGCGGCCGTCGTCATCGGCGGCACCATGCTGACCGGCGGCAGCGGCTACGTCCTCGGGTCGCTGCTGGGCGTCCTGGCGCTCGGCCTGATCCAGACCATGATCACGTTCGAGGGCACGCTGAGCTCGTGGTGGACGAGCATCTTCATCGGTTCCCTGCTGTTCGTCTTCGTCGTCCTCCAGCGCGTCATCGTCGCCGGGAGAACCTGACCACCGGGAGGGCGCGCGGACACGAGGACACCGCACGCCCTCCCGGTTCCCCTCAGTGCCGGGCGGCCCCGAACGCCCCTGGAGAGATGATGGACGGCTCCTGCGCGCGCAGGCGGCCCGGCGAGCGTGGAGCGGGGGTGGCGGCGTGCGGCAACCCGGGATGATCGACGTGGCGCGGCTCGCGGGCGTCTCCCACCAGACGGTGTCCCGGGTCCTCAACGGCCACCCCAACGTGCGGGAGGAGACCCGGTACCGGGTCCAGGCCGCCATCGAGCAGCTGGGCTACCGGCGCAACAGCGCCGCCCGCGCCCTGGTGACCGGCCGGTCCCAGGTGATCGGCGTGGTGACCCAGAGCAGCACGCTGTTCGGCCCCGCGTCCCTGCTGTCGGCGGTCGAGCAGGCGGCCGGGTCGGCCGGGTTCGCGGTGACCGTGGCCACCGCCCGCAGCCTGCGCCAGGAGTCGGTCGCCGAGGCGGTCGGCCGCCACCTCAACCAGGGCGTCGCCGGCATCATCGTGATCGCCCCCGTGGTCTCCGCGGCCGAGGCGGTCGCCGAGGTCCCGACGGACGTCCCGCTCGTCACGATCGACGGCGACCCCGGTGGCAGCCGGGCTCTGGTCATGGTCGACCAGGAGGAAGGCGCCCGGACGGCGACCCGGCACCTGCTGGACGCCGGGCACGCCACGGTGTGGCACGTCAGCGGGCCCACGGACTGGTTCGACGCGCAGGGCCGGATCACCGGCTGGCAGGCCGCCCTGACCGACGCCGGCCGGGACGTGCCGCCGCTGCTGTCCGGCGACTGGTCGGCGGCCTCCGGCTACCGCGCCGGGCAGCTGCTGGCCCGGATGCCCGAGGTGACCGCGGTGTTCGCGGCGAACGACCAGCTGGCGCTGGGCATCCTGCGGGCCCTGAACGAGCTGGGCCGGCGGGTCCCGGCGGACGTGAGCCTGGTCGGCTTCGACGACGTCCCCGAGGCGGCGTACTTCACCCCGCCCCTGACGACGGTCCGCCCGGACTTCCACGCCGTCGCCCGGGCCGGGCTGGAGCTGCTGCTCGAGCAGCTCGACTCCGCCATCGACGAGCTGGGTTCCCCCGTCGTCGACGGGCACCGGCGCATCATCTCCCCGCGGCTCGTCTGCCGGGAGAGCGTCACGGCACCGCCCACCCGGCCCTGACGGGCTGTTCCTTGCTGGCCCGGTCCGGGCCGGGGGCTCGGGCCGGACCGGCCGTTCCGGGCCCGCGTGCACGACAACGGCGTATTCCGGTGACGGGTGGACGTCACCGGAATACGCCGTGGTGCGGCCCTGCTCCGGCCGACCTGTGCCGTGGTTACGCGGCGGAGCAGCTCACCGTCGTCCCGGCGCCGCTGCCGTTGGCCTGGAAGCCGAACTGCGTGTTGCCACCGGCGGACAGCTGGCCGTTGTACGACACGTTGGCGAACCGGACCGTCCCGCTGCTGCCGCTGGCGGTGGCGCTCCAGGTGCCCGTGATCGTCGTCCCGGAGGGCAGGTTCGCGGTGACCGTCCAGCCGCGCGTCCCGCCGGAGCCGGCCGTCACCGTGATCGTGCCCACGAAACCGCCGGTCCACGAGTTCAAGGACAGCGCCGCGGTGCAGCCACCGGTCGCCGGCGGGGTGGTCGGGGTGGTCGGCGTCGTGGGCGTCGTGGGCGTCGTGGGCACGGTGGTCGGCGTGGTCGGCGGCGGGGTGACCGTCGTGCCGCCGGCGTTCAGCGCATTGAGCGTCGAGGTGTACGCCGCCTTCTTGTTGCCGCTGGAGTCGAACAGCAGCGGGTTGGCGCCGGTGCGCCACGAGTCGCTGTCCCGGATGCCCCACACCGTGATCCCGGCGCAGCGGGAGACGGCCAGGCACGCCTTGACGACGTTGGCGTAGCCGGTGGCCTGGCTGCTGCCGGCGATGTCCAGCTCGGTGATCTGGACGTCGACGCCGAGGCTGGCGAAGCGCTGCAGGTTGGTCTGGTAGTCACCGGGCGGGCCGTCGGTCAGGTGGGACTGGAAGCCGACGCAGTCGATCGGGACGCCGCGGGACTTGAAGTCCTTGACCATGTTGTAGACGCCGGTGCTCTTCGCGTTGACGCCGTCGATGTTGTAGTCGTTGTAGCAGAGCTTCGCGCCCGGGTCGGCGGCGCGGGCGGTCTTGAAGGCCACCTCGATCCAGTCGTTGCCGGTGGCCTGCAGGTTCGACTGCCGGCGCCCGCCACCGCCGCCGTCCGCGAAGGCCTCGTTGACGACGTCCCAGGCATAGATCTTGCCCTTGAA
>Ga0302323_100004403_pt1 | contig 11464 bp, 9 predicted proteins | sample Fen_T0_3_FD_201950 | JGI IMG/M metagenome (GOLD analysis project Ga0302323, IMG submission 201950) | Peat permafrost microbial communities from Stordalen Mire near Abisko, Sweden - Fen_T0_3 | ecosystem: Environmental > Terrestrial > Soil > Wetlands > Permafrost | place: Sweden: Abisko... | reverse complement strand
AATAGGCTGATGCCGAGTGCCTTGTGATGGATAAAGTTATATGTCACAGCTCCGATCTGGGGACTGACGAGATATCCAAGCATGCTAAAGTCAGGGGTAAATAAAAGCACCGGATACCACCACCAGGTAAAGTCCAGTTTTGTGAAAAGAAAAATGGAAAGTCCGAACATAAATAATTCTTCGAGTTTTAGTAAATTTTTCATTGGATTGGGTTCCTATTAATAAAATTGGGTTGCGCTCTGGGGTTAGACGGCTTGCCATTCAAAATTCTTATCTAATTGCCCATCCAATTTGTGGCGTGACGACAGGGAAGGGGAGGAGGATAGTCATCTTTGTTTTCCTTCTTCTAATTTTTATAAATCTCATTCGCAGCGTGGATGCCTGCGATGACCACAGCTTCAATTCCGCCGCCCATTGTGCCTGAACCAGCGACATACAAATTTTTGACAGGTGTTTTGACGGTAAGCCTTGGTTGTCCTACGGCGGGACCGTAGATGGAGCCGTTGGTTGTCTGTGCGTAACGGGCAAATGTGGCAGGCGTGCCTTCCTGCCGATAGGTGATGTGCTGTTGCAGTCCAGGGATGACTTCTGCGGCGGAGGCGATCATTTCATCGGCGTATTTGTGTTTGCGCTCCAGATAACCTGCGGACTTGCGATCCCATTGGGTAAAGTCTGATTCGGGTAGGAGCTTCAACAGGGTAACAGAAGCATGCCCGAGCGGCGCCAGAGTCGCGTCCACTTTCGATGGGATCATGATTCCGATGTCGTCCAGCATTGTGATCGGAGACAGGCTGGGGACGATGTCCAATCCTAGAAAGACAATGAAGGCGGATGGAGATGGCTTGAGTGATTCGATTTGTTGCGCGAAACCTGACGGGATGTGTTCGCGTCCAACCAATTCGAGAAAGGTTTTGTGGGTATCGGCGTTCGAGAGGATGGCTTTGGCGCGATGAATTTTTTTATCTTTGAGCTCGATGCCGACCGCATGACCGTTTTCCATGACGATGCGTTGAACTGGGGTACGAAGATAAACTTTGCCGCCATGTTTTTCGATGACACTCACGAGCGCGTTCGGAAACACCTGTGAACCGCCCACAGGATAATAGCCGCCGTCGAAGTGATAGCCGAAGATGGGCGCCATGTGACCGACTGTGAGCAAGCTGGGGTCATCGCTGAGATAGCCCGTAAGCGCGCAAAGCAGTTCCTTGATGCGTGTGTCGGTGAGGAACTCGTCAAGCATGGTGATGAAAGGTTTATCCATCCATTTGTATGCATGCGGATTTCGCGTCGGATACGAAAGCAGATCGTCAACATTATCTGGAGTGCGCGGCGCGCCGCCTGTCTTGTCCATATCGGCGTACATCTCGCGATAGACATGCAACATTTCATCAAAGAACTTGCGGATATTTTCAGACTCGGATGGGAAGCGCTCGCCCAGTTGACGTACAAACGCTTTCGCGTTCGCATCGTGCGGGACCTTGAAATGGGTCTCGCCAATGAAATATTCCTGCTCGTTGAGTTTCCATTCGATGGCGTTTTCGATATCCAACATTCGCAGCAGCGAGCGGATGCCACCGTGCTCGCCAAGTCCGCTGAAATCATGCACGCCAGCGTCGAAGATATATTGCCAGCGTTCTTTTGTATCAGGCGCGGCATTGGTCGGTTTGACGTTACGTTCCCATGCCGTGCAATATCCTCCTGGCAAATAATGCTGCTCGAAGACCGCCACCTTGAGTCCGCGCTTGGCAAGCAGGGCGGCGGCGGAGAGTCCGCCAATGCCTGAACCGATCACAATGACATCATGTTCAGTTTCCGCAACGGGTCGCCCGTTGAATTTTGGCGCGGACCATTTGTATGGATCCCATGCGTCAATGCGAACCTGCACACTCTTGCGCGCGGCATAATTAGGGAAGCGCGAGGAAAAAATAATTCCTGCCACCACGCCCACATTTGGAATAATGACCGTGAGCAACAGCTTGACGAATAATCCCTGTTCGGGGAATACAAAAACCACCAGTGCACCAAGCAGACTGTTGAAGAGAAAAATTCCACCCCACACGCCCGTGATGGTCTCGTTGATTTTTATGAAGGCAGGATCGTTCCAATAAGACTTGTCCCAATCTTCCTTGGCGTATTGATATGTGAATGGATTTTTCATCGCAAGGGTGCCGAACGCCATCATCGCCAGCACAAAGCTATTTGCAATTGGTCCATAGGTTTTGAGAAATGATGAACCGAGTACGAGTGTGATAATTGCGTGAACTGCAAAATATCCCAGCGTGACAACTTCCATTGTTTTAATATCGTGCCGTTTGAACCAGCGCCACGAAACCAATCCAATAGCGGCAGTCAACCCGCCGAGGATGGCGATTGCCCAAAGACCAGGTCCCGAAAAACTCCAGTAGAGAATCCAGGGAATGAAGCCGATGAATACTTGAAACATTGTGTTCTCCTTTTGCGCAAGGCACATTGAATAGACCTGCCTTGATTCAGGCAGTTTTTATTTTTTGGAGTCCAGAAGCTTGCTTCTGGGCATTCGGACAGCAAGCTGTCCGACTCCAGAGTTATTTTTTGAGGTTTATGAATTTTTCGGCGGAGTCAGCGCTGGCAGGTTGCGGATGGTGTTCAGCGTTTTCTCACGCCAGGCCAGTTCAAACTCGTAATAGCTGATGCCGTAATCAAGTGTGATTTGCCAAAGTTGGCGTGCGCGTTCAATACCAATTTGTTTTGCATTCTCGTCAATCGCAACCTGCGCCACCGTGCGGAGGGCATTAATCTGTTCGCGGATTTCCTTCATGCGGGTTTCAAACAACGCCGCGATCTCTTCGTTCGTGCTGAAATGCGAGAAGAAGATTTGGATTAGGCATCCCTCGCGGACTGGATCCAGTGGCAGGGGGGTGACCAGCCAGCGGCGCAGTTCGCTTCTTCCTTCATCTGTGATCTGATACTGCTTCCGATTGGGTTTTCCCTCACCTTGAATAATCTGCGACTCAGCCCAGCCCTTTTTCTCCAATCCTTCGAGAGATTTGTAGATGTGGCTTTGGGTGGCAGACCAGAAATGGGCTACAGATTGATCGAAGAATTTCTTCAAGTCATAGCCAGACATGGGTTGGAATTCGAGAAAAGCGAGGATTGCGTGTTCGAGAGGCATATAGTTCCTTTTGTTTTATATAACTACTAAGGAATATTATCAAATAGTCTTATTGGTGTCAAGGGTAAAATAAAAACTCCCTGAAAAACTCAGGGAGTTTGGAGTATGTGAATGATGGATATTTTCAGTATCCGCTGTTTTGTAGGGCTTGAAAACTTTGGAATGCCAATAAGCCAAACAAGATTGCCATGTAGGTGCTTTGTAAAATTAACAGACCTGCTATTGCCATTGCTGCACCTGAGATAACTGAAACCCAAAGCGACGTGCGTACTCCGTTTAGTGGATCGGTTTGGATCAGGATGTATCTGGTAACCGAGCCTCCGTCCAGCGGATAGACGGGAACCAGATTGATGAGACCCCAAAAGATGTTCACCCAAAGCAGGCTCATGAAAAACGAAGTCAAAATATCCCAGCCAGATGGGAACAAAACATAGGGAAAGGGAATGAACCCGAATATAAAATTCGGGATAATCACGGCACCCAACGGAATGGAGATGATCAGAAGAAGAGCGGCGAAAAGGAACCCAGCAAAAGGTCCAGCCAGTGAGATGATGATCTGCTGGTTTGCAGAAATCGACACGCTGGCATATCTGCCGCCCCAAGGGATGGATTCTGGTACGGTCAGTCCGCCTGCCATGTGAAGGATAATCTGTGAATCCTGTCCGTAACGGCGCAGGGCGAACGCATGTCCCAATTCATGGACAGTAATGGAAACGAAAACGGCGATGACCCAGCCCAGTAGTTTGGCGGGGCTGCCCGAGGAAGCGCCAAAGAGAATGGCGATCAACCAAAACAGCGGATGAACCCGTATCGGGATTCCAGCAACAGAGAAGCAGAGGTCAAAGCGGGTAGGGGGCGGAGGTTGAAATAAAAACATGGACTTGTGTTTTTCCTTATCTTATTTGCGGATACAAAACTTGAAACTGTAACAAGCAGTATACACTGAAATTATCTTCGTAATAAAAATTACAAGAAGCCTGGTGGTAGAATTAAATTGTATGAAATTTTGTTTGGTTATTGTCAGGAATGAATGAAAAATAAGGAGCTGGCAGGTTTGATGAAAAAAAGCACAATTGTATTGTTGATATTACTTTTTCTGGGAGCGGGATATTTCCTTTTGTTCTGGCTGCCAAATTCCACTGGCGCGCGCGATTTCAACATGACCTTTATTTTTGAGCAGGATGAGCCCGCGCAATATTCACACATACAAAGGATGCTTGAACCTGGTCACGCTCTTCCGAGAACCATTTATCGGTTTATCAATTACCAGCATTATTATTTTGGTTTTCCATATTATCTTTACTCGGCGCTTGTTTTGATGCCGGTCAAGTTCTTCGCTGGCTGGGAAAAAGTCTCGCTTAATTTGCTTTTCCTCAGGCAGTTTGTCAGCACCCTGCCGATGATCGTGGCAATTATGCTGCTGGTTTATTTGCAGACCAGATTCAAGTCTTATCTCAAATCCATTTCCCTGTTTTTGATTCTGCTGGCTGTCCCTGCGGTGGTTTTCAATGACATGTGGATTCATCCTGACAGCCTCGTTTTTCTGTTTATTGTCCTGACTTTCTTCTTTCTTGACAGGGATGACCTGCAATTCGGGAAGAATTTCTACCTTGCCGCCTTGGCGTGCGGACTCGCTGTTGCGACAAAACTGATTGGATTGTTTTTCTTCCTTGCCATTCCGTACTATATTTTTCTCGGTTGGCGGCAGGCGCGGATCGATTTGCGCAAGGCACTGATTGTGGCGGCTGCATTTGTCGCCATCATGTTCTCCACTTTTGTGCTGGCAAATCCATTTCTCTTTTGGGCGTCAGAGCGAGCCTTTGCATTCAAAACGCAATCAGACCTTCATGAATCAATCGGCAGTGGATTTATCGTCACATATAACAACAGTCCCTTGTTGTGGTTGCAGGTGATCGAGAAATGGTATGGCTTGCTTATATTTGTCCTGCTGGCTCTGATCGCGGCTGTGATCGGCGCGGTCAAAGGAGAAAGGCGGCTGTTGAATCAACTGATTCTGCTTTGGTCAGTGCCGTTCATGTCTTATATCGCCTTTGCTTTGGTCGTCCGCGCCAAGCATTTTCCAATTCCCATTTTGTTGCCGGTCTTTTCGGCATTGCCTGCATATTTCACGCTTGTTGCTCCAGCCCTATTTACGAATCCATTGGGCGACTATCTCAAGAAAAATGCCTGGCGATTAACCTTATCGCTGGTGGGTGTGGTCATTGTCGGTGCTCAGGTGTTTTACAGCCTTGGGCGGGATGTGCCACTTTATAAGAAAAATCTTCACCGTGAAGAGACCAGCCCAAGCCTTCAGTTTTATTCCAAGGTTGAACAGGATTATTTCTCAAAAATCGTTTTGGATCGCCCATTGATCGTGTTCCGTGATGTAATGATGTACATTCCCAATTCGCCGAATTATGATGACCACTTCAAATGGGGCGTTTCAAATTACGATATTGCCACAAAACAAAATCCCGATGTGCTGATGTTGAACAAACAGCATTTATATGACTACACCCAGCCTGGTCAATTGGAAGGCGCCAAAGATCCCGACTTTGCGCTCACGGTTGAATTCTACAAGAATGTGCTCAATGGAAATGTGAAAGGTTATACACTTCTTTATCAGGATGCTTTCGGCATTGTTTATTTGAGTACGCCGTTGTACGATCAATTCTTTACTTCAAATTAGATTGCAGGATTTCAAATGCCCTCTATAAAAACTGCTGTAATTGTTGACGCAATCCGCACGCCGATCGGTGCGTTGGGTGGCGCGCTAGCCTCCGTCCGCCCCGATGATTTGGCGGCGCATGTGATCAAGTCCATTCTCGAACGCAATTCATTTGACCCTGCGCTGGTGGAGGAAGTTTTCTTCGGATGCGCGAATCAGGCGGGGGAGGATAACCGCAACGTGGCGCGCATGGCGGCGCTGTTGGCTGGTTTGCCACCCGAAACAGGCGGCGTCACTGTGAATCGACTCTGTGCTTCGGGCTTGAATGCCATTAATCAAGCCGCGCGCGCAATCAAAGCTGGCGAGGGAGATATGTACATCGCGGGCGGAGTCGAATCCATGAGCCGTGCGCCATACTCGCTGCCCAAGGCTGAAAGCGGATATTCGTTTGGGAATCTCACCGCGTATGACACCGCTCTTGGCTGGCGCTATCCGAACCCCAAAATGAAGGAAATCTATGGCACCGATTCAATGGGCGAGACCGCTGAGAATATCGCAAAGGAACGCCCGCACATCACCCGCGAAAAGCAGGATGCCTTTGCGGTGCGTTCGCATCAACTGGCGATTGCTGCAATTGACTCGGGTAGATTCAAACAGGAGATCGTGTCTGTTTCTGTTCCACAGAAAAAAGGCGACCCGAAACTTGTGGATACGGATGAACGCCCGCGCCGTGACACGACGATGGAATCGCTTGCAAAACTCAAACCTGCTTTTGCCAAAGATGGCGGTACGGTCACCGCTGGCAATTCATCGGGATTGAATGACGGAGCCGCTGCATTATTAATCATGAGCGAGGAAAAAGCAAAAGCCCTGAATCTAAAACCGCTTGCAAGAATTGTAACCTCCGCTTCGGCAGGGGTCGCTCCGCGTGTGATGGGTTACGGTCCCATCCCTGCGACGAAGAAAGCCCTCGAACGTGCTGGCTTGCAAATGAAAGATATTGGATTAATGGAATTGAACGAAGCTTTTGCCATTCAATCTCTCGCAGTCATCGAAGGCTTGGAGATCGACCCTGAGTTAGTCAATGTCAATGGCGGCGCAATCGCCATCGGACATCCGCTGGGCTGTTCGGGCGCGCGACTCATCACAACCTTGGTGCACGAGATGCAAATCCGCGGCAATGTGAAATATGGCATAGCGACTCTCTGTGTAGGTGTGGGACAGGGCGAAGCGACGGTGGTTGAGTTTTTGGGTTAAAGTCGGTCGAAAGTCAAACTGACCTTTGACTTTTGACCTTTATTGCTATGGAGATCAAATGAAAAAAGTTCTGTTTATCCTTTTATTCCTCACCGCCTGTGTCGCGCCAACATCTGTCCCTGTGCCTGCTGCTGCGGCTGTTGTTGAAAATACGGCTATGCCTGTTGAGACCGTTTCGTTTACGCCTACGCCGATCCCCACTTTTACGGCAGAAGTCCAACCAACCCCACAACCGACTGAAGGTTTCCCTACCTTCACACCGCCCACTGAGTTGCCAATGGGCAAACCCAACGAGATTAAATTTGCCGCCAATGGAACCTACGCCGATGTGACTGATTCCATTGCAACAGGCGCAAGCAAGACCTATTCCCTCAACGCCATGCAGGGACAAATCATGTCCGTTTCTGTTTTGCCGCAAATTTCCAGCGGCGAATGGGGATTTATTCCCATGCAGATCAAGGGCGCGGATGGAACTATTTTTTGCCCGACAATAGATAACCCGCAGTGTATGTTTTGGCGCGGCGTATTGCCCGCCTCACAGGACTATTTTGTGACCCTCGCTCCCGATACTGATGTGCCGCAATTCGTGATGCAAGTCGCGATCAACCCGCCTGGGAGGGAGTTTCAATATTTTCAATACAACTCCTCAACGGGGCTCTCGTTGACCTATCCCGATACCTTTGCTCCCGCGCTTCCAGTAGTTGGCAATTACAAAACAAAGCCAGAGTTGACGCTACGGTTGATCGATTCTGAACTCTATGAAAAAACCAATCTGAGCGAAGTGTATTTGTTTGTCAGTTCCACTGCCGAGGCGCAAACTGTTGCCACTTGTACAGAACCAAATCAAAGCGGAGGCGGACCCGAGTATCCTGCTGGGGATGAAGTCGTCAACGGGATTGCTTTCGTCCACAGCACGGCAGAAGGCGCTGGCGCTGGCAATTATTATCAGCAGGAAATTTATCGCGCTGTTAATAAAAACATCTGCTATGAAGTAATTTTCTACATCCATTCCACCAACGCCAGCAATTACGCGCCTGGCACTGTGACCGAATTCGACAGAGATGCGGTTACGCAAAGTTTTTACGGCGTTTTTTCTACGCTTACAATTAAATAACAGGACATGAAAAAAATGACTCACAGACATTTCATCGCGTTATTTCTGATCTTGACTCTTGCGACCCTCGCCTGTGGATTGGCTTCGCCCGCACCCATTTCGCCGGCGCCTGTTCCCGTCCAACCAACAGTTCCAGCGCCGACAGAGATTCCACCTACGCCGCAACTGACAGCGGATCAACTTAAGAATGCCCAGTATCAACTTGGCGCGCGTGACGATCACGCAGTTGTGCAATTGGTCGATGGACAATATCAGCAGGGCACAGACGCCACCACGTTGGATTTTGCCCATGTCAGCTTGAGTGAATTCGTCTCGATTGGTGATTTGACAGGCGATGGCATTGACGAAGCCGCCGCGATCCTTTTTGAAAATTATGGCGGCACGGGTAATTTTGGCTTCCTTGCCATCTACACAAACGTGAATGGCTTGCCTGTTTTCCTGTCTTCGACAACGATTGATGACCGCCCTATGATCAACAGCATGGCAATCGAAAATGGGAAAATCCATCTCGATGCCATTATCCACGGCCTTCAAGACCCTGGATGTTGCCCCGCATTTCCAACCACGCGCAGTTATGCACTGGTAACTAATCAACTGCGCCTGACTAATTACACAACCGCCACCTCTGACAATAAAAAACGCACAATTGAAATCATGTCTCCAGCCGATGGGACAGAAGTCACGGAGTTCGTGCAGGTGAGTGGAGCGGTCAGCATTGCGCCTTTTGAAAATAACCTGTCCTATGCCATTTATGACGAAGCGGGTAATGAACTTGCGAAAGGTTCTGTCAATGTCACCGCGCCCGACCTTGGTGCGCCAGGTACATTCAGTGAATTAATTCCGCTGGCAGGGATTCCCGCAGGCGCAACCATCTATTTGGATATTCAAGACCTCAGCGCCGCAGATGGTTCCATATTGGCGTTGGATGCTGTGAAGCTGGTTATAAAATGAAATTTGGTTGTGTTGATGGGTCAATACTTTTTTGATACTTCCAGTTTGATGTAAAATTGAACTGTGAATAAACAAAAATACTACGTCGTTTGGAAGGGACGCAAGACAGGTATCTTCACGTCATGGGCGGAATGTGAAAAACAGGTGAAGGGCTTTGTCGGCGCGCAGTATAAAGCCTTTGATAACAACGCCCATGCAGATGCCGCCTTCCTCGCCAAATACGACGATTACAAAGGCAAGCCTGCTTCACACGGAAAATGGAAAATAGCCAGCACACAACCGATCCTGCCATCCATTTGCGTGGATGCGGCGTGCAGTGGGGCGCCTGGCAAGTTGGAATATCGCGGTGTGATCACTGAAACGGGCGAGCAGATTTTCCATGCGGGTCCATACGAACAGGGGACAAATAACGTGGGCGAGTTCCTCGCCGTTGTCCACGCGCTGACCTGGCAATTCAAGCATAATTCGCACACCTCAATTTATTCCGATTCAGAGAACGCCATCACCTGGGTAATGAATGGTGTATGTAAAACAAATCTTAAGCACACAGCAAAAAATGCCTTGCTCTTCGCTCTCATCCACAGCGCGGAGAATTGGCTGGCAGAGAACGAACTGCCCGAAAATAAAATATTAAAATGGGATACGGAATTGTGGGGCGAGAACCCTGCGGATTTTGGAAGAAAGTAAATTGGCAGAACGAATCTCATGGAGAAAAAATGAAAACCGCATTACTGGTTATCGACATTCAAAAAGATTACTTTCCTGGTGGAAAATATCCGCTGGTTGAGCCGCTTGCTGCCGCGAAGAAGGCTTACATGCTTCTTCAATGCTTCCGCGAGCACGGCGGGCATCACATCCACATTCAGCACATTGCGCTGAAACCCGATGCAACCTTTTTTGTGAGAGGAACGACGGGTTCAGATATTGATGATTCCGTTTCCCATTTTGTTGGCGAACCCATCGTGTACAAGCATTATCCCAACTCATTCCGCGAAACGAATCTGCTTGAGATGTTGAAGGAATGGGGCATCGAGCGCGTGGTCATCACTGGCATGATGACCCACATGTGCGTGGACGCCACCACCCGCGCCGCCGCCGACCTTGGCTTCAAGGTCATCGTTGCTGAAGATGCCTGCGCCACCCGTGACCTGACTTATGGCGACACAACCATCCCAGCCGATCATGTCCACAAGGCATTCCTCGCCGCGCTCAAATCCTATGGCGATGTGATGAAATCAGATGAAGTGATTGCGTTGCTTGCCAAAGAAATGAACCTTCAACCTTAAACCTTCAAACCTGGAAACCTCATGACCACCCTTGACCCTGAAAAACAAAAACAAGCAAAACAATACTCCCGCATCACACGCCGCCTCTGGCTGGTGGATACGGTTTTTAGCGCTGCCTACGCACTTGCCTGGCTTTTCTTTGGTTGGAGCACTTCCCTCCGTGCGTGGCTCATGACCGTCACAACCAATGACTGGTTGCTTGTGGCGCTTTACATTGCCATCTTTGGCGGCGTGTTTGCCATCATCAATCTTCCGCTCGGCTATTACAGCGGATTTGTCCTGCCGCACCGATTTGACCAATCCAACCAGTCGCTTAAAGATTGGGTCGTGGACCAGCTCAAAGGTTTGGCGATTGGCGCTCCGCTTGGTCTCCTCATGCTTGAACTGCTTTATCTGGCGTTACGTCTCACGGGCGATGCGTGGTGGCTGTGGGTGGCAGGCGGACTGCTTCTTTTCAATGTCCTCATTTCAAACCTCGCGCCTGTGCTTATCATGCCGTTGTTCAATAAATACGTCCCGCTTGGTGATGAACACAAGGAACTTGAAGAACGATTGCTCAATCTTGCCAAACGCGCCAACACAAAAGTAAAAGGTGTCTTCAAGTTTGATATGTCCAAGCGCACCAAGGCCGCCAACGCCGCGCTGACTGGCTTGGGCAACACGCGCCGCATCATCCTCGGCGATACGTTGATCAATGAGTTTACTTTGGATGAAATTGAAACGGTACTGGCTCACGAGTTGGGACATCACGTCCACAAGGATATTCCTTTCTTGATCGCCTTCGGTACGCTCAGCACCACCCTCAGCCTGTTCATTGCATCTCTGGCATTGAACTACGCTGTCAGTTTTTTCTCCTTCACCTCCGCCGCTGATATTGCCGCGTTTCCTGCGCTGATGCTCATCCTTAGCGCCTACGGATTATTGACCTCTCCGCTTGATAACGCCATCTCCCGCTGGCGCGAAAATATGGCAGATGATTACGCCCTGCAATCGACTGGCAAGAACGAAGCCTTTGCCTCCGCATTCACACGTCTGGC
>Ga0302323_100004402_pt1 | contig 11467 bp, 9 predicted proteins | sample Fen_T0_3_FD_201950 | JGI IMG/M metagenome (GOLD analysis project Ga0302323, IMG submission 201950) | Peat permafrost microbial communities from Stordalen Mire near Abisko, Sweden - Fen_T0_3 | ecosystem: Environmental > Terrestrial > Soil > Wetlands > Permafrost | place: Sweden: Abisko... | reverse complement strand
TCCGAACTTGATGAAGTCGCCCGCATCGTGGAAGCCGCCCGACAGATCTACCTCGCCGGTACCCCTTGGATCGAGGACCGACTTGTACTTGGTGATGAACGCTTGAGACATATCGACCCCGGTGGCGGCCGTCGGGTCCAGCTTGATGTGCGCATCCATCACGTGCGAGTCGCCACGCCACTGCACGTAGGTGTTCACCACGCCCGGGCCGGACTTGTTCACGTTGAGGAACCACAACGCCTTCTGGAAGGCCTCGCCGAGGCCACCTTCAGTCCCCTGGCAGGTCGGATTCTGCGGGAAAGTAACGGGCGGATCCGAACGGGGGCAGGTGGTGTCGGGACGGGAATCGCGGCCGAGATCGGGGCCCGCGTCGGGCGTGTTTGTGTCGCGGCCGAGATCCATGGTGGCCGGTGGAGCATCCGGATCCCGGGGCGCGATCTTGCCGTCAGGAACGGCCGCGTCGGGTGGATTGCCAAGTTGCCCTGGGGTGGTCCCCGATGGAAGGCCAGCATCGGACATGGGTGGGTCGGGGACGATCATCGGTACGTTCACGGTCACGACCGGGGCCTGGTCGGTGGGTACGAGCAAATGGGAATTGCAGCCGGAAGCAACAGCCAGTGTTGCGGCCACCAGACCGAGGTGCGAAGGTCTGCGCGAAGCGTGATACATGAAGCTTGCCCCGATGTCTCGCGGCAGTCGTTGGCGCGAGCCCGACCGGTCAGGCAATCGTACCACACGGCCCGATCGCCTCCGAAGGTAGAACAGTGCGGTGTCTCTCAGGCACACAAGTACCCTCGGAGGGGTCAACGTGGTTGCCATCGGTAGGGCAAGAGGGCGACGAAGGGAACGAACATGGCAAAGACCCGCGTCTCGTTGACGAGCCCGAAGAGAAAGACCGAACACAGCATTGCGATGAGCAGCAATGAATGCTTGGTCATGAGGTCGTCGGCCTTGCGCAGAAACAGAATCAAGCCGGCCAGGGTTCCGAGGGACAGGAGGCCGGGAAGAAACCCGAGCGTCCAGTTGGGGCTGAGAACGTGGCGGCCGATGGTGCTCAAATTCCGACCTAAGTGAAAGGTCCCTTCGGCGGCGAACGCCGGGTTGTCGGCCTGGGCTATTTCCCGCACCAGCAACCACTTCTGCTCGCAGTGGATGAGAAGTAACCCAGCGACCAGCAGGCCGGCGCCGACCACCGAATTTGTCTTCGACGTCAGCCAATCCAATCGGCCGGTAGAAGGGCTCCGGCAAAAGACACCGTCAAGCAGCAGCCATGCCGCGATGAAGAGCCCTGACTGCCGATTGAGGATGGCTGCCGCGAACAACAAACAGAAATAGAGGATGCCTTTCCTGGTCAGCGTGCCGTACAGGAAAAGCGTGAACACAATCACGTCCAGGTAGTCCCAGAGATAGAGCCATTCCGGAACCTGCAGGATTGTGAACGCCGTGATGGCTACCAGCGTGCGAGACAGCGCCACCCGAGCAGACCGGTGCAGCCGCAGGGCGACGCCAGTCAGAGTCAGGTTTTTTGCGACCGTCAGAATGAGCAACAAGGCCAAGAACGCCCGGCCAAATCCATTCATGCCTTCGCCGAAGCATCCCGTGGCCGAAAGCCCGCGCACCAGCCATGGCCCCAGCAGTCGCGACTGGTACCCCGCCCAGTGCGGTTCGCCAGTGACCACGCCCCATGCGGTCGCCACCATGGACGTCTGGATGGCCGGGTCCAGGTGAAACCGGAGGGTCGATCGGTATTCGAGGAGCGAGGCCAGAGCCACCAAGGCGAATATCGCCCAGGGATGGGGCAAGCCCCCAGCGGGCAATGCGGATGGCGCTTGCATCGATTGCGATGGCTTCGTCATGGGATGGACCGGGCGCCGGTGTGCCCATCATAACCCTCCACCTGCCACCGCGGTCGAAGTTCGGCCGGCCGTGGCCCGTCCCGGGGTCCTTGGCAGGTACCCCGGGCTAGGTGCAGTCCTTCGAGCACCCGAGCAGCATGCAAGCACCGACAACAGCCGCCCAGAGGCACGCTTCGGCCACCCTCAGTTGGCCCCCGCCTTCCTCACATAATCCACCAGGATCTTCTCGCACTCCGTGACGATGATGTCATCCGCCGGCGTGTGCCCCGACGCATCGCCCGCCAGATCATCCCCCGGCTCCGCTCCATCATCCGGCGACGTCGACGCGGGTTTCTTCTCCGCCGTCAGCTTCACCGGCGCGGGCAGGCCCGGGCGGTTCGCGTTGGCCAGGGTGATCTCGTAGGTCAGCGGTTGGGCGGTGCGCAGCTTGCGGCTTTCCTGCTTCAGCTGCTCTTCGAGGACCTTGCTCTTGGCGATCTCGTCGCGGCGCTCTTTTTCGTTGAGCGAGACGGTCTTGGTGGCGATGCTCTTCTTCACGCGCGCGATGGCCTCGGCAAGCAGGGCGAAGCCCTTGTCGGTTTGCACGCGCTTGGCGGAGGCGGCGCGCAAGTCGGCCAGGTGGGGCTCGACGCGGCCGAGCTTCTGAAAGCGCGAGGCAGGCACCGAGTCCCATGGCAAGGGATCGGGCAGGGACGACTCGCTGACGTCCGACAGGTCGCTGAGCGACGGCAGCACGATGTCGGCAGTCACGCCTCGCAACTGGGTCGAGGCGCCAGCCGGACGATAGAACTTGCGAATCGTGATCAGCAGCGCCCCGGGATCGTAGCTGTGCGTGAGGTGGTTCTCGTCCATCACTGCACCGAGCGGAACGATGCTTTGGACGGTGCCTTTGCCGAAGGTCGAGGTGTCGCCGATGATGATGCCGCGTCCATAGTCTTGCAGCGCCCCGGCCAGGATCTCCGAGGCGGAGGCACTGAAGCGGCTGGTGAGCACCACCAGCGGTCCGTCGTATTGCACCGACGGATCCTCGTCGGATTCCACGTCGACCCGGCCGCGCAAGTCCCGGGTCTGCACGACCGGGCCTTTGCGGATGAACAGGCCGGTCAGGCTGATGGCCTCTTCCAGCGATCCTCCGCCGTTGCGCCGCAGATCGATGACGAGGCCGCGAACGTGCTCGGCGTTCAGCTTGGCGATGAGTCGCTGGACATCGACGGTGGCGCTGCGCTGGTTGCCCTTGGCCGTGCTGCCGATGTTAGCGTAGAACGACGGCAGATCGACAATACCCAGGCGCATGGGGCCGCCGGTGGCGCCGGGCAGGTCGACGATGGTGGCCTTGGCGGCTTGATCCTCCAGCTTGATCTGGTCGCGCACCAGGGTGACGGGCTTGGCAGGCGCGCCCTCCGCGGCGCCGGCGGGCAAGATGGTCAAGGTGACGACGGTGCCTTTGGGGCCTCGGATCATCTGTACGGTGCGGGTGAGGGGAATGTCGATGACGTCCACCGGCTCGCCCTTCGCCTGCTTGACCGCGATGATGCGATCGCCGGGCTTCAGCTGTCCGCTGCGCGCGCCGGGACCGCCGGGAATCAGCTCGTGGATGGTGCAGTAGCCGTCGACGGTCTGCAGACTGGCCCCGATGCCGAACAGGGACAGGTTCATCGAGATGGACATGTTCTCCATCTCTTCGTGGCTGAGGTAGTTGGAATGAGGATCGTAGACGTGGGCGAGGGCGTTCAGGTACACCTGCAGAACCTCGTCGGTGCTGAGCCCCTTCATGGTCTTGAGCTGCAGGGCGTGCCGCCGCGTGAGCGCCTTGACGATGTCGGCCGGCTTCTTGTCGCCCAGCTTCTCCTGCAGGTACTCGGTGCGAAGTTGGTCACGCCAAAGCACGCGGGCGGCGGTCAGGTCGCGGGGCCGGGGCGCGTGCTCCCAGTCGAGACTGTAGGTGTCGTGCCCGGTGAAATCGAAGGTGGCGGTCTTCAGTGCCGCCGTGATCGTGCCGGTCTGCTGCTCGAGCCGCTCGAGGAAGCGCGCGAAGACTTTTTGTGCAGAGCTGGCCTCTGCCTCGCCTCGGGTTTCTTCGGACAAGACGCTTTGATACTTGGTGAATTCTTCGACGTCCGATTGCAGGAACAAGGAGTGCCGGCTGTCGAGCCCGTCCAGGTAGTGGTCGAGCCACTTTCTTGCCAGCTCGCGGTCAAGCGGGTGATGGGAGAACTGCGACTGCTCGAGCAGGTTGGTGGTGACGCGGACCAGGTTGACGTCCGTGGTGTGGGTATCACGCGACGACGTGGCACCGTCCGAGGTGGAAGCCCACGCGAGGGCGATGGCGGCGAGCAGCGATAGGGCCAGGGACGGGCGGCAGTTCAGGCGACGTTTCATAAGGTCTCCAGGTGGATGAGCACAGACTCTGACGCGCAGATTGCCATTCGCCAGCCCCTTCGCCAAGCACGTCGCGCGTCGTCGCGGAATCCGTCCTGACTTCGCCGTGACTGCATTCTTGGCACGATGCTGCGACCAGCCCTACCATGGGCGCATGATCCCACTTCACAACCTGGCCTGGTGGCAATGGGCGGCGCTTCCCATTCTGGTGTTTGGTGCGTGGCTGCTCGGAATGCTCTTGAGTCGTCTGACCCGCGCGATGCTGGGTTGGCTGGCCAAACGCACGACCGCCACCTGGGACGACGAGCTGATCACGCGCGCAAGCGCGCCGCTGACCCTGGCCTGGACGCTGGCCATCGTCTCCGTCGGACTGCCGTGGCTCGAGCTGTCGCCGCAGGCGCGCGAGCTGGCCCATCGATTCGTGCACGGCCTCTTCCTGCTGGCCTTCTTGTGGATGCTTTGGCGAAGCGTGGACGTGGCGGGGCACGCCTTCACCAGCGCGCGGTGGGCTCAGGAACACCCGGGGTCGCGCGCACTTCTCCCGCTCGGCAGGCGCGTGGCCAAGGTCGTGGTGATGATCGCCAGCATCGTCGCCCTGCTGTCCGAGCTCGGTTACTCGGTGACCAGCCTCGTGGCAGGCCTAGGCATCGGTGGGCTGGCGGTGGCGCTTGCTGCGCGCAGCACGCTGGAAAATCTCTTCGGCGCCTTCTCTATTGGTGCCGATCAGCCGTTCCGCGAGGGCGACTTCGTGAAGGTCGATGACTTCATGGGCACGGTCGAGGCGATAGGCCTGCGCTCGACTCGCATCCGCACCCTCGACCGCACGGTAATCACGCTGCCCAACGGCAAGCTGGCCGACATGAAAGTGGAATCGTTCGCTCAGCGGGACCGCATCCGCCTGGCCTGCGACCTTGGTCTGGTCTACGGGACCACGGCCGCTCAGATGCGCCAGATCCTGGCGGGCGTAGAGCAGGTGCTGCGCCAGCATCCGAAGATCTTTCCCGACGCGGTCGTCGCGCGGTTCAAAGAGCTAGGGACCTCGGCGCTGAACATCGAGGTCATGGCGTGGTTCCTGACTTCGGATTTCGGCGAGTTTCAGGCCATCAGGCAGGAGGTCCTGCTGCAATTCATGGCCGTGGTAGAAGGTTGCGGTTCCTCGTTCGCCTTCCCGACCCAGACCGTTCACCTGGTGGGCGAGACCGCGAAGAAATAGGCGCGGCTGCTGGCGCTACAGCGCCTGGTATTGCAGACCCACGCCCACCGACGGCTTCACGTCCTGCTCTCCGTAGAAATTCTTGTAAAGCGGGATCTGCGCGCGCACGAACAGCCACACCTTGTCCGTGGCGTTGACATAAACGGCGGGCGCCGCCGAAAGGACGGTGCCGCCCGTGTTTTCCACCTTCTCGGTCACGGTTCCCTCCGCATCCGTTGCCTTGTCCTGCCAGCCGTACCGACCATCGATACCCAGATCCACGGCCACAGTCGAAGTCGGGCGATACTGCCCGTGCAAGCTCCAAAGCACGGCGTCACCGAACTTGTATTTGCTGCCGTCCGAGTACGAGCCCGTGGTTCGAATCCGGTAAGCGGCGTCGGTGAATACCAGCCAGTCTGCTTGCTCGAACCGATAGTGAAGGCCCGCAAAGGGGCCCCATCCCCCGGTGCCCAGCTGTCCGTGGGGATCGACAAGCATGGAATCGCCCGTCTCGTCCGTGGTGCGCGCGTCGGTCGATCCGGTGGGGACCATGGTGCCACCGGACAGGCCAAGCTCGTGGACCCGGCGGTTGGCGAAATCGATGTGCCTCCAAGCCGCGTAGCGTGCGGCCAGTTCCACATCGCCGATGCCTACCAGGCTTGAATTGTGTCCGTGGAAGCCCGAACCAACGGTGCTGATGGACTTGTCGAGCAGCGGCGCCACCACCATGAGCGACAACCTGCTCGTGGGGCGGTAGACGACGTTCGCCCGGTAGGACCATTGGGTCAGCTCATCGGTGAAGCCTGGCTGTTCCTCGCTGCCCGCATCGATGCGCAGGTACTCCATATCGAGCTGCAACCGTAGTTTCCCGGTGATTGCCGCGGGATCGCTGGCGGCCAGAAGCGGATCCCCGCATGCGCAGATCGAACAACCGTGGGCGATGGAGGGGGCCATGAAGCTTGCCACCACGGCCAGGGCCGTCGCCGTGATAGGGAGAAATTTCACAAACGGTTGGATGCTGCGCAGGACGGCGGGATACGCGCGAAATTGCCCGGAAACCGGGCGTGGGTTGCTGCCACGGCAGCCACGATGGCCACCGAAATCCATTGGGCGGTGGACAGTCCGACAGCGTGGCCCCGGTGCGGGTCGCCACGCAGAAACTCGATGCCAAAGCGACCTGTGGCGTAGGTTGCGACGAAGACTCTGAAGGCCAATCCGTCGCGCCGACCTCGGGCAAGACACGCACCCGCTGCCGTGGCAGCGACGACCCCCAGCGCAGCTTCATACAGCTGTGTGGGATGAACCGGCAGGCTGGCGCCGCCGGCGGGAGCGAAACCGTATCGAGCGTGGGCCACTGCTGCCAGGCTGCCCGCCGGAAAACGCACAGCCCAGGGTGCAGCGGTGGGAAGACCGTAGTCGCAGCCCGCGATGAAACAGCCGGTACGCACCAGGGCGAAGCCCAAGCCGGCACCCAGGCTCACCCGATCGAAGAAGGGAGCAAGAGGCTCGCGAACCTGCCACAGGTAGAGGGCGGCTGCGCCAGCGCCGAGGAGCAAACCGCCGTAGGCCGCGCGGCCGGGATGCAAGACCGCGTGCCACGCTCCCGACGAGATTGCCGCTGGCACTGCGCGCACCGCTTCGAAGAGATAGCCCCCCACCAGGGCCCCCACGTAGGCGCACGCGATGGCCCCTCGGGTGTGCACGGCACAGGCGCCGTCGCGGGACGCGATTCGAAGTGCGATGGCCGACGCGAGGATGGCGGCTAGGGCAGTGAGCTGGAAGTATTCGGGAACCAACCATGCCGGCAGCCCGTGGTGGCCGAGCCACGCGACCCACACACGCCTCACGGTCGCCTCCGATAGAAAAGGTAACCCAGCGGCGCCAGCAACCACGCCGAGGGGTCCGACTTCTTGTGCCTCGGGTGCGGTCCGATTTGGCAACCGCTGCTGTCCATTTCGCCGGGGTCGGAAGAGGCGCAGGCATCGCCAGAACTTTCGTCGCTGCTCGCACAGTCGTCTGAGGCGTCGCCCGACGTGTCCTCGGAAGGGGGCTCGCATCCGCTATCGGATCCCGTGTAGTCGCCGTCATCGCCAGAGTCGGCGCCGGCGCAGCTTTGCCCGTCGGAGCTTGCGCAACTGTCCGCACAGCCGTCGTCGCAAGTATCCGTGGATACGGGCTTTGACGGCTCGGACGGTTCGGACGGTTCGGTCCGTCGGGTTGGAGGCGCACCTGCATCGGCATCGAACCCGGGTGCCGGCGTGTCCGAGATCGCCCCGGTCACATTTTCGACGGAAGAAGGAGGCTTCCCCGGCGAGAGCGGAACCGCGGTGGTCGTGGCCGCACCGGAGCTGGGCGAACCCGGGCTCTCGCTGGGCAGCCCTCCGTCAAGATTCCGCCTTTCTGCTGGCGCGAGCGCGACCAACCAGGCGGCGTTCACGTAGATGGTGTCCTCGATGGCAACGGCGCCGGACGGCCAGCCCACCACGCGTTCGAGGCGCTGTGCGCCTGTGGCGGCCATCAAGATGCGCAGCTCCACGCCGGCGTGGCCAGCGAGCGCGCGCGCTTCCACGTCGGCAGTGGCCGTGGCGAGAACACCACCGAGCGACGGCAAGGCGTTGCCGGGTCGGTCGCTTTCACCTTCGATCGGCCAGGCGGCGTCCCCGCGGACCACGCCCAAGAGCAACGGTTCAGCCTGCCGCCGCTGCCTTGCCCGATCCACGTCGCCTATCACGGTCTGTGGGCTTGCCGACGAATCGACGGAGAGGTGGTCGACGGCGACATCACCCGTGCGGGCAGATTCGAGGCGCGATGCCAGCCGAGCACGGGAGACTTCGGACAAGGGCGCCAAGACAGCAGGGTCTGCGCGCAAGGCGTCTCGCAAGGGCAACTCGTCGAACGGCGGTTCACCCTGATCGCATCCCACCCACAGAAGCAGCAGCCAAGCGCAGTTGCATCGCATCGGCTGGGCGATCAGCAAATCGGGTGCCACGCAAGAAGGCGCATGCCAGCGGGCATGGCTGACGTTTTCTGCGAAGAGGGATCTCGCGCCCAACGATTGCTGGGCTCGTCCTTCACGGTGTGGTGTGGCGTTTGCGCCCGGTCGTGAATCGGGTCGGGCAGGGTCAGCGTTTGAGCAACTGCACGCGGCCGGCTTGGTCGACGTCGACCCGGCCGGCTCTCAGCAAGGTTCCCACCGCGCGTTTGAAGGCCTTCTTGCTCAAGCCGAACAGGCGCCGGATCTCGTCGGGATTGGACTTGTCGCCGACTTGCAGGGCGTCAGAGCGCTCGAGCACTTTCAGGATGGTCTGTGCGTCTCGTTCCAGCTCCTCGTGCGCCAGACCGCGCAGCGACAGCTCGATTTTTCCGTCGGGGTGCACGTGGGTCACGCGAAAGCGCGCCGCCTCGCCTCGGCTGAGTCCGTGGGGTTCGTGCTTGGGTACCAGGCCCAGAAAGCGTCGTTCGAGAATGACGAAGAGGCCGATCTCTCGGTCTTCGCGCCATGCTTCGCCCTCCACCCATTCGTCGCGGTGGAATTTCGCGTCGGCGTCCAGCAGCTCGCGCACGCGCATGGTGCCGGCCAGTCGGTCGCTGTTATCGAGGTAGAGGCCGACCGCGTGTCGCTCGCCAACGCGCAGCTCGACGGTCTGCTCTGCGAACGGGATCAGCAGCTCCTTGGCAAGGCCCCAATCCACGAAAGCGCCGAAATCGGTGCAGGCTGTGACCGTCAGAAACGCCACTTCGCCCAAGGCCAGCCGTGGCGTCTTGGTGGTTGCCAGCGGCCGACCTTCCGAATCCAGCAGTACGAATACGTCGAGGCGATCGCCTTCGCGCGCGCCCTCGGGAATCTCGGGACCAAGAAGTAGAACGGCGGGCACATTTTGCCCCGCACCGGCCGCGGTGAGAAATGCGCCGGGGCTGCCGAAACGCTGGATTTCCAGCGTGGCAAAACGCCCGAGCAAGTTGCGAAACGGCGCCGCGGTGGGTGACATCTTAACCAGTGTGCCACGGATTCGCCCATGGACACCATGGCCACACGCTCGGGCGAACAGCCAAGCGATGCCGACGTGATCACTCCATCGTGAACCTGGCCAACTCGCCCATGTCGAGCGCTTGCTCCAGCCGGGCTACCTCGGCGATCGTCGACTCGAAGCCGTGCGCGCCCAAGATCTCGCGCTCTTTGTCTTCGAATCGTTCGCCCAGCTCGCGATAGGCAGTTCGCCCGAGCAAGGTGCGGAAGGCCGGGAAGATCACGGTCTCTTCCCGAGCCGCGTGCGGCCTGTACATGCGGGAGAAACCGCGCAAGAGCCTCACCAGATCGGGGCTGCCGCCACGGCTCGCAGTTTGCGTGATCGCGTCGGTAATCTCGCGTCCGCGTCGGTGCTGCGCAAGCAGAGTCGCGACCAGGTCCTTCTCACGGCCGGCCGATTGAAGGCGGGGAAACACGAACAGCTCTTCGTTCTTCTCGTGGTAGTCCTCGATGAAGTGCCGGACGATGCCTGCCGCCGCCGCCAGAGTGGCGAAGTTGAAGCGATTGTCCATGTCGATCCGACGGGCGGATTCCTCGTAGATGAGGAGGATGCGGTCAAGGACGCCATGCTCCTGCATGAGATCCTCACCGGGCGTCACCTCGGCCTCGGTGCTCTCGCCTGGTTTCGGCCGCTGTTGCGGTGTTCCCGTCGCACAGCCTGCCGCCACCAAGCCGGCCGTTGCGCCAAGCAAGAACTGTCTGCGTTCGGTGCGCGCTTTGCCGCTTCCGTCCCGCTCCATACGTCCCCCCTCGAATGTTTGGTCGAGCTGCAAGAAGCCTACCGTTGCGTCAGGCTCTTTCGGGCTTCTTGCAGCACACCGTCCGCGCTAGCTGACGACTGTCAGATCCAGCGCGATGTCGAGTTTCAGAACCTTCGAAATCGGGCAGCCGGCCTTCGCTGCGGCGGCCGCTTCTTCGACCTTGGCCTTGTCGGCGCCCTTGGCCTTGACCGTGGTACGCAAGGCGCTCTTGCTTAGCGTCAGGTTTTCGAACGTGATGCTACACGTGGTCTCGACCGCCTCGGGAGTGATGCCACGCTCGCCAAGTTGCGCGCTCAGCGCCATGCTGAAGCAGCTCGCGTGCGCTGCCGCAATCAGCTCTTCTGGATTCGTGCCCGGCTCACTTTCGAAGCGCGTTCGGAAGGAGAACTTCTGATCCTTGAAGGCCCCGCTCGTCACGCTGAACTTGCCCTGCCCCTGCTTGAGGTCGCCGTTCCAAACTGCACTTGCGCTACGTTCCATGGTTGCTCCTTGTGGTTGTGTCGACAGGCTAGCCGCCGTCCCCGTGTTCCGCAAACGGTTGATGGGATGCCTTCCCACATTCCTCGGGTGGTCGTCCGAAGCCCGTTACGTGAAGGAATTTCACGGTGGGCCTACATTGCTCGGTTGGGGCGACCTTGACGCGCGCCGAGAGCCGAGCAAGGCTGCGGAAAGGGCCAAGAAATAGAAGGTCGCGTCGTTTCCCAACCGGCACATCGATTGCTGTACTCCACCTTGAATACGATGCTTGTCACCTGCGTCCACATCAACGAGGTTCTGTCATGACGACCAAACTGATTGCTGGTCTCTTCCTTTTCTTCTCCGGACTCGGCCTTGCCCGCGCCGAGGTCGAGGTCGTCGATATCAGCGCCGAGCCCCTCCCCGAGGCCGCGCAGGCTGCGCCGCAGACGCCAATCCCCACGGCCCAGCCGCCCGCGCCGCCTGCAGTTCTCCCTCCAGTGCCGGTGCAAGCGCAGTACGTCCAGCAAGAGCAGTACGCCCAGCAACCGCAATACGCCCAGCAAGCGCCTGCCCAGCAGTCCGTTGCGGTCAATCAGGCCGCGGGCGGCCAGTGGGTCTACACCGATCAGTACGGCTGGGGGTACATGCCCTATGGCGACCAGTATGACTACGAGGGCGCCGCGTCCGACGCGTCTCCCTACGCTTACGTCTATTACCCGAGTTACGGATGGAGCTGGTTGGCGGCGCCGTGGCTGTGGGGATGGGGGGCCTATCCTTACTTCGGCGTGGGCGG
>Ga0302323_100004401_pt1 | contig 11467 bp, 8 predicted proteins | sample Fen_T0_3_FD_201950 | JGI IMG/M metagenome (GOLD analysis project Ga0302323, IMG submission 201950) | Peat permafrost microbial communities from Stordalen Mire near Abisko, Sweden - Fen_T0_3 | ecosystem: Environmental > Terrestrial > Soil > Wetlands > Permafrost | place: Sweden: Abisko... | reverse complement strand
GACCGGTTTGCTGGTCGGCTTCTTTCTGCCGGGAGATTCGCTGCTGGTTACCGCCGGCGTCTTCTGCACTTCGGCCAATCCCACCGGACATCCGCTGCTCAACATCCTGTGGCTCAATATCGCGGTGTCTATCGCCGCTGTGGCGGGCGACCAGGTCGGTTTCTACATCGGCCGCAAAGCCGGGCCCAAGATCTTCAGCCGCGAGAACTCGCTGCTGTTCAACAAGAAGCACCTCCTCCGCACGCACCAGTTCTACGAAAAGCACGGCGGCAAGACGATCATCATTGCGCGCTTCATGCCCATCATCCGCACCTTCGCGCCCGTGGTCGCTGGCGTGGGCGACATGAACTACCGCCGCTTCGTCAGCTACAACGTGTTCGGGGGCATCGGCTGGGTGCTCAGCATGACCGGCATCGGCTACGGCCTGGCCTCGGTTTGGCCGGACGTAACCAAGCACATCGAGAAGCTGATCATCGTGATCATCTTCCTCTCCCTGCTCCCAGGCATCATCGCCTATCTGAAGAGCTACTTGGCCAAACGGAATGAAAAGCCCGCCACCTGAAAAGAAACGCGCCACCGCCGAGAAAGCCGCCAAACCGAGCAAGCAAAGCGTCGCTCCCAAAGCGGCGCCCAAGGTCGCGTTCCCGAAGAAGAACCAGCCCCCCACGGCAGCCTCGTTCGCCGCGCGGTTGCCGATCGCGCTCGGCAAGCGCTTGGAGATGGCGCGCTCGTTCTTGCTTCGGCAGGAAGACATCAAGGAAGACGTCTACTTCTACGGGCCGAAGACCGGGTGGGCCCTGCGCTACCTGATCAAGGATCAGCCGCTGTGCGCCTTGCTCTTGCACAGCGACGTGCCCGTCGGCATCGTCTCGCTGCCGGCAGCAGCCACGGCGGCGGTCGACTGGAAAGGCCTCTCGCCGGCAGGTCAGCTGGCCCGCAAGCGCGCCCACGGCAGCCCGTCGCTGCTTTGGCTGGATCTGCCCCTGGCCGGAAACGGCGCCGCAGATTTCAAAGCCATCCTGCGTGTGAAACTGGCAAGCATGGCTTAGAGCCCGAGCGGTCATGGACGCGCGCAGCGCGGCCATTGACTTCAGCCCCTCATTTCTCGCCCGCCACCCGTTCGAACAGCACGAGATACCTCGGCACGTCCGCGACCCAGTGCCATTCCCAGAACGCGTCGACCGGGCGGTAGAGCTCCCCCCACTTCGGTTGATTCACCAGCGCAGTCTCGCCCTCCCAGTAGCCGGGGTGGTACCACACGCCGTTGGTTCCCGGCTTGGTGGCACTGTTGAGCACCACGAGGGCGGGCCTGCGCGCCATCACGTACGCGGCGTCGAACTTGTGGTGAACGCCGCCCTCGCGTTCGTGGGCGATGTGCCAATCGCAAAGCCCGGTCATGTCGATGGCCGGATTGGGCAAAGCGTAGGGCAAGGCGCCCGCGTGGTTCACCGCGACCACTGCGTTCTTCGGATAATGGTCGGCGATGAAGCGGGCGGCGGTAGCCGAAGCTTGCGCCAAGGTTCCTTCCTGGAAGGACGACGACGGTAGGCGGCCGCCAGCAAGGGCGTCGGCCACCAGCGAAGCCTTGGGCGCAAAGGCGGACCAGGCCAGCACGCACGCCAACAGGGCAACCCAACGGCGCTGCTCCCTGGATCTCGCGACCGACCCGGCTGCGATGGCGACCAACGCGGGCAAAAGCGGCGCCAGCAGTCGCGAATGCCACATCCAATCGCCGCCTTCCACGATCACGACAACCACGGCAAAACCGACGAACGCCAAGGCAGCACGGGTCTTCCGATCGAGCGCCCCCGCGAGCCACGCGCCAGCGGCTGTCACCAGCCCGAAGGCGACAGCCCACAGGGAATACAGCAGCCCGGCTTCGAGCCTCTGCAGGAGCGCCCCCGTGGCTTTCGCGTAGTACGGGTTGGGAAACCAGTCACGGTAGAAGACTTGCCGGAACAGGAACCAGACCAGCATGGGCAAGAACGCCAAGGCCACCTGACGCGGGCGCATGACGACTCGGCCGTGTACCAGCACCGCAGCCCCCATCAGCGCCGGAACCAACAGGGGGCCTTCGGGGCGCGCAACCCCGAGGCACGCAGCCACCAGGGCGCATCGGCGCGGCGAACCGCCCAGCAGGGCCAGGACCGCGGCGGTCACCACGGCGGTGAACAGCGCAGTCTCGAGCCCAGCCCCTGCCCAATAGGAGATCGGATAGATCAAGGCCGCGGCCACACAAGCGAGGGCGGCCGCGATGCGGCTTTGCGACAGCGCGAAGGTCGACCGGTGCACGAAGAAAAGCGAGAGCGCCGTGAAAAGCAGCCCGAGCCCTCCCGCCCAGGCCGGAAGTGGCAGCCCGACGGCCCCGCCCAGTACCAAGAGCCCCAACCATAGCGGCGAGGAGAAGCCCTCTACCGCCTCGCCAGGATTCCAGACCGGCCCCTGCCCCGCCAGCACGTTGCGGACATAACGGAAGGCTATGAAAGCGTCGTCCGCAACGTGCTGCCAGTGGTAGCGCGCGAGCGCGACAAAGACGAGAACCGCCAGCCCGAGAAGCAGCGACTCGACCAGGTGGGGCCGACCATCGGGTCGGACATCGACCCCGGGCGTGTTCGCGGTCGTCACCTGTCGCGGGTCTTCGGCTGCGGCAACGGCGCGGTGCGCGGGTGGCGCGTGCTGAAGGCCGGCTTCTGGTTCGGGTTGCAATTGGGACCGAAGCCGTCTGCTTTGAAATCGTATTGCAGACGGCCGTGCATCCCGCCTTTCACCGCTTCGATCTCCACCTGATGCGCACCCGCGCGAGCGGGCGTGCAATAGGACAAGAGGTAGTAGCGCCGCGAGTACCCCTCGATGCGCTGTCCAATCTCCTCAAAACCGCGGCGAATGTCGGCCGGGTTCTTGGAGGTGAAGGTGCCGTTGCGGCCGACGGTTCGAATCTCCGAATCGTTGACCTCGGCCCCGACCGCGATGGCGTAAACCTCGACGTCGGCACTGGCGAGTGCGTCGTGCAGGGCTTCGCGAGAGACGCGGGACGCGTGGTCAGTCCCGTCGGTGAAGACCACCAGGGTTCCAAAGCGTAACGGAACCGGGGATTGGCTCATCTGATGATCGAGAATCTTCAGCGCTTCTACGACTGCGCCATTGAGGTTGGTAGATGGATCCTTAGGCTGAAAACTGGCGAACGAATTCAGCGTGCCCTGCGGATTGCCGCTGCCAAAAGCGGAAATCTGTGTGACGTGCGGACTGCCGTCGAAGGCGTACACGCCGAGCTTTTGGTATCGGCCGACCCGCTGGGCGAAAGACGCAGCGCCCGAGACCACCTTGTCCATGTCGGGCGAGCCGACAACGCTGCCGCTCATGTCGACCAGGAGCAGCGTGTAGTGCGCGGCCGCAACCTCGGGCTGAAGGATCGTTTGCTGGCTTTCGAACACGGAGACCGGCTGGCCATCCTCATAGATGTGGAAGTCTGCCGGAGTTAGATCGGGCACCGGCTCGCCGCGCGTGGTGTCGACCGTGAAGTAGACCGCGATGTTGGAGGGACGCTGAACCGAGCGGTCGACCATTTGCAGGTGAAGGCCCGCGCAGCCGCCCAGGAGGCCCAGCACGGGCGCCAGCAGCGAGAGGCAGACGAAGTGATGACTTCTGGCGTACATGGCGGCGAGTATAGCCCTGGCATGCCCGCTAAAAACAAGGCATCTTTGCTGGCGTGACCTTCAGGCCCGGCATTCTTCGGGGAGGGTTGATCCAAAGTTCAGGCGTCGGAGTTGCCCATGGCTGCATTCGGAAACCTAACGCTTTTAGTCTCCTTTATCGTAGCAACCCTGGCCGGGGTGGCGTCGCTGGTTGGAATCCGTCGGGATTCCCAGCGGCTTCTGCGGGCCGGTCGAGCGGCAGTATACCTGCTCGCCACAACGTTGGGCATGTCCATCGCGACCATGGCGCACGCCTTCACCTCCAGCGATTTCTCGATCAAGTACGTTCAGCACTACTCGGAGGCGGGGCAGCCGTTCGCCTACAAGCTGACCGCGGTGTGGGGCGGCCTCGACGGGTCGATTCTGTTCTGGGTGTTCCTGCTCGCGCTCTGTTCGGCCATTGCCGTGCGCACGCTGCACAGACGGGACGCGGCCATCACCGCCTATGCCATCACCGTGCTGATGGCGGTGTGCGATTTCTTCCTCTACCTGGTCGTGTACGAGAAGAACCCGTTCGACACCTTCTTGGTTTCACAGCCTGCGACCGGCCAGGGCATGAACCCGCTTCTGCAGAACCCGTACATGGTCGCGCACCCGCCGTCGCTCTATGCCGGGTTCGTCGGGTTGACCATTCCGTACGCGTTTGCCATGGGCGCCCTGATGGCGGGAAAGCTCGGCAACGTGTGGTTTCCCATGGTCAGGCGCTGGCTGTTGTCGGCGTGGTTCATTCTGTCGCTGGGGCTCACCCTGGGAATGATATGGGCGTATGAGGTTCTGGGATGGGGCGGCTTCTGGGCGTGGGATCCCGTCGAAAATGCAGGCCTGCTGCCGTGGCTGATGGCGACGGCGCTGATCCACTCGGCCAAGGTCCAGGAGCGTCGCGGATTGTTCGTGCGCTGGAACTTCACGCTGGTGATCTTCTCGTTCTTCCTGACCATCGTGGGGACCTTCATGACCCGCTCGGGGATCGTGCAGTCGGTTCACGCCTTCGGCAAAGACATCCACCTGGCCTACGTGTTCGGCGCCTTCATGGCGGCCATTATCGCGTTCAGCTTCGGCTTGATGTACTGGCGGCGCAAGGAGCTGCGGCCGGCCGAGAAGGTCGGCTCGGTCTTGTCGCGCGAGGCGATGTTCGGCATCGGCAACTGGTTCTTCGTCTTGGCCACCGCCATCGTGCTCATCGCGACGCTGTTCCCAACCATCTCGGAATCCATCCTGCACGAGCGCGTGAACGTAACCGCGGCGTTCTTCAATCGCACCATGGTGCCGGTGGGTATCGTGCTGCTGCTCCTTACCGGGACCGGCTCGCTGTTCACCTGGCGAGGCATGGAATCCACGGTGGCTCGTCGGCGGGCGCTGCTACCCATCGCCGCCGGCGCGGTGATGCTGATCATCGGTGGACTCACGCAGGTGTGGCATTCTCCCGCGGCCCTGCTCTGTTTCGCGGTTTGCGCGTTCGTGGCCACCGTCATCATCCAAGAATTGGTGCGCGGCGCTCGCAGTCGGCAGAAGGCAAGCGGCAGCTCGTTTGCCTTCGCGCTCGCAAACATCATCTTCCGAGCTCGCCAGCCCCACTCGGGCTACATCGTCCACATGGGCCTCGTGCTCATGTTCGTGGGCTTCGCGGGCCAAGCCTTCCAGAAGGAAGAGACGGCGGTCATCGCGGTCGGGCAAAGCAAGGACTTCGCGGGCTATCGATTGCGCTTCGACGGCATCAAGCAGGACCGCACGTTGGTGAAGGAGACCTACCTGGCCGACATCGCCGTTTCCTCGGGCGGCCGAACCCTGGGCCGACTCTACCCCGGCCGCGACTTTTACGACCAGCGGCCGAACGAGCCGGTCAGCCAGGTCGCCATCCGACGCGGCATCGCCGAGGATCTGTACCTGACCCTGGGCAGTTACGACGAAGCACGACGTGCAGTCGCGCTGAAGCTGGTCACCAATCCCCTCGTCGATTGGATGTGGCTTGGCTTCCTGGTGATGGCATTCGGCGCACTGTTGCTCCTCGGCCCCGGTCGAGCGCAAGAGGCGGATGTTCGGCAGCCGCTCGCCTCTCGCGTCGGCATGGCGATGGGCGTGGCGGTCATCGTCGCGTTCGTCGGCAAGGCGGTTCTGCACATGCCCGTGTCGGCTCAACTCGGCACCTTGGCGTTGTGCGGACTGACGGTGGGCTTGGCCGGTCTGGCCCTGTACGGCCTACTTCAGTCGCTGCTCGGCGAAGAAGCCGAGCCCTCGCCCCTGCCGCCTCCGACCACAGCGAATCGTTAGAAGAGAAAAGCCGTGCGGCAATGCAATCCGCGTTGGCGCCAAGAAACACGGGAATACGAGTCCCAATTTTCTCACGGGGACGCGATGATCGGGCGGAACTGTCCGCTGACGTGCAGAAGGCCCATCAAATACAACATTCCGTCGTAGTAGCGCCAGGTCCCGCGAGGAGGCCGAGCGCTCCAAAGCTCGTCGACGAACCGCCAGCTTCGCGGGTGGGTCGCAGCTAGGCTGGCCACCGCGTTCATGGCCCCAAGCCCCAGCGACCGCTCGCGATCGATCGGTCGACCGTCGAGGTGGTACTTGTTGGCGTACGTCCACAGGCCTTGTCCCTCGAAGAAAGCCTGTAGGCGGTCGCTGCGTTCACACTCGCGAGGATCGGCGGCCCACCAGGCGTAGTCCACCGACCAGTTCATCGCAGTTCGCCAGGCGTCGTAGCGGAAATCAATGCCGCCGGGATTGCCCTGCCTGGGCTTGGGCCGCCCATCGAATTCGGCGTAGTCGGGGACGAGTCCCGTGGACGGGTTGGCGGCACGTTCGAGAAAGTCGCGGCTGGCCGCTGCCGCGCGACGCCAGAACTCGGCCTCAGACGGCGGGCCGACGCGTGCCCAGAACTCGTAGAATGCTGGCAGGTGGTACGACGGGTCGGTGTGGTCGCCATTGCTGGCGAAGTCGGCGGTGTTGGGCGTGAATCGTGGCTGGTGCTGTTCGCGATTGAAGATCGAAGTGACACCGGCGATTTGCCCGCGCGAGCGCATGTCCTTCAGCAATGGGTCGGCCTGCCCGCGGTAGTCGTAGATGCCCTGCCGGCTCCCCCAGCGCGCGTGGGCGAAGTACAGCGCGGTGACGAAGTACTCTTCACCATCGGGTGCCGGCATAGGGTCGATGATCTTGCCGTCGGGTCGCATCTGCCACGCAAAGTATCCATGACTCGGATCGCCCGAATCGGGATGGGCCATGTAGGTTTTGGCCCAGTTCCACAGAGCATCGAACTCGTGTTTGTGATCGAGCTGGACGGCGACCATCATCCCATACGACATACCCTCCGAGCGCACGTCGCCGTTGCCCACGTCCATGAGATATGCCAGCGGCCCATCGGTGTTGTGACCCTTTTCGTAGTACACGGCTTCGCTGTCAGGGTCTCCATGAAACAGCGACTGCCATGCTTGCTCGATCTTTCGGGAGACCGCACTTTCGGGATATCCGCGTAGCACGAAAAGGTTGCGCCATTGGCCCGACGCGACTGCCCCCGTGGTCGGCGGTGTGGGGTCTGCCGTCAGCCGACCGGACCAAAGCACCTCGATCCAATCCACGTAGACGTCGTTCTCACCGACGTCGGTGGTCTGCCCTATGCGCAGCTCGTGATTGCCTGCAGTTTCGACATCCACGACAAGCGACAGCACCTCGGGGCTCCGCGAGGCAAACCAACCGCCGGCGCGAGCCTGCCCATCCACGAATACCGTGATCCCGGCCGGCTGCTTGTTGCTGGAGCAGCCCCGGACATCGACGCGCCAGCGGCCAACCGCGCCGAAGACAAAATGCGTCCTGAGGGCGTCTTTGTTCTCGTACAGAACGGCACCGCTCCATCCCGGGCGCGACAGCGAATTGCCACCGGTTCGCTTCATGTCCTCGGCCTCGATGTGTGCAGCACCGGCCGAAACAGCCACCGGAGTGGTGCGCCCTGCCGAGGTTTCTCCCGTGCCTACGCAAGCCGTGGTGGCCACGACCACGGCCAGCAGCGTGCGCTTGGCGAAAGAAATTTCTGAGATCATCCATTTCTCCGATTTGAGGCGGTCAGCCTGAAGTGGTCACTCCATTTACTGCGCCGACGTGCTTGTCGGCCGACACGGCCAGCGATACTCTCATAATCGATGGCCAGCCGCCGACGCATTGATTGGTCCGTTATCATGCGAAAGGACGCACCGTTACCAAGATGGGGTACGAACGAGGCGCCATCGGCTCTGGTTAACCTCCTGCTGCCTTTCGCAGATCTGTTGGCCCTCAACGACAGCGATGATCTGATCAAACGTGCGGTCGAGCTTGCGCTGACGGAGGTTGGATTGGTCCGCGCGGGCATCTATCTTTACGATGACCAGCTCGACCTGATGATCGGGACGTGGGGAACGGATCTGCGGCGTAAGATCCTCGACGAGCATCACTCGATGTTCCAGTTGGGGGAACACGGGCATCAGGTGTTCCAGCGCGCCCTGTCGGGCGAAGCCCATTGGACCGTGGTCGAGGACTGCCCCATCATCAACAACTTCCGCGACGAGACCCAAGTCGTGGGCCGAGGGTGGGTGGTGTGCACACCTATCCGTTCCGAAAAGACCGCCCTCGGGATGCTCTACAACGACGCCGGCCTCACCGAAGCCGCCATCGACCCGCTGAAGCAGGACCGCACCGCGCTGCTCTGCACCCTACTCGCCCTGCGGTTGCAGGGGCTGCGGACCTCGGGACGGGCCTCCATCAATCCGTCGCGCAGGCACCCGGCCATCACCTCGGCCGTGAAGTTGCTTCAGGAAGATCCCTCCCTCGGCGGGGGCGCGATTGCAAAGAAGCTGGGCGTCAGCCTCAGCCGTTTCGCCCGCGTATTCAAGATCGGGATGGGGATGTCGCTGGTCGACTATCGCAACCAGCTTCGGCTCGAGCATTTCATGACCCTGGTCGATTCAGGAGGCACGAACCTGCTCGAAGCGGCGCTCGCCGCAGGGTTTGGCAGCTACTCGCAGTTCCACCGCGTCTTCCGGACCCACCGGGGCAAGTCGCCCCGCGAGTACTTCCACGGCCAGAACTAAATCGGAGCCCGCCAGTCGAATTTTTGGCTCAGCCTCCGGAGGGTAGGCCTGACGCCGGTGGGCATGCTAGCTTGAGGTTATGCTCCGCTTTGCAACTCTGACGGCCTTGGGTTTCGCGCTTCTGGCGGCACCCGGGATTTTGTCGGCTCAACCGGCACCCGCAGATCACGGCGGTGCCACCAGCGCACCGTTGTTTGTCGCGGATCTGCCCGTAGGAACCGTATCGGTCCGGCTGTCCCGCCCCTCGATGACCGACGCCATCGCGGGCGTCGAGGTGGTCGGAGGCTGGACCACGCCCGACGGAAAGCGAACGTCGAACAAGGTCCAAACCGGCAAAGACGGCCGCGCCATCTTCGCTGACATTCCCGCGGGCAGCACCTTTCAGGCACGAGCCACGGTCGAGGGCGAGGACCTGGTGAGCGCGCAGTTTCCGGTGCCCGCCGAAGGGGGAACGCGCCTGCTCATGGTTGTCGGTGCACAGGCTGCCGAAGCCATGTCAGACATGAGCGGGGCCGCAGCCACGCCGACGCCCGCCAACCCTGCCGAGCCGCAAGTGGTCGGGATTCGTTCGGGCAAGGTCGAAGGCAACGACACTCTTTCGGCCGGAACCGTGGAGCTGCGCGTGCTTGGCCCCGACGGTAAAGCTCTCACGGGGTTCAAAGTCTCGCTCGGCCACGTGAAGCACGCCACGGGGGCCGTCGAGTTCGTGGAGGCGGTCACGGCCCCGTCGGGTGCCGCGCACTTCGACAAGCTCGAAACCGGGCCGAAGACCCAGTATGCGGCCGTGGTCGAGCACGACGGGTTGCGCGTCGGCACGGATGCCTTCACCCTCGACGACAAACGCGGCGCCGCTGGCGAGATTCGCGTCCCGGCCCGCACCAACGACCTATCGGTCCTGCGCATATCCTCCAGCTCGCGCGTGATGGTCGAGCTGCGGGAAGACGCCGTCGGGGTCCTGCAGAACCTCATCGTGGAGAACACCTCGGAGAAGGTCTTCGATGCAGGCCCCGGCGGACTGATGATTCCGTTGCCAGACGGATTTGCCGCCGCGGAAAAACTGCCGGGCGGAGCTGAGGTGGAGATCAAGGAGGGCGTCGGGGTCCTGATAAAAACGTTGTTGCCCCCCACCCAAACGCCTGTGGCAGCCACGCAAGTGCGCATCGGGTATGTGCTCGGTACGCACGAAGAGCGCGACTTCGAGATCGTGCAGCCCATGCCACTTGGCATGCAGGGTGGACTCGTGCTCATTCCCGCGGAATACACCATCGATTTGTCGTCACCGGGGCTTCGTTCGCGCGCGGCCGAACGCGACGAGAATGGAAACGAGCTGCGCATGTTCGACCTCGACGCGATTCCGCCCGGGCACGCGTTGCGCTTGACCATGCGTGGCCTTCCGACGCACGATCAGGTCGGAAAATGGATAGCCGCGTTCCTGGTCGCCCTCCTTATCGCTGCAGGCATCGTCGCCGCCGGGCGACCACGTGGAACACCCGCCCTCCACAAGGCCGGGTGAACGCATGAGCCAGCGCCACCTGCGCGTCGGCCGGGTCTGCAAGACCTTCGGCCGGCAGCGCGCGCTGGTCGACGTCACGCTGGACTTCGCCTCGGGCGAGGTCGCGTCCATCGTCGGCCCCAATGGCGCAGGCAAGACGACCTTGCTGGGGATCTTGTCGACCTTGGTGAAACCGACCAGCGGCGAGATACGCCTCGGTGAAGAGGCGATGCACCGCAGCCGCACGGCACGACAGTCGATCGGCTACGTCGGTCACGAGCCAGGCGTCTACCCGGATCTCTCCGCACAGCAGAACCTGCGACTGTTCGCCGCGCTTTATGCGATTGTCGACAGCGACGAGCGCATCGCGAGCATGCTCGACCGCGTCGGCCTTGGGGGCGTCCACCACGACCTGCCCGCCCGCGCTTTCTCGCGCGGCATGCTGCAGCGCCTGGCCCTGGCACGGGCGCTTCTGCATAACCCCGACATCCTGCTTTTCGACGAGCCTTCCTCCGCGCTCGACCCGGTGGGCGTGCGCTGGCTTGCTGCCGAGCTTGGCCGCGAGCGCGACGCCGGTCGACTGGTAATCCTGGTGACCCATGACCTGGACGCTGCCGCCCAGGTTTCGAACCATCTCGTGGTTCTGCGGCGCGGGCGCGTGGCCGCAGACAAGACGCAGCCAGCAGGGTTCGCGCCCGCCGAGGTTCGTTCCCTGTACGAGGAGGCCCTGCGTGAACGTTAGTTTCTGGCGCTACACCATGCTGATCGCGGGCAAGGATCTGCGCATCGAGGGCCGAAGCCGTGAAGTCCTCTACACCATGGGATTTTCCGCGGCCTTGGTGGTGCTGGTCTTTTCCTTTGCCATGGCCAACGCCACCGATCCGGCGCAAGGGCCGATCACGGCTGCGGGCGTTTTGTGGGCGGCAACGCTTTTCACGGGCACCGTGGCGCTGTCGCGCGTCCTCGACCGCGAGCGCGAGAACGAGTCCATTCGCTCGCTGCTGCTGTCCCCGGTTCCGCGCGCAGCCATCTACCTCGGCAAGCTTATCGCCACCGCAATATTGATGTTGATGGTCGAAGTCCTGCTGGCTGTCCTGGTCGGCGTGCTGTTTTCAGCGGCGGCTTTCGCCCATCCCATCTGGCTCGTAACAATCCTCGTGCTTGGTACCCTGGGCTTCGCCTCCTGTGGCGTGGTGTTTTCGGCCGCACTGCTCCGCGCACGC
>Ga0302323_100004400_pt1 | contig 11468 bp, 7 predicted proteins | sample Fen_T0_3_FD_201950 | JGI IMG/M metagenome (GOLD analysis project Ga0302323, IMG submission 201950) | Peat permafrost microbial communities from Stordalen Mire near Abisko, Sweden - Fen_T0_3 | ecosystem: Environmental > Terrestrial > Soil > Wetlands > Permafrost | place: Sweden: Abisko... | reverse complement strand
GCGGCTTCGGGCAGACCTCGCGCAGTTTGCACGAGGCGCACGCCTTGCCCTCCCAGATGTGATCGAAATAGGCCTGCACCTCGTCCAGCAACAAATCGTCGCGGCTGCTGAAGCCGATTTCGAAGTTGCGCCGCCCTTCCCCTTTGGCCCCTAGTCCAGCCCCGGTCCAGTTGGCGCTCCCGAGGTAAAGCATGGTGCCGTCGACGATGACCGCCTTGAAGTGTACGCGCGGACAGACGCGCATGGAGAAAGCCCCACGGGACGGACGACGGGGACTGGCCGAAGCGGCTCGGCCGGCCAAACCAGGCAGGCGGGCCAGCTCCTCGCGAAAAGGGCGCGACGGCTGCCCGGCGTGCAGGATGCGGATCTCTACCCCGTGCGCGACGAGATCTTCGAACACAGCCAACGCCGAACGATAGGTTGCGTGGCCGCCTAGCGCGCGTCGTCGGCCGGGGCGAGCGCGCTCGTCCTCGACCATCAATTCCTTCAGGTTTGCCGTCGCGATCCACAGGCTGCGCTCGGCGTTCAACGCGGCTTTCACCACCGCCTCGTAGTGGCCCTTGCCCGCCACCAACGAAAGGTTCACGGGGCGGTGCGCGCGTAAGAAGTCCATGGCGAAGGGACACAGCCTGCACCTGCGCGGCAGCCTGCGCCAGTTTCGCATCTCGCAGCGGGCTGCAAATGGCCGCGGGCCCTTGCCCGCCGGTCCATCGAGAGGATTCCTCCGACGCTGACGTACTTTTCTTCAACTGTTGTCCGTTGCCAGCCCGACTTCGATGTAGTATTCCGCCTCGTTGAATTTGCTTAACGAGGAACCTCCTTCTTCGAAGTCCACCTTTCCGCGCCGGTTCGGGCCACGCTTCATCCTGCTCAAAGAACTCGGCAAGGGGGGAATGGGCCACGTCTTCATGGCGCTGACCGGTCAAGCCGGCGTGGAACGTGTGTGCGCGCTGAAGGTGCTGAAGGAAGTGCGCGCCGGGCGCGACGCCGAAGAGCTGACCCAGCGTTTTCTCGACGAGGCCAAGGTCGTCACCAAGCTTTCGCACGAGAGCCTGGTCTATGTCTTCGACTTCGGCATTCAAGAACGCCAGGGCTTCTTGGCCATGGAGTACGTCCAGGGCAAGTCCATCACCGAAACCTGGAATCGCTGTGCCGCCCGCCGCGATGGTTTTCCCATCGGGCTCAGCCTTTACTACATCGGCGAGCTGGTGTCGGCGCTGTGGTACGCCGCCAACGTCGAGGGCCTGGGTCTGGTCCACCGCGACATCTCGCCATCCAACGTCATGCTGACGTACACGGGCGGCGTGAAGCTGATCGATTTCGGTCTGGCCAAGTGGAAGACCAAGGTCGTTCAGACCGCGACGGGCGTGCAGTGGGGCAAGACCAGCTACATGTCGCCCGAGCAGTACACGGGTAAACCGGTCGATCACCGCAGCGACCTGTTTTCCGCGGGCGTGATTCTGTGGGAGCTTCTGACCGGCCGACAGATGTTTCCGCCGTCGGAGACGCGTGCGCCCAACGCCGTGCCGCCGCCGCCATCGCACTTCACCCGCGACGTGACGGCGGCACTGGACGCCGTGGTGGCGCGCGCGCTGGCCGTCCAACCTGCCGAGCGCTTTCAAAGCGGCGAAGAAATGTGTGCCGCGCTGATGGCGGAAATGCCCAAAGACGTGGGCGGCAAACTCTACGCGGCGAAATTCATCGGACGCTTGTTCGAAACCGAAATCCGCGACGAGACGGCCGAGCAGCGCACCTTGATCGAACAAGCCGGACAGATGGATGCGCCGGTCACCATCGCCAAGGTCGATCCCGCCATCGTCGGCGCGGCCATCCACGAGGGCGAAACCGCGCCCGAGCGCGATCCCGATGGGCTGCTGGGCAAGACCTTGTGCGAACGCTACTACGTTCGCCGACTGGTCGGCGAAGGCGCCATGGGCCGCGTGTACGAAGGCCACCACACGGGCATCGGCAAGCGCGTGGCCATCAAGATCGCCCACCAAGTCGAGCGGCGAAAGACCGAAGTGGCCAAGCGCTTTCAGCGTGAGGCCCTGGCGCCCGCGCAAATCGGCCACCCCAACATCGCCGACGTCACCGACTGCGGCACCACCCCCAGCGGCGAATTCTTCTTCGTCATGGAATTCATCGATGGCGTGGGCCTGGATGCCGTCATTCGGCGCGACGGCCAGCTGACCATCGAGCGCGCCCTGACCATCGCCGGCCAAGTTTGCCGCGCCCTCGAGGCCGCGCACCGGGCCGGCATCATTCACCGCGACCTCAAGCCGTCCAACGTCATGTTGGTGCGCTCGCAAGACCAAGAAGACATGGTGAAGGTGCTGGACTTCGGCGTGGCCAAGTTCCTGCACGAAACCGGCGACGGCGGCAACCTGACCTTGACCGACGCCACCATCGGCACGCCCAAGTACATGGCACCCGAACAGATCCGCGGTGGCGGCAAGGTCGACTTCCGTTCGGACATCTATTCCCTGGGCGCCATCCTGTACACCATGCTGGCGGGCGGCCACCTGCCCATCGACGGCACCACCATCGATGAGATCTGGCAGCGCAAGCTGACCCGCGACGCGCGCCCGCTACGCGATTTTCGTTCCGACCTTTCGGCCGACCTGGAAGAGCTGATCTTGCGCTGCCTCGCGCGCGAACCCGGCAAGCGCCCTTCGTCGGCGGAAGAGCTGAAGAAGCAGCTGGTGGCCCATCTCGAGTCCGCCCGGGCCATGAGCAACAGCATCATGGGTATGCGGTCGCCGTCACAAACCGAAGTGCTGAGCGAACGCACACGCCGCCGCCACATGCAATTCGGCATCGCCGCGGGCGCCCTGACCGCGGTCCTGATCGCGGGCACGGGCATGCTCCTCATCCGTCGGCCGTCCGCCCCCGCCGCACCCGCGCCCCAGCCAGTCTTGCCGCTACCGCTGTCGCCCTCGCCAACGCCAACGTCGGCGCCGTTGCCCCAACCAACGCCTTCGCCGCAGCCATCGCCCTCGCCACCGACGGCAGCGTCGCCGTCGCCCCGACCAGCGCCGGTGCCGCCGCCTCAGCAAGCGCTGGCGCCGTTGCCCCAGCCAGCATCGCTGACCGCCGGCAGCCCCATCCCACCCCCGGCGACCCTGCCCGCCGTCACGAATCCGCCTCCAGCCCAACCGGTGAGGGGCCCGGCGGCGAGGAAGAAGCGCATGCCAGCTTCCGCGCTGGCGAGCACGCCATCGCGTACCTCGAAGGTCTCCTTGACCGGCGCCACCGAAGCAACCCAAGCGGCGCCTAAAGCTTCCCCCGAAGATCTGGCGGCGCTTCTGGACCAAGCCGCCAAGGCCATCGCAAAAGCCGAGGCCGCCTTCGGTCAGGGCAGACTCGCGGCAGCGCGAATCGCCGCAACGGAAGCCGTCGAGAAAACCCAAACGGCCCCGCCCGACCTCAAGGCGCGCGCCCAAATCGTGATGGGCAAGATCCAGCTCGCCTCCGAAGAATTCGCTGAAGCCGAGCGCTCCTTCACCCGCGCTTTGGCCCTCGACCCCAGGAACCCCGTAGCCCTCAAAGGCAAGTCGCGCGCCCACGCCGCCGCCCAAAGCTCGCCCTGACCACCTTCCCGTCGAAGTCATCCGTCGAAGTCGCCCTTTCCTGCGCCAGGGATTCTCTCTATGCTGAGCCGTGGTGCCCGGCCGCTGAAGGATTGCATGTTGACGCGAGCTCGCATTGCCCTGCTTTGTGCTGCCGCTGCCCTGGCGGTCACCCTGCCGACCCTGCGCAACGGATTCGCCATCGACGATGTCTATGTATTCGTCGAGCAGCCAGCGGCGCACAGCCTACGCAACATTCCCCAGTTCTTCGCCAGAGGTTGGGCTATGGGAAGCACCAACGCACAAGAGCGCGCGCTCAGCACACGCTACTACCGGCCCCTCCCGACCACGCTGGGCGCACTGGAGTACTCCCTGTTTGGGCTACGGCCTGCAGGCTATCATCTAACCAGCGCGCTCTTGCACGCGGCCACGGCAGCGCTGGTGGCCTTGCTGCTCTGGCAGCTGACGGGTGGCGGGGGCATCGCCGCACTGCTTGGCGGCGTGCTGTTCGCCATCCACCCCGTCCAGAGCGAGGCATTCTGTGCGGCCTGCTACCAGACGAGCCTGCTGGCCGGTTTTTTCAGCACCCTGGTGCTGGTGATGTTCGGACGCGTGCTCACGCTGGGGCCACGCCTGGGCACATTGGTCGCGCTCGGCACCAGCTTGCTCTTCGCGCTGGTCTCGAAGGAAGAAGCATTCGCCATTCCCTTCTTCGTGCTGGCCTGGGCGGTGCTGCTGCGACCCTCGGGTTGGTGGCGCGCCCTTTGGACAAGCGCCATTGCCATGGGCATTCCGCTGGTCCTCGCCCTGCTACTTCGCCACGCCTTTCTTGCCCCGTCGAAGGTCACCTATTTCGCCGACGAACCGGCGCGCGTGGTGGTGCTGACCATGGTGCGTGTCGCCGGGTTGTACCTAGAGCTGCTGGTGGTACCGTTGCAGCTCTGCCCGTTCTACGACTGGTTCATCATCGGCTATGAAACGGCATGGTCACGTGGTGTAGCGACTGGCGCTGGCGTTCTTTGCCTCGCAGCAGGGGCGGCGCTGTACCTCGTGCGGCGCCGGCCACTGATGTCCCTGGGCATCACTTGGGTTCTGCTGGGCCTAGGCCCGGTCAGCCAGGCCATTCCCATCATTGTGGTGGCCGCCGAACGCTTTCTCTACATCCCCATGCTCGGCTGGGCCTTGCTGATAGGCGTGCTGCTCGAACACGTGCTGGACCGCACGCGCAGAGCCGGATGGATCAAGCTGCCCGCTACGGCCATCATGCTGCTGTTCCTGGCGTATGCCGTCCGCACAGTGACCCGCGTGCCCGACTGGCGCAGCGACGAGACGTTGAATGTGGCCACCGCGAAGGCTTTCCCCGAAACCCCGGCTCCCTTCCTCAATCTGGCGACCTACTACGAACGCGTGGAGAAGAACCCGGCCAAGACGCTTGCAGCGCTCACCGAGGCTGACCGCCGCGCGCCCGGCTGGCGCCCCGTCCGCGAACGCGCTGCCAGGCTAGGCGTGCAGCTTCCACCCTAAGTCATGAAGCTGCACCCGATGGTACAACGACACGCCGTGGATCACTCGGCTTCAATCAACTGACGTGCCCGCCATCGTTCGGAGCGGCGTTGCGCGCCCTGGCCCGTAACCACGCTGCCAGTAAACGACGGCCCTGAAGGGGCAGCTCGATACCGAGCCCCACGGCAAGAACGAGTACGCCGAGCGAGGGGAGCTGGTGAAGAAAGACAGTGGCACGGGTCGCGCCGCCAAGCAGGCCATCGGCGTAGGGCGAAAGATGAAGGACAAGAAGCGCCGACGCGCATGCCAACAAGGGCCTGTGGCTAGGGGCCTTGCCGAGCGACAGGATGATCCCGATCGGAATCGACACGGGAAAGAACAGGAGGAACCCGGTCCAAATCCCGAACGTTGGCAACGTCATCCCGATCAGGGTCAGGAAATCCACGATCAGGGCATAGGCGACGACGAGGGCCAACCGCCAGTCTGCCAGGAGAAGCGGCAGGACCAGCAGCGCCAGAAATACCCTGAGGGCCCAGAAGATCATCGTCGCTGTCAGAAATTGGGGTCGAACGATCGGAAGATGGGCTGCAGCTCGGGATCGCGCGCAACTTCTTGGTGGTAGCGCCGTCGAACGTAAACGATGCGCGCGTCGATGGTATTCACGACGGCGGCAACGTAGTGGTTGGTTCCGGTATCGTCGAACCTGGTCAACAGAAGGCGCTGCTTCAGCTTCAGGAGCAGGCCGATGTGATCACAAACTCCGGCATTCACGGATTTCTCGATCGTCCCAAGTTGCCGGGTTTGCGCCAAGGCACCGAAGAACGCCCGCTGATCGTGCGCGAATGCAATCGCCAGCGATTGGTTGTGCGCGGGTCCCGCTGCAGCCGCCAAGGTCATGGCAATGCACTGTGGAACGACAATGACAACGGTGGCCAGAAACTGCCGAACCGTTGGACCAAAGGTGGCGCCGTCAGGTCTGAACTCGGCCTTCGGAATCGACATGATCTCGGGTAGAAGGTCGGGCGCAATCATCATGACCAGCGTCAGTCCCCCTTCCGTATAGGCCTTCGGATGGGAGTCGAAAGCGAAAGCCCGCAGCTCCGCCTCCGTCAGCTTGTCCAGCGTCCCGCTCTTGTAGCGATCGACGATGAACGTCGCCAGCCCCGTTTGCAGCAGCAGGAGGGTCCGGTGAACCCACATGGCCCCGGTGGTGCTGCGGGCCAGCGCCTGGTCATTCCAGAAGAGCTCGCAGTACTTCTTGCCATACGCGATGGGATAGCCTTTGCCCCCCCAAGGCCCCAGATAGCGATCGATTTCGTCGTAGAACAGCCAAGGCTGACCGTCGGCGCGGGGATGAAACGCAATGATTTCGGTCAGCCATGCCTGCAGCAGGGCAACGTTTTCTGGGGTCGGTTTCGAATTCTTAGGTGGCGGCTTAAGCATGATTGGCACTCTCGATCCCTAGGGAAACCCGCCCACGGTTCTAGCAGGGACTGCAAAGGGCGTCTCGTATTCGTTGCTGAGGGCCTTGTGCCCCGCCCCCTCCGCATTCTCTTGACGCTGGGAAGCTCCTGACTAGAGTTGAGGCCTTATCATGGCTCTCTTACCCGATAGACCTTTCGTATTTCACAGCCCCCTTGGCGATAGCTTGTTGTTTCTGTCCATGGAAGGGACCGAGCAACTGGGACGGACCTTCTTCTTCACGGTTCACCTGCTGAGCCTGGATCCCGACATCGTCCTGGCCAACCTCATCGGCCAGACCGTTTCGGTCAGCATCGACCTGAGCCCCCAAAGCGCGGCGCCCCGCTACTTTCACGCCCACGTCATCCACTTTCAGCGCGAAGGCAAGCTGGGCAACTACTACGCCTATTCGGCCCATTTGGCGCCATGGCTGTGGTTGCTGTCCTACGCCGCCGACTGCCGCATCTTCCAGAATGTCAGCATCCCCGACATCGTCATGGCGGTCTTTCGCCAACACGCCATCGCGGATTTCGATGATTCGCGCCTGACTGGCACCTACGCCAAGCTCGACTACGTCACGCAGTACGACGAAACCGACCTGGCCTTCGTCAGCCGGCTGATGGAGGACGCGGGCATCTACTACTACTTCGAACACCACAAGGACAAGCACACCCTGGTCCTGGCGGACTCGTACAGCGCCCACCACAAAGCAACCGGCTACGAGGAAATCCCGCTTCTCGAGACCACGGTCCGCGGCGGCCGAACGACCGACTACCTCGACCGCTGGTCGCGCTGGAACGAGCTGCGGCCGGGCGCAGTGGTGCTGACCGACTACGACTTCGAAAAACCCCGTGTCCCCCTCGAAGCCCAGCGCGTGGCGCCCAACCCGCACGCCAAGGCCGACTTCGAGGTCTACCAATACCCCGGCAACTATGACGAAAGAAGCATTGGCGAGGATATTTGCCGGCGGCGCCTCGACGAATTCAACGCCAACTACGAGAAGATGGGCGGCTCGGGCAATGTACGCGGACTTGGCGTGGGCAACCTGTTCGACCTCGTCGTTCCCCCGCCAGGCGCCTCCCAGCACGAGTATCTGGTGGACTTTGCTTCCTATGATCTGCGCGTCGGTGGCTATGAAACCAAGGCCAGCGCGAACGCCGACAACGTCTTCTTCGTGCATTTCACCGTGCTGGACAGCAAGCGCCAGTTCCGCCCCGAACGCCGGTTCAAGCCCAAGAAAATGCCCGGCCCACAGACAGCGACCGTGGTGGGCAAGTCCGGCGAGGAAATTTGGACCGACAAATATGGCCGCGTGAAGGTCCAGTTCCACTGGGATCGCAAGGGCAAGAACGACGAGAACAGCTCGTGCTGGATCCGCGTGGCCCAGGTGTGGGCGGGCAAACAGTGGGGCGCCATGCACATCCCGCGCATCGGTCAGGAGGTCATCGTCGAGTACCTCGACGGCGATCCGGACCGCCCGCTCATCACCGGCCGCCTGTACAACGCCGACAACATGCCACCTTACGACCTGCCGGCGAACCAAACCCAAAGTGGTATCAAGAGCCGCAGCAGCAAAGGCGGTACCGCCAACAACTTCAACGAAATCCGCTTCGAGGATCTGAAGGGCAAGGAAGAGTTGCACATCCAGGCCGAACGCGACGAATCGACGTTGGTGAAGCGCAACCAGTCGACCTCGGTGGGTGCCGACCGCAGCGTCAGCGTGGGCGGGAATCACACGGTCAGCGTGACCGGCACGCAAACCACGACGATCACCAAGAAGGAAACCCAGACCTACAACGCCGAACGCGAGATGAAGGTCGCCCTGACCAACCTCGACGAAATCACCGGCGCGCACACCGGCAAATACCACGCTGGCCGAACCGAGACCGTCGAGAAGGGCGACACGCTGACCGTCGTCGGCTCGGACAAGACCGTCACTGTCCATGGCGAATACAACACCCTGGCCGACACGCAGTACAAAGTGGTCGAAGGTGAGGCCAACATCCTCTTCATGAAGGACAAGGAGATCATCGTCAACAACGGCAAGTGCGAGATCAGTCTGTCGGCCGGAGAGGCGACGGTGTTGGCGCCAGACTCGCTAACCTTGAAGTGTGGGGATGCGAGCATCACGCTGAAGAAGGACGGCAGCATCGAGATCAACGGCAAGGAGAAGGTCAACTTGAGCGGCGGCGGATCCACCGTCGGACTCGAGCGGGCCGGCGCCACGATGAAGGGCAAGAAGGTCGGCGTGACTGGCGAGGCCGTCACGGAAATCATGGGAGCCCTGATCAAGATCAACTAGTCGATGAACCACGTGCCGGCGAAGGGCGATACCACGATCGTTTTCGGAGCGAGGGAGCCGGCACCAGCAACGCATTTACTCCTACCCCTATCCTAGATGAATACTATGGACATCATCCCAGAGAAGATAACGATCATCGTCTTTGCCCAAGGCCTCTTGGTGCTCCTTTTGCTTCTCGGCAATTCGTGGCGGCGGCGGCGCGAAAGGGGGTTGGCGGCCGAGTCGACTACCGAGAACGTGCCTCTGAGCTCCCAGCCCTGGGTGTGGGTAGCGGGCACCATGGTGGGCCTCGCGGTGGTCTTGTTGCTCCTGCGTCCCTTCACGACCTGGTACTGGTCTCACTATCCGCCTACGATCGAGCATCGAAGAGAGCTACTCGAGAAAGCCTCGAAGGAGCTCAACTGCCCGGCCGAGCAGCTGGTGATCAAGCCCGTCGGACAGACGGGCGCCGAGGTAACCGGTTGCGATTCGGACATGAAAGTCTGCTGGAGCAGGGTGCTTGGTCGTCGGAGCCGTCGGACTTGGGCCTATTGCCCTTTACCGTAGCGACGACGCTTCGTTCATCGCATCGCATTCACTGAGGGTTCATGCAGGCCAAGATCGAAGAGTTGCAGCAAGCATTGCAGGGATTCGTCCAGCAGTCGCGACGGTCCGTCCTTGTTGTCAGCCTGGAGGAGACTGAGCTCGTCTACGTCTTGAAGCTGCTCGAGACCATGGACCGCCAGGATGGGGCGAACGTCTACGGCCTTTTTCCCCAAGCCGTGGGGCCAAGCAGCAGCGCCTACGTCGCCGAAATTCTCACCTCGCTTCACCAGCAGCTCGACGCCGCCAATACCGTGCGGGTCAGCGAAGGGAATCCGTCGTGGCCCCCCATCCCCGATGCTTGTACGGACCAGCGGGTCGTGGCGACGCAAAAGCTGCGGTCTGCCATCCTGTACGCGCGCAGTCTGGTCCCGAACAATCCCGACAACCGGCTGGTCTTTTGCCTGCTTCCGCAGAAGGTCGAATCGACCCAGGCCTGGCTGGATGCCGTCTCATCGTTGCTGCCCGAGCCGAATGCTACGCCCGATCCGGCCTGGGCAGGCGTGCGCCTGATTCTGCGTGACGATAAGAAGAACCCTGCATTGATTGCGCAGCTGCGGCGCCAGAAGAATCCGCACGCGCTGGTGTACGAGCCCGACCTCAGCCCCGAGACACTCATGAACGCCATGGCGCGTGAGGTGCTCGACCCAGCGCTGAGCGAGGCTGAGCGCATGCAGGTGCTGGCACAGTTGGCCGCGCTGGATTTTTCCTTCGGTCGACTCGAGGAAGCCGCCTCGAAATACGGCGTGCTGTACGAGTACTACAGCCGACATAAGGCGCCCGCCATGCAAGCCCTGGTTCTGCAGGGTGTCGGCGATATCTTGCGCAGGACGGGTAACATTCCGCTGGCGCGCGATCGCTATGCACAGGGGCTGACCCACGCGCTCGAAACCCAATCGCTGCCGCTGCTCCTCAGCCTGACCTACAATGTCGGCGACACCAACCTCGAGCTCAAGAACTGGGGCGACGCCGACGGCCACCTCGATGTGGCCCAGAACATCGCCGGCAAGATGCTCAATCCACAGTTGCAGGCCGATGCTATGGAAAAGATGGGCATCGCGCGCCTGGCCCAACAGCGCTACGCCGACGCTGCAGCGATCTGGAACGAGGCTGCGGAGATCTGCCGGGGCTGTAACCATCGCGACAGGCTGTGCAACATCCTCGAACGTCTCGCAGCTCTGTACGCGTCCGGGCGCAAGCCAGCCGAACAACAACTTTGCGAGGCCGAGCTGAAGGCCGTGCGCGCGGGCGCGCCACTCGTACCCAGGTTTCCACCCAAGCCGAGGTCGACGACTGCGACAAAGGAGACAGCTTGACTAGCCCGGCGGGCGGCGGGCGAGGCGCCGGTGAGCCTTCGGCGGCTGCGAGCCACGGGGCAGGCGGTTCCTCGAAACCTCTGAAGCCCCGCGATCGCTCAGCCCCTCAGCCGGCGACTACGTCGCCCGCGCCCCCTCATCCCTTGATGGGGCCGCAAGGCAATGTGCCCATGACGATGCTCGCCAACGTCGTCAACCGCACCATCGAGCCATTCCGAGAGATGCCGGACCAGTCGCCGCTTCAGAAGGTGCAAACGGTCGTCAACGGGGTCATCGGCCTGCTCAACATGGATGTGGCGGTCGACCTTTTCAACTCGGGCGTCGCGTACGCGGCGACAGCGCTCGACAAGATCATCCCCTACCCGGCCCTGCCAGCGGCCACGTTGACTGCGCTGCACGTCGGGTCACCACACGTCCATCCCCACCCTCCCAGCACTGTTCCCCCTGCACCGCCTATTCCTCTTCCCAGCATTGGCAACGTCGCGGTGGGCGGCTGCGTGTCGGTCCTCATCGGTGGATTGCCGGCGGCACGCGCGGGTGACCTGGGCCTGGCAATGACCTGCGTGTCGTTTTCGCCGGTCTTCGAGGTCTACACCGGCTCGAGCAAAGTCTTCATCGGCGGTTCGCGAGCGGCGCGCATGGGCGACATCACCAAGCACTGCAAGCCGCCGGCCCCGCCGCCACCGCCGGGCACCAAGCCGCCCGAGCCGCCAAAGTTCGACAAGATGGCAGCGG
>Ga0302323_100004398_pt1 | contig 11470 bp, 12 predicted proteins | sample Fen_T0_3_FD_201950 | JGI IMG/M metagenome (GOLD analysis project Ga0302323, IMG submission 201950) | Peat permafrost microbial communities from Stordalen Mire near Abisko, Sweden - Fen_T0_3 | ecosystem: Environmental > Terrestrial > Soil > Wetlands > Permafrost | place: Sweden: Abisko... | reverse complement strand
CGAGGCAACGTGTGCCTGCGCCCGCGGATCGGCAAGAAGGCGCGATCGCAGGGCGTGAAAGCGAGCAGAAATCCGACGAGCAACAAGGCGTAGCGATTGTTGTGATATTGCAGGCGATCGCAGGCCAAAAAATAGAGTCCCAGGCTCGAAGCCGTGAGTAGCGCTTCACGCGGCCACACACCGACGAAGGCGCACAGCGAGGCCAGCGCTTGAGCGCCGAGCAAGAGCCGATATCCAGAGCGACCCGGTAGCCATTCCTCGGGCAACAAGGGCATGTGAAAATAGTCCGCGAAATAGCCACCGCGCGACAACTCCAGGATTAGTCGCAGCCCATTGAAGAAAAGCAATGCGCTGATCGCCAAGCGCAGCAAGCCGAGCGCCAGCGCGTCTCGTTCTTCGCTGAAGAATCGCCGCCAAGCTTGACCGACGGCGCTCATGGGCGGTCGGCCTGCAAGCGCACGTGGCCGGCTTCGTGGCCATTTTTGAGCGTATCGACTTCTGCGATCACTGCTTCGGTTTCCCCGTCGCCCGGCAGGTGCGAGACGAAATCGCGAAGCGCAAACTGCAGTCGGAACAGTTGTGCATCGAGGCCGTATGCGGCGTGCACGAACCGATCGAGAGTGGCCAGATGACCGTCGCGAACACGATCCTGCCAACGGTAGGCATGTTCCGCCCCGGAGCGGTCTTTGGACTCCCAGATCCCATCGCGAACGGGCACCACGCGCGTACGGCCACGGCGTCGGACCTTTCGGAACAGCGAGATCTTGAGTTCTGAGGACGCATTGAACATCTGAAATCCGAACACGAGATCGGGGCTCTTCTGCGCGCGGAACAGCAGCCAGAGCTGCGTAGCCAAGTACGCGCAGAAAAACACGGGGCGCAGGCGGGGACTCAGGTTGAGCAGCGAACGCGGCATATCGGGGCTCGCTCGGTCCTACACTCCCCGTGGCGCCTAGTGGAAGTCCGCTGTCAACGGAGCGCGAAATCGCCACGATTGCTGGCGGAGAAGGCCATTGCAGCAGCGTGGATCGGCACTAAGTTGGGTGAGTGCAAGCGTTGAAGCTCCGCAAGCGTGTGGTCGTGATTGGAGGTGGTTTCGGCGGCATCGCGGCCGTCAAAGCGCTAGCCGGGGCAGCCGTGCACGTCACGCTGGTCGACCGCTCGAATCACTACCTGTTTCAACCGCTGCTGTATCAGGTGGCGATGGCCGGCTTGGCCCCAAACGAGATCGCGACGCCCATTCGCAGCGTGCTGCGCCATGTCGAAAATGCACGCGTGCTGTTGGCGGAGGTGACTCAGGTCGATCTGGCCACGCGGCAAGTGTTCACGCGTGAGTGCGACCCGCTCGAGTACGACTACTTGGTCCTGGCCCCGGGCGCCGTGAACTCTTACTTTGCGCATCCTGAATGGGCACACGTAGCCCCTGGCTTGAAGGATTTGGACGACGCCGTAGAGATTCGTCGCCGTGTTCTGCTGGCCTTCGAGGCCGCCGAGCGTGAGCCGGATCTGGCGGCGCAACGTCGGCACCTCACGTTCGTGGTGATCGGCGGAGGCCCCACCGGCGTCGAGCTGGCTGGGGCGATCGCGGAGCTGGCCACTTTCGTCTTGGCTCGTGATTTTCGCGCGATCAAGCCGGACGCCACGCGTGTGGTGTTGGTCGAAGGCGGCCCGCGAGTTTTGGCCGCGTTCGATCCCGAACTCTCCGAGCGCGCCACGCAAAGCCTGCACGAAATGGGCGTGGAAGTGCTGCTGAACGCGCGCGTGACTGCGATCGATGAGCTAGGCTTGGCAGTTGGCCCGACCCGCATCGAGGCGTCGACCGTGCTTTGGGCGGCGGGCGTGCGGGCCTCACCGCTGTGCGAACGCTTGGGGTTGCTGGTGGATCGCTCGGGACGCGTTCAGGTCGATCCGGACTGCTCGGTGCCTGGCCATCCGGAAGTCTTCGTGATCGGCGACGCTGCAAGTCTGACGCCCGCCGGCGAGGCCAAGCCCTTGCCCGGTGTGAGCCCGGTCGCGATGCAGCAGGGGCGCTTCGTTGCTCGCATGATCCAGTGCTCTATCGAAAAGCGCGCACGCGGCACGTTCCGCTACCTGGACAAGGGCTCGATGGCGACGATTGGCCGTCGGCGCGCGGTGGCAGCTGTGGGCAAGCTCAAGCTGAGCGGCTTCGTCGCTTGGCTGGCCTGGCTCACGGTGCACATTTTTTACTTGATCGACTTTCGCAGTAAAGTCGTGGTGCTCTTCGATTGGGCGTGGTCGTACTTCACCTACCAACGGGGTTCGCGGCTGATCACCGGGCACCGTTTGGATCCCGGCGCTCCCGAGCGCGCTCGGCCGGTGGTGGATGTCACTGCTTTGCCGGGCGCGCCAGCCGCGCCTGCCGCTCGAACCGCCTCAGGCGGCGACCGATTGGAGCTGCAAAGCCAAGGCTTGAAACCGGCTGCAAACCTCGGCGGGATAGGGTCCCAGTGAGGCGGCAACCGCGACGAACATTGCCGCCCGCGGCGCGTCCTGGGCTACGAAATAGTCCGCGATCTCGTTGACGGTGTTCACCGTGTGCGGAATGAATGCGGGGCGCTTGAGCGTACCGGCCAGCTCGTTCAAAAGCTCCATCGTAGGACCGGTGGCCAAGAGTAGCACGCGCAGCCGTTCCAAGATCTCGTACGTCTTCAAGCGATCGGCGACCCAGATTGCCGATTCGTTAGCGTTGGGAGAGAGCCGCGGCAAGAATGGCAAGGGCAGTTCACTGGCTTGTTCATCCCGAATCGCGACACCGAACAGGGCACCTTGGTCGAGCGTACGCAGCACCGTATAGCCCGCCCGTGCCAAAAGCACTCGCAGCGTGGATGCACTGAAGTTGGTCAGGTGAGCGCTCTGAAAGAAGTTCTCTTCGAGTAGCCCGTAGGGCTGATAAACGTTGGGCACCTCGATCACCAGGCGCCCGCCCGGCTTCAGCCAGCTACGCAGGCGGATCAAGGCGGAGAGCGGGTCGTGCAAGTGCTCCAGCACGTGAAAGCTCTGGATTTGGTCGAAGCGCAATTCACCTGGGTCGTAGCCTTCTATCGTGCCGGCAAAGCAGGAAATGCCGGCCTCTTCGGCCTGGCGGGCTTCGCTCAGGCCTGGTTCGATGCCGTACGGTTCGATGCCAACCGCGTCCCGCATCAGCGCCAAGGTGCGCCCGTGTCGGCAGCCGATTTCGAGCACTCGGTCACCGGCTTTGGTCTCGCCCAGGACGCGAGCATTGTTGGCTTGGGCTTGGTGCCAGGAGTCCTTGGTGGCCTCGAATTGCGCGTCACCCGGCATCGCGCTGCCTCCGTCTGCTTCGCGGTAGGCGATGTCACTGTAGTGCTCGCGGTAACTGGTCGCGTAGTACTCGGCCATGGCTTGCTGGCCGGGGCGCGGCGACTGATACACCAGCGCACAGTGGTCGCAGGCGATATTGCGCACGTTCATGTCGAAGCGCCCGCGCGTCCCGACCACCAGCCCACTCGAGCTCACGCCGCAGACGGGACACAGGGGAGTTTCGTTCGCTTCGGGGAGGGAATTGGCCACGCCCGCATTGAGCAATGTTCGCGCCAGAGGAGCTTGGGTCCGAGGCGCCCCCGCTGCCCGCAAAGACCTTGAATTTGCTGGGGTTGGCTGGCAAACCAGGGCCGCGAGCACGTCATCCGGTTGGCGCTCGTCAGGCCTTTGACGGCGGGTTGAAACCGTTGCCGAGGTGCACCGTACTTGATCCATGCGACACCTACTGACCGGTTCGATGCTGCTACTGATTGTCGCGGGTTGCCATGAAAGCGCGACCAGTGACCAAGGTCCAAGCCGCGCCGCTGCCGCGCCATCCAACGCGGCGCTGGCCACCGCGCATGTGGGGACTTCTCCGGGCCAAGTCGGTCGCGGCACGCCGCTCAGCGTGCAAGCCGGGCATGAGTTGGCGGCCTTCGCGGCGGGCTGCTTTTGGGGCGTCGAAGACGCATTTCGCCACGTGCCCGGGGTGACCGCAACCGCGGTCGGTTATACCGGTGGGCATACCCCGGACCCGACCTATGCGCGTGTCTGCGAGCACGACACCGGCCACGCCGAAACCGTGCTGGTCGAGTTCGACCCGAAGCGTGTGAGCTATAGCCGCTTGCTCGATATTTTCTTCGAGATCCACGACCCGACCACCCTGAACAGCCAAGGCCCCGACTACGGGGATCAGTATCGCAGCGCGATTTTCACGCAGTCTCTCGCTCAGGAACAGGCCGCCCGCGCGGCCGTGCTACGCGCTCAGAAGAAGCAATCGGACAAGATCGTGACGCAGGTCAGCCCGCTCCAGCCCTTCTATCGCGCCGAGGACTACCATCAACAATACGCCGAACGCACGGGATCCCACGGCTGCCCGATCCGGCATTTTTCTGCCGAAGGTTCGGCTTCTCTGTAAACCGCGCTAAGCTGTCGCGTGCCCACTCGGTCCGCTACGCTCGCACTGCTCGCCACGCTTGCTGCGCTTGCGCCGCGCGCTCAGGCCGACGAACCGGCCCCGGTCTTGGAGTTTCGGACCAGCACGCGCAGCGCCCAAGGCGTGGTGCGCTGCGGCCTGTTCACCGAAAAGGGCTGGCTGAAAGCGCCGCTGCAGGCGTCCGTCGCGTCAATTCGCGGTGGGGCTGCTCTGTGCGTTTTCAGGGGCGTCCCCAAAGGCGTGTACGGCATTTCTGCTTTCCACGACGAGAATGGCAACGGCAAGCTCGATACGAACTTCATCGGCTTGCCCACGGAAGACTATTGCGCGTCCCGTGACGCGCGCGGAACCTTCGGTCCGCCCAGTTTTTCGGACGCCAAGTTCAGCTATACGGGCGGCTCGAAGCGCTTGAGCGCGCGCATGAAGTAGTGTCGCGGCGGTGCGGAACGAGCGCCGCGCCAGGAGCTAAGCAGGAAAGCGGCTATCTCAGTTGGAGATTCGCCGCTTTCGAGCCGCTGCTAGCTAGCTAGCTATCGAGCCTGCGCCGTCAAGGCGCCTCGAGCAGGGCGTTGAGTAAACTCCTGATTTGTGGGGAACCCAAACCCGTGACTAGATCGTGCCCCGGCGTCGACTGGAAGGCGCCGTTCGTGCCGACGGTCACGTCGCGAAAGCTCGCCGAGCCGTTGAGGCGATAGAGCCACGGATTCAAAAATGGCAGAGGAACCTTCTTGGCTTTGGCGCGAGCCTGGTTGACTAGTGCCAACAGGCCCGCCCAAGTCGGAGCGCTCCAGCTCGTGCCGCCAATTTGTTGACCCTTACCATTCAGCACCACCAGCGCGCCTGTGTTTGGATCTGCCGGTGCGGCAACGTCCGGTGTCAAACGCGTTGTCCCCGGGGTCACGCCTGCGCCTTTTTGCCAGCTCGGGCGCTTGAATTTGATGCTCTTGCCGCCGCCGCTTCCGCTCCAGGCAGTTTCCGAGCTGATGCTTTGATTGCTGTTCAAATTCAACGTGGTCCCACCGACCGCAATCACATGAGGGTCCGAGGCTGGGTATTCGACCTCGAGTACTCCGTTGGGGGTCGAGCCGTCGTCACCAGTCGAGACCAGCACGTTGACGCCCAAGGCCGCGAGCCGCAAAAGCAGGCTGCTTTGCGTGCGCATCGAGGCCTTCGGCGTCTCTTGCTCACCGAGACCAAGGCTGATCGAAAGCACACGCAGAGCGGGGCTCGCCTTGGCATCTTCCAAGACTTTCGCGAGGCCCGCTTCGAGCGGCGGGAATTGCAGCGAGCCTGTCGCGTAGATGTTGACTTGTGCGCCTGGGGCAATCCCGCTAGCCCATTCCGCGTCGAGCGATTCTTCGCCTTCCGGTGGGGGGAGAGCAACGCCGTTGACGTTGATCACCTTGACGCGTCCAAGTGAGCCGTCGATCTTTGCTGCCTTCCAAAACAGCGTGAGATCGGAGTTGAGAGGGGCTGCGTCGATCAGGATCCCGATGGTCTGGCCGCTGCCGTCCAGGCCGAGCCCGAGCCCATCGAACGCGGCAAGTAGCGCAGACGGAACATAGGGGGGAGCGCTAGTGGCATGAGTGCCGCTGGCTGCTGCTTCAGCCGCAACCAATGACGTCGGGGTGCGGTACGCGCGGTGCTTCTTGATGTGTTGGAACGGTTGCAGGCCCGAGATTCCGTGCACCTTCGCGCCGATGTCTTGCGGGAGGCTTGGCGCATTGCGGGCCGCAGTATAGGTGACGCCGTCTTTGGTGACGCGAACGAGATCGACGGCAAGTGTCTTGGCTACGGTGGTGGCCGGGGCGGTCGCCGTCAAGCCGGTGTGGTCCGAGCTTTCGGTGATGTTCGAATAGCCTTGGTCTGTCAGCCACTTCTTGAGCGGAGCCGTGTCTGCTTCCGTCAAGCCGTACTTCGAGTCAAGCTCGCTCGCTGAGACGGACTTTCCAGATTCGACGAGGCGCGCCAGCTCGCTCTCGGTGGCTGCAGGAACCTGCAATGCAAAGCGTAGGGGCATGGCTTCGTCTAGGTGCGCCGGCTCCGCGGCCTTGACCATCAAACGACCGACCAAACCCGTTTCAGGAGGCAACTCCGTGATGCTGTCGTGAAAATATTTCCGATTGCTCATGGTTGATTCCAATCCCTTCTCGAACGCCCGTTGCGAAGCAAGACGACTCGAATCCCCCCCCAACGCGAATCGCCCGCACCATCAAGCTACGCCGCGCGCGTCGTGGCTTCAACCAGGGTGTCATAGTCATTTGATTCGCGGGCCTTCGTTGTCCGTAGCATTGGGGCCCGTAGCATTGGGGCCCGTAGCATTGGGGGCCGTAGCATTGGGGCCCGTAGCATTGGGGCCCGTAGCATTGGGGCCCGTAGCATTGGGGCGTGACGTAACGAGATTCGTCGGGGGCCGCGGCGCAAGCCTTGGCTGTCGCATTCGAGTCGGCATCGGGGCGAGCGCGAGGCGTGTGCTCAGTGCAAAGGCGAACAGCCATCGCCTCGCTCGTTCCCGTCGCGAAAGCGCAGCGGCGTTACGCCGATGGTGACGCGAAGCGGCTCGCACAACCGTCGCTATTTGCCGATCGAGTGAGGTTCAAACGGGTCATGGCCAAGGTTGCCGAGCCCTGGTGCATCGCCGATTTGCGTTCTTTTGCCGAGTCGAGCCAGGGGTATGGCCCGCGCGTGGGATTCGGGTTACACGCCGACTCGGTGAAACGAGGCGCACTTTGAGCTTATTGGTCGCGATTCTGCTGGGTATCGTCGAAGGGTTGACTGAGTACTTGCCGGTCTCTTCGACTGGGCATCTGATCTTGGTCAGTCAGATTTTGGGCGAGACGAGCGAGGGCGCAAAGGCATTCGATATCGTGATTCAGCTCGGCGCGATCCTGGCGGTCGTCGTGCACTATCGACGCTTGCTCGGCGCGCGCGTCGCCGGGCTATTGCGGCGCGATGTCGCGTCGGTGCGGCTGGCCGTGGCTTTGGCGGTGGGCTTCGCGCCCGCGGCGGCGGTCGGCTTCCTACTGCACACCACGATCAAGGCGCACCTGTTCGGCCCCTTGCCCGTGGCGTTTGCGTTGTTCGCCGGCGGGGTGTTGATGATCGTGGTCGAACGCGTGCGCGCAAAGCGGCAGCTGCACGGGTTGGTCGGGCTCGAGCACGTCACTCCAGGGCGCGCCCTCGTAATTGGCCTCGGGCAGTGCTTTTCTCTCTGGCCCGGGTCGTCCCGATCCATGTGCACGATCGTGGCGGGGCAAGCGACAGGCTTATCCACCGGGACGGCAGCCGAGTTCTCCTTCCTGCTCGCGCTCCCCACTCTGGGCGCCGCGACCGTTTACGAAGGCCTCAAAGCGCGCCACGAGCTTTCGTCCTCCGTGGGTGGTGCCCAGCTTTGGGTGGGGATGCTCGTTTCCTTCTTCGTTGCCTGGGGGGTGATCGCCGTCTTCATCCGCTACCTGCAGCGGCGCGGCCTGGAGCCGTTTGGCTACTATCGCATCGCGCTCTCGGTGCTAGTGCTGTGGCTGGCGCTCAAAGGCTGAACGGACGCCCTGCCTCGCGCTGGTTCAGCGATAGAAGTTCTGCACGATCCAAAGTTTTCCGTCCGGCGCGCTTGCGAAGCCACAGGCCACGCTCGCGTAGCCCGGCGCGGTCATGTTGAGATAGTGCCCATGCCCGGCGAACGGTCCTGGCCCTTCGGCGAACATCTGAGCCAAACACTCGTCGATCACTTGATCGAGTGAGCCGGGCCAACCGGGGCACTCGTTCTGTGCGCCCTCTTGGCAACGTCCGAAGGCACCGTGCGCGCTGCCACTCACCCCGTCATTTTGCGCTTCGCCATCGGCGCAGGCTTCGCGATCCGGTCGGCGTGCTAGCGCACTCACCGATACGCGAGCTCGATAGTCGTTGGTCCGTTGCACGCAACGTGCTCGCAGCGCATCCAGCGGGTCACCACTATTTGTGGGTATGATCGGTACCGGGCCGGGTAACGGGGCCGAAGAGGGGGCACCGGTCGTTTGCGCGAAGCTCGGGAAGCAGGCGTAGCCGAGCCAGCTTGGCAGGCATTGTGAGCCAGGTTTGCACTCGGCACTGCTGCGGCAGCCGCCGCAACGACCACCGAGGCAGTGCGCGAACGCACACTGGAGATCGTGTTCGCCGGCACACGGTAAGCCGAGTGCCGCGGCTCCAGCCACCGGGGCAGGCGCTGCAGCCGGGACGGGCGCGACCGCGTTCGGCAGTGGACTCGTAGCGCCCGGCCTGCTCTGCGGATAGCTCGCTTCCGTATCCTCCTTCTTGCACTCGATAGTCGCGCAGGGGAGCGCTAACGCGAGCGCAATCGCAGCCGATTTTCGCACGAATTTGCGGGCCTATTGCGGCGTATTCCAACCGCCGACGTCGGCGACCAAGCGGTCCGCTTGCGGCGGCCCCCAACTGCCCGGTTCGTACTCGAACATCGGGCTCGGGCCGTGGATGACCGGATCGACGATTGCCCACGCGGCCTCGACCACGTCCTGGCGCGCGAACAGCGTGGCGTCGCCGGCCATCGCGTCACCGAGTAGACGTTCGTACGGGCCGAGGCGGCCATCTGTACCCTGCTCGTGGGCTTCCACGACCGAGAGCTCGAGCGGTCGGCCGCGCATGCCTTCGCCAGGGCGCTTGGCACGCGCGCCGAGCGCGATCGCCACCTCGGGGTTCAGGCGGAAGCGCACGTAGTTGCCCATGGACGGCGCCGGCTCGTTGAAGACAACCTGTGGCGGGTTGTTGAACTCGATCGTGACCTCGGTCACGGTCTTGGCCAGCGACTTGCCGGCGCGCACATAGAATGGCACGCCTTCCCAGCGCCAGGAATCCACGTACAAACGCAGCGCGGCGTAGGTTGCCATGTACGAGTCGGAGTTGACGCCGGGTTCATCGCGGTAGCCGCGGAACTGCCCACGCACCATATTCTCGGGGCTGATCGGCCGGATCGTACGCAAGACCTTGGCTTGCTCGTCGCGCACGGCTTCCGAGTACGTGCTCGAAGGCGCCTCCATCGCCAAGTAGCTGACGATCTGCAGCAGATGATTTTGAATCACGTCGCGAATCACCCCTGTCTCCTCGTAGAACTTGCCGCGCCCTTTGACGCCGAAGTCTTCGGCCATGGTGATCTGCACGTTTTCGACGTAGCGGCGGTTCCAGATCGGATCCAAGAACGCGTTCGCGAACCGGAAATAGAGGATGTTTTGCACGGCCTCTTTGCCGAGAAAGTGATCGATGCGAAAGATCGATTCCTCCGGAAAGACCTCGTGCAAGGTGACGTTCAACGCCTTGGCGGAAGCGAGATCGCGTCCGAATGGCTTCTCCAAAACCACGCGGGCGGGTGAGGTACAGCCGGCGTGCTGCAGCTGTTGCACCACGGTCCCGAACATCGACGGCGGGATGGCTAGGTAGTGCGTCGGCAACTGGGCGCCACCGAGCGCGGCCTTTAGCTGCGCGAATGTGTTGGGGTCCGCGTAGTCGCCGTCGACGTAACGCAGCTGCCGGGCGAGAAGCGCGAAGGCGTCCGGATCGAGTCCGCCGTATTCCGTACAGCTCGCCTTGGCGCGTTCAATCAGTTGCTCGAGTGTGAAATTCGACTTGGCGACGCCGACGATCGGAAAGGTGAGTACGCCGCGCCTGGCCATGCACTGCAGCGCCGGAAAGATCTTCTTGTACGCGAGATCCCCGGTCGCACCGAAAAAGGACAGCGCGTCGGAACGCGGTTTGGTGTCGCTCATGGAACTCAGGCTAGTCGAAAACTGGTGGCCGCCAGCAGCGCCGACGTGTCTCGATGCCACAGCGAATTATTTATTGATTACAATGGTTTAAACGAAAAGCTGTGCGAATGTTCAGTGCCCTGCTAGAGGCCAAAGTCAGAGGAACCGCCATGGACCCGAATATCCGCCCCGTTTTGAAAAGCATCGAAAGCAGTCCCGTCCGTTCATTCCAAGCGCTGGATCACTTCGTGACCTCGGGCGGAATGCGGGTGAGTTACTACGCGCTGGCGCTCGACCAAGTGCCGGCGGACTTTTTTGCCGATCCAGACGGCACCTGGAGCTACGAGCTCTTGTCGCGCGCGGCCGGCTTCGCGTCGCACAGCGGCGTCGCCATCGGCGCACTCCAGGCGGAGTTCAATGGTCACCCCGAGGGCGCCGCGGTAGTGACGCTCAACGCGCTGACTCGCCCCTACGTCGCAATCGTGGAATGCCCGATCGCTTACGAATACGTGGAGCAATCCGCAGGCTCGGCCAGTTCCGCCGCTTGAGGCCAAGCACGGCCGCCGAGGGCCCTCGCGGCTTTCAGCTGCCGCCCTGAATCACGCGGAATTGCGCACGTGCGCCGAGCACCGCTTGAATTCGCAGGCTTGCCTGCGCGTCGCGCATGAAGCTGCCCGGAAAGCGTAGCCGCTGCTCCATTTCGCAGACGCACTCGGCAAATTCGAAATCGGCCACTTCCAGCGCGCGTTCGCGGGCCACCGAGAGTTCGGCAGCAAGCCAGGCCTGCACCAGCTCGAGCGCGGGCGCCGGCAGTTCGCTCAGCCGCTGCCGAGCCGGTTCTGCGCCAATTTCTAGCTCAATCAACCGCTCGGGGGCGAGCAGGTGATCGGGGTCGCGGTCTGGGTCTCGCAAGTCACTCACGTTTTCAGTGTGCCCCAAGTCACTCAGGATGGAAATAGCCGAGTTCGGTTTTGTGCCATGCTTGCGTGCCTCAATGACTTCTGCGGATCGCTCGGCACCGGTTTCCCTCTCGTCTCTTCCCAAGGCGCTGCTCGTAGGAGTGCGCTTGCCTGGAGTGTCCGAGCTCGAATTCGAGGCCAGCCTCGACGAGCTCGAACGCTTGGTGAAGACCCTGGGCTATCGCGTGGTCTCTCGGTTCACACAAACGCGCGGGACGCTCGCCCCGACAGCCGTCTTGGGTGAAGGTAAGTTGCTCGAGTTGGCCGCTCTCACCGGCGGCTCCGGCCACGCAGGCGTGGAGGTGGAGCGGGTGAAAGACAAAGCGCGCGTCCGTCGCGAA
>Ga0302323_100004396_pt1 | contig 11473 bp, 2 predicted proteins | sample Fen_T0_3_FD_201950 | JGI IMG/M metagenome (GOLD analysis project Ga0302323, IMG submission 201950) | Peat permafrost microbial communities from Stordalen Mire near Abisko, Sweden - Fen_T0_3 | ecosystem: Environmental > Terrestrial > Soil > Wetlands > Permafrost | place: Sweden: Abisko... | reverse complement strand
TCGAACGGCTGGCACTGGAACGCAACCCATGTCGAGCGCGCCAAGGCGGCGGGCTTCTGCGGCGCGGCCTTCAGCCTGGATGGCTTCCAGCCCGAGCACGACGAATTCCGCCAGCAGGGTTCGTTTAATCGCGTGGTGGCGGCCATTGACGCCTGCGTGGCCGGCGGTCTGCCCGTCGCGGTCAACACCACGGTTAACAAGCTGAACCAGCGCAGCCTGCGCCAGCTACGCGATTTCATCGCCGGGCGGGGCGTGTTCTCGATGCAGGTGCAGCTGGCCACGCCGTCGGGAAACATGGGCCTGCACCGCGACCTGGTGATCGATCCAGCGGATCTGGTGTGGCTGGTTCCCGAGCTGGCCGCCATCTGCCGGCTGAACACGCGCAAGTTCTTCGCCGTGGCGGCCGACGACATCGGTTACTACGGCATGCCCGAATCCGGCCTGCGCGACGACGGCGGCGAGCTGCCGTTCTGGATTGGCTGCCGCGCTGGCTGCCAGGTGGTGGGCATCGAGAGCAACGGCAGCGTCAAGGGCTGCCTGTCCCTGCCCTCGTCCATGCACGGCGAAACCCGCTTCGTGGAAGGCAACCTGCGCGACAATCCGCTGGCCGAAATCTGGAAATCCGAAAGCGCCTTCGCCTACAACCGCCAATGGAACGAAAGCCAGCTGACTGGCTTCTGCCGGGTGTGCCGCTACCGCGACTTCTGTCGCGGCGGTTGCACCTGGACGACCTACTGCCACAAGGGCGAAGGCGGCGAGGGCAATCCCTTCTGCTTCTACTATCAGGCCGTACGCCAAGGCCGTTTCGATCTATTGACCGAAGAGCCAACCGTGCCCGAACTGGAATTTTTCGGCGGCAAGGTCACGCCAGCCACACCGCTGACCGACGAGCTGGCCGATGCCACCGCTTTGCACGCCAAGGCGCGCGAATGCGTGAACGAGCGCCGTTACGAGGAAGCGCACCGCCTGCTCGTGGCCGCGCTGGCACTGGCGCCCGACGATCTGCCCGTGATCGATCTGCTTGGCTTCGTGTGCTTTTCACTGCGCGACTTCGAAGCCTCGGAAGGCTACAACCGCCGCGCCCTCGCGCTGAAGCCGGAGCACGCCTTTGCCTACAACGGACTTGGACTGTGCCTGGCCCGGCAGGGAAAGCTGGCGGAAGGCATGGCCGCCATCGAGCACGCCATCGCGCTTGCACCCCGCTGGTACGACCCATACCACGACCTGGCCGTGGTCCTGGCCGAAGCCGGCCAGCACGACGAAGCCTGCGCAACCCTGGCCCGCGGCGCCGCCGCCATTCCCGAATCCGCCGCCCAGTTCGCCAAGATCACGGCCGCGATTCGGAAGTAGTCGTTACTAAGTCAGACGATGTGGATCCCTCGGCCATGGGTGGGCTTGCGCAACGGTGACCTTGGCCTAAGTTGGTCCCCGGTGGCACCGGCAGGTTGCCGCTAGCGAAGCTGATCGAGCAGCGCGCGCCCTTCTTCGAGGTCGGGATTTTCTTGCAGGGCGCGCTTGACGAAGATGATGGCGCGCGAGCGATCTTTCGCCCGGTGGGCGATGCGCGCCTGGCGTAGATAGGCCAACGCAAGAACCTTGGCGTCCTTGACCGGATTGGCGGCGACCACGCGCAGCGCACGCAGGGCCAGGTCATCGTCGCCAATGGACTCGGCCAGATCGGCCAGTTCGTTGGCGATAGCGACACTGCGGCGATCCACATCCAGCGCCTTCTTGAGCGCCTGGAGTTGGCCGTCGCGATCGCCCATGACCGCCGCGAGCTTGGACTGGCGCTGGTACAGGGTCGCCAACTCCTCGGACTTCATGGCCTTGGAATCGGCCAGCAGGTCGCTGAGCACGGCGGCCGCCCGGTCGAGCATGCCCGCCGCGATGTAAGCGTCGAGCAAGAGTGCTCGCGCCACCCGATCCGCGAGCGGGAGCGCAAGCGCCTTCTCCAAGGCCACCGCTGCATCGGCACCCTCTCCGACGGCCAGCAAGGTCTGGCCTATCTGTACGTACAGGCGGTAGCGCTCCCTTGGGTCCGGCTCGCTATCGGCCATCTCGTTGCGCAGACGCGCCGATTCGGCGATGTTGCCCGTGGAGACGTAGAGCCCGGCCAAGCGCAATTGCAGTTCACGGTGGCCCGGCACCTCGCCGAGTACGCTGCCGAGCCATGGAATGGCCTCTTCGCCGCGCCCGAGCTTTTCACAAGTCTCGGTCAAGGCCAGCACGGCCTGGATCTTGGCGTCGCCCTCTTCGATGTGGACCAGGCGGGCCCACACGTTGGCCGCGGACTCCCAGCGCTCGGCGGCGATGAAGATGTCGCGCATTTGGTAGAGCACCTCGCGATCGTCGGGGCTGGCTTCGATCCAACGGAACAGCACCTGGTCGGCTCGCTCGTGATCGCCACCCAGACGCAGGATTTCGGCCAAGCGCAAGGTCGCGGTCCGCGCCGCTGGCCGGTCATCCGCGTTCGCGGTCCGCGAAGCCACGCGGGTCAGTGCCGCAGCTAGATCCGTCGTGGCGTCGCTGGCGCCAAGTGCCAGCGCCTCTTCGAGATCGCTGACTGCCGCTGCATCGTCCTGGTTGCGCGCGGCCAGCTCGGCGCGCAGGCGGAGAAGCCCAATGCGCATAGCCCCTTCGGGGCTCCTGGCCAGGATCTCGCTGACCGCGAAAACCGCCTGCGCCGGTTCCCTGGCATCGACCAGCGAATCGCACAGCTCGCGCACCAGATCGAAATCGGAGGGATCGGTCTTCGCCGCCAGACGCAGGGTTTGCGCGGCGGCCTTGGCATCGCCCAATTTCTCGCGCTGCAAGTGGGCCACCTTGCGCAGGAGGCGCGTGGCCTTGCCCGGATCGGCCTGCCGGCTGGCTTCCTGGGCGTAGAGCTGCGCCAGCTCTGCCCAGCGCTCGCGCTGGGTGTACAAACCGCCCAGCCGCTCGAACACCTCCACGCTGCTTGGCGCACGCTCGCGGCCAAGAAACAGGGCGCGTTCGGCCCCATCGTGGTCGCCGATCTGCAACCGTAGATCGCACAGCGTGAGGGCTTGGGCGGCCGCGCCCTCGCCGGTTTCGCCAGCCAGAATCTCTTCACCTAAGGCCGCGCGCTCGGCCGTTTCACTTTCGCCGGTCAGGAGCTCGGCCAGTGACAATTGCAACGAGCGCTTGACGGCCGCGTCGGGCAACGACGTGGCCAGCGCCGAGCGATAGACCTCCTTGGCCTGGGCCGGGTCGGCCTTCTTGACCAGATCGCCAAGACGCCGCGCCAGGGTTGCGCGGGCTGAACTGTCCGCACTCGACAGCGCTTCCGAAAGCAGGGTCACGGCTTCGCTGACCTCGCCCCGTTGCTCGTGGATATTGGCCAGCAACGAAAGCGCCTCGGGATGACCGGGCTCTTCCAGCAGCACATCGCGCAGGGCCGCGGACATGGACTCGCCCGCGTCGCCGGCCTCTTGCCCGCTCTTCTGTAGGAACCTGGCCCACGCCATGCGAACCGCGCTGCGATCACCCCGACCCATGAGCTTTTCGACCAAGTCCTCGACGAGAGCTTGCAGGGCGCCCCGCTCGCCAAGCCGGGCGTGCAGCTCGAGCAGCGGCTCCCACACCTCGCGGTCGGTCGGGTACAGACCCCGCAAGTGTTCGAGCAACTGCGCGGCCACCGCGGCGGATTCTGGCGCGGCAGCGGCGGCCTTGGCGGTTTCGCGCACCAGCGGCGTCAGGCGTGGATTGGCCCATTCCTCGCGGGCTTGGTCAAGCACGCGCGCGGCCCCGGCCATGTCACCGCGCGCACGCAGCCTGCGCGACAGATCGCCCACTGCCCACAGGCCTTCGCGCACCCCCCCGCTGGTCGCACGCGCGACCGCGATGGCGCGCGTGAGCATGCGCTCGGCACGTTCGCCTTCGCTGAGCGAAATCGCCAGCTCGACGCCCTCGCGGATGTCGCCCAGCTGGGCCTCTGGCAGCGACGCGCGCCGCTCAAGGAAGTCGAGCAGCATGCGCTCGTCCTTGGACGCCCGCGCGACCTTCTCGTAAACCGGCAGCACGCGCGCCAACGCCGAATCGGGAACCTGCGCGCCCTGCACGATAGCCGTCGCACGCGGCAAGTCGGGCTGCACCTCCACGGCCTCGGCCAGGGCATCGAGTCCGTCCTCGCGGGTCTCGACTTGCCCGATCTGCGCCTCGGCCAGGCGATAGAGAATATCGCCCTTCTCGGCGCCCGAGACCGCGGCTTGCAGCAAGCGGCGCAGACCAGCCACGGCGCGCTTGATCTCCGCCGCATCGCCGGCCTGCACGGCCACGCGGGCCAGCGCGCTTTGCACCTCGGCGCTGCGCCGGTTCGACTGTTCGGCGCGCCGGAGGAAGGCGAGTGCGCGGTCGAGCAGGTGCAGATCCTTCTCGGCCACGTCGGCGGCGCGCAGAAGCAGATCGGCCAACGTGCCTGCGTCGTCGGCGCGCCGAAGCTTGTCCGCCGCGGCCGCCACGGCATCGAGATAGGCCTCGGCCTTGGATAGGCGCACAGCGATGCCGCGGGCCAGGGTATGCGCCTCGGCGCTGTCCGGCACCTTGGCCAGGATGTCCAGCATGGCAGCCAAGCCTTCGTCGGCGCGGCCGATCTTTTCGAGCACGCTCGCCCGTTCGCAGACAACAAGCGCTTCGTCGTTGATGTGGGCCGCAGCAGCCTGTCGCTTGCCGATCAGATCCAGCAGGGTTTCGCTGTCGCCGTCCACGAGCAGCGCCGCCTGGATCCGCCGGGCCTCGACGGGATCGTGCAAGGCCCGCGCACTGGCGGATTCCAAGTGCTCCTTGGCCTGGGCGGTCTGGCCCTGGCGAAGCGCGAGCCGGCGCAGGCGCACCAGCACCTCGCCCGCAGTCATGGTGGAATCGCCGCTGTGCCCGCGACGGGCCAGCACCAGCAACGCTCGGTAGGCCTTTTCGGCGCGATCGAGTTCGCCACGCTCTTCGGCCACCTCGGCCAGGGCCAGTTGCACGTCCACGCTGTCGAGCAGGACGGAAGCCGCTTGGTCCAAGTGCTTGGCTGCCAGCTCGGCATTCTTCTCGGCCCGCGCCACGGTGGCGATCTGCAGATGCAGACCCGCACGCTCGCGCGATTGCCGTCGGCCATAGTCCTGCAGCAAGCCTTCCAGCACCGCCCGCGCCTCGGCCAGGCGGCCGGACACGCGCAGGCCATCGGCCAGGGCCAGGCGTAAGGACCGCTCCTCGGGGGCCAAGCCCACGGCTCGCTCCAGCACCGGCACGGCTTGCGCTGGATCGCCCAGTTTGTCCTGGCAAAGTGCCAGCACCTCGCGCGCGCACGCCACGACGGTTTCGGGATCTTGCGTGTGCGTGGCGTAGGCCGCCAGCGCGCGCAACAAGGCCTCGTGGTGGCCCGCCTCGCGGTGCAAGCGCGCCAGCATGATCCACAACGCTCCAGCCTCGGGATCTTCGCCCAGGGCGCGCTCTAGCGCGGCCACCGCGCGGTGGCGCTGGCCACCTTCCAGGTAGGTCTGCGCCAGCTTGGCCACGGCCGCGCGCTTTTCGGCGGGCGCGCCCGCGGACATGCGCTGCTCAAGCCAGCTGGCGGCGGTCAGCGGTTCGCCCGCGGCCTCGTAAAGCCGCGCCAGCGCTTCCATGGCCGCGGGCTCGGCGGCCAGCCTGGCGACGTTTTCGTAGGCGCCGATGGCGCGGGCCGGATCGCCAAGCTGCTTCTCGAACAAGATCGCGGCTTCCTTCCACAGCGCGGCCGCGGGCAAGGTATCGCTTTGTTCTTCCAGCTTGCGCGCTTGCGCGACCAGGATATCGGCCAGCTCGGGGTGGCGGCCACGTGAGCGCAGCAGCTGGCCAAGAGCCGTCAGCGTGGCGGCGTGACCAGGACTGTCTTCCAGGTTGGCGAGCAAGATCTCGAAGCGGCCGGCGCGGCTCTCGACGATCTCGCCCAAGCGCGCGATGTCCAGGCGCAACGACAAACGCTCGTCGGCCCGGGTGGCATCATCCAGTTCGCGCCGGCGCAAGGTGAGCAAATCGCTCAGCATATCGGCTTCTTCGTAGAGCTTGCCCAGGGCCTTGATGGCAGCCCGGTTCTTGGGATCTTGGTCCACGGCCTGGCGAAGCAGCTCGCGGGCCAGCTTCTTATCGATCTCCATGGCCAATTCACCGGCCCGTGCACGCAGGACTTGCGCCACGTCGGCGCCGATGGGCAATCGGCTGGCCTCCAGCAGGTAGTCCACGGCACGACGGACCTCGGCTTTGTCCCGACTTGCCCCGAGTTGTTTGGCCAGCCCCTGCGCCGCACGCACCAGGCACTCAACCGCGGAGCACTTGCCTTCGGCGGCCTGCCCCGTGCGCATGAGACCCGCCGAACGATCGAACAGGTTGGCCAGGACGGCGCGCGCGGAGTTTGGATCCTTTTTGTCTTGCTCGGCGACGTCCAGGGCCTGGACCAGCGGATCTAGCTCGCGCGGCGCCAGCGCGGCGATCTGCACCAGGGTTTCATACAGCGGTTTGCCGCCACGGCCGCGCTGACAGTCAGCGAGCCGGCGCAGGGTCGGCAGGTGGGCCGGCTCGTAGTCGCGCGCGCGCAGCAGGGCCTTCTCCTGCCACACGGCAGCCTTGTCAGGCTCCACTGCCCAGTCGGCCATGCGCTCTTCGACGGCGCGGCCCACCGAGCCGGCGACCGAACCCGAAGATCCGGCCTTCTTCGCCAGGGACATGGAGAGAATCTTGCCCAAGGTCCTCAGGCTGTCCTGTGCGTCGGTGGCGTTGCTGGCCGCCTTTTCCATGATGGGCAGGAAATCGCCCACCAGAACGCCGGCGTCGAAGGGCTCGGACAGGGCGGCATCGACGGCGGTTTGCCAAGCCCCCTGCAGGCTGGCCAGGCGCACCACGGTGAGGCGCGCGGCCCGATCCGTGGGCGCGGCCTGAAAGGCCTTTTCGGCGCAAGCGAGCGCCGCGGGTTTGTCGCGCGCGTTCTCGTCGAAGAGCCGGCCGGCGATGAGCAGAAGCTGTGCCTTACGTGGGGCCGCGGGGGGAAGCCCGGCGCTGGCCTGCTCGATGGACTTGGCCGCCAGGCCGTACTCACCCGTGGTTCCAGCCAGGCGCAAGATCTCGGCCTCGGCTTGCATGTCGTCGGGACAAAGCTTGAGGATCTCGATGTGATGGGCGAGCGCCTCGTTCGGGCGCTCGGCGCGCTTCTCTTCCAGCTCGGCGGCCTCGCGGCGGATGCGCACCCGTTCGCCGTCCCGCGCGGCCAGGGCCAGACGGTGCGGAAGAATGGCCAGCAACCCTTGCCAGTCGTCGGTGGCAGCGCAGCAGTGCACGACCCCATCGACGGCGGCCACGCGTGCGGCCTCGGTGTCCGCCAGGGCCAAGAGTGCGTCGCGCAGGCCCTTGGTGTGCGGATCGACAGCCAGGGCCCGGGCGTACCAGGTGGCTGCCCCCTGGGGATCGGCAAGCTGGGTTCGGCAGGCATCGCCCAGCCGGACGAAGAGCGTAACCAGCTCGCCCTGCGTACCCTGACCCACGCGGGTTCCCAGGTTCAGCAGATCCTGCCAGCGGCCCGAGACCGCAAAGAGATCCAGGATGGCCGCCACGGCGCCAGCGTCGCTGGCCGCGGTTTCCAGAATCTGCGACAGCGCCGCGATGGCGCCTACGGGATTCTTGAGCTGGTCGCGTTCGATCTCGGCCACACGCATGAGATCGGCGTGGCGCTGGATCCACGGCACCTCGGCGCTGGCCCGTCTGGCCAGGGCCACCACCAGCTCTTGCCAGCGCTCGGCGCCTTCGAGAATTTCCACCGTGCGCGCCAGGGCCTTGCGATCATTGGCATCGGCGGCCAGCCGCTCTTGCCACAAACCGAGCGCACGATCGAGCTGGCCACGTGCACGCGCCAGTTCGGCGGCCTCGCCCAGCAGGGCCCGCTGCATGGCCGGCGATGGTTCCAGCTTGGCCTGACGTTCAAGGATTTCCAGACGCTCGTCAGCGTCGGGGGCCAGCAGTGCGGTCAGCTTGCGCAAGGCCAGCAGAACCTGTTCGGTCTGCGCGGCGCTACTGCCCAAGGTCTTGCGATAGAGGTCAATGGCTTGCTCGACGCCAGCACCCTTGTCGCGTGCCTCTTCTATCTGGGCGGCCTCTAGCCACAGCGCTACTTGCAGCTTGGCGTCCTGGGTGGCCTCGGCCGCGACCAGAAGTCCGCGCACGTAGGCCGCTGGCGCCTGGGTGACCTCGGACAAGTACTTCAAGCGTGACCGCGTGGAGGTTTCCTCGGGCTGGAACGCCACCAGTTCGACCAGGCGCTCGCGCGCCGCCGCCAGGTCGCCCGTGCGTTCGAGCATGTCGGCGGCCTCGTTAACAAGAGCGCGCGTCTCCTCCGGCGTCGCGAAGGTCAGGGCCACACGCAGGGCCGCAACCACGCGGTCAAGGCGGCCAAGCTGGGCATGCCGGCCGCGCACCAGATCGAGGGCGCGCCGGCGCACTGCCGGAGCAAGCGTGGCATCGGCCAAGACACGCTCGGCCTGGGTGCAAATCACGCCATCATCCACAAGGGACGGCTGGGCCAGTACCTTCTCGATCTCGTCGAGGGCCTTTTCGGGCTGGCCCAGGTGGTCCAGGTACAGCCCCGCCAGGTGCTGGCGCACGTCGATGGCGTCGTTGCCCGACACCACGGCCAAGCGCAGGGTCAGCACCTGCGCCAGGGTGGCGAAGTCGCCCAGCTTGGCGAGCAGGTGTTCAAGCTCGGACGAAACCTCGATGGTTCCCGGCGCGGCTTCGAGCAGCGCGCGCAGGTAAGTCGCGGCGCGCGCGATGTTGCCCGAATCGCGCGCCACGCTGGCGGCGTCCTGCAACAGCCGGCGGCGGCGCGGCCCATCGGCCAGCCCATCCAAGACGCGGTCGTAGGATGAGAGCAATTCATCCCATTGCTGGTTGACCGAGCGAAGGATGGTGAGGCGTTCCAGCGCCCAGTCGGCACCCGCGTCGAGTTGCAGGATGGCGTCCAGAAATTCGACGATGACGGCGGTTTCGCCAGCGTACCAGTCTTCCAAAAAGCGCAGGGCACGCTGGCCCAAGGAGCCGATCAGCTCGGGACCAAGACCAGGCGCAAGCACCTTGCGGTACGCAGCCGCCACGTCGTCTGGCTTCTGCGTCTCGGCCGCCAAGGCCTCAAGCTCGTCCCACGCCGACATCGACGACGGCTGCTTCTCGACCTTCTTCAAGGCGGCCCTGAGCTTCTCTGAAGAACCCTTTTCGGAGTCGGATGACCGCGAACCCGTGGTGCTCGAATCCCGCTTCATGTCCCCTCACTGGAACAAAGGTTTGTGGAGGGCGATAGTAACAGGTTCGCCGGCAATACGCGCTGTACTTTCGGTAGGTTGCGCGACTTTGGGGCCCTCCTCTCACGCCCGCCGGGGATGTCGAGGTCTCTCCCCTGGGGTGAGGCAGGACACGCAACGCGCGGCCGGTGAGGGGCTTCGGTACTAATGCTTGGCCGCTGCTTCGCCGCGGCGCCTGATCTTGCTTTCCAGCTCGCGCGCCTGTTCTTCGATGTGCCAGGGACGCTCTGCGTAGACGTCGTCAAAAAGCGACGAAACTGGTGGCCGGGCAGGGACGGCTTCCGCTTCTTTCACCAGCGCGGCGAAGCGACCGTCGAAATCCTTGCGCAAATTCTCTTCATCCTCGGCGCACCACAAGCCCAAGGCCTGGCAGTAGGCGCGAAAGCGCTTGATTGGATCGCTGGCTTCCCATTGCTTGGGCTCATCGGGATCGCGGTACACGGACGGGTCGTCGGACGACGTGTGCGCGCCACGCCGGTAGGTCAGCGCCTCAATCAGCGTCGGGCCGTCGCCCTTGCGCGCTCGCGCCGCCGCTTCGGCCGTGACGTGGATCAAGGCCAGCATGTCGTTGCCATCGACGAGCACGCTCTTCATGCCGTAGGCAATGCCCTTTTGCGCCAGCGTGGCCGAGGCGGTCTGGATCCCGCGCGGTGTGGAAATGGCCCAGCCGTTGTTGCGCAGAAAGAAGATGCACGGCGCCTTCTTGACCTGGGCCAGGTTGCACGACACGTGGAAGTCGCCGGTCGAGGTGGCGCCATCGCCGAAGTAGACGAAGCTGACGTCGTCCTTGCCCCGCATCTTCGCCGCCATGGCCATACCCACGGCGTGCGGGATCTGGGTCCCCACCACCGAGCTGACGCTCATGAAATTGAGATCGCGGACCGTGTGGTGGGCGGGCAGCTGGCGGCCTTTCACCGGATCTTCGGCGTTGCCGTAAAGCTGGCACATCATGGTGCGCATGGAGTAGCCGCGGAAAAGCGCCGCCGCCTGCTCGCGGTAGCACGAGAAGATCCAGTCCGTGGGCCGCAGGGCCCAGGTCGGGCCGATGAGCGTGGCTTCCTCGCCCCACGCGGTCAGGTAGAAACCGATGCGCCCCTGGCGCTGGAAACGCAGCAGACGCTCGTCGAGCAGACTCGATTCAAGCATGGCTTCGAGCATGCGGCGCAGCTCGGTCCCCGGGATGTCGGGTTCGAGGTCGGGCCGGCAAACCTTGCCGTCCACATCAAGTATACGAAGGAGTTCCAGCTTCACGCGCCACCTTGCCTAGCGGCGCGACCGAGGGTTGTCAAGGCCGCGCAGTCCAATACTCGGGGTGATAGAGTCCGGGGTGGTGCTTGCATTTGCCAACCGGAATAGGCTTCCCCTCTTCGTCTTCTCCGTCGCATTTCTCATTCGCTTCGTCTACCTGATTGCCTATTCGAGCTCGCCATTCTTCCAAGTGCACATTGCGGATGCGCTGTATCACGAGGATTGGGCTCGGCGGATCCTCGGCGGCGACATCTTCAGCCTGAAGATTCGCGGGGTTTTGTACAAGGCGCCGCTCTACCCGTACTTCCTGGCCCTCAGTTATCTCATCGCCGGCACGAGCAACTTCCTGGCGATGCTCCTCCAGGTCATCATGACCGCTCTCAGTTGCCTGTTGCTCTTCCTGATTGGCAAGAAGTACTTCAGCGTTCGCGCCGCATGCGTGGGCGCGCTGATTTACAACTTCTACTTCCCTGCGGTCTATTTCAGCACAGAGATGGAGATTCCGGCCCTCGCCATCTTCCTGACCCTGCTGTCCTTCTACCTCCTCATCCTCCTCACCGAAAGCCCTCGGGCCATCGCCCTGGTCGGATCCGCGGTGGTCTTCGGGCTCTCGCTCTTGGCGTTGCCCACCAACCTTCTGCTCCTGCCGCTGTACGTCCTCGTGCTGCTCAGACGGTACGGTGGCATGAAGCAGGGCCGTGGAAAAGCCCTGCTCTTCGCCGTGGTTGTCATCGCAACAGTCTTCCCCTGCACCTTGCGCAACCTGATCGCCGGTAGGCGGCTGACCCTGATTTCTGCCAACGGCGGAATCAACCTCTTCCTCGGCAACAATGCAAAGTACGATGAGACCGTCTACCTGCAACCGGGCTACGCCTTCGAAGAAATCTACGATGAACCAAGACGCA
>Ga0302323_100004395_pt1 | contig 11474 bp, 5 predicted proteins | sample Fen_T0_3_FD_201950 | JGI IMG/M metagenome (GOLD analysis project Ga0302323, IMG submission 201950) | Peat permafrost microbial communities from Stordalen Mire near Abisko, Sweden - Fen_T0_3 | ecosystem: Environmental > Terrestrial > Soil > Wetlands > Permafrost | place: Sweden: Abisko... | reverse complement strand
GATGCGTGCGCCACGTCGCCGTCGATACCGAACAGGTCGAGGATCTCAGGGCAACGGTGCTGAAACGTCCGCGCTCCGAGCTCGAAGAGACCGCGCATGACGATCGGGTCAAAGGCATAGCCGGCGGCAGTCGGCACGTCCTCCTCGGGGCGAAAGACCCAGACGGTGCGCCAGCTCGATGCGACCTCGCGGAAGTAGGCAGGCCCCAGGAGCACAGGCGTGGCAACGCGCAGGCCGGCCGCGCTCAGATGGGTCCCCGCGCGTCGCTCGCAGAAGCGCGCCACGTCCGACCCGGTCGTTGCGGTAAACGGCGCCAGGCGCTCGTTGCACACTGCGTACTCGAGCCAGCGTCGTTCGAGCGCTGCCAGCTCGCCCTGCTGTAGCTCGCCAGGCCGAAGCTGGCCGACCGCCAAGTCGATCGTGCGCGTCAGGATCTGGAAGGCGTTCTTCGGCGGCCGCGCAGGCGTGGGGTCGACCCCGCCGGTGTTGACGACGAGGACCCGTTCCGCGCCGCGGTGCACGGCTTCGAGCAGGGGAAGACCTGAGCGCACGCCACCGTCAAGGAAGGTACCTGGCAGTGGCTGGCCGTCTCGCGAGATCGCCGGAATCGGTTCGGCCATTACTGGCTCCACGATCGAGGCCAGCAGTGAGTCGATCTGCTGGTCCCAGTCGCCGGCGTCTTCTGGATCCTGGTCGCTCTGACCGTAGACGCTGCCGGACTCGAAGTCGACGGAGACCGCGACCCGCTCCGTAGGATTGGCCGTCACAGCCTCGGGCACGCTCGCCTTGATCATCTTGCGAACGCCGTCGAAGCGCGCGATGCCCTTCAAGTCGCCCGCGGCCAGCGACAGGGTCCACGTGTCGTTGACGCAGTACAGACGCGCGTTGACCGAGCACGTATAGGCGTCGACGAGCAGGTCGCGCGCTCGCGCCTCGTAGCCCGGCGTGTGGGCCATGTCTACGACCAGGCCTATCAGCGCCCCTGTGCTCGTGCCGACCACCAAGTCCACGTGCGCACTTCCGCAGCCTGCCGCCGCCGCGCTTCGACAAGACTGAAGGACCTCTAGCAGCCGCCACACCAGACCGGCGCTGAAGGCGCCGTTGGCTGCGCCGCCGCTCAGCACGATAGCGGTCGAGGGCCGCTCGACGTCCCGGTGCCAATCGCGCGCGGCAACGTACGTGGCGGCCCGGCGAGCGCCGTCGGCGATCCCTTGCCGCAGCTCGGAAGCGGGCAGCGCGCCGCGGCCGATCATGCGCTCGAGGGCCGCCAGCGTCGAGCCGAGCGCCCGCGTGTTGGCCACGAACCGCTCGGCGTCGAGCTCGGCCGCGGCCTCAGGGCTGGTGCGCGCCTTCAGAACGTCCATGGTGGACGGTGGGGCAGGGAGCACACCCTCCAGGTCGATGGTCAGGCCGGAGTGGCAGGCCGGGGTCTCGTCTCCGATGGCCGTGCCGAGGCAGGCGACGAGCTTGGTCAGGGGTGTTGGCTCCGCGCCTAGCGCGTCCATCCACGCCGCCGCACGCTGTCGGTCCACGTATGCGTCCGCGAGATGGCTCTTTGTCAGGCGGGCGATCCTGACGCGGAGGGGTGTTCTGAGGCTCGGGTCAGGCGGGTGCGAGGTGCCGTTGAGCTGGCGGAGCGCGCCCTTTGTGCGCAAGGTGCTGAGCGCGCTGCAGCCCGGCTGCACGACTAGGCAGAGCGCAGCCAGCAGCCACCCGAGCGGCGGCGCTCGCCTCGCGACGGCCAGACAAGAGAGGAAGACCCTGCGCATCCCGAGCCTCCCGGCGATCTACGGCGACGTGATCAGAGACGTAACATGGCAGTGCGCTGAGTGTCAATGGAGACCACGCAGCCGCTTCTTCTCGCCGAGGCGTCGGAGGGCTTCTGTGTGCGGGCGCCTACTTCGCCGCAGCCTCGGCTGTGCGCAGACGGATCATGACCACGTCGTGGGGCAGCACCTTGGCTTCGAAGCGGCCAGTGAAAGTGCCGAGGTCCTTGTGAGCCCACAGGTCGCGCGCAGCCAGGGTCATGCTGGGCGCAAAACCGACGTCCTCCCACTCGAAGGCAATAGGCGCCTCGACCGAGCCGCGGTTGAAGAGCAGCACTGCGCGCTCGCCGCCCAGGAGCGGTTTCATCCAGACCTCGATCGCGCCGCCGTCGCGTACCTTGCGGCCCTGTGTGCCGAGCGCGTCCTGGTCAACGACGATGACCTCCTGGTTGGTGAGAATCGCGCGCGTCTCGGCCGACATGCTCGCCAGGTCATTGCCGGCCATCAATGGCGCGACCAGCAGGCACCACAAGCTGAAATGAGCGCGGTATTCGCCGGTGGTCATGCCGCCGTTGCCGACCTCGAGCATGTCCGGGTCGTTCCAGTGTCCCGGTCCAGCGAACGGATTGAGCGGCTCTTGCAGGTCGATGATATGCGTGACGCCCATACCGCCCCACCACGTGCTGCAGTCCCAACAGTCCTGGATGTCCCCAGTGGTGCGCCACAGCTGGCCGACGCCAGCGGCCCAGAGCCAAGGCTTTGACTGACCCCACTCGCACATGCTCAAGACGATCCTGCGGCCGCTCTGGCGCAAGGCCCGCGCGATCTTCCGATAGGCCTCGCGCGCGTCCATGCCCTCGGTCTTGCACCAGTCGTACTTGAGGTAGTCCACGCCCCAGGCTGCGTATTGCCGTGCGTCCTGTTCCTCGAAACCCTTGCTGCCGGGCCGGCCGGCGCAGGTCTCGGTTCCCGCGTCGGAGTAGAGTCCGAACTTGAGGCCCTTGGAGTGAACGTAGTCGGCGAGGGCCTTCATCCCCGCTGGAAAGCGTTCCGGGTCCGAGACGATGTTCCCGCCGCTGTCGCGCTTGACCTGCCAGCAGTCGTCGATGACCACGTACTCGTAGCCCGCGTCCTTCATGCCGGACGTCACCATCGCATCGGCCATACCGCGGATGAGCGTGTCGCTTACGTTGCACTGGAACTTGTTCCACGAGTTCCAGCCCATCGGCGGTGTAGCCGCGAGCATCGTACCCGGCTGGGCCGATGGCGTGACCACCACGCGCTCTGCACTGTTGCCTAGCGCGCTGGCCAAAGCGCAGGCCGTAACAAACGAGGCTCCGCGCAGGCTCTTCATCGTGCGGGTCATGACCACCTCCAGCGGTATCGAGGCAAGCGACCCGCATTCTAGTACGATCGCGACACCGTAGGCCGGTGTCCTGGCGACCGCCAGACTATTTGTGGCAGACTCGCAGTGCCCATGGCAGAAGACCGTCCCACAGACACTCGCTCGCGGAGGCCTTGGTTGTCGCGCCCGTTGCTGCTGGCTTTTGTCTGTGCCAGCGCCGTGGTCGTGGCACGGTCGATCGTGTTCATGGCGTACGAAGGGCTCCACTTCGATTCCGACCAGGCCGTCTTCGGCTTGATGGCCAAACACCTCGCCGAGGGACGTGCCTTTCCACTCTACCAGTACGGCTACCACTACTTGCTGGCAGTGTCCGTCTGGTTGGCCGCACCGTTCGTGGCTCTGTTCGGCTGTCAGGTGTTTGCGATCAAGCTGCCGCAGCTCTTGCTGAACCTCGCCGTCTGCGGCTTGCTGCTCAAGCTGTTTGTGGCAGAGGTGCAGCTCTCGGTGAGAGCCGCGCTGGCGTGTCTGCTGCCGTTCTTGCTGCCGAGCGTGGCCGCCTCCAGCCGCTTGATCGAACATCAGGGTGGCATCATCGAACCGTTCGTTTCCGTGCTCCTGCTCTGGTGTCTCAAGCGACGCGCACTGGCGCTCGGGCTCGTGGCCGGCGTGGGATTCCTCAATCGCGAGTTCACCGCCTATGGCATCGTGGCCCTGCTCGCGATCGAGCTGCTCGATGGGCGCTGGCGCGAGCGTGCCTGGTGGCGCGCGCGCTTGACCAGCGCGCTGGCGTTCCTCGACGTACTGCTGGTCGTGCACTTGCTGAGGCCGTGGTCCACGAATGCCTTCGGTGGCTACCCGGAGCTGAAGTGGAAGGGGTTTGGGCGCGCCTGGCTGCGCCTCGGGGCTGTTTCGAGCGACTTCTTGCCGGTGCTGCTCGGCTGGGCGCGCAGGCCGATGCGCCGGAGTGGCATCGAGTGCGGCCACGGCGCGCTGACGATCGTTGGCCTCGCGTTCGGCACCCTACTCTTGGCGCGTGTGGTGTGGCTGTGGGCCCGCAGACGACCCGCTCTTAGCCGGGCGGGCCTGCCACTCTATCTTGTCCTCGTGGGCGCGCTGACCATCGGTGTCTACGTGGTCCTGGGTCGCGGTGCCGGCCAGCCGCCGTATGTCCGCTACGTCATGCTGCTGCTGCTGCTGCCCGTTGGCCTCGTGGCCGCCGCGCTCATGATCGAGAGGCGTAGAGGCGTGCGCCTGGCGCTTGGCGCAGTCCTGTGCCTGCTGGCCGCCGTAAACGCCTGGGATCACGCGCGGCTCACACTCGCCTGCGTGCGCCGTCCTCCGGACTCGCCACACAGGGCGCTGGTGAACGAGCTTGCGGCCCGCGGCGTGCGCACGGGGCTGGCCCCCTACTGGGTGGCGTACCACGTCTCGTATCTGAGCGGTGAGACGATCCGCCTGTCGGCGGACGACTGCCCGCGCATCAACGAGTATGAAGAGCTTGTCTGGCGTGAGAGAGCAAACGCTGTGTCGATCACGAACGGGCCCTGTGTGGCCGGCCAAGAACCCGTGGTCAACTGGTGCCTGGCGCCACTCCGGCCGCGAGGCGTGCTGGACTAGCGCGCGGCGCGCGACACGCGCCGGGGTCGAGGGCCATTGGCTGTGTCAGACTAGCTGCCGATGACCGGAGCGGAGGACCTGCGAGTCAACGCGTCCGGCGCGCGCCGCACTCCATTGCGCGCCTTGCTGCTGGTCTTCATTTGCGCCAGCGCCGTGGTCGTGGCCCGCTCCATCGTGTTCATGGCATACGAAGGGCTGCACTTCGACGCGGATCAGGCCGTCTTCGGTTTGATGGCCAAGCACCTCGTCGAGGGGCGGGCCTTCCCGCTCTACATGTACGGCCAGCACTACATGCTGGCCGTGTCAGTGTGGCTGGCCGCACCGTTCGTGGCGCTGTTTGGCTGTCAGGTGTTTGCGATCCAGTTGCCGCAACTCCTGCTGAACCTCGTCGTCTGCGGCTTGCTGCTCGATCTGTTTGTGGCAGAGGTGCGTCTCTCTACGAAGGCGGCCCTGGCGTGTCTGCTGCCGTTTCTGTTGCCAAGCGTGATCGCGAGCTCCCGGCTCGTCGAGCATCAGGGTGGGATCATCGAGCCTTTCGTCTGGATTCTGCTCTTGTGGTGCCTCAGGCGGCGGCCGCTGGCCCTTGGCCTGGTCGCTGGCATGGGGTTCCTCAATCGCGAGTTCACCATCTACGGGATCGTGGCTCTGCTCGCGCTTGAGCTCCTCAATGGGCACTGGCGTGAGCGGGCCTGGTGGCGTGCGCGCTTGGCGAGCACACTGGCGTTCCTCAGCGTGCTGGCCGCTGTTCACCTGCTGCGACCGCTGTCGACCAATGCCTTTGGTGGCCATCCGGAGCTGAGGTGGAGAGGGTTGGAGCGCGCCTGGGTGCGCCTCGGCGCTGCGACGGGGGACTATCTCCCCGTGCTGTTTGGCTGGGCAGACAGACCCCTGCGTCGCTTCGCCATCAGAAGCGACCTGCGCTGCGGTCACGACGCACTGCTGATCGTGGGTCTTGTATTCGGCGCTCTTCTCTTGGCGCGCGTGGTGTGGCTGTGGGCCCGCAAACGACCCTGCCTGGCCCAGGCGGGCCTGCCACTGTATCTCGTCCTCGTGTCTGGGCTGACCATTGGCGTCTACGTGGTCTTCGGTCGCGGGGGCGGGCAAGCGATGCACATCCGTTACGTCATGCTCGTGCTCCTGCTGCCTGTCGGGCTCGTGGCTGCCGCGCTCATGCTCGAGACGCAACGGAGCTGGCGTCGGCTGATCGTCGCAGGGCTCTGCCTGCTGGCCGGCGCCAACGCCTGGGACCACGCGCGACTGGCGCTCGATTGCCTGCGGCACCCCCCGACCTCGCCGTACCGGGCGCTGGTGAACGAGCTCGAGTCGCGCGGCGTACGCACAGGGGTTGCCCCTTATTGGGTTGCGTACCACGTCTCCTATCTGAGCGGCGAGACCATCCGCCTTGCGGCTCGCGACTACCCGCGGATCAGCGAGTATGCGGGGCTGGCAGCTCGTGAGCACGCGCGTCCCGTGTCGATCACCGATGCGCCCTGCGCGGCCGGCCAAGAACCAATCGTGGATTGGTGCTTGGCTGCGCCGCCGCCCTGACTCGGTGTCCGTCGCCCTTGGAAATTCTTTGGAGATTGTTTGGGACTTCTTGAGTACGCGCGCATCCCCGCGGCCCGAAAATGCCGGCGTGCTGGCGGATATGACGGCTAAAGGGGGCGCGATGGAGAACAAGAAGGGTTTCAAGGATGCTCGGCGTGAGGTCAACGGATGGCTGGCGCCGGCCGAGAGGCAGGCCCTGGCCTGGCTGGCGGCGAGAACGCCCCCCCGGATCAACTCGGATCACCTGAGTCTGCTTGGCTTGGCCGCGGCGCTGCTCGCAGGGCTTGCCTATGTGCTGTGCCGATGGAACCCGGTGATGCTCCACGTCGTGAACATCGCGCTGCTGATCAACTGGCTGGGCGACAGCCTCGATGGCACGCTGGCGCGCTATCGGCAGCGTTGCCGTCCGCGCTACGGCTTCTACGTGGACCACATCATCGACGCCTTCGGCGCGCTCTTCGTGGTCGGAGGGCTGGGCCTTTCCGGTCTGATGAGCCCGGCGGTGGCGCTGCTATTTCTGGTCGCGTACTACGTGCTGGCAATCAACGTCTACTTGGCGACCTACACGCTGGGCGTCTTCCGCATCTCCTTCGGTGTGCTGGGCGCGACCGAGCTCCGCGTCATCCTCGCTTGCGCCAACGTGGGCGTGTGGTTGGTGCCGGCTGTCCACGTGCTTGGCCAGCGGGTTCTCGTGTTCGACATCGCGGGCGTGCTATGCACGGCTGGGATGCTCGGCATCGCTGTGAAGGCCACCATCGAGAACACGGTGCGGCTGTATCGCATGGAGCGCTTGCCGACGGCATAGGGGCGCGGCGTGCCGTGAGTCAATGCTGCCCCCAGTGTCGCGTGAGCAGGACAGAGTCCTCACTACCGACTAAATGGGCAGAAGCGACAGCCAGACGTCGAGACCGTGGCCAGGGTGCGCTTAGACGATCGACACTGCCCGCAGACCGAATCCCACCAGAGCGCTCACGAGCACGGTCTGCCTGAGACTCATGTCCGGAAGCCAGTGTGGCCATCACCCACACGGGCTGGTACGAGGACTCGCGCGGCTGGGCCGCTCGGACCTGGCCGGAATTGGGACGCCGAGACGCGCCTCCGGCCAAACTGCCCGCTCGCAAGGCGGCCGCCGCAGCGTTGCGCCGCAGCGGCCCGGCTAACGCCTTGGCAGTCAGCGAATTGGGTGGGTCCTCATCTCGCCGGACGCGGCACGCCTCTTGCTCACTAAGAATGACGGCCGTTCGATCAGCGTCGGAGCGGCGGACGTAGCGGGCGGAGCACCATCCGAAGGAGGGGCGCGATTCATGGCGACGATACTCGGTGAGCACGCGGTGCAGACTCCGATTGAGCGGTCGCCTGACCGCGCCGACGACCAGCAGACCGGGCCAGGGCCGTCAGACTGCGGGAGCTGCTTTCGGCTTCTCGCCGGGCTGACGGGGCAGGCTGTGTACGATCGCGACCTAGCGTCCGGACGCGTCTGTTGGGGCGGAGCGGCGGTGCAGGTCTCGGGCTGGACGCCGGAGGAGCTCTCGGCAGGCTGCGGGCTAAGTTGGCCAGAGATGGTCCACCCGGATGACCGCACCTCGGTCGTCGACGCAGTGGCGCAGGCCCGGCGCGACATGCGGTCCTACGGCATGGAGTACCGCCTCCTGCGCAAGGACGGCTCCTATGTCCGTGTCGAGGATCGCGGCACGTTCTTTCCAGACGAAGCGGGTCGCGCCGCTCGCGTGCTCGGTTCGGTGCTAGACGTCAGTCGTCGCTGGGAGCTGGAGCAGCAGCTCACGCAAGCACAGAAGATGGAGGCGATCGGCCAGCTTGCCGGCGGTGTCGCGCATGACTTCAACAACATCGTCAGCATCGTCATGTGTTACACGGAGCAGGCGCTCAGGCTGTGCGCACCAGAGTCGCCAGTAAGCCATGCGCTGCAGCAGATTCTCAAGGCAAGCGGCCGCGCCGTAGGGCTGACGCGCCAGCTCTTGGCGTTTTCCCGCAAAGGGGCGGCCTGCCCGGCTGTGGTGAACCTCAGCAACCTGGTCAAGGAGAGCCAGGGCATGCTCAGGCGTCTGATCAGTGAGGACATCGCGCTCGTGATCGACCTCGACCCGGCGCTGGAGAACGTTGTGGTCGACCCTGGTCAGATCGAGCAGGTGCTCATGAACCTCGCTGCCAACGCCAGGGATGCGATGGCCGGCGGCGGTACGCTGACGCTCACGACGGCCAATGTCGAGGCGGAGCGTGATAGCGGCGCACCATCCGGGGGAGATCGCGTGATGTTGCGAGTGGCCGATACGGGTCATGGCATATCGCCAGAGGTCCTGCGCCACATCTTCGAACCGTTCTTCACAACGAAACCTGAGGGGCACGGCACGGGCCTGGGCCTAGCAACGGTCAGCGGCATCGTGCAGCAGAGCGGGGGCACGATCGATGTGGAAAGCACGGTCGGTGTCGGCACGACGTTCTCGCTGTATTTCCCCGCGGCCGCTCTGGAGAATGCCGCGGTCGTCGAGGGAGCCAAGGCCAAGAGAGCCGGCGGCAGTGAGACGATCCTCGTCGTCGAGGACGACGCGGCCTTGCTTCAGATTCTGCGAGACGGACTGGGGCAGCAGGGGTACACAGTGCTGGCCGCGTCGAGCGGCCAGCAGGCACTCGAGCTTGCTTGCCGGCACAAGGGAGCCATCGACTTGGTGGTCACCGACGTGATCATGCCGGGAATGTCAGGGTACGAGCTCGTCAGCCGGCTACTTCTCGAGCGTCCCGCCCTGCGCGTGCTGTACGTCTCGGGATACACGGCCGATTTCATCGCACGCAAAGGCATGCGTATCGAGCGGACCGAACTCCTATCCAAGCCCTTTACGGACGAGGCACTTCAGGCGAGGATACGAGCGATGCTCGACCAATAGAGGCGTCGGGGGGCTAACGTGAGCATTGGTGCCACCAGGAACAGGGATTCTTCGCTGAGACCGGCGGGCTGCGGTTTGCTCGCGGCGTGCGCGCTGGCCCTGTCGCTGCCCTGTCACGCAGAAAGCCAGCGCCTGCGCTTCGGTCACCTGAGCGTGGAGGACGGGCTCTCCAACGGCTGGGTGCAATCCATTCTCAAGGACAGTCGCGGTTTCCTCTGGTTTGGGACGCAGGATGGTTTGAACCGTTACGATGGTGCGGGCATCAAGATCTACCGGCATAACGCCTCGGACTCGAGCAGCCTGCCGTCGTCGGTGGCTGCGGTGGTCTTTGAGGACAGCCGGAAGCGCCTGTGGATCGGCTCGGGGTGGGGCCACGCGGGGCTGGCCCTGTACGATCGCGAGCATGATCGATTCAAGAGCTACCTACCGAACCCCGGCCAGGCCCTGGGCAACGACGTGCGGGCCATAGTCGAAGATCGACAGGGACAGCTCTGGCTCGGCACGGACAACGGCATCGCCCGTTTTGACCCCGAGAAGGGCGCCATGACGCGCTTCCCACTGGTTCCCGACAGCCGCATTGGCACACCCAAGGCGGTAGTCGTCTCGCTGTTCAAGGACCGTCAGGATCGGTTGTGGGTCGGCACCAATGCCGGGCTGCTTCAGTTCGACCGGCAACGCGGTCAATGCACGCGATGGCCGGGGCGGAGCGATGACCTGGCGGGGCTGAACCGCGCGGACATCTGGGACTTCTACGAGGATGAAGAGGGCGCACTCTGGGTGGCGACCCTGGGTGGCGGCCTCCATCGCGTGGACGCGAACACGGGGCGCGAGACGCGCTATCTGCCTGATCCACGCGATCAGGACAGCATCGGCCATGCGCGCGTGCGCCGGCTCATCCCGGACGGAAGGGGGAAGCTCTACGTCGGCACGGAGAACGGAGGGCTTGACATCCTCGACCTACGCACGCGCAAGTTCACTCATTTCCGCCCCGACGCAGAAGACGCGACGAGCCTGAGCTCCGGCTCGGTCTGGAGCATGCGTCTCGACGACCAGGGGATCTTGTGGATCGGGACCTTCAGTGGGGGTCTGAACTACGTCTCACCGTCGGCCCAGAGGTTCCAATGGCTCAGATCTCGGCGAGGCGAGCTGAGCGATCCCCACGTCAGCGCCGTGATGGAGGATCATCTCGGCAACCTCTGGATCGGCACCGACGGCGGCGGATTGAACAAGCGAGACCGCAGTACAGGGACCTTCACCTACTATCGGCACGACCCCAAGGACAGAGCCACGATCGGCTCGGATGCGGTGTGGGCCCTGCTCGAGGACAGCCAGGGGAGCGTGTGGGTCGGCTGCTGGGACGGCGGGCTCGGCCGCCTGGATCCGAGCTCGGGCCGGGTCACGCGTTTCCGTCACGATCCGACGGATCCCAAGTCGATCGCAAACGACCACGTCTGGCGCATCCTGGAGCTGCGTACAGGCGAGCTGCTGGTCCTCACGCACTCCGGCCCCGACCTTTTCGACCGGAAGACGAGAGTCTTCACGCACCTCAAGGAGCACTATGCGGTCGCTGTCGATGATCCCGTCCTCTACGGCGCGGCGGAGGACAGGGAGGGCAACCTCTGGCTGGTGGGCAACACCTTCGTTGGGCATCTCGACCGCAGGACGGGGCGTGTCCAACGGTATCTGAACGACTCGTCGGATCGGAGCCATGTGGGGGCCGGCTGGACCGAGGCGGTGCTGGTCGACAGCGCCGGGAACGTGTGGCTGGGCACCGACGGAGGACTGACCGGTGTGGTCGCCAACACCAAGGAGATAAGGCGCTACACGACGACCGACGGCCTACCGAGCAACACCATCCACAGCATAGGAGAGGATCAGTCGGGCAACCTCTGGCTGGGGACGGACCGCGGTCTCAGCAAGTTCGTGAACGGCGTCCGACTCCCCGACAAGCCTTTGTTTCTCAACTTCGACGTCCATGATGGTCTGCAAGGAAACGAGTTTACACGGAACGCCTCGTATCGCGGTCGTCGCGGCGAGATGTTCTTCGGCGGATCAGGGGGCTTGAACTCGTTCGACCCCGAGCACATCCAGAGGAACTCACAGGTGCCGCCGGTCGTCTTGACTGGTCTCAAGATCTTCAATAAGCCGGTCGGGATCGGAACGCCCGACTCGCCGCTCGTGAAGGCCATCGCGGAGACATCCGAGCTGACACTCTCGTACAAGCATTCGATGGTGACGTTTGAATTCGCGGCGCTCAACTTCGTCGTCCCGCAGAAGAACCAGTACGCCTACAGGCTC
>Ga0302323_100004394_pt1 | contig 11474 bp, 10 predicted proteins | sample Fen_T0_3_FD_201950 | JGI IMG/M metagenome (GOLD analysis project Ga0302323, IMG submission 201950) | Peat permafrost microbial communities from Stordalen Mire near Abisko, Sweden - Fen_T0_3 | ecosystem: Environmental > Terrestrial > Soil > Wetlands > Permafrost | place: Sweden: Abisko... | reverse complement strand
CCTGGGCATCGCCCATGTGGCCGGGCATGCGCACGCCGGGGAACACGCGGCTGGGGTAGCTGGACTGGCCGATGGAGCCAGGCGCGCGGTGGAACATGGAGCCGTGGGTCGCACGGCCGCCGGAGAAGTGGTGCCGCTTGATGACGCCGGCGAAACCCTTGCCCTTGCTGATGCCGGTGACGTTGACCTTGGTTTTCGCCTCGAAGGCCGATGCCAGGACACTGTCGCCAGCCTTGGACTCGTCTGTCGCGTCCACCTTGATCTCGCGGAGCACGCGGACCGGAGCGACGCCCTGCTTTTCGCAGTGCCCCTTCTCGGCCTTGGAGGCGCGCTTGCCGCCGTTGGGATCCACGAAGCCGATCTGGACCGCCTCGTAGCCGTCCTTGGCCGCAGTCTTGCGCAGCACGACGACACAAGGACCCGCCTGGATGACGGTGACGGGGACGACCTGTCCCTGCTCATTGAAGATCTGGGTCATCCCCAGCTTCTTTCCGATGATTCCTTTGGACATGTTTTCTCCCCCCTCTACCGGTTGCCCTGGCGACTGAAGACCTTGATCTCCACGTCGACGCCAGCGGGCAGATCGAGGCGCATGAGGGTATCCACGGTGTTCTGAGTCGGGTTCAGGATGTCGAGCAGCCGCTTGTGCGTGCGGATCTCGAACTGGTCCCGGCTCTTCTTGTCCACGTGGGGGGAACGGTTGACCGTGTACTTGTTCGTCCGGGTGGGCAAGGGGATGGGCCCGGCCACGGACGCGCCTGTGCGCTTGGCGGTGTCCACGATCTCGCGGGTGCTCTGATCGAGCAGACGGTGGTCGAAGGCACGCAAACGGATGCGGATGTTGTCTTTCATGCTCACTCCATTGGGACGGAAACCGTCCATAGACGTGGGGCGCTGACCGCCCATGTAAATCCGTCCCAACGACAGGGACAGGGCTGATCAGCATAACAAAAGCCGTTGGAAAAGCAACGGCTATTTGAGAGAACGCACGACCTCCCGGAGGAGGAAGCGGTGGATCAAGAGGCCCGGCAACCTTGCGGTTCGGTGGATGGCCTCACCCCGAAAGGGGCTGAAACAACGGGTAAAACTAGTTATTGCAGGCAATGCTTGAAGTGGTGGCAACGAGGGCCGGCTGAGCCGGACCGAGTTGCGGGGGTGCGGGGGTATGCGCGCAGCGAAGCGGAGCGCGGAACCCCCGCGATATTACTTGGCGCCCTTAACTTTGGCGACAATCTCTTCCGCCACGTTCCGGGGAGCTTCTTCGTAGTGCGAGAACTGCATGGTGTAGTTGCCGCGGCCCTGGGTCATGCCGCGCAGGGTGGTGGAGTAGGCGAACATCTCGGCCAGGGGCACTTTGGCGGTGACCACCTTGACGCCAGCCCGGTCTTCCATGTTCTCGATGCGGCCCCGGCGGCTGTTCAGGTTGCCGATGACATCGCCCATGTAGTCCTCGGGGACCACGACCTCGACGGCCATGATGGGTTCGAGGATCACCGGGGAGGCCTTCTCGCAGCCGGCCTTGAAGCCCATGGAACCCGCGATCTTGAACGCCATTTCGTTGGAGTCCACGTCGTGGTAGCTGCCGTCGTAGATGGTGATCTTGATGTCGACGCAGGGGTAGCCCGCCAGGACGCCAGACTGCATGGCTTCCTGGATGCCCTGGTCGATGGGTTTGATGTATTCCTTGGGGATCACGCCGCCCTTGATGTCGTTGATGAACTCGTAGCCCTTGCCGGCTTCGTTGGGTTCGACATACATGCGCACATGGCCGTACTGGCCGCGGCCGCCGGACTGGCGCACGAACTTGCCCTCGGCATCCACGCGCTTCCGGATGGTTTCGCGGTAGGCCACCATGGGCTTGCCCACGTTGGCCTCGACCTTGAACTCGCGCATCATGCGGTCGACGATGATCTCGAGGTGCAGCTCGCCCATGCCGGCGATGATGGTCTGGTTGGTTTCGGGATCGGAGCGGACCTTGAACGTCGGGTCTTCCTGGGCCAGGCGACTCAGGGCCACGCCCATCTTCTCCTGATCGGCCTTGGTCTTGGGCTCGATGGCCACCTGAATCACGGGGTCCGGGAAGTCCATGGACTCGAGGATCACGGGGTGGTTCTCGTCGCAGATGGTCTGGCCAGTGAGTACATCCTTGAGGCCCACGACCGCACCGATGTCGCCCGTGCGGACCTCGTCGATGTCCTCTCGCTTGTTGGCGTGCATCTGGAGGAGGCGGCCAATGCGCTCTCGGCGCCCTTTGGCTGCGTTCAGGACTCCGGAACCCGCGGCCAGCACACCGGAATAGACCCGGATGAAGGAGAGGGATCCCACGAAGGGATCCGCCATGATCTTGAAGATCAAGGCCGCGAAGGGTTCCTTGTCGTCTGCCCTCCGGATCACTTCGTTGCCGTCATTATCGACACCCTTGATGGCGGCGATGTCCAGGGGCGAGGGCATGTAGCTCACCACCGCGTCAAGCATGGGCTGGACGCCCTTGTTCTTGAAGGCGGAGCCACACAGCATCGGAGTGAAGGTCAGCGCGATGCAGCCCTTCCGGATGCCACTGCGAAGCTCTTCTTCGGTGAGTTCCTCGCCAGCCAGGTACTTTTCCATGAGCGCGTCATCGGTCTCGGCGACCATCTCGATCATCTTGTCGCGCCACTCCTTGGCCGATTCGACCAGCTCGGCGGGAATCTCGCTGTACAGGACCTTGAAGCCCTTTTCGCCTTCGTCGAAGGTGAGGGCCTTCATGATGACGAGGTCGACCACGCCCTTGAAGAATTCCTCGGCGCCGATGGGGATCTGGATCGGCATGGGGCGGGCTTTCAGGCGGGTCTTCATCATCTCGACCACGCGGAAGAAGTCCGCGCCGGGACGGTCCATCTTGTTCACGAAGGCCATGCGGGGCACGCCGTACTTGTCAGCCTGGCGCCACACGGTCTCGGACTGGGGCTCTACGCCGCCCACCGCGCAGAACACGGCGCAAGCGCCGTCCAGCACGCGCAGGGAGCGCTCAACTTCGGCGGTGAAGTCCACGTGGCCGGGGGTGTCAATGATGTTGATGCGGTGCTCCACGCCCTTCAGCTGGCCCGTCTGGGGAATCCAGGCGGCGGTGATGGCGGCGGAGGTGATGGTGATGCCCCGCTCCTGCTCCTGCACCATCCAGTCGGTCGTGGCGGCACCTTCGTGCACCTCGCCAATCTTGTGGATCTTGCCGGTGTAATAAAGGATGCGCTCCGTCGTGGTGGTCTTGCCGGCATCGATGTGCGCCATGATGCCGATGTTCCGGTAGCGCTCGAGGGGGGTCTGACGGGCCACAGCGGCCTCCTGAAAGGGTCAAAACAACAGCGGAATCGGGGGTGCTTCAAAGATCTTCGCGGAAGGAGCCGCCAGTCCGGCGGCTCCTTCCGGTCAAATGGGCTGCTACCAGCGGAAGTGCGCGAAGGCCTTGTTGGCTTCGGCCATCTTGTGGACGTCGTCCTTCTTCTTGATGGCGGCGCCACGGAAGTTCATGGCATCCAGGATCTCGCCGGCCAGCTTGTCGCGCATGGTGCGCTCGCCGCGGGAGGCGGAGTAGGTCTTCAGCCAGCGCATGGCAAGGGACACACGGCGGTTCTGAGGAACCTCCACGGGCACCTGGTAGGTGGCGCCGCCCACGCGGCGGGATTTCACTTCCACCGAGGGCTTGATGTTGTTGAGAGCCTTCTGGAAGGCTTCGAGGGCCTCTTCGCCAGACTTCTTGGCGACGATTTCCAGTGCGCCGTAGAGAATGCGCTCGGCGGTGGCCTTCTTGCCACGCTCCATGATGATGTTCACGAACTTGGAGACGACGAGGCTGTTGTAGACGGGATCCGGCAGGATCTCGCGCTTGGCAGGTGCGGAACGACGGGCCATGGTCTACCCCCTACTTCTTCTTGGCCGGCGCAGCGCCAGCCTTGGGGCGCTTGGCGCCGTACTTGGAACGGGACTGGTTGCGGCCCGCGACGCCGGTGGCGTCCAGGGTGCCGCGCACCACGTGATAACGCACGCCCGGCAGATCCTTCACACGGCCGCCGCGGATGAGCACGATGCTGTGCTCCTGCAGGTTGTGGCCCACGCCCGGGATGTAGGTCGTGCACTCGATGCCGTTGGTGAGGCGCACGCGGGCCACCTTGCGGAGGGCCGAGTTCGGCTTCTTCGGCGTGGTGGTGAACACACGCGTGCACACGCCGCGCTTCTGCGGGCAGGCGTCGAGCGCGGGGCTCTTCGTCTTGTTCACAAAGGTCTTCCGCCCGTGGCGGATCAGCTGATTGATGGTTGGCACACCATCCTCCTAGAGAAGGCACCGGGTTTTCCGGGCCTGGGCCCGAGAGGTTCCGCAACACTAGAGACATCGGGGAACGTCGGACGGATGAAATCCTGCGCCGACCCACAGGGCCGGAACCATCTAGGCTAGCGGAATGGCCCTGAAAGTCAACGCATCAAGTGTGAATTGAAGCAGACGTCACGGGGCGATCACCCGGCCAGGGGGCAGCCGCAGCCACCAGCCGCGCAGCCGTGGCCGCTCTTGGGAGCCTCAGCCTTGGGGGTTTCTGTCTTGGAGGTTTCGGCCTTGGCCGTGGGCTCAGAGGCCGCGCCCTTGTACCAGCCCCCACCGGCCAAAGAGAACGCCGCCACGGAAAGCTGCCGCTTCATGCCTACGGTCGCCCCGCAGGCCGGGCAAGCGTGGGTCTCAGGCGCGGACAGGCTTTCCAGCTTTTCTTCAGGCTGGCCGCAAGCTTCGCAACGGTACTCGTAGAGGGGCATGGCAGACTTCTCCCGGGGATGGTCCCCGAACCGATGAGTTTATCCTGGTCCTTTGATGCCGTCACTGACCCGATTCTTCCCGAGCCCTGAAGCCTTTCTCGCCGCCATTCCCCGGCCGCAGCGCCTCTGCTTCACCAATGGCTGCTTCGACCTGATCCACCCAGGCCATGTGCGGTACCTGGCCGACGCCCGCGCCCTGGGTGACTTCCTGGTGGTGGGCCTCAACAGCGACGCCTCCGTGGCGCGGCTCAAGGGCCCCGGGCGCCCGCTCCAGGACGAGGCCGCTCGCGCCGCTATCCTCCTCGGCCTGCGCAGCGTGGACGCCGTGATCCGGTTCGACGAGGACACGCCGCAGGAGCTGATCCGAGCCCTGCAGCCCGATGTGCTCGTGAAGGGCGGCGACTACACCCCCGAGACAGTGGTGGGGCGCGATCTGGTGGAAGCACGGGGCGGAAAGCTTGTTCTCATCCCCTTCCTGCCAGGCCACAGCACTTCCCGCATCGAGCAGCGGATCCGCAGTGGGCGCGGTGTGACGCTGGAATAACCTGAGAAGGGTAGATCGATCGGTTGACGCGCCGTTGGCGAAGCCTTGCTAGGTTGAGCAGAGCGGCCCTCCGGGCTCGACTTCACAGGAGCTTCCATGCGCCATATTCTCGCAGCCACCCTCGCCTTCACCAGCCTGGCCATGTCCGCCCAGGACATCAGCGGAGGCGTGTACACCGGTTTGAACCTCCCCGTAGGGGACCTCAAGGACAAATCAGACTTCGGCACCAACCAGTTCTTCGGCGCGCACGTGGGTGGTCACCTGGATTTCACCCTGACTCCCCACCACGAGGTCCGCGCCCATGTGACCTTGCAGCGGTTTCCCGGCTCCGGCTGGGGCGGCCCCGCCGACTACAAGAACGATTACACCGCCCTCCAGGCCGGCGCCGACTGGGTCTACCACTTCCAGGGCCCCCGCACAGGCTGGTACACCGTGGCTGGCGCCTCGCTGAACAGCATCAAGGGTGAAGTCGACTCCAACCTGGGCTCGTTCAGTGCCTCCCAGAGCGGGAAGTTCGGCGTCCGCGGAGGCGGCGGCTTCGCCTTCACGCCGGGCTTCTCCCTCGAGGGGACGCTCAACCAGATCTTTGTGGACAAGAACGGCAGCGACGGCTTCGGCTTCGACACGGCCACTTGGGTCCAGGTCAGCGCTGTCTTCCGCTTCGGACGGTAGGCCTTCAGAGAACGAAAAGGGGCCGCAGCTGCGGCCCCTTTTCGTTGGATCCACTGCGTTCTAGACCAGCGGGGCCAGCAGCTGCCAGTACTTCGGCAGGGGCCAGAGATCGGCATCGCAGGCATCTTCGAGCGCATCGAGCACTTCCCGGAGGGCGTGCTTAGACTGATTGACCTCGTTGCCGAAGGCCTCCGTACGGGCATGGAGGTCTTCGATGGCCTCGGCTTTGATCAGCGCGGCCTTCATGGCGGTCAGACGGGCCTGGGCCTCGCCGGTCAAGGTGGCCTGGGTCTGCAGGGCGGCCTTGAGCGTCTCGGGTACCGAGATGCCGGCGGCGGCCAACTTGCCCAGGCTCTCGGCGCGGGAACCGAGGTCGGCGGTGACGGAGGGCAGGATCTGCGTCTCGGCCATCTGGCGCAGGACCTGGGTCTCGATGGCGATGACCTTCTGGTACTCCTCATGCCGGATGTGGAGCCGGGATTCCTGCTCACCCTCAGACAGGATGCCGGGCTTGGCGAGTACGGCCTTGACCGCGGGCTCTTCCCAGATGTGGAGGGCCGCCACGGTGTCCTTGGCATGGGGAAGGCCGCGGCGCTCGGCCTCCTTCTTCCACTCCTCGGAATAGCCGTTGCCTTCGAAGCGAATGGCCTTCGTCTCGATGATGGCCTGGCGCACCACGACGAGCACCGCGGCCTTGTGCTCCTTGCCGGCCTTGAGCTCGGCTTCCAGCTTGGCATTCAGGCCATCCAGGGCCTCGGCAAAGGCGGCGTTGATCACCGTCAGGGGCAGGGCGATGGCCTGGCTGGAGCCGACCGCACGGAACTCGAACTTGTTGCCCGTGAAGGCGAAGGGGCTGGTGCGGTTGCGGTCCGTGGCGTCCTTCTCAATGCGCGGGAGGTTGCCGATGCCGAGGTCGATGATCCTCTGCACGGAGGCATCGGCCGCGTCACCCTTTTCGATGGCGTCCAGGATGTGGTTCAGCTGAGCACCGAGGAAGGCGGACATGATGGCGGGCGGTGCTTCGTTGGCGCCAAGGCGGTGGTCATTGCCCGCGAAGGCGATGGAAGCCCGCAGCAGGCCACCATGGGTGTGGATGGCCTTCAGGGTCGCACTGAGGAAGTAGAGAAACTGCAGGTTCTCCTCGGGCGTGATGCCGGGCTCCAGCAGGTTCTGCCCTTCGTCCGTGGCGATGCTCCAGTTCACGTGCTTGCCACTGCCGTTGACGCCGGCGAAGGGCTTCTCGTGCAGCAGGATGGCCAGACCGTGCCGTTCGCCCACGGACTTTAGGATCTCCATCAGCAGCTGATTGTGGTCACTGGCCAGGTTGGCGGCTTCGTAGATGGGGGCGATCTCGAACTGGTTGGGAGCCACCTCGTTGTGGCGGGTCTTGGCGGGGATGCCGAGCTTGAAACACTCCAGCTCGACCTCCTGCATGAAGCCGAGGACACGCGCCTTGATGCTGCCGAAGTAGTGGTCCTCGAGCTCCTGGCCCTTGGGCGGCTTGGCGCCCTGGAGGGTGCGGTTCGCGAAGAGGAGGTCAGGCCGCTGCTGGGCCAGTTCCAGATCCACGGCGAAGTATTCCTGCTCCGGACCGCACTGGGCGACCACCGATCCGGCGTGCGTCCCGAAAAACTTCAGGGCCGTCTTGGCGCTCGCGGACACCACGTCCATGGAGCGGAGCAGAGGCACCTTGTGATCCAGGGCCTCGCCGTGGTACCCGATGAAGGCCGTCGGGATGCAGAGCGTCTTGCCCAGGGGGCCTTCCATGATGAAGGCCGGGCTGGCGGGGTCCCAAGCGGTGTAGCCGCGGGCCTCGAAGGTGGCGCGCAGGCCGCCGCTGGGGAAGGAACTGGCGTCGGGTTCGCCCTGGATGAGCTGGCCGCCGCTGAAGCGCTCGATGACCGTGCCGGGCTCGTCCCACGAGATGAACGCATCGTGCTTCTCAGCCGTGGCGCCAGTCATGGGCAGGAACCAGTGGGTGAAGTGGGTGCAGCCTTGCTCCAGTGCCCACTCCTTCATGGCGATCGCCACACTCTTGGCCACGTCGGGGGACAAGGGCTCGCTGCGCTTCAGCGCCTGGCGGTAGGCCTTGTACACGTCCCGCTGCAGCCGCTCGTGCATGGTCCGTTCGCTGAAGGTATTGCAGCCGAAGTACTGGCTGATCTTGACCTGATCCAGTCGTGAGATGCTGGATGCGTCTGGCGCCTGCGCCGTCTTTGCCATGTGTCCCCCCCTATTGGACGTTAAAAAAGATGAAACCAAGTAAACCTGGACCGATGTCCGCCCCTGGGGGGCAGCCATCGGATTCCCGCATCCACTCGGACCCTGCGATCCGCCCCCAGGTTACCAGAAATGCGACTGTGGCAACAGGGGTTCATGCATCTTTACGCGTTCTTAACGCGCTTCGTGAGCTCCAGGTTCGACAAAGTGTCATGTCGCGGAGGCCCGCGCTGGCCTGGGAGCGGGCGGCCTTCTGCGAAGTCTTCGACCATCCGGATCCCGCGCTCCGAATCCGTCAGTTTCTGGACAAGGGCTTAGAATAATTCCATGGACCTGACTGCCCCCTATGTCCCCGACCTCGAGAGCGTCCCCCAGGGGATCGACCTGCCAGCGGAGATCCGGCGGCTGAAGGTGGAGCGCAAGGCCGTGCTCCTGGCCCACTACTACCAGGAGCCCGAGATCCAGGACCTGGCGGACTTCGTGGGGGACAGCCTCCAGCTGAGCCAGCAGGCCGCCAAGTCTGACGCGGATGTCATCGCCTTCTGCGGCGTTCACTTCATGGCCGAGACCGCCAAGATCCTGAACCCCACCAAGACCGTGGTGATCCCCGATATGGATGCGGGGTGCAGCCTAGCGGACCGGTGCCCGGCGGACTACTTCGCCGAGTGGCTGAAGCAGTACCCGGATCACGACGTCGTGAGCTACATCAACTGCTCGGCGGGCGTGAAGGCCCTCAGCACGGTCATCTGTACCAGCAGCAACGCGGTGAAGGTGGTGGAGAGCCTGCCGAAGGATCGGAAGATCGTCTTCGCACCAGACCGCCACCTGGGCAAGTGGGTCATGAAGCAGACCGGCCGGGACATGGTGCTGTTCCCTGGCTTCTGCATCGTCCACGAGCAGTTCACGGCCAAGCGCCTGGCGGCGCTCAAGGCCCAGCACCCCGAGGCCAGGCTCATCGCCCATCCCGAGTGCGACGCCACCGTGCTGCAGCTGGCGGACTTCGTGGGCTCTACGGCGGCCCTGTTGAACTTCGTCGCCACGGATAGCGCCAAGGCCTTCATCGTGGCCACCGAGGCGGGCATCCTCCATCAGATGCGCCAGCGGCGACCCGGGGCCGAGTTGATCCCGGCTCCAGCGGACAGCGGCTGCAACTGCAGCCTCTGCCCCTACATGAAGCTGAACAGCCTCGAGAAGCTCTTCCTCTGTCTGCGGGACCTGAAACCCGAGATCCTCCTCGACGAGGGCATCCGCCTGAAGGCCCTCAAGCCCCTCGAACGCATGTTGGCCCTGAGCTGAAAAGCTGGGACCGCGAGAACCGCGAAAGAGCGCGAAAAAGGCAGACCGTGCCGCCCGGAACCTAGCGCCTGACTGGTTCAAGCGGGATCCAATAACACCCCCCTTCACCCTTTCGCGTGCCCGAAGGGCTTTCGCGTTTTTCGCGGTTATCTTTTCGCGGTTGCCCTTTTCGTGGTCAGGTTTTCATCGCGGATGATTGCCGGTTCCAGTCCAGAATGGGGCATGGACTCCTGGAATCCCCACAGCTGGCAGCGCTTCCCGGCCCAACAGCAGCCGGTCTACGACCACCCTTCCGAGCTGGAGGGTGTGCTGGCCCGACTGCGCCGCCTGCCCCCCCTGGTAGTGCCCGAGGAGGTCAGCCGCCTCCGCGGCCTCCTGGCCGAAGCCACCGCGGGCCGGCGCTTCCTCCTCCAGGGCGGGGATTGCGCCGAGCAGTTCAAGGACTGCACACCGGTAGCCATCGAAGGCAAGCTCCGGGTCCTGCTCCAGATGTCCGTGGCCCTCACCCATGGGGGCCGCAAGCCCGTGGTGCGGGTGGGACGCATCGCAGGCCAGTTCGCCAAGCCCCGCAGCAAAGCCACGGAGCTGATCGGAGGCCAGGAGCTGCCCAGCTACCGCGGCGACCTCATCAACGGCCTGGCTGCGGAAGAAGGCAAGCGCCGGCCCGATCCAGCGCGCATGCTGGAGGCCTATTTCCATTCGTCCGCCACCCTGAACCATCTGCGGGCCCTCACGGCCGGCGGCTTCGCCGATCTGCATCACCCGGAGCGCTGGGAGCTGCCGGGCGGCAGTGGCGAAGTACCCGCCTACCGGCGCACCCTCGACCAGGTGCGCGAGTCCCTCGATTTCCTGGAGGCCCTGGGAGGCGTCCAGCGCGACGTCCTTGAGCGCATCGACTTCTTCACCAGCCACGAGGCCCTGCTGCTGCCCTACGAGGAGGCGCTCACGCGCTGGGTCAACGACGATGCCGGCTACTACAACCTGGGGGCGCACACGCTCTGGGTGGGCGAGCGGACCCGCCAGCTGGACGGGGCCCACATCGAGTACCTGCGCGGCCTTCGGAATCCGATCGGCGTGAAGGTGGGCCCCAGCGCCACACCCGAGCACCTGCTCGATCTGCTCGGCCGGCTCGACCCCGAGCGCGAGGCCGGACGAATCACGCTGATCTCCCGCTTCGGCGCCACGAAGATCCAGGCCGCCCTGCCGCCCCTGCTGAAGGCTGTGCAGGCCACGGATCACCCCGTGCTCTGGAGCTGCGATCCCATGCACGGCAACGGCACGGAAAGCGCCACAGGTTTAAAGACCCGCGACTTCGGCGCCATCCTCTCTGAGCTGAAGCAGGCCTTCCAGATCCACCGGTCCCACGGCTCTCACCTTGGGGGCGTCCACATCGAGCTCACGGGTGAGGCCGTCACCGAATGCACCGGCGGCACCGAAGCCCTCTCCGAGGCGGATCTCCACAAGGCCTACGAAACCGGCTGCGATCCCCGCCTCAACGGGACCCAGAGCCTTGAGATGGCCTTCCTCATCGCGGAGATGATTCGAGGGTGACGGCTACTGCACGGTGGGATGCACGCCTTCCGGCCCCAGTCGCAGGATCAGCTGGTCGAAACCGGCGCTGAGGCGCACTTCCGCGCCAGCAACCAGGTCGGGCAGGGGTTTCAGTCGCGGCGGGGGGAGCAACAGCACTTCGCCGGCGTGCAGGGAGGGCAGCTCCAGACCCTCCCAGGCCTTCAGGGGGGCGGTCCGCCGGGTGGCCCCGGCCCGGAGTTCCAGGCTGCCGGTGGGCCACTCATCGGTCATCCAGGCCCCCAGGACGGCACTCCCGCCCTCCTCCAGGGCCAGGCAGAAACCGGCGATGGCGCCTCCGGCCATGCCCACGGCGGCCAGACAGGGCTGGGGCGGGCCCGACAGCTCGGTGCCGCGCCCGCCGACGCCGAGACGGTTCAGGCTCAGCCCGTCC
>Ga0302323_100004393_pt1 | contig 11475 bp, 10 predicted proteins | sample Fen_T0_3_FD_201950 | JGI IMG/M metagenome (GOLD analysis project Ga0302323, IMG submission 201950) | Peat permafrost microbial communities from Stordalen Mire near Abisko, Sweden - Fen_T0_3 | ecosystem: Environmental > Terrestrial > Soil > Wetlands > Permafrost | place: Sweden: Abisko... | reverse complement strand
TGACCGGGAGCGACGACCTCTGGGTGGTCGAGGCGAGCCTCGACTACGGCGACGGCGATCCCTTCCAGTGCGTCTTCGTCTTCGAGATGCGCGACGGGCTGATCGCCAAAGAGACAGGCTACTGGTCGAAGGCGTTCCCGGCTCCCGACTGGCGGGCACCCTGGGTGGAGCGTCTCTAGGACTTCCCGGCCAGCACCAGCCCCGCGAGCAGCGCCGCACGCCTCTTCCCGTCGCGCCGGGACGGCATGCGACCTGCTCCACTCGGTGGCTACTACTGCTTGAGCACCAGAGGCCCGCCGCAGCAGATGAGCGACTCAGCGCAGGCGCAGGCACCTTCCTCGCTGTCGGCGCACGAGCGGATCACCTGAATCTCCAAGTTGCAGTCCTCGCAGACGTACACCTCGCCAGCTTTCATCTCGCTGCACGATGCCATGGTCCTCACGTCCTTTCAGGTCGTCGCGCCAGCGCCAGCCGGGCAGCCGGCGGTAGAGTCCTTCCCGGAGCGCGAGCCAGTCAAGCGTGCTCACTAGAGCCGCGAGACCTAGGATATCCTGGGACCTGGGCGTGGTCGGCGTCGGAATGGTCAACGGGCGGTCAGACGGCGTTGTTCGCTCGCCACTGCTCATCAACGTCACGTTTCTCAACAACGCGCCCCCCGGAACCGGTTTCTTGCGCAGGCAACCAGGGTCATGATTCGCATAGCCAGCGGGCGCGACCGGCATGCCGAAGGCAGCCGCGATGCCCAGCCGGGAAGCTTCATCCACCTCGAGGTGAGGCCATGAGAGTCAAGCTTCGCAGGCGCTTCCCCTTTGTCACCGCCGCTCCGACGGACGAGGCATCCGACCCTGAGAGAGGGATTCAGGACAGGGACATCTTCGAACCTGTCCGGCGTGGGTACAGCGCGCTCGGCCTCGGCGCCGACGCGGACGTGCTCGCCATGCTCGACCAGGGCGGCCCTGAGCCGGTCTGTTGGGAGATCCACAGCCTCGATGTCCGGCGAGTGCGCTCGCGGCCCGCGGGAGAGATCGCGGCGCTCGCTCTCTTCGGAGGGCTTCCTTCGCAGTTCGAGCTGGCCAGCGTGCAAGTGAGGACATGGTCACCGAACGTACGCCACGCGCGCCTGGTCGTGGGCGGCACCTATCGCGTGCGCATCCGCGGGACCGCTGAGACTCTCGACCTCCCCTTCAGCCATGTCTGGTCGTTCGCGAACGACCGCGTGCAGGACGTGCGTAACCTGGCCGAGGGGTTCGAGCTCCGGCGCCTCCCCGCCGGTGCGGCCTGCGCGGCCTGAGACTCACCTGCCAACAGCGTGCGGCCGACCCGGACTTGCCCAGGCTGCGCTCGCGGGTGCATGAGTTGCACAGGGTACCGCCTGCGCCGAGGAGCTGCCGCACACGCGGCGCGGTCGGAACGGCGCTCGCGGCGGTGCAGGCCGGGCCCCCTTTTTCACGGTCGCGGACGGTATGGTAGTCGGACTTGAGGACTATCCTCGGCGTCAGGTCCATCGAAGGGGGAGTCATGAAGCAGTTGTTCACGCGTCCCGTCATCATCGCCCTGCTCATCGGCGTGTGTGCGGGGAGCGCCGTCGCCCTGGCCGTTGCCGGCGGAGCGAGCTCGGCGCCGACAGCGGCGCCACAGGCTGGCGCGGCGACGCACACCATCACCTGGACGAAGGTCGTCGACCTGCAGCATGCGATCACCCAGAAGATCCCACTTTGGCCCGGGGACCCGCACGTGCGCTTCGTGCCCGTCGCCACGATGGCCAAGGACGGCTACTACCTGCGCAAGTTCACGATCGGCGAGCACAGCGCGACGCACATGAACGCGCCGAACAGCTTCATCGCTGGCAATCACCAGGCGATCACGAGCTACTCCGCGACCCAGCGCGTCGTGCCGGCGGCGGTCATCGACGTGCGCGCCAAGTGCGCCGCCAACCCCGACTACCGGCTGACGATCGCCGACGTCCAGGCGTGGGAGGCGGCGCACGGCCAGCTGCGGCCCGGGACCTTCGTCATCATGTTCACCGGCTGGGAGGCCAAGTGGAGCCACCCGAAGGCGTTCTTCAGCCAGGACGCGAGGGGTCGTCTCCACTTCCCCGGCTTCGCCAAGGCGGCCACCCTGTGGCTGGTGGACCAGCGCCAGATCGCCGGCGTCGGCATCGACACGCACGGAGTCGACCCCGGTCTCGACACGAGCTACGCGACCAACACGGAGATGGCGAAGACGCACAAGATCGCGATCGAGTGCCTGGCTCACCTCGACAAGATGCCGGCGGCCGGCGCGACCCTGGTGCTCGGGCCGCTGGCGCTGAGCCACGGCTCCGGCTCGCCGCTGTCGGTCATGGCGCTCATCCCCTGAGGTCGAGAAGGCGAAGTCGATGACGCTGATGGACACAGACTGGAACACGGAGTGGATGCAGCTGCAGGCGGGGCGCGAGTTCCCTCGTGACGCCTCGTACTGGGACAAGCGCGCCGACGACTTCTCGGCCACCGGTGATGCCTCCGCCTACGCGCTGACCTTCATCGAGTATGCGGGATTGTCGCCGGGGGAGAGCGTGCTGGACGTCGGCAGCGGCTCGGGCACGCTGGCGCTGCCGCTCGCGCGTGCGGGTCACGCGGTGTGCGCCGTGGATTTCTCGGAGCGCATGCTGGCGATCCTGCGGGCCCAGGCCGCGGAGGAGGGCCTGGGCGGCCTGAGGGCCATCAGAGCGAGCTGGGAAGACGACTGGCCCGCAGCGGGGATCCGCACGGCGGACGTGGCCGTGGCGTCCCGGTCGATCGCCGTGACGGACCTGCGAGCGGCGCTGCGGAAGCTGGACGCGAGCGCTCGCCGGCGCGTGTGTCTCACGGCGGCCGTGGACGGCGTCCTGCCGGCGCTGGTCGCCCATGCGACGGTCGGGCGCGACTACAGGCGGCATCACGACTACGTCTACGTCGTGAACGTCCTCTTCCAGATGGGCATCCTGCCCGACGTGCGGTTCATGCGGCACGAGTGGAACCAGCCGTTCGCGGACGTCGAGAGCGCACGAGCCGTCATCCGGCGCCTGATCGCGCCGCTCGACGAGCGCGAGGAAGCGCAGCTCGGCCGGTATCTCGAAGAGCATCTGCACGAGGCCGGCGACGGCCCGTGGAAGCTGGACCAGACCATCGTGACGACGTGGGCGTTCATCGCCTGGGACAAGTCGGCCTGACCGGTCCGGCGCTCCCGATTCAAGACGCTCGCCAGTGCAACCGATACGTGTTGTCAGCGTAGGTAGCGGCTGCTGTACCAGGCCGTGAGGGAGGGGCATCTGGTGGGAGCACCACTGGCGCGTTGGCGTGCAGGCTTGACGCAAGGCGACATCAGCGAAGCTGACGCGGGGGACCGATGGCCGTCCAAGGTCCGCGCGGGCCGGGCTGCTGCCCTCCTCTTCTTCCTGTGTGGAGTCACGACGCTCGTCAGTCCTTTGTGGTCCTCGACCTCCGGCGGCGAGGCGAGCGGCGCCTACGTCGCGGCTGCCGTCTCCATTGGTGCGGGGCTCCTCGCCTGGTTCCTGCCGTGGGACCGATGGCCGCGCTGGGCCGGTCTCTTCCTGGCCTTGGCGGGGCTCGCGGCGATCGCGCTCCAGAGCGCGCTCGCGAGACCGGACATCCTCGTCTCCAGCGTCTTCTTCGTCCTGCTCTTCGCCTGGATCGGCGTCGCGCTCCCGCGAGGGACGGCGCTGCTGGCGCTGCCCTTCTACGCGGTCGCGTACCTGCTGCCCGCAGTGACCTCGGGCCGGGTCGCGGCACGCGATGTGGCCGCTGTCGTGTTGGTCGGTCTGGCCTGCCTCGTGGTCGGCGAGTTGCTCGCCTGGCTCTCGACGAGGCTGCACGACGACCAGGTGGCTCTGCGGCGGGTCCGCGCGGCGATGGGCGACATCGGCGCGGACCTCGTCTCCGGCGAGGATCCGGAGCAGTTCTGGTCTTCGATAGCACTGCGCTTGAGCGACGTGACAGATCTGCCCGACTGCGACATCCACCGCCTGTCCGGCGGTGGCGACCTCATCTGTCTGGCCAGCGTCTGCGACGACAAGCCGTGTCCCGACTACCTGGGCCTCCGCCCCGAGCAGGATGTGTGGGCCCTCGACGGGAAGGCGGTGCTCACGAAGGAGCCGGTCTTCATCGCCTCGCCTGCCGATCCGCGCCTCGCCGCGGCGGAGCGTGACGACATGATCAAGTGGCGGGAGCAGGCGATGCTCATCGTGCCGCTCGTCGTCGGAGACGAGGTCGTGGGCCTGGTCGAGATCAGCGAGACCCGCGAGGGCCGCACGATCACGGCCGAGCAGACCGCCACCGTCGTCTCGATCTGCCGGTTCATCGCCTTGGCGCTCCACGACGCGGACGTCACGCAGGCGCAGGAAGCGGGCGAGCGCAGGCTGGCCTCGCTGCACGAGTCGAGCCGCGCCGTCGCCGGCGCCGCGAGCCTGGAGGAGGCGCTCGCCGTCGTCGCACGCTGCGCGGGTGAAGCGCTCGGGGTCTCCGAGTGCGTGGCCTACGAATACGATACCGAGCTCGAGGCCATCGTCATGCGGGCGAGGTGGGAGAGGACATCCGGCGGCCGCGACAGGTCGGGGGAGCCCTTGCCGCTGGCTCAGGACCCGACAGGCCGCGACGTCCTCGAGACCGGGCGCTTGCTCCTGGAGCGCCTCTCGGATCCGGGGCTGGACCCGGCCATCCGCGCGGATCTGGGCAGCCGCGGGGAGAAGAGCCGCTTGACCGTCCCCATGCCGTCGACCGACGGGCCCGTGGGCCTGCTGACCTTTGGGGACGCGGAGCGGGAGCGAGTGTTCCCAGACGAGGACCTGGCCGCGGCGAGCGCGCTGGCCGGGCTGGCCGGCGAGGCGGTGGCCGGGGCCAGGCTGCTGCGTCGTCTGGGCCGCCTGAGCGAGGCCGACTCGATGACGGGCCTAGCCAGCCACCGCGAGCTCCACGAGTCCCTCGCCCTCGAGCAGGCCCGGGCCGAAGACGACGGCGGCCACTTCAGCGCGGTCATGCTCGGCCTCGACGGCCTCAAGTCTCTCAACGACACCTACGGCCACCCCGCCGGCGACGACGTGCTGCGGCTGGTCGCCTCACTCCTGTCCGAGCGGACGGGAGCCGACGACGTCGTCGGCCGCTGGGCGGGCGACAAGTTCCTGCTGATCCTGGCCGGGACCACGGCCGCCCAGGCGCGCCTGTTCGCCGAGGAGCTGAGCGCGGCGCTCGCCGAGACGCCCTACGTGACGGAGGCGGGCGATCAGATCCCGATCCGCGTCAGCTTCGGTATCGCCGCGTACCCCGAGGACGGACCCGACGCGAGTGGGCTGGCCGCCGTCGCCGATGCCAAGCTCCTGGCGTCCAGGCCCGGCGACGACGAGGGTGCCGGCGGCGACGACGAGGACGCCGGCGACGAGCAGGAGCGGCGCCCCCTCGATGTCGTGGTCGAAGCGGCGGGCGGACCTGCCGTCGATGCTGCCGTGCTGCAGGTCTCGGCTGAGCGCCGGGATCGAGCGGACGAGCCCGCCGTCGACGAGCCCTCGATCGAGGAGCCCGCCGCCGACGTGCCCGCCGCCGATGGGTCCGAGGCGTCGCCGGAGCTCAGGTCATGGGAGGGCGGCACGATCGACCAAGCGGAGATGCGCAGCCGCATCGAAGAGACGCGCACCCGCCTCAAGGTCAAGGCGTTCGACGCGATGATACGGGGAGGGACCGCCTTGCTGTCTCAAGACGATGGCGCAACGCCTACACCTCCATCCGACGACCTCGGTCTGGACCGCGACCTCGAGGGCATGGTCGACGGGGCGTTCTCCGAACAGGACTATTGATCGGTCGCGGTGCGGCTCCGGGTGCCGTCTCTCCGCCGCACCGCATGCTTTCGGCACCGGTGCCTCGCGCCGTACGTTCCTCCAGCTTACGGCGCGTACTTCTGCAGAACGGCGTCGTAGAAGGTGCTCGTCGTCCAGATCGAGCCGGTGACGTAGAGCCCTTTCGTGCCGTCGAGCGCCAGCGCGCCGCCGTCGTCGTCACCGCCGTCGGGCCAGCCGAAGCCGGCGTGCCAGGCGACCTTGCCGGTTGCGGTGCGTTTCTCGATCAGGATGTCGGTGCCGGTCGCGGAGGGCACGTCGAAGCCACTCAGATACATGCTGCCGGACGGGCCTCGGACGATGCCGCTGTAGCCCATCGCGCCGAGCGGGTCGCTCGGCGAAGGATCCGCGCGCTGCCAGACGGTCTTGCCGGCCGGCGAGACCTTGGCCAGGAGGCCCGTGTCGGGGCCGGAGGGCCTGGGATGCAGCAGACCGCAGAGCAGGACGAAGCCGTGACTGTCGGTGCAGGCGCCTGCGACGAAGGCCTCGGTGCCGGCGTGCCTGAGCTGCTTGACCCACGCCCGATGACCGGTGAGGCCGTACTTGACGAGGACCGCGTCGGCGTTCCCGTCGGTGTCGATCTGGGTGCGCCCGGCCACGTACACGGCGCTCCTGGTGACGGTCACCGTGCTCGGCAGGTCCTGGCGCTTGAAGGCGCCGAACCAGCGGTGGGTCCAGAGGCTCGTGCCGCTGGGCGAGATCTTGCGTGTGACCCACTGCGTCGAGAGGCCGCCCGCCGCCGTGGTGCCGATCACATAGGTGTCGCGAGCGGCATCGATGGCGATCGCGGCGGCCTGGGTGGTGAGCGTGGGCCCGCTGTAGAGGTTCTCCCAAAGCCGTTTGCCGTCCGCGGCCCGGAACTTGGCTGTGTACATGGCCTTGCCAGTGCTCATGCCGCCCACGACCGTGCCGACCACGTAGGCGTTGCCGGCGTGATCGACCACGACGTCTGTCGCCCGCGCGCTGCCGACCAGCATGAAGTCCTTCTGCCAGAGGACGTGCCCGTCGGCGCCGGAGAACTTGACCACCGCAAAGCCTCCACTCGCCGCCGCGCTCCAGCCGACGACGATCACGTTGCCGGCGCGGTCCACCGCAAGGGCACTCCCCTCGCTGTCGGCGCCGCCGTGGCTCCAGGTCTCGACGGCCGGGACCGTCGCAGTCTGCCAGAGGGGCGCCTGGTCGGCGCCGTACTTTGCCACGGTCATGCGCCAGCCGGGTCCCTGGTGGACGCCCTGCCCGCCGCAGACGTACACGCTGTGACCGGGACCGACGGCAACGTCATTCCAGCTGTCCTGTTCGGTGGTGGGGCCGTAGATCGTGGTCCATTTGAGATGCGGGATGGAGCCGGCCGAAGCAGGTCCGGGCACCATCACGGCCCACGCACAGAGGGCGACGACGACCGCCATCCCGAGACGAGCATGCCGGTGCTTCGAGTGCGAGTCCATGGCGTCCCCCTGTTGCCGCGTTACCCTTCCACTGGCCGACCGCCTGCCCTGTCACTCTAGCATCGTCGTACGGCCGCCGGTGCTTGCCGACCGCACTTCCGTTGCCCGGCCGAGCCACACCCGCGGCGCGCACGCATGGGAGAGATGAAGCGCGGCTGCACGTGACACACTCAGGGAAGCAGTCCATCTGGGGAGGCCAGGCGATGCCGATACCGAACGACCGCGACGCGCTCTCTGCGCTGCTTGCGGGCGCCGGATTCGTGGCAGCGCGTGAGGAGGCGGACGAGCTCCTCGCGCGGGCGCGCGGCGATGACGTGCTTCTCGCCGCGTTCGTCGCGCGCCGCCTCACCGGCGAGCCCCTTGCCTGGATCATCGGCAGCGTCTTGTTCTGCGGTGTGGAGGTGCGCGTCGATCCGGGCGTGTACGTCCCGCGGCGCCAGAGCGAGTGGCTGGCGCGCCGCGCGGCCGAGCGCCTGCCCGGCGGCGGCGTGGCGATCGACCTCTGCACCGGGTCCGGGGCGATCGCCAAAGTCCTGATGGCCGAGCGCCCGGGCGCACGCGTGGTGGCCTCCGACGTCGACGCGCGCGCCGTCGCCTGCGCGGCGGCGAACGGGGTGGAGGTGTACCGCGGCGACCTGTTCGCGCCGCTTCCGCGCGAGCTCGAAGGCCGCGCCGACTTGGTCGTCGGCGTCGTGCCGTACGTGCCGACGCCTGAGTTGCCGCTGCTGCAGCGTGACACGCTCACGTTCGAGACGCCGCTGGCCTACGACGGCGGCGACGAGGGCACCGAGATCCTCCGCCGCGTCCTGAGTGACGGCCGCCGCTACCTGCGGCCCGGCGGCGCGCTCCTGCTCGAGCTCGGCGGCGGGCAGGCCGACGCGCTCGCCGCCGACCTCGCGCGCCTCGGGTACGCCGGCGTCAGCGTCCTCGTTGACGAGGAGGGGGACATTCGCGGCATCGAGGCGACGCTCGGCGACCGGCGCTGACTCGCCTGTCTGGAGCGCCTAGCCGTTCGAGAGACCTGGCAGCCCGGCCCCGGCGCCGCCTTTCCGGGCGCGCCGCTCCGGCATGCCCGGCTTGCGAGCGCCGATTCCGACCAGCATCTCAGGGGACTATGATGGCCGCAGACCGATGACCCCCGACCCGGGGCCAGGAGTGCGGCGCCGACCGGTTCGGCCCTGCGGCACGACGCAGGTCCGAGGTGCGCCCGCGCAGACCGTGGAGGGCTGACGTGACGACGCTCGACTACGCGATCCGACCCACCCGGAGCCGCCGCCGGTGGCTCGCCATGAATCGCACGAAGGCTCGCGCCGAGGCCGGAGCGCTGCGTCTGGCGCCGCGCGCCGCGGCGCGCGGCGTAGCGCTCTTCTTCGGCGCCTTCGCTTTGCTCAACCTGATCGGCGAGCTGCGCGTCCACGGCTTCGACGAGAACGTCTGGTGGCTGGACCTCCGGCCGGTGCCCGCCATGCCGTCGGCCGTGCTGCTCGCTCTGGCCGGGGCGCTCCTCGTCTGGTGGGCCCTCCGGCCGGCGACCATGGGCTGGCGCCGCACCGCGACGCTGGTCGCGCTCGGCGCCATGAGCCTCGTCGCCGTCTGGAACGGCGTCACGTTCTATCGCGTCTGGGCAGCCGGCCAGATCCGTCCGTGGCTGCCGCTACCGTTCTCATTCGTGCTCGCCGCGGCGCTCCTCTTCGTCGCCTGGGCGGTTGCGCGACCGGCGCCGTCCCCGCGCAGCCGCTGGACGCCGATGGTCATCGTGGCGACGCTGCTCCTCTGCGGCGTGCTCTTCCCGCTGGCCCAGCAGGGGTTCTTCGGCAAGACCACCTACGTGCGGCCGGTGCAGGTCGCGGTCGTCTTCGGCGCCCAGGTCCACGGCGACGGACATCCCTCGACGAGCCTCGTCGATCGCGTGCGCACCGGGGCTCAACTGTACAAGGACGGTCTCGCCCAGCGACTGCTGCTGTCCGGCGCCCAGGGCGTCGGCGAGCCCGCCAACGAGACGACGGTGATGCGCACCTTGGCCATGGGCTTCGGCGTGCCGGCCTCCGCGATCACGCTCGACCCGACCGGCTTCAACACCGACTCGACGGTGCGCGACACGGTGCCCATGCTGCGCGCCGGCGGCTATCGCTCGCTCGCGGTCGTCAGCGATTTCTTCCACCTGCCGCGCGTGAAGCTCGCCTACCAGCGCGCCGGCTACGACGTCGTCACGGTGCCGTCGCAGGCGCGGCGCATCCCGCAGACCACGCGGCTCGTGCTCCGCGAGATCCCCGCCTTCTGGGTGTACTACCTGCGCGCCGTGCTGCGCTGACGTCGCCGCCGGCGGTAGCGGGTCTTCTGCAAGGATCACCGGATCCCGGTGAACGGTCAGAACACGCGGACTGCGCGCACGTAACTCGCGCCGTTCTTGGAGTAGGCGTAGGCCGGACTGCTCAGGTCGAAGGCTTTGGCCCAAGCGGTGCTCGCGTCAAACTCGGACGAACTCCAGTAGTAGTGCGGCCCAAAACCACCGATCTTGGCCTGATGCAGGAACAGCTGGTTCAGCTCATCCTTGCTGGGCAGGTACCAGTCGGTGTAGCCGCCACCCTGGTAGGCGTGCGCCACGCCTGCCGCGTAGCCGGAAGACGGAGCTCCCTGCACCGAGATGATCATGTTGGTGTTGGAGAATCCTGTGCCCAGCGCCGTCCCGGTCGCGCCTGTGGCGGCGTAGCTGCCGTTGTACCACTGCACGCCCGTGGTCTTCTGGTCGGCCTTGGCGGCGATCAGGCCGTGCGTCTGGCCGGCAACGTAGCCGGGGTCTCCGCTCTTGAAGATGTAGGCGACCTTGCCACCTTGATAGGCGTTGCCGACGGCGAGCTTGATCTTGAATCCGGAGACGTTGCTCGGCGCGCCCATGCCATCGGCGTTGACGCCGCGGACCGCCCACATGAGGTCGACGTTCCTGGGCAGCGTCTTGCTACTCTTCCACGAGAGCTTGGTGAGGCCGGCTTTCTTGAGCACCACCTTGAGCGTGCCGGCGTCGTAGACGCGCACCTCGTAGGTGGTCGCACGGGCCGCCTTGTTCCACGTGAAGGTCGGCGTCGCTGTGGCGATGGCGCCCGCCGGAGCCTTGGCCTTGGGAGCGCCGGGCTTCGCCGCCTGGGCGGCGCCGGCGAGGAGCAGGATGGCCAACAGCGCGAAGAGAACGACGCCCAGTGTGAGCGAAGCGGGTCGACCGATGTGCATGAAGCGACGAACGGCCATGGGGACCTCCCGGGAGAGCACGTCGAAGGCTTCGAGTGCTTGGGCCGCAGCTTACCCCTACCTTGACAGTGTCAATCGCGTTGGTGACCAGGCCCAACATGACTGGCTCCGAACGGTCTTAGGGCTGGCATAACATCGAGGCCGAGCTGTGGGAAGACCGAGGGTCGCGAGAACGTGATGGTGGACTTGCGGCCGGAACGACGAACGAGGAGACGGACATGCAGGGTACGTTCGACGAGAAGAGCGTTGCGGCGATCACGCGGGTCATCGGGGAGCGCCGGTCCGTGCGTCGCTTCAGCGACGAGGCACCGGCGCGCGAGGCGCTCGCGCAAGTCCTGGCCGCCGGCCTCGCGGCGCCCTATGCGGCGGCGATGGCCCCCGGCGCCACGCTCGACCGGCGCTTCTACGTCCTGCCGCGGGGCAGCCGGGCGCTGACCGCCGCGGCGGCGGCGATCCAGGCGCACGCCGTCGCCGCTCTGGCGAGTGACCAGCTGCCGCCGCCCTTGCGCGCCAGGCTCGAGCCCGTGGCGCAGGGGCGCATCCTCGGCGTCGGCACGGCGCCCTTCTACGTGGTCGTCGCCGAGCGTGCCGCGATGCCGGTCGTCCAGCAGCAGTCCCTCGCGCACGCGCTCGAGAACATGTGGCTGATGGCGACCGCTCTCGGCCTCGGCATGCAGCTCGTCACCGCCACCACGCAGATGGGCGACGACGCGGACTTCTGCGGCGTCCTCGGCTTGCCGGTCGGTGAGTACGCGCTGAACGGCTGCGCCATCGGCGTGCCGGCGCAGGCGCCTGAGGCGCGCCCGGCCGGCGACGTCTCCGCGGTCACGATCTGGCTCGACTGAGTCGCCCGGCCGGGAGAAGCGGGAGGCGGCAGACGCCACAGGCGCGCGGCGCGCCGCCCGCCCGCGGTCGCCGCCGCGC
>Ga0302323_100004392_pt1 | contig 11477 bp, 5 predicted proteins | sample Fen_T0_3_FD_201950 | JGI IMG/M metagenome (GOLD analysis project Ga0302323, IMG submission 201950) | Peat permafrost microbial communities from Stordalen Mire near Abisko, Sweden - Fen_T0_3 | ecosystem: Environmental > Terrestrial > Soil > Wetlands > Permafrost | place: Sweden: Abisko... | reverse complement strand
AGTGAGTGTCACGGTTGGGGATGCGGTCTTCGAACAAATCAACCCAATCGCATTCACGATGCCTCTGGGCGGAGCGAACCCGCCGGTGCAGACCATTAACGTAGCGAGCACCGACAACTCAGCCATTCGCTTCACTCCGGTGGCGGCGACCGCAAGAGGCGGCAACTGGTTGACCGTGTCTCCGAGCAACGCTGGTTGCTGCTACACGCCATTCGGTGTGACGGTCAGTGTGAATGCGAGCACCCTTGCGGCAGGCACATACACCGGGGAAATCGTCTTTTCGGAATATGCGAATCCGTCCCGGTCCATGACCGTGCCCGTCACGCTAACCGTCGCGGACTCCGGAGCCTTCTTCAATAATCTTCCGGGGGGTATGAGTTTCTCGATGAAGGCAGGTGGCAAGATAAGCGCGCAAAGCCTGCAAATTGGCAACGGAGGTTCTGGCAAGCTGAGCTGGAAACTTACTCCGAGTACTGCTGACGGCGGCGCATGGCTGAAACCCTCAGCCCTCGCTGGCACCGCTCCCAAAACTCTCTCAATCGCTATTGTGCCGGCGGAACTGCCAAACGCCGGGAAAATTCCCGGAACGTTCAACGGGCAGTTGCTCTTCACCACCACTGCCGGCGACACTGCGAGCGTTCCGGTTACGGTCACGGTGGGGGCAGCGGTCTTCACCCAGATGAATCCACTCAACTTTGTCATGCCGGTAGGAGGTGCCAATCCCCTGCCGCAGATTCTTACGGTTACAAGCACCGATGCCGCAACCAATCTACGGTTCACTCCAACAGCTTCTACAGGCACAGGTGGTAGTTGGCTTACAGTCTCCCCATCCAACCTGGGTTGTTGCTACACGCCGTACCCCGTGTACGTGAGCGTGAATGGCTCTACGTTGAAGGCAGGAACCTACAGCGGGGAAATTACGATCAATCAATACGCGAACCCGAGCATGGCGATGACTGTGCCTGTAACCTTGACCGTCGTCTCGCCGAGCAGCGCGTTCTTCGACAACCTGCCTGGACAGACGAGCTTCTCTCTCTTGGCCAATGGTAAGAATCCGCCGACGCAAACCATGCAAGTCGCAAACGGGGGAGGCGGAACGCTGAACTGGAAAGCCGCTGTTAACACGGCGGACGCCAACAAGTGGCTCAAGGTTCTTCCCGCCAAGGGAGTCAACGCGGGCACTTACACGATCACCGTGACCGCCAAGAGCTTGCCCGGAAAAGGCCTGATCCCCGGTACATTCCTGGGCCAACAAGTGCTCTCGGCTAAAACCGGAAATGTCACCATTCCGGTTGTGGTAACGGTAGGCGACCCGGTGTTCGTTCAACTTCCTGCTGTGACGTTCAGCACGAAGGTGGGCATCAATCCAGCGCCGCAAACCATCGGCGTTAACAGCACGAGTACGGCGATTCGCTTCACACCAATCGCAGCGTCGGGTAAAGGCGGTAGCTGGCTTTCGGTATCGCCGTCGAATCTGGGATGTTGCTACACGCCGACGAATGTAACGGTCAGTGTCAATGCCAGCGGTTTAGCGGCCGGAAGCTACACCGGGGAAGTTAACGTTATCGAGTATGCCAACCCTGCGAAATCGATGACCGTCCCGGTATTTCTCACCGTTTCGCCGTAAGGAGAGCGCTGGAACGGGTGGTGAGGGAGCATCACCACCACCCGAAAGCACTCGAAGTATTGAGTAGATCAAGGAGATCAAAAATGAGGACAACTGTGACAGCACGATTGGCACTGTTTGCAATGGCAGCCGTAGGCATCATCATGGTCGCGAACATTTTCGCTGCCGCCCAGACCGAAACGCCACTCTATACCTATCCAACTGGTTCCAGGAACAATAGTGGAATTGTCTGGCCCGGGCTTATCATCCAGGGCTTGGACGGCCAGGTCTGGGCCACCGACCAGTCGAGCGGCCCCGTCAGCGCTGGAAGCGTGTTCACGATGTCCACTGCCGGGCAGTACACATCGGTCTATACCTTCTGCGCCGAGGGTGGTCATTGCCTCGATACTGGCGCCTACCCCGCCGGCGGAGTCACGCTCGGTACCGACGGAAACTACTACGGGACGGCGCAAACCGGCGGCGCCTACAATCTTGGTTCGGTTTTCAAACTAACCCCTTCTGGAACGCTAACTACTCTGTGGAGTTTCACCGAAGGGTTGACAAGTAAGCATATTAAGGACGAGGGCTCTCCTTACTTTGCACCCTTGCTCGGTCAGGACGGCAACTTCTACGGCGTGGATGCAGGAGTCTATAACGGCGACTATGGGGTTTTCTACAAGATCACTTCAAAGGGAAAAATTACGCCCCACCCGTTCAATAACTCGAATGGTGCCTTTCCAATTATTCCAGTGCAGGGTACCGACGGCAACTTCTATGGAACAACCCAATATGGTGGGGATCCGAGCTGCAGGTGTGGTGTTGTTTACAAGGCCACAGCCGCGGGCAAGATTACGGTCCTCCACGTGTTTAAAGGCGGCACGAATGACGGCTACCGGCCTCTAGTGCTGGCGCAGGGAAACGACGGCGCATTCTACGGGACCACCTATCAGGGCGGAGCCAAGAATGTCGGAATCGTTTTCAAGATAACGGCCTCGGGAACCTTTACCCTCCTCTACAGCTTCCTTGGAAATCCTGATGGAGCACAGCCGCAAGCAGGTCTGACGCTGGGAACAGATGGGAATTTCTATGGCGTTACTGGCGTCGGGGGAAAAGCGAACGCCGGAACCATCTTCCAAATCACACCCGCTGGCACTGAGAAAGTTCTCTACAACTTCTGCTCGAAAGCGGGCTGTACCGACGGACTCTATAGCACTACGCCAATCATCCAGCACACAAACGGCAAGTTCTACGGCAACACCGCCGGCAACTCAAACGGCGGCAGCGTCTTTTACAGCCTCGATATGGGCTTGGGCCCCTTTGTGAAGTTCGTGCTCTGGTCAGGCAAAGTCGGCTCAACCGTAGAGATCTTGGGGCAGGGCTTCTCCGGAACTTCGAGCGTGTCATTCAACGGCACGGCAGCGAAGTTCAAGGTCGTGTCCGACACTTACCTAACGGCAACAGTACCAGTGGGCGCGACCAGCGGTGCCGTCAGCGTGGCCACTTCTGGTGGAACCTTGGTGAGCAATCAAACCTTCCTCGTTGTTCCCAACATCACCGACTTCAGTCCGCCAAGCGGCCCAGTGGGAACTCAAGTCACACTCGGCGGTACTGGGTTTACGGGCGCGACCGCTGTGAAATTCGGAACCAAGGCCGCGCAGTTCACTGTGAACAGCGATAGCCAGATCACGGCAACAGTTCCCACGGCGGCCAAGACCGGAAAGATTTCGGTGACCACGCCGGGCGGAACAGCGACCAGCACGAGTTCGTTCACAGTTACGCCTTAACCTTAATTCCCTTGGCCGAACAAGAGAATGCCGCCCGATACGCGGGCGGCATTTCCTTTTGAATCTGTGCATTACAGCTGTTTCTGCGACCTTGTCGAACCAGATTCCCGCTGCGACGCAAATCACACTGCCACCCGTCTGCCGTCACATCGCTTTCCTAGATGACGGGAAACAATGCAGTTAGGTGGCGTGAGCTGTCTCGCGCGCGGCCCGTCCAATTCCAACTGTCTGGCGAGAATTGTTCGAGGACTGCAGCCCGTTTCGCGCAACCTCCGGGAGGAAATTCATGGCAATTACAAAACAGCAGGCGCTGGATTATCACGATGGCCAACGCCCGGGAAAAATCGAAGTCTCGCCGACCAAACCCTGCCGCACGCAACGCGATTTGAGTCTTGCCTACACTCCGGGCGTGGCCGAACCTTGCCTCGAAATTCAGAAAAATCCGCAGGACGCTTTCAAGTACACGGCGCGCGGCAATCTGGTGGCAGTCATCAGCAATGGAACCGCCGTGCTCGGGTTGGGCGACATCGGCGCGCTGGCAGGGAAGCCGGTCATGGAAGGCAAGGCCGTCCTCTTCAAACGCTTTGCCGATGTTGACGTGTTCGATATTGAGCTCGACAGCCACAATCCTGACGACATCATCAAAACCTGCCAGATGCTGGAGCCGACTTTTGGCGGCATCAACCTGGAAGATATCAAGGCGCCGGAGTGCTTTTACATCGAAGAGACGCTCAAAAAGACGATGAAGATCCCCGTCTTTCACGACGATCAGCATGGCACAGCGATTATTTCCGGAGCCGCGCTGCTGAACGCGCTCGAAGTGGTCGGGAAAAAGATTGATGAAGTCCATGTGGTCTTTAATGGAGCCGGAGCTTCCGGCATCGCCTGCGCGGAACACTATGTGCGATTGGGCGTGAAGCGCGAGAACATCATGCTCTGCGATACCAATGGCGTGGTCTATCTGGGCCGTACCAAGGGCATGAATCCGTACAAAGATCGCTTCGCCCGCGAGACTTCGCTGCGCACGCTAGCTGACGCCATGAAGGGCGTTGACGTCGCGGTTGGGTGTTCGGTGAAGGGTGCGATCACGCAGGATATGGTGCGCTCGATGGGCGATCGTCCGATCGTTTTTGCCATGGCGAATCCCGATCCCGAAATCACTTACGACGATGCCAAAGCCTGTCGCAGCGATGTCATCATTGCTACGGGACGCTCGGATTTTCCGAACCAGGTCAACAATGTTCTCGGCTTCCCGTTCATCTTCCGCGGCGCGCTCGATGTGCATGCGACTGCAATCAACGAAGAAATGAAGTTGGCCGCAACACGGGCACTGGCAGCGTTGGCCAAGGAAGATGTTCCGGATTCGGTCTGCCGCGCTTACGGCGTCGAGCGCCTGCACTTTGGAGCCGACTATCTCATCCCGAAGCCGTTCGATCCGCGCGTCCTGCTGTGGGAAGCGACGGCTGTTGCAGAAGCCGCCATGCGAACCGGCGTGGCACAGAAGCCAATCGCGCTCGACCTCTATCGCGAACAGTTGGAAAAGCGTCTGGGCAAAGCGCATGAAATCGCCCACATGATGATCCAAAAAGCGAAGGCCATGCCCAAGCAAGTTGTGTTTCCGGAGGGCGAGCACGAGAGGATTCTGCGCGCTGCTCACAATCTGCTGGAGGAGAAGATCGCGTTGCCGATCCTGCTGGGCAATCCCGACAAGATCCAGGCCCGCGCACGCGAACTCGACCTCAACATCACTGGCGTCAAGACCGTTGACCCGACGACATCGCCATTGCTGGAGCCGTTTATCCAAGAGCTCTTCCGTCTACGCCAACGTCGCGGCGTGACTCTCACCGAAGCGCGAGTCATGATGAAGGACCCGAACGTGTTCGGCTCGATGATGGTGCGCATGGGCGAAGCCGACGCACTCGTTTCCGGCGTCAGCCAGCATTTCCCCGACACGATCCGCCCAGCGCTCCAGATCATCGGAACGCGCGAAGGCTTGCGCCGAGTGTCTGGCTGCTACCTGATGATCACGCGCCCCGGCCAACTCTACTTGCTGGCTGATCCAAGCGTGAATATTGATCCGACAGCGGAAGACCTGGTCGAGATCGCGTTGTGTGCGGCGCAAACCGCCCGTCGTTTCGATCTCACGCCGCGGATTGCCATGCTCTCGTTCTCGTCCTTTGGCAGCACGCGGCATCCGCAAAGCGAGAAGGTTCGCAAAGCGGTTGAACTGCTGCACAAGGCTGATCCGTCGCTGATTGTGGACGGAGAAGTGATGGCCGACGTTGCGGTCTCGCCTGAAATCCTGGAGAAGAACTATCCGTTCAGTCCGCTGAAGGGCGGAGCGAATGTGCTCATCTTCCCGGATCTCGGCTCGGCAAACATCGCTTACAAACTGCTATCGAAACTCGGCGGTGGAAGTACTCTCGGCCCCATCCTCATGGGTATGAGTAAACCCGTGCATGTGCTGACACGCGATGTCGAAGTGGAAGAGATCGTCAACGTGGCGGCGATTGCGGTGGTGGATGCTCAGGAGAACGACGCATTTCCCTGGCGCGATGCCCACAGGCACATGGAGTTGGTAGGCGAGTAAAGGAAGCGCACAGAAAAAGAAAGGGCGCAGCGTTGGCTGAGCCCTTTTCCGTTTGACCCCTAGAGCGGCTACTTCCCGCCGAGCAAATTCCGCAACACCGCAACCTCAGCGGCGATTCCTGCCTTGATGGAAGGTTCCGCATCCGGCGCGAAAAACGGAGAATGATTCGAAGGCAACATCGTTCCAGCCTTTTGCGTCTCCGCAAACTTGGCTGGATCGGCTCCGCCCAGGCTGAAATACAACGACGGAATCCCGTGCTCAATGAATTGTGAATAGTCCTCGGACGGGGCAATCGGCCCAGTTGTGATCACATTCTCTTTGCCGAGCGCAGCCTCCAGTGGAGCCCTGAGTCTATCCGCCAGCGCAGGATCGTTATACACGGAGTTGGTTGACGAGAATTCCTCGATCTTCGGTTCTTGCGGCGAATTTCCACCTTGGGCCTCCGCCTTGGCAATGCGGTTGATCGCCGCGAGCACCTGGGTGCGAACTTCCGTTTTGTAAGTTCGGATGGTCAGTCCCATCTCGGCTTGATCGGGAATGATGTTCTCCTTGTTGCCCGCGCGAATGTATCCAACAGTGACGACCGCCATTTCTCCCGGTTTCACTTCGCGGGAGACGATTGTCTGCAACGACAGAATCGTCTTGGCTGCAATGACGATGGGATCAATGGTCGCGTGTGGTTGCGAGCCATGTCCGCCTTTGCCATAAATCGTGATGCGCACAGAATCGGAATTCGTGTTGTAGGTGCCGAGAGTGATGCCGACTTGTCCAGCAGGCAGGTTGTTGCCAACATGCAGCGCGACGCCGAAGTCAGGTTTGGGAAAGCGGGTTAGAAAACCGTCAGCGATCATCGCCTTCGCGCCGCTAATCGTCTCTTCCGCGGGTTGGGCGATCAGGATGAGCGTACCGTGCCACGTGTCCTTGCTGTGCGCCATGATGGCAGCCGTTCCAACCAGCGATGCCATGTGGACGTCGTGACCGCAGGCGTGCATGACCGGCACATCGCGTCCAGCGTCGTCTTTCGCGTGGACCTTGCTTGCATACGCCAGCCCCGTCTTTTCTTCGACTGGGAGCGCGTCCAGTTCCGTGCGCAGCATGATGGTTGGGCCAACGCCGTTCTTCATGATCGCGACAACGCCTGTGCCGCCAACATGCTCGGTTACGTCGAAGCCGATCGCTCGGAGACGCGCAGCCAGTTTCGTGGCGGTCTGCGTCTCGTGGGTGGACAACTCTGGATTCTGATGCAGGTCCACGTATAGTTCGTGGGAGGCAGGATAAACGGCGTCCACTTCCTTGGAACTGGTTGGCGTCTGGGCAAATCCCGATGCGGCGAGGAGGGCGAGGAACAGGAAAGTTGACTTGATCATGTTGCCGGGATCATATCTTCCATTGGCGGGGGAGGGCAAACAAGGAGCATCGGAAAATGGAGAGGTGAAAATGCTTGGTGCACAAACGGCAATAATTCGTATAATTGAAACGTTTTAATATAAGTCTGCCAAGGGAGGCTCCCGTGAAGCCGTTGATCCTCGTCCTTACCATGCTTGTCCTGCCGCCGCTTTGTCTCGCCCAGACGATCACGGTTGACGCTTCGCATGCGACCAATCATTTCGTTCCCAACCAGACCCTGGGAGCGGGTGTAGACCGCATTTCAGTCGCCGCCATCGACAAGGACTTCCAACCGGCATCGCTCCAACAGACGTTGACGGCGGGCTGGCAACCCGTCACGTACCGTCAAAATACAGAACTGGCGGTTGAAGCCTGGCACTGGAATCCGAACGGTACGTGGAGTGACCCGTCAGGTAAGGGATATTTCACGGGATCGGCTGTGCCCACCGAAAGCCTCCGCTACTCGTACGGGTACAAGCTTCCGCGACGAGGTTTTACTCGCAACGACGGCACCGAGAATGCCGGCTTCTCGCGGCTCACGGACGGCGATCTCAACACGTTCTGGAAGAGCAACCCTTATCTTGCTGAACATTTCACCGGCGAAAGCGATGCCGTCCACCCGCAATGGATCGTGATGGATCTGGCGGCGCCGCAGCCAGTGGACAACATACGCATCGCATGGGGAGCGCCGTATGCAACGACGTATCTTGTGCAGTACTGGATGGGAGACGATCCCATCCATGCACCCACGCGAGGCGTATGGCAAACATTCCTTGGAGGACAAGTCACAAAGGGCAAAGGCGGCATGGAGACAGTGCGCCTAGGCAACACACCGCTAAGCGTGCGATACCTTCGCATCTGGATGACCGCGTCTTCGAATACCTGTAATGCCGACGGCGCCTCCGATCCGCGCAATTGTGTTGGCTACTCTATCCGTGAAATCTATCTGGGAACTACGACGGCAGACGGCGGGTTCCATGACATCCTGCGCCATACGCCGGATCAGGAGCAGACGGCGACGTATTGCTCTTCAGTGGATCCTTGGCACACGCCATCCGACATCGGCTCGACGCGGCAAGCCCAGGTGGGCTTTGATCTCTTCTTCACCAGCGGCGTCACCCGCGGTTTGCCAGCGATGATCCCCGTGGCGCTGATCTACGAGACACCCGAAAACGCGGTCGCCGAGATCGCTTACATCGAGAAGCAGCACTATCCCATCTCTTACGTTGAGATGGGCGAAGAGGCTGACGGCCAGTACATGCTGCCGGAAGACTACGGAGCTCTGTATCTGCAATGGGCCGCCGCGCTGCATCGACTCGACCCGAATCTGAAATTGGGCGGCCCTTCATTTGAGGGAGTGAATAAAGACATTGAGGTCTGGCCAGATGAGAAGGGAAGGGTTTCATGGCTCGGGCGTTTCGTCGACTATCTTAAGCAGCACGGGCGGATGAGCGATCTAGCTTTCTTCAGCTTCGAGCATTATCCCTACGATCCATGCAAAACCCCGTGGGGAGTGCTTTATGACGAGCCCGAGTTGATGCGGCACATTATTCAAGTCTGGCACGACGATGGCATCCCGGCTGATATGCCGATGTTCGTCACGGAAGGGAATCTGTCGTCGGCTGCCAGCGAGACCTATCAGGACATTTTCGCGGGATTGTGGCTGGCTGACTACGTTGGCTCGTTGCTGGAGAACGGCGGCAAGGGCATGTACTACTTCCACTATCTGCCGCTGCCGATGGAACCGGGCTGCAATGGCTCTCCCGGGACGTTTGGGATGTTCACGGTGGATGCGAACTACAAGATTCAGCAGCCGCTCGCGCAATTTTTTGTTGCCCAGATGATCAACCAGGAGTGGGCACAACCGGGCAATGGGGATCACCATGTCTATTCCGCTAAGTCGGATATTGACGATGGAGCGGGCCGTGAACTGGTCACTGCGTATAGCCTCAAGCGTCCCGACGGGCAGTGGTCATTATTAGTAGTAAATCGAGATCAGGAAAACGCCCACCGAGTACGTATCGCGTTTAAAGATGCGGGAAGTGGAGGTGCGGGATTTGTGGGGCCGGTTGAAATCTCGACTTTTGGAAGCGCGCAGTATCACTGGAACCCGTCGCAAACACGATTTGTGGCGCACGCCGACCAAGATGCCGCACCTACCGTGGTTACTGAAACGAAGGGAGTGGCCGACCCGGACGGACCGGTCGTGCGTGCCAAACAGACCGCCGGCAAGGACACGGTTTATGAGCTGCCAGCAGCCTCGGTGGTCGTGATTCGAGGCAAGCGCTCCGTCGACCCGTAGGCCAGGTAGGGAGGACACTGAGTGGTGAACGTGTACAGCACTGGCACGTTCACGTAAGACTGTGTTATTCTCGGAATCGTTACGAAAACGATAAGGGACAGGAGTGCAACAGGTTAGTGCTAGCCAGACAACAAAAGCAATCCGTCGTTGACGCGTATCGCACGCATGCCACCGATACCGGGAGTCCTGAGGTTCAGATCGCGCTCTTAAGCGAGCGCATTGGTCAACTGACGGATCATTTCAAAGCGCACATGAAGGATCACGGATCACGCCGCGGACTTCTCATGATGGTCAGCCGGCGTCGCCGCCTGCTCGATTATCTGAAGAAGTACGATTCAGAGCGGTACAAAACCGTGATTACCAAACTCGGCATTCGCAAGTAAATGTGACCGGCTCGTTGTGAGCCGGAGCTATCCCGAGAGCCTTCGCAACGTGTGTTTTTCCAATCGCGAGCGGTACTGGCATTCGCCTTTCGCCTATTCATGCGAACTCCGCATTGGCGCGTCCCGCGCTCCTGCCCATTAAAGGATGATCTATGAAGCCTGAACCCATTACAGTTTCCGTCGAAATCGCCGGCGGAAAAACCATCTCATTTGAAACCGGGAAACTGGCAAAACAAGCCCACGGTTCGGCCGTTGTACGCCTCGGCGAAAACGTCGTTCTGGCGACCGCCACCGCCAATCCTGAGCCCCGCACGGGAATTGATTTCTTCCCCTTGACCGTCGACTACCGCGAATACACCTACGCTGGCGGACGCATCCCCGGCGGTTTCATCAAGCGCGAAGGCCGTATGAGTGAGCGCGAAGTGCTCACCAGCCGCCAGATTGACCGTCCGATCCGTCCGATGTTCGCAGAGGGCTTTAAGTGTGAGACGCAAGTCATTGCATTTGTTCTTTCTGCAGATACAGAAAACGACCCGGACGTTGTTGGTATTAACGCCGCCTCGGCCGCACTGACCGTTTCTGATATTCCGTTCCTCGGTCCGATCGGCGCCGTCCGCGTCGGTCTGGTGGATGGCCGTTTCATCGCCAACCCCACCTACACGGAAATGAGCGAAGGCCTGCTCAATATAATGGTCGTCGGTACCGCCGATGCCATCCTGATGATCGAATCGGGCGCGAAGGAAGTAAAGGAAGAGACGGTAGTGGACGCGATCGAATTCGCCCACACCGAAATCAAGAAGATTTGTGCCGCTCTCGAAGAACTGCGCAAGAAAGCCGGCAAGCCGAAGCGCAAAGTGACGCCGCCGGAGTTCGATGACGCTTACTTCAAGGCGCTGGAAGCGAAGGTTGGCGCCCGGCTGGAAGATGCTCTCAACACCGAGAAGCATCCGAAATCCGAAAGCTATGAAATGGTGCGGACGCTGGAAAAGGAACTGCAAGCCGCCCTGGCCGAAGACGATGTCGCTGGCAAAGCAAAGCTGAAAGAGTATTACGAGACTTTGCGCGAGCGCATCTTCCGCAATCAGGTGATCGATCACAAGCGCCGTCCCGATGGACGCGCCTTCGACAAGATCCGCGACATCTGGATTGAAGCTGGAGTTCTGCCACGCGCGCACGGTAGCGCAGTCTTTACCCGTGGCGAAACCCAGGCGCTGGTCACCACCACGCTTGGCACCAGCGACGACATGCAGCGGCTCGAAGGATTCCAAGGCGAATCCAAGAAACGCTTCATGTTGCACTACAATTTCCCGCCTTTCTCCGTTGGCGAAGTGGCATTCCTCCGTGGCGCTGGACGCCGCGAGATTGGCCACGGAGCTCTTGCAGAGCGCGCCGTTTCGGCCGTACTCCCAAGTGAGGACGACTGGCC
>Ga0302323_100004390_pt1 | contig 11479 bp, 11 predicted proteins | sample Fen_T0_3_FD_201950 | JGI IMG/M metagenome (GOLD analysis project Ga0302323, IMG submission 201950) | Peat permafrost microbial communities from Stordalen Mire near Abisko, Sweden - Fen_T0_3 | ecosystem: Environmental > Terrestrial > Soil > Wetlands > Permafrost | place: Sweden: Abisko... | reverse complement strand
CGCCAACGGGCCGTCCTGCCCCCATCCGGTCATGCGCCCATAGACGAGGCGCGGCGTGCGCGCGAGCAGTACATCGGGGCCGAGACCCAGGCGCTCCATCACGCCGGGCCGGAAACCCTCGATCACCGCGTCGGCTTGGTCGGCGAGCTTGCGCGCGACTTCGATGCCGCTCGCCGATTTCAGGTCCAGCATAAGCGACCGGCGTCCGCGCAACATAACGTCGGACCAGCGCTCGCGATCGAGCCCCAGTCCGGGATCGCTGGTCCGATCGACGAGCAGCACATCGGCGCCCATGTCCGCGAGCATCATGCCGCAGAACGGGACGGGCCCGATCGCCTCGAATTCGAGCACCTTGATTCCTGCTAGCGGTCCCATCTCTGGCATCCCGGCGACTTGAAGTGTCGGCGACACGCGTCGCCGTACCGGCATGTTACAGCGTCGAGTTGACCGAGCCGCCGTCGATGAGAAGGTTCTGTCCGACGATGAATCCGGCGTCGGCGCTGCACAGGAAGGCGCACGCCCGGCCGAATTCCTCCGGCGTTCCGAAGCGCCCTGCCGGCACTTCCGCCATGCGCGCCTTGGCGAAGGTGTCGTAATCCTGTCCGGCCTTGGCCGAGAGTTTGCGCAGCCCGTCGACCTGGCGATCGGTCGCGAACGGACCCGGCAGCAGGTTGTTGATGATCACGTTGTGCTTGGCAACCTGGCGCGAAAGTCCGGCGACGAAGCCGGTGAGACCCGCGCGCGCGCCGTTCGACAGGCCAAGGTGGGCAAGCGGCGACTTCACCGACCGCGAAGTGATGTTGACGACGCGCCCAAACCGGCGCGCGATCATGCCGTCGACGACAGCGCGAATCAGCATGATCGGCGTGATCATGTTGTCGTTGACCGCTTTCATCCAGACGGCCTCGTCCCAATCGCGGAAGTCGCCGATCGGCGGACCGCCGGCGTTGTTGACCAGGATGTCGGGATCGGGACACGCGGCGAGCACCGCGGCGCGTCCTTCGGGCGTGGTGATGTCCGCCGCAATCGCCGTGACCGCAACGCCCGCTTCGCGTCGGATCGCGTCAGCGGTCGCGTCGAGCGTCGCGGCGGTGCGCGCATTGATGACCAGCTCGACGCCTTCGCGCGCGAGCGCCAGCGCACAACCGCGACCGAGCCCCTGGCTGGCGGCGCAAACGATCGCTTTCTTTCCCTTGATTCCGTAGTCCATCGTCGTCCAGTTGCGTTGCTATGCTGCCGCGCGACGCTGTTGCGCCAGATCGGGAGGCGGGGGCTTGTGGAACGCTCCGTCTTTCATGATCGCCAGCAGTCGGTTGGCATTCTGCAGTATGCCGACATCGGCCAGCGGATCGCCATCGACGAGCAGCAAGTCCGCGAGATAGCCATTGCGAATCTGCCCGAGTTCGTTGGGCAAGCCCATGATCTCGCCGCCCCATTTGGTCGCGGCGACGATGGCCTCCATCGGCGTGAAACCCAGCAGGTCGACAAAATACTCGAGATCGCGCGCATTCTGACCGTGCGGATTCCAGAGGAAGCCGTAGTCTCCGCCGGGCAGTACGCGGATGCCGCGGCGGCGCAGGTCGCGCATGCACTCGATGGTGGCGTCAAGTTCGCGCGTGATGCGCGCCTTGCTCTGCGCGGTCGACGGCAGGCCATACTTGCCGGCTTCATGCAGACGCGTCCAGGTGACGCCGAGGGCAGGTGCAACAAACACGCGCGCCTTGGCCTCTTCGAGCATGTCGCGCGCTTTCTCGTCGGCGAAGGTCGCGTGATAGATCACATCGACACCGTGCCGCACGCATAGCTGCACCGCTTCGGCGCTGCGTGCATGAGCAGCAAGGCGCCGGCCGTGGCGCCGCGCGACATCGGCCACCGCGGCGATCTCTTCCTCGGTCATCAGCGTCTGGCCCGACGGGATCGCCGGCGTCGAAGTGTCGCCCGAGGGCACGATCTTGATGATGTCGACGCCGTCGCGGCAGACTTCGCGCGCGGCCTTGCGGAACTCCAGCGCACCGTCGCACGGACGCGTGTACATGGCCTCGCCGGGATCGTTGTGCGCATCGCGCAGGTCGCCGACGCCGCCGGTGACGGTGAGTTGCACGCTGGCCGCCAGCAGGCGGGGACCGGGAATCTCGCCGGCATTGATGGCGTTGCGTACCACGACGTCCAGCCGCGGCTTGGTCGCCGCGGCGCTGAAACACGCGGTAAAGCCCTGGTCGAGATAGAGCCTGGCGTGACGCACCGTGAGCAGGAGGTGCTCCTCGATCGGCAGCGTGCTGAAGGCGTGCGGCGTTGCCTGGTCGACGAAGCTCAGGTGCGCATGCGGCTCGACCAGGCCCGGCATCAGCGTCGCGCCCGCGCAATCGACGGTGCGTGTCGATGGGGAAACCGCCAGTTTGCCCGAAGCGACAATAGCGACAATGCGCTGGCCGACGACCAGGACCTCGCCCGCAAACGGCTGGATCCCGGTGCCGTCGATGATGCGCGCGTTGGCGAACAGAATTCCAGTCATGGGTACGTCCTGCGACACATTATTTTTCGTCATTTCCGCCCACGCGGGAATCCAGTGGCTTCACAAATGGATGGACACCTGTGACGTCCAACGACGTCCTGCAGCAGGTATGTTCGTGCTGGTAGACCGATGTATGGCTTGCACTCACCGCGCCCCCGGAAAGGCTGCGCAGTCCCGACGCCAGCAATTCGCCAGCGGCCAGGACATCGGCGGCGGCGCTGCCTTCGACGAGCACAATCCAGGTCGGCACCAGCGTGGTGTCAGCGCGCACCTTTTTTTCCGCCGTCTCCACCTTGCTGGCGGCTTCGTCGGCGAGGCAAAGATGCACGCCGGCGATGCCTTTGCGCTCGGCCAGCGGGGGCAGCAAATGCCCGATCAGCGCGTTCGCGACGGCGTTGCGTTGCGTAGGCGCCACGTCGAAGCGATGCGTCAGCATGAATCCGCCCTGCCCGACGCCGGAGGTGTACGCAACCCTGCAGATCGATCGCGACACGCGCAGGAACGACGGGACGACCCGTCGTGTCCATTCGGTCGGCGCGTTGAGCCGGTTCAGGTAGTCCACGCCGCAGAGCACTTCGGCGCTATCGGCTTCGTACAGGTTGAAATATTCGGGCGCGCCCTGGATGGCGATGTAACGCCGCCCCAAGCGAAACCCGGGAATAGCGACGCGCTCCGGCATATGCTCGCGGTTGTGCCACTGATAGAACTCGTCCTTCGCCTCCGGGCGCAAATCGTGCCAGATGCAGACCGCACCTGTTCCGCAAAGGCTCATCGCATGGACCTCAGTTTCCCTCAGCCGGGCGGCTCACAAGGGAGTTAGCCATGGCTAGCTCCTTTTCATTTGCAGTGAACGATCCCATTCGGCGGTCGGCTGAAATCGCTAGGTCATTTCGGCAGGAACTCGTTGGTGAAGTAATCCGAGGCCTTCATCGACGTTTCGAGCGCCATGTATTTCTTCATCAGTTCGAGCGTGTCGTCCCAGTCCTTTTCCGCGAAATAGCCGGTCGGCAGTTTCGCCGTCGCCTCGGTCTTCATCAGGCCGAGCCCAACCTTGAGCTGCGCCAGCGACAGGGCGGTCTCGAGATCCGGTTTGACCTTCTGGCCCGCTTTGATCGAGGCTTCCTGCTCGTTGATGGCGGCGTTGAAGCTGCGCACGGTGGCCTTGACGAAGCGCCGCACCAGGTCGGGCTTTTCTTTGATCAGATCGGTACTGGTGAAAATTGTCAGGCCGACCGTGTTGGCGCCGTATTTGGAATAGGCGAAGTCGATCAGCGGCACGCCTTCCTTAGGCAACGTGAGCGACTGATTGTCGAGGCCGGCCATCAGACCCTCGGCACGCTTTTCGGCAACCGCCACCATCTTTCCGGCGCCTTCGACGCGCAGGATCTTGACCTTGTCGATGTCTACGTTGTTCCGGGCGAATAGCGCCGGGAGCAATTGCAGCCCGGCTTCGCCGGGCGCGCTGGCAATCGTCTTCCCCTCGACGTCTTTGAGCGTCTTGATGCCGGAATCCGCACGGACGGCAAGCGAGTACGGCGAAGAATTCGTGATCGCCATGACCGCTTTCACCGGCGCGCCTTTCGAAACTCCGGCGACGACGCTGCCGCCGTCGGCGAGGCCGAACATGTCGCTTTTGGCCCCCACCGTCTGCACCGCGCGCACCGAGCCCTGGCCCTCGCCGATCGTGAGGTCGATGCCTTCGTCCTTGTAATAGCCGCGTTCGAGGCCGAGATAGAACGGCGTATGGAATCCGTAGAGCAGCCAATTCAGGCGAAGCGTCACCTTATCCTGCGCTTGCGCCGTGGTCGCCGCCAGCAGGCCCGTTACCAGCCCGCAAAGAAGTGTTTTCCATTTCATGCGCTGTCTCCTCTCGTTGTTGATGTCCGAATGCACATCAGGTTGCCGTCGCCATCCCGGCATCTATGCGTTGCGACACGTGCCAGGGAATGGAGATGCGTTCGATGGCTTCGACGACCGCATACAGCGTCAGGCCCATGACGCTGAGCAGCAGAATGGCGGCGAAAACACCTGGAGTGTCGAAACGATTCGTATAGTCTACCAAGAGATAACCAAGGCCGCGATCCGACGACACGAATTCGGCGACGACGGCAGCCGTCGACGCCAGCGCGGCCGCGACCTTGAATCCGGTGAACATCGTCGGCAGCGCATGCGGCACTTGCACCCTGAAAAACATTCGGAGCGGGCTCGCGCCGGTGATGCGGGCCAGATCGCGGATGTCGGGATCCATCGAGCGAAATGCCTGGACGGCGGAGACGACGACCGGAAAGAACGAGAGCAGGAATACGATCAGCACCTTGGAGGTAAGGCCGTAACCGAACCAGATCATGAACAGTGGCGCGATCGCGATCTTCGGGATGATTTGTAGGAACACGATCTGCGGATAGACGATCGACTCGATCAGGCGAGAAAGCGCGAACGAGAGGGCCAGCGCGACGCCGACGAGGACCGCGCATCCGTAGCCGATCAGCATGGGCTGTGCGGTGTACCACGCGGCAGTTCCGAGCGTGGCCCGCTTGGTCCACAACGTCACGATGACGGTCGACGGCGGCGGCAGGATATAGAGCTTGATGCCCAGCGCGCGCACGAGAACCTCCCAGAGCAGCAGCAGGATCGCAAAGCCCAGCATCGTGCGCCAGTGCGCGCTCAAAGACGCGCCCATGCGCCCACGTAGCCCCGCTTTGGTTCGCTGCGTGGACGACATCCCCCGCCTCCCACCGGCATGACGTCAATCGATTGTATAGGGTGTTGACGGACCCGCAAATGGCGGTCAATCTGTCGATTTTTCTGGTTGAACAACTCTATCACGAAGCACAATCGCATGCGCTCGATGCATCCTGTGCTCGATTCATTCGCGTGGTGCAGCTGTCGGAGCCGCACATGAAAGACGGTATCGACATTCGTGGCGTTCGCAAGACCTTCGGCGCCGAACCGGGCGCGATCGTAGCGCTCGACGGCATCGACCTCCACGTCGAGCCGGGCGAATTCGTCGCGGTGGTTGGCCCGTCGGGGTGCGGAAAGTCGACGCTGTTGCGCATCATCGCCGGTCTTACGCCGCCCACCGGCGGCTCCGTCTCGGTCTTCGGCAAGCCGGTCAGCGGGCCGTTCACCCAATGCGGCGTGGTATTCCAGCAACCGATCCTGCTCGACTGGCGCACGATCATCGAGAACGTGCTTTTCAACATCGACATGCGCGGCCTGGACCCGGCGACCTATCGTCCGCGCGCGCAGGAGCTTCTCGCCGCGGTCGGACTGGCCGATTTCGCCGATAAGCGTCCCTACGAACTGTCCGGCGGCATGAAGCAGCGCGCGGCGATCGCGCGTGCGCTTGTGCACGAGCCGCCGCTGCTGATGATGGACGAGCCATTCGGCGCGCTCGATGCGCTGACGCGCGAACAAATGCGCCTTGACCTGGAGCGGATCTGGCTCGCCACCCAGAAGACGGTGTTCTTCATCACGCACTCGATCGACGAAGCCGTGTTGCTGGCCGATCGCGTGGTCGTGATGTCGCCGCGCCCTGGCCGAATCGAGACGATCCTGAAAATCAACCTCCCGCGCCCGCGGGGATTCGCAGCGCGCGACAGCGCCGAATTCAGTGCAGCGACCAACCAGGTGACGCACATCTTCCTGGCACGCGGTGTCTTGAGCGCGAGCCCCGCATGAGCACGGTCGAACGTCTCGAAACGATACTCGCCGAGATGCGCGGCGTATTCGGCCGAATGCCGGCGGAGACGGTGGCGCAACTCGCGGGCGAGATTGCCAATGCGAGGCGTGTACTGATGTACGGCGCCGGTCGGACCGGACTCGTGCTGCAGGCCTTCGCCATGCGACTGATGCACCTTGGACTGGACGGACATTTCGTCGGGCAGCTTTCGGCCCCTCCGGTGGACAGCGGCGATCTGCTGCTGACAGTGCTGTCGGCCGGGCAGCTGCCGACCGCAGACGCGCTCATCGGCTCGGCGAAGGCGGCCGGCGCGCGCGTCGTTGCCATATCGGCGCGCCCGGAACGGGTCCGCGGAGCAGACCTGGTAATTCCATTGCCGGCGCAAATCATGGCCGATCCTCCGCGCAGTATCCTCCCGCTGGGGAGCCCGTTCGAGCTCGCCCTGTCACTGCTGTGCGACCTGGTGGTGGTAGACCTGATGGCTTTGCGCGGACTGAGCAACGCCGATCTCGCTGCCCGGCATGCGAACCTGCTTTGACATCCGATTCCCGCGACGAGAAAATGCGATGAACGCCACCGGCCAACTGCATGCGCTGGGCCAGAGCCTCTGGCTCGACAACATCACGCGCGACCTGCTCGACAGCGGCACGCTCGCCCGCTACATCGCAGATTGGTCGGTGACCGGACTCACGTCGAACCCGACGATTTTCTATAACGCGATCAAGGGCAGCAACGATTACGACGCCGCGATTCGCAGCCAGCTCGAAGCGGCGAAGACGAGCGAGGCGATGTTCTTCGAGATTGCGCTCGACGACATCAGACGGGCCGCAGATCTGTTCCGTCCGCTGTTCGAGCGTACCAACGGCGTCGACGGCTGGGTCTCGATCGAGGTGTCACCGCTGCTCGCCTACGACACGCAGTCCACGCTCGCCGCGGCGAAGGATCTGCATGCGCGGGCCGGCCGGCCGAACGTGTTCATCAAGATTCCCGGCACCGAGGAAGGCCTGCCCGCGATCGAAGAGGCGATTTTCTCGGGCGTGCCGGTGAACGTCACGCTGCTGTTTTCGCGCGAGCACTACGCTGCGGCGGCGAACGCCTACCTGCGCGGCATCGAACGGCGCATCGCGGCCGGGCTCGATCCGAACGTGGCGTCGGTGGCGTCCCTGTTCATCAGCCGGTGGGACGTCGCGGTCACGGGCAACGCAACGGCGCCGCTCAAGAACCGGCTCGGCATCGCCATGGGCCAGCGTACCTACAAGGCCTACTGCGACTTGATCGCGACCCCGCGCTATCGGCGCGTGCAGAACGAAGGCGGGCGGCCGCAGCGCCTGCTGCTCGCCAGCACCGGTACCCGGGATCCGCAGGCATCGGACGTGATGTACGTGGAGGCGCTGCCGGCGCCGTTCACCGTGAACACGATGCCCGAGCACACGCTGAAAGCATTCGCCGACCACGGCAAGGTGGGCGCCCCGATTCCTGCCGATGGGGGCGATTGCGAATCGGTGCTCGCGCAGTACCAGCTTGCAGGTGTGGACATTGATGCGCTTGCCGCGCGCCTGCAGGGCGAGGTCGCCGCCTCGTTCGTACAGTCGTGGAACGAACTATTGGGCGTGCTCGCGACGAAGAGCGGCATGTTGGACAAGGCGGCATGATCACAGCATCGCTTTTCATAAGGCCGACCAGCGTAATGAGCAGGACAGCCGTTTGAATCGCTACGACTTGCAGGGCCGAAACGCCATCGTGACGGGAGGCGCCGGCGGCTTCGGCGCTGCCATCGCCAAGCTCCTGCTGGCCTCCGGCGCGAGCGTCAGCCTTTGGGACACGTCGGCGAGCGCGCTCAAAGATACGGTCGGTGGTTTCGACACGGCGTTTCAAGACCACATTTTCACCCGCCGCGTCGACATCACCGACGAAGGCGAGGTGCGTGCCGCGGTGGAGCAGGATCGCCAAGCGTTCGACCGCATCGACGTGCTCGTCAACAACGCGGGCATCCTGGGCCCGACGTTGCCATTGTGGGAAATGGATCCCGCCGACATGCGCCGGGTGCTGGAGGTCAACCTGGTCGGCGCCTACGTCTGCATGCGCGCCGTTCTTCCGCTGATGCGCGCACAGGAGCCGCGCCCGCATCGCGGTCACATCGTCAACATCGCGTCGATCCAGGGCAAGGAAGGCATGCCGCTGTCGGGCGCCTACAGCGCGTCGAAGGCGGCGCTGATCTCGCTGACCAAATCGGCCGGCAAGGAACTCGCGCACGACGCCATTTACGTCAACTGCATCACGCCGGCCGCAGCGGCAACAGCCATGTTCGCGCAGATCACCCCAGAGCGCAGGTCCGACATCATCAGCCGGATTCCGATGGGCCGCCTGGTCGAAGTCGAAGAACTCGCGCAGATGGTTGCGTGGCTCGCGTCGGACGATTGCTCATTCTCGACCGGAGCGGTGTTCGACCTTTCCGGCGGTCGCGCCACGTACTGATGACTACCGCGGTCAGTAGTACGTGAACGACGCTGCTCCCAGGCTCGCGCTGGGCACCGCCATCGCCGGCTCGTCGATGCGGCGTGGTCGGCTTTCGGCACCCTCACCTGCCTGGTCAACAATGCCGGCGTGCAGACACGCTGTCGCGGCGATCTGCTCGACGCGCCGGTCGAGAGTTTCGGACTGAAGCGATTTGCTAGACTTGCGGCTGATGCACGATGGCGAACCTGCTCCAGGGGCGATGACCAAGATTCCCGGAAGGAAAGGCACAGTCCGACGGTGGTCGGCACCGCTGCTGCTGGTTCTCCTCGAACAGAGCGCGGCGGCGCTTGCTCAAGAGGAAGTGACGCAGCCAGAATGGGGCGTAGGCAACACGTGGTCCTACGCCCGAATTTCCATGCCGACGACACTAGCTACTGCCACTGTCAAGTCGAACTACACCTTGACCGTCAGGAGCAAGGATGACCGCTACAGGTTGAGCTACGTCGCGTCAGAGGACGGTGTGACGACACAACCGAGCCCCCTATTCTGGTCGTTGGATACGAACTTTATGAACCGCCAAGGGGCCGGCGGGCAGTGGCAGGAGTTCCCTTGGTATAGGTGGCCAGCCAAGCAAGGCAGCGAATGGGGCGGCCTGTGGATTTTTCCTAACACGTCAGCGCCGTCGGATTGCCATGCGAAGGCCCGCGGTTGGGAAGATGTAAAGGTCGCCGCTGGTACGTTCAGGGCGCTGCGCATCGAGATCGCATGTTCATTTATGTACAACGCCAACACGGCTTCGGGAACGGGTCAATTGCAAGACATTGTTTGGTATTCCCCGCGGGTGAAGCGCCACGTTCGCATGGAACGCAAAACTTTCGCGCACGTATATACACTCGCTGATCAGATCGAGGAACTGACTGCTTTCAACGTAGACTGATTGACGAACCGGGAGCGTGCTGCGCGTATAATCGTTTTCGCCAGGCACTTCCGCCACCGAAGCGGGTTCAAGGAGGATGTCCAAATGCATGGAATTAATCGCTGTGCCTGTCGCATCGCCATCGCTGCGCTGCTCGGTGCCTGCGCGAGCGCCGTGGTCGCCGGAGAAATCCGAGTCGCCTGCTATTCCGACGGCAACGAATGCGAAGTCACGCAGGAATTCGCCAAGCGCTTCGAGGCGCAGAATCCCGACGTCAAGGTCGCCATCGACAAGGTGCCGTACAAGGCTATCCTGGAGCAGCTGCCGGTGCAGCTTGCGGCCGGCGAAGGCCCGGACATCGCGCGAGTGACCGACCTGGGCGGCCTGTCCAAGTACTACCTCGACATCACGCCTTACGTGAAGGACCCCAAGGCCTGGGAAGCGAACTTCGGCCAGACGCTGAAGTGGATGCGGCAGTCGCCCAGCGACAAGGGCATCTACGGCATGATGACGCAGCTGACGGTCACCGGCCCGTTCGTCAACAAGACGCTGTTCGAACAGGCCAAGGTGCCGTTGCCCGGGCCGAAGGCAACGTGGGACGACTGGGCCGCGGCAACGCGCCAGGTCGCCAAGGCGACGCAGACGCCGTTCGCGATGGCATTCGACCGCAGCGGGCACCGCTTTGCCGGCACCGCCATCAGCCAGGGCGCGAAAATATTCGACGCCAGCGGCAACCTCGTCATCGACGACGGTTACAAGGCGATGGCGAAAAAGCTCTACGACTGGAACCGCGACGGCACGATGCCCAAGGAAGTCTGGGGCGGCGTGGGCGGCTCAACCTATCGCGATGCGTTCGAGGAATTCGCCAATGGCCGCGTTGTCCTCTATCTCTCCGGCAGCTGGCAGTTGAAGCGCATGGAAACGCAGATCGGCAAGAATTTCGACTGGATCGTCGTGCCGAATCCCTGCGGTCCGGGCGCCTGCACCGGACTGCCAGGCGGCGCCGCGTTCGTGGCCTTGAAGCGCACCAAGAATCCGAAAGACGTCGGCCGCTTCCTCGACTTCCTCGCCGCCGATGCGGTCTACGCCGAATACATGGCCAAGACCGACAACATTCCAGCCAGCACCACGGTGGCCAAGAAAGGCGTCGAGTACAACGTTTCGCCGCCGACGAAGGCAGGGCTTGCGGTATTCGTCGCAGAGGTTGGCAAGCTTTCGCCGATCGCCTACGACATCCAGGGCTACAAGTACAACCGCGCGCTGTTCAACCCCACCGCGGCGCGACTCGGTCAGGCGATCGCCGGTGAAATGAGCCTCGACGACGCGCTCAAGCGCATCAGCGCCGACATCGACGAGCAGGTCAAGGCGGCAGGCAAATAGACGGCGCGCCGGCCGCGTGGCCGGCGTTGCTCTCGCTCGACACAGCCGCCGATGGCCACCACCACGCGCGCTTCGCTGCTCGCCCTGCCTGGCGCGGCGATGCGCGCCGTCCTCAATCTCGTCGAAGTGCCAATGCGCGCGCTGCAGCGAGTGCTCGGCGTGCCGCGCATCGGCTGGGTGTTCGTCGCGCCCAACCTGATCATCCTGGCGCTGTTCACCTTCGTTCCCATCGTCATCAATTTCTACTACGCCTTCACCGGCGGCGTGCAGCTCTACCCTTCGCAACGGCCGTTCACCGGCATGGAGAACCTGCAGACGCTGTTCGAGTGCGAGAATTTTCTCGATCCGTCGTCATGCCGCAAGGACCTGTTCTGGCGATCGTTGTACAACACCGCGTGGTTTGCGGTCTTCCAGGTCGCGCTGATGGTGCTGTTCAGCCTGATCACCGCGCTGGTGCTCAACCGCAAGATCTTCGGGCGCGGCTTTTTCCGTGGCGTGTTCTTCTACCCGGTGCTGCTCTCGCCGGTGGTCG
>Ga0302323_100004389_pt1 | contig 11479 bp, 8 predicted proteins | sample Fen_T0_3_FD_201950 | JGI IMG/M metagenome (GOLD analysis project Ga0302323, IMG submission 201950) | Peat permafrost microbial communities from Stordalen Mire near Abisko, Sweden - Fen_T0_3 | ecosystem: Environmental > Terrestrial > Soil > Wetlands > Permafrost | place: Sweden: Abisko... | reverse complement strand
GAGTCCCTGCTCAAGGAAGTCCACCATCGCGTGAAGAACAACCTGCAAGTGGTGAGCAGCTTGCTGCGGCTGGAGGCGGATAGGCTTGAGGGCCCGGTGGCCGAGATGGTGCTCGGCGATTTGCAGGGCCGCGTGCGCGCCATGGCCCTCTTGCACGAGAACCTGTACGGCGCGGGCAATCTTGCTGGCGTGGACGTGCCCTCGTACCTGAAGTCGCTGTGCCAGCAGGCACTTCGGGCAGGAGCTGACCGCCGCGCGGGCATCGTCGAGCTGAAGGTGGAAGCCGCGCCCTTGCAGATGGAGGTCGGCCAGGCAATTCCTTGTGGCTTGCTGGTCAACGAACTGGTCACCAACTGCCTCAAGCACGCGTTCCCGCGCGAGCGCGGTGGCGTGATGGAGGTCACCTTGCGACCGGCGGAAAGCGGCGACAACTGGCGCCTGGTGGTCAGCGACAACGGCGTGGGCATGCCCGCGAGCTTGGCCCCCGCGACAGATAACTTATCTCTTGGCATGCAGCTCATCTCCGACCTGGGACGCCAGTTGCAGGGCAGCCTCGAGTGGGAAAGCGTGCTAGGCACACGCTGCACGTTGACATTCACGCCGCGCAAGAGCGGGCAGGAGGAGGCGCATGGGTAGTGCTCGCATCTTGGTCGTCGAGGACGAGGCCATTGTTGCCCGCGACATCGTTCGCCAGCTAGAGCGATTCGGCCATCACGTGGTGGCCAACACGGCCCGCGGGGAAGAGGCGGTCGAGGCGGCTGCCAAACTGCTGCCCGATTTGGTGCTCATGGACATCCAGCTTGCGGGCTGGATGGACGGCATCGATGCGGCACAAGCCATCAGGCGCAATTCATCGGTCCCGGTGGTGTTTCTTACCGCTTTCGCCACCAACAACGTCTTGCAGAGGGCGAAGCAAGCCTCGCCCTTCGGCTACCTGGTTAAGCCCTTCGATCCGCAGCAATTGGAAACGGCCATCGAGATCGCGTTGCACCAGCACGAGGTCGAATCCAATCTGCGCGAGAGCCGCGAGGAGCTGGCGACCATCCTGCGCACCGCCACCGACGCTTTCTTCCTGGCGGATGCCGAGGGTCGGCTGCTCGACGTCAACGAGGCCGCGTGCACCTTGCTTGGCTACACCCGGGAGGAACTGCTTGCGCTCTCGTTGGCCGGGATCGAGGCGGACCAGACTCCGGAGCACGTGATGGAGATCCTTGCCCGTGTGTTCGAGGTGGGGGCAGAGCGTTTCGAGCGGCGCATGCGCCGCAAGGACGGCTCGGAAATCGAGATGGAGCTGAGCCTGAACAGCCTGCCCGTTGGCGAGGGGCGGGTCATGGCTTTCGCCCGCGACATCAGCGCGCGCAAACGGGCCGACGAAGAGCGCGACGCCATGGTTCGCATGCTCAAGCTTATCAACGAACCCAATTCCCTCGATGCGCTCATGCGCGAGGTAACGTTCCTGCTGCGCGACTGGTCGGGCTGCACTGCGGTGGGGATCCGTCTCGCCGACGGTGAGGATTTTCCCTATTTCGAGACGCGTGGCTTTCCGCCCGAGTTCGTCGAGCTAGAACGCCACCTATGCGAACGCGATCGCCATGGCCAGGTCGTACGGGATGCCGCGGGCAATCCGTCGCTAGAATGCATGTGTGGCAACGTCCTGTGCGGACGCTTCGATCCCAGCAAGCCATTTTTCACGGCGCACGGAAGCTTCTGGAGCAACTCGACCACGCAGCTTCTGGCCACGACCACCGACGCCGACCGGCAGGCGCGCACGCGCAATCGCTGCAACGGCGAAGGTTACGAATCCGTCGCTCTTGTGCCCCTGCGTGTGGGCGAGGCAACCTTCGGCTTGCTGCAATTCAATGACCAGCGCAAAGACCGGTTCACGCCCGAGCGCATCGCCTTGCTGGAACGGCTGGGTGACAGTCTCGCCATTGCCATCTCGCACAGGCAGGACCAAGCCGCCCGCCGTGCGAGCGAAGAGCGCTATCGCCACCTGCTGGAATCCACCACGGACTACTCCTACGCGGTGGATCATCGCAATGGGCGGCAGGTGCAGACCCGTCACGGTGCCGGGTGCGAGAAGGTCACAGGGTACACCCCGGATGAGTTCGCTTCCCGCCCGCTTTTGTGGCTCGATATGGTGGTGCAAGAGGATCGGCCGGCGGTGCTGGCCTTCGCCGACCGCATCGAGCACGGCCAGTCGCCCGCCCCCATCGAGCACCGGATCACACACAAGAATGGATCCATCCGATGGGTACGCAACACCGTGGTTTCACGTCCCGCCCCCTCGGGCCAAGGATTCATCCACGACGGGTTGATTTCGGACATCACGGATCGCAAGCGGCTGGAATCGCAGCTTCAACAGGCGCAGAAGATGGAAGCCATGGGCCAGCTGGCGGGCGGTGTGGCGCACGACTTCAACAACATCCTGGCCACCATGCTGATGGAACTGGGCCTCTTGCGCGAAGAGCCCGGCCTTTCCGAGGATGTCCGGGCGGGATTGCACGACCTGGTGGCTTCGGTTGGCCGCGCCACGGGACTGACCCGGCAGATCCTGGCCTTCAGCCGGCGCCAGCTTATGCAAATGAAGCCCTTGCGGCTGGATACCTTGCTGACGGATTTACACAAGATGCTGGGGCGGATGCTGGGAGAAACCATCCAGATCGGGCTGCGCGCCTTACCCCAAAGCAGTGCCATCAAAGGCGACGCCGGCATGATCGAACAGGTGGTCATGAATCTGTGCGTGAACGCGCGCGATGCCATGCCCGCGGGTGGCCGCATCGAATTGCTGGTCGAGAATGTGACCTTGGATGAATCCCATATCCAGGGTAATCCCGAGGCACGCGTGGGGCATTTCGTTTGCCTGAGTGTGACCGACACGGGCTGCGGCATGAACGAGCAAGTTCGCCAGCACCTCTTTGAACCCTTCTTCACAACCAAGGAGACCGGCAAGGGAACCGGGCTGGGATTGGCCACGGTCTACGGCATCGTCAAGCAACACGACGGTTGGATCGAGGTGGAAAGCCAGGAGGGCAAAGGCAGCTCCTTCCATGTGCTGTTTCCGGCGTTGTCGATCGACGCCATTTCCGCAAATCCCGACGCCGCCGCGGCGCCGGCGCGAGGCAAGGGCGAGACGTTGCTGCTGGTCGAGGACGAGACGAGTCTGCGGCTGGCCCTGGGTTCCATCCTGCGCCGGTTCGGCTATCACGTCCTCGAGGCCAGCAACGGAGCCGAAGCGCAGGCCGAGTGGCAGACCGTGCGAGGGGCCGTCGATTTGCTGGTCACCGACATGGTCATGCCCGGCAAGATGACGGGGCTGCAACTGATCGAAGGGCTGCGGCGCGAAAAGCCGGATCTGCGCGCCATCATCTGCTCTGGCTATTCCAGCAGCCCGAGCATTCCGGCCTCGGTTGGCATTGACGTCCTGGCCAAGCCCTTCGAAACCACGGTGCTGCTGCGAACCGTGCGCCGTTGTCTCGACGAGATCGCTACGTCAAAAGCCAACCCCTGATCAAGCGCGCCAGGGCCGTGGGCACCGGGGATTGGTACGAGCGTAGGTTGATGTCTTCGCGCCGGAACCAAGTGCGCTGGCGACGGGCATAGGCCGCGGTCGCCGATTTTGTCTCGGCCACGGCCGTCTCCAAGGTCAAGGCACCGTCGAGGTGTAAGCCTAGCTGCTTGTAGCCAAGCGCCTGCAGCGAACGCGCGGTCGCAAAGCCGGCCGCGCGCAGGCCTCGCACTTCGTCGAGAAATCCAGCGGACATCATGTGGTCCACGCGCGCGGCAATGCGCAAGCGCAGGTGATCCAGGTCGAATTCGAGCAGCACGGAGAAGATGCGCAAGGGCGCGGGCGCGATGGGTTGCCGTCGGCGCAGCTCGCTCATGGTGGCCCCGGTCTGCTCGTACACCTCGAGGGCACGGCTGATGCGAACCAGGTCGCCGGACATGATTCTCGCCGCCGCTTCAGGGTCAATCTCCCCCAGCCGCTTGTGCAAGGCCGGAGCACCTTGCTCCGCGGCCTCGGCCTGGTGGCGGGCGCGAATGTGCGGGTCGGATTTCGGGGCCTCGAACAGCCCGCGCGCCAGGGCGCGGTAGTAGAGCCCGGTTCCACCCACGATGATGGGTAAGCGTTCGCGCTCTTCGGCTTCCCGGATGATCCCCTGTGCGGCCTCGGCCCAGGCGGCGGCATGGAACTGCTCGCTTGGCGAAACCAAATCAAGAAGGTGATGCGGTACCGCCGCGCGTTCGCCAGGCGTGGCCTTGGCCGTACCGATGTCCATACCGCGATAGACCTGCATGGAATCGCAACACAGAATTTCGCCGCCCAGTTGCGCGGCCAGTTCCAGCGCCAGCGCGCTCTTGCCCGACGCCGTGGGGCCCAAGATCGCGACCGCGGGAGGTGGCCGCGTGCGAGGGCTGGCAGAATCCGCCATCAGGTTCGCCCCAAACGCTGTTCGATTTCCCCCACGGGCATGCGCAAGAGCACGGGCCGGCCGTGCGGGCAGTGCGAGCGCAAGTCCACGGCATCGAGCTGGACCAGCAAGGCCAGCGCCTGTTCGCGGCTGACCACGTCGCCAGCCCGCAAGGCACCGTGGCAGGCCATGGTGGCGAAGACCTTGTCGAAGCCGGCCTGGCCGCCATCGCCCGGCTCGTCGCTGGCCAGGCCCGCGATCACGTCGAGCAGCAGGGGCTTGGGATCGACCTTCTTGAGCAGATCGGGCACGGCACGCAGAAGCAGGGTCAAGGGGCCGAAATCCTCGACCTCGAAACCAAGCTGGCCAAGCGCCACCAGCGCGGCACCTTCGCGCACGGCCGCCATGGACTGCTCGTCGAGCTCGATGGGAATGGGGAACAGCAGGCGTTGGCGCACCACCTGATGCTGGCGATGCGAATGGCGCAAGCGCTCGAAGGTCACCCGCTCGTGGGCCGCGTGCTGATCCACGATGACTAGCTCTTCCCGGCTTTCGCAAATGAGGTACGTCCGGTGAACCTGTCCGATGTACTCCAGGCCGCCGAAGAACCCGCCCGACGCCACGGGTTGCGCTGGCGCCCTGCCCTCCGATATCTCTTCCAAGGATTCTTCCGAGGATCTTTCCGACGAGATCTCCCTGGGCAGCTCCAGACCTTCGATGGTTTGGGCCAGCCCGCGCGGCCGGCTTTGCGGCACCGAGCGCAGCGGTTCTTGCCAGCCGCGGCTGTCGCGCTTGGCTGGCGCGGGCACGGTCGCCTCGCCTGCGGCATCAACCGCCGCGTCTAGGTTCTCGGGCGGCAGGGTGTAGGCGCGCAACGGGGCCGGTGGCAACCAGGGCGCACGCGCCACCGCGGCACCGACCACGTGGCGAACGGCACCGTAGACCTCCTGGGGGCGCGCGAAACGAACCTCCAGCTTCTGCGGATGCACGTTCACATCCAATTCTTGCCCTGGCACATCGAGGAACAACGCGGCCATGGGATAGCGGCCCTTTTCCAGCAGCTCGCCGTAACCCATGCCGAGAGCGTGCAGCAGGGATCGGTCACGCACGAAGCGCTTGCCGACAAACATGAAGGTCGAGCGCGGCGTGGCCGACGCCTCCTCGGGCGCGGCCAGGAACGCGCGCACGACCACGCCCGCCTCCTCGCCCTGGGCCTCGTGCAAAAGGCTGGCGCCCCGGCGGGCCAGGGCCGCGCGCACGCGTTCGGCCATGTCGCGATGGGGAGGCAGGTCCAGCACCACGCGGCCGTTGCCACGCAGGCGGAAGTGGATCTCAGGGTGGGCCAGCGCCAGCCGGAGGACCGCCTCGCCCACGTTGGCCGCCTCGGTGGCCTCGGACTTCATGAATTTCAGCCGCGCCGGCGTGTTCCAGAACAGGTCACGTACCTCGATCTGCGTGCCATCGGGCATGCCCACATCGCCGCTGCTGGTTTCAATTCCCGCTTCGTAACCCAGGCTGAACCCAGCCTGGCTTCCCGGCCGCTTGGTGCGCAGGGTAAGCCGCGACACCGCCGCGATAGAGGGTAGCGCCTCGCCGCGAAAGCCGAACGTGGTCAGACCCCACAGATCGTCGGGGGAAACGATCTTCGAGGTCGCGTGCCGCAGCAGCGCCAGGCGCGTTTCCTCGGCGGTCATGCCGCCGCCGTCGTCCACCACGCGAATCAGACGGCGCCCACCGGCATCGATCTCCACGTCAATCCGGCGGGCGCCCGCATCGATGGAATTCTCGGCCAGTTCCTTCACCACCGATGCCGGGCGCTCGACCACCTCGCCCGCCGCGATCTGATCCGCGAGCGTGCGCGGCAAGACGTGAATACGCGGCGCTGGCGACGTGGGTGTATCCATATCGACGAAGGATATCACCACAGAGGCGCAGAGAGCACAGAGGCCGGAGAAGAAGGGTTCCAGATCCGGATCCGAACTATTCTTCCCGTCCGGACGCTGTGCCCTCTGCGCTCTCTGTGGTGAGACTCCGGCGCTAGCGCTTCGCTGGACCGAAGTTCTTGCCCACGAGATACAGTTCGCTGCTCGTCTGCCTGGACGCCTCGGGCTTGAGCAAGCGGACGTCGGAAAAGTGGTCGGCCATGCGCTTGCGCAGCCTATCGACCTCGGGGCTTTGGAAGACCTTGGCCACAAAGGCGCCGAGAGGCGCCAGCAGGCGCTCGGCGCGTAGCAGCGCTTCCTCGACCAAGTTCGCCGATCTGGCCTGATCGGTGGCGCGAATGCCCGTCGTATCGGGCGCCATGTCCGACAGCACGACATCGTAGGCTCCCAATCCGCACAGCAATTGCTCGTCGGAGAGCGTGTAGATGTCGGCCTCGATCACGTGTGCACCGGGAAGCGGCACCGGCAACGGCAGGCGATCCACGCCCACCACCTTGCCGTGCGGCCCCACCGCCTTGCATGCGTACTGCATCCACGATCCCGGCCGGCAACCGAGATCGAGCACGCGCGCGCCCGGGTGAAACAGACGCACGCGACGATCGATGTCTTCGAGCTTGTACACGGCACGCGCCACGAACCCCTCGTCCCGCGCCTTGCGGAAAAAGGTGTCGTGGCGATGCTTTCGGTCGCGAAGCTGTCCCACCCTGAAAGGCGGCTACTTCTTCTGAGCCGCGGTCTGGCCCTTCTTGGAGGCCTTCATCGGGTTCTTGGACTCGACCTCTTTGATGGCCTGAGGAACGATGTACTTCTTCACATCCTTCGTGCTGCCCTTGAGGACAACGACGCCATTGATGGGACCGGGAACCGAGCCCTTCACGATGACGAGGTTCTTCTCCTCAAAAATCTTCACCACCACGAGATCCGAGGAGGTGTAGTTGTTGGTGCCCATGCGCGCGGACATGCGCTTGCCCTTGTGCACCTTACCCGGGGTCAGACGGCAGCCGATAGAACCACCGTGACGGAAGAACTCGTGCGTTCCGTGGGTGTCCGTGTCGCCCTTCATCTTGTGAAGCTTCATGACGCCCTGGTAACCCTTGCCCTTGGTGACGCCAGAAACATCGACCACATCGCCGGCCTTGAAGATCTGACCAGCGGTCAGTACATCGCCGACGTTGCGACCGGCAATGTCCTTGGCCAGATCCAGGCGAATCTCGCGCAGAATGGCCGGCATCTTCTCGAGGCCCGCCTTCTTGAAATAGCCCGATTCCGGACGGGTGATCTTGCGCGTGGCCTGCTCCTCGAAGCCCAGTTGCAGAGCCGCATAGCCGTGCTTTTCGACGGTGCGTTGCGCGACAACCACGCAAGGGCCGATAGAAAGAACAGTGCAACCCAGCGACGAACCGTCGTCGTGGAAATAGCGGGTCATCCCCAACTTGCGGCCGATTAGGCCCATTTTCTGTGACATGGTGTGCGAACCTCTTGAAAGTCGTGGGTTTATAGTCGTCCCCTGCGTGAACGTCAAGTTGCAGAAATCATTGGCCTGGCGATTTATTGGGCTCGCGGCTCTCGATGAGATCGGTGAAGTCGGCCGTGAAGGTCAAAGGGCCCAGGATCAGCTCGATTTCGCGGTCGATTTCCCGGTCTCGGGGCGAGGCGTCGGGTGGGCTCTCTTGCGCCGTGCGGGGCTGGAAAACCAGGTTCAAATTGGCCGTGGTGGGCGCATCGCGGTGTTCTGGGCGCGGGTATTCGACTGCCCAGGCCGCGCCGCGCACGCAATTTTCGATGTCGGGATGGCCCAAGGTGGAACTGCGCACCACCGCGTCGTGCAGCTCGCCGCGCTCGATACTGAGTTCCAGCTTCACCCGGCCGCGCAAGTAGGCGTCGCCCGCCTTGGCTGCCTTGCGATTCATGTAGCAGGCGCGCGCCCGCGGCATGAAGGCCAGCGAGAGGGCATTGCGCAGCACCGTGGGATCCATGCGGCCGTGAACCACGCCGTCTCTGGTCTCGTTGGACACGCCGGCGCGAACGGGCGGAGGCAGGATGGCGATGGCCATGCTGGTGTTGGCACCCGCCCACGCGCGGCGCTTGCCCAAGGTCGCCTCAAGCAACGGATCTAGCCATTCCCGCTTCACCTGCGCTGGCAGCGTCTCGGCACGAAGCTCGGCATCCAGTCCTCGCGCGCTCACGCGCACCCGGCGCTCTTTGGGCAGTCGGGCGTGATCGTTGAAAACCATGCGGGCGCCCTGCCCGGGTGACAGAACCTCGGCCAACTTGCCGGATTCCAGGCGCACCTCCAGCCAATCCCCGCCCCTGGCCATGGCGGCAAGAAGTCCACCTGCCGTGTCGCCGACGTTGCCCTGGGAAATCACACGCACGAGGCCACCGAACTTGCGCGCGAAACGCACGTACTCAGCCAACGCAGCGGGCGGCACCTCGTCGTCCCCTTGCTGCCGAACCAGCAGCACCAGCATCTTGAGGTTCCGCTCGTGCGCACCCGCCAGCGCCTTGTGCATGCCCTCGGCGGTCTGGCTGGCGGGCAAGGCACCGTCGGTGAGCAAGACAACCCAGGTGGCCCCAGCCCCTTCATCACTGCCGGCATCCATCATGGCGCGAGCGCGAGCCAGGGCTTGGATGACATCGGTGCCGTTCTCCAGCCGGTTGGGATCCGCGGCGGAGGCGAAAGCCTCCAGCGCCTCGCGCGTGGGCATGCGCGGCAGCGCAAACACCGGTGTGGCCGCAACGCCAAAGGGAATGGCGTTGAACGGCACCGAGGGTGGCAAGGCCTCAATCAGCCCCCGCGCCAGTGCCCGCTCGGCCGACACCCCGCCTGGCCCCACGCTGCGCGAACGATCGACCAGCAGAAGTACCTGCGCGGGAAGCGCTGGCTTGACGGGTCCTTCGTCGCGGCACACCAGGCCAGCCATCTCATATTGCTGCACGGTCTTGGGCCGGCCCTTGCTGGCCTCAATACGGGGAACCTGCGCGGCGGCGGCCAGGGCTTGCCCCGCGAAACTTCCGGGTGCTCGGGCATAGCGCCACGTGATCTCCCAGGCTGCCCGCGCCGGCGCAGTTCCCTGCATGACCAGAGGGCGCGCGCCCCGAGGGATCTCAGCCGGCCGGGCGGCCAGGCTAGCTTCAGCCAGGGCCAGGCCATCCGGCGACGGCGCCAGGGTGACTGTGACCTCGGCCGGGATCGGATTCTCATCCTGGTTTTCCGGCACACGCAAGACCAACTGCCCGGCCTTGCAACCGACCACGACCGCGTATCGGTAGTGCAAGACGGCCTTTTCGCCATCTGCGATGGGCGTGATGTGGATGCGGTAGTCGGTCCCCTCGTCCATGGGCGCTGGCATCGACAGGCGGCGCATCTTGAGCGCGGCCGCCAGCCCCGCACTGGCCTGCAACTCGGTCTGGGGCGCCAGGCGCGTGCTCCCAGCGCGGTCTTTCACCTCCCAATCGAGCAGCGCCGCACCCTCGGGCAGGCCGAGATCGAGAAAGGTGCCTTGCTGCTTATCCCCGACGGTGCGCGTGGTTGCCTCGATCGTGCGCCAGACCTCGACCATGGCCAAGGGACCGGCGATGCGCACCGCAACCTTGTGCAGAGCCGGCTCCGGCGTTGGAGAGCTGACAAAGAGAAGCGCGAGTGGCAACCAAGCGTGCATCCGAGTGGGTTCCGAGTGTAGATCAGATGGAAACGATCCAATGCGAAACCGCATGCGAAAAACCGATCTCGATCCGTTGCGCTGTCAGCGCTGCCGCCTGCACACCGATCTGTGCGCGTGCCAACTGCTTGCGCCCATCGAGGTCGAAACGCGGATTCTGCTGGTCACCCACAAGTTCGAGAACCGCAAGGCGACGAACACCGGGCATCTGGCCGTGCAGTGCCTGAAAGGCGCACGCCTGTGTTTGCGCGGCCGGGAGGACCTGCCCGACGATCCCGTGACCTGGGCGCAGGACCAGACACCACTTCTCCTGTTCCCCTGCAAAGACGCGCTTCCCCTCGACGCCTGGAGGACCGGCCATGCTGCCAAGGCCATCACCTTGATCGTTCCCGACGGCACCTGGCGCCAGGCCAACCGGGTGCGGCGGCGCGTGCCAGGCCTGGCCGACATTCAAGCGGTCAGCCTGACCTCGGCGCAGGAATCGAACTACCGGCTGCGCCGCACGCACATTGGGAATCGGATGGCTACCTTCGAGGCCATCGCGCTTGCCTTGGGCGTTCTGGAAGGACCGTCCATCGCGACGCATCTTCTTCACGTCTTTCGCACCATCGTGGATCGCGCGCTGTGGAGCAACGGACGCCTTGCCACCGGGCAAGTCACCGGAGGCATCCCTCCCGGTGCCCGCCAGGATGGCCCGGCCCGTGGAGTGGCGGCTCACCATGACTTGATTCTTGGGCAAACCCGCGCTACCCGTAAGGCGCATAACCTATGACAGCCTCAAAAACACTACCGCCCCCCCCCATCCCATCCGCGCCCATCGTTTCCGTGGCGCCATCCCAGCCTGAAGAGGACGTCCTTGCCCGGACCCTCGATGTCCTGCGGAACGGCGGCGTCATCGCGATCCCCACCGATACGTTGTACGGCCTGGCTTGCGCCTTTGGCGATAGCGCTGGCATCCAGCGCATCCAGACCATGCGCGGATTCGAAGCCAGCGCACGCCCCCTGACCTTCCTTTTGCCCGACCTGGGCGAACTGCCCCGCTATGCCGTGGTCAGCGAATCGGCCTTCGCCGTGCTGAGAAAGATCTTTCCTGGGCCGTACTGCGCCGAGCTGGTGGCCAGCCCCAACGTCCCCACACCCTTCGTGAACGAAGATCGGCGCACCATCGGGGTGCGCATCCCGGGCACCGCCCTGTGCGAAAAGCTGCTGTGGGCCCTGGGCAAGCCGCTCCTGACCGCCACGGCCAAATCGCGTTCGGGGGACATCCTGACCAGCGCCGCCGAGATCAAGCGCGAATACGGCAAGAGCCTCGACCTCATTCTCGACGCTGGAACGCTGTCGGGCCCGCCCTCGACCGTGGTCAGCCTGGCCGGCGACTTCATGACGGTCCTGCGCGAAGGCCGCGGTCCAGCGAACAAGTTGATCGGGTAGGGTCACCTCCCATGTGACCGCGCGCGGAATG
>Ga0302323_100004388_pt1 | contig 11482 bp, 11 predicted proteins | sample Fen_T0_3_FD_201950 | JGI IMG/M metagenome (GOLD analysis project Ga0302323, IMG submission 201950) | Peat permafrost microbial communities from Stordalen Mire near Abisko, Sweden - Fen_T0_3 | ecosystem: Environmental > Terrestrial > Soil > Wetlands > Permafrost | place: Sweden: Abisko... | reverse complement strand
GAGTTGGCTGCGAAGATTTTCGCCGAAGGTGGCTGGCTGCAAGACGGACTGAAGCTCGAACACCGTCCACAACAGGAACAAATGGCGCGCGCCGTGGCCTCCGCGATGAAGGCCGATGAGCCGCTGCTTTTCGAGGCCGGCACCGGCGTCGGCAAATCCCTCGCCTACCTGCTGCCCGGCATCGTCCACGCGATGGATCAAAGCCGCCAGCTCATCGTTTCGACCCACACCATCGCCTTGCAGGAACAGCTCGAAACCCAAGACCTGCCGCTGTGCCGCCGCGTATTCGCCACTTCGCCGGAGATGGAAAAGTACACGAAGTTTAAAAGCGCCGTGCTCGTGGGAAAATCCAACTACCTTTGCACGACGCGCCTCGCCACGGCATTGCGCGACAAAAACGAACTCTTCGCCACGCCCGAACATGACGAGTTGCTGCGCGTCGCCGCCTGGGCCGAAGCCACAACCACCGGCTTGCGCCACGAACTCACGCCCGCCGTCTCGTATGACGTCTGGGACCTCGTCAATGCCGACTCCTCCAGTTGCGCGCGCAAATACTGCGACTGCGAAAAATGTTTTTACCAGCGCGCCCGCTCTCGCATCCGGTTGGCCAACGTCGTCGTCGTCAACCACTCGCTCCTTTTCGCGCATATCAATGCCGGTGGCGCCGCGGAAAAAGGCGGCGCGCGTGGCGTGTTATTTCCCGACGATTTTGTCGTGCTCGACGAAGCCCACACGGTACCCGATGTCGCCACCGATCACTTCGGCCTTCGCCTGAGCAGCTACGGCACCGACCGGATGCTCAAGCATCTTTTCAATCCCAAAACCAAGCGCGGTATCCTAAGGAAATTCGGCGCGTCCACCGACCAACAGCTCGTCGTCGACGCGCTCGATGCGTCGGAACAGTTCTTCACCTTTCTCGCCGAAAAACTTCTCGATAAAAAGCCGATCGCTCGCGTGCGCGAAACCGGTTTTGCCGAACCGTGGCTCGACGGACCGCTGCTCGCGTTGATGAAATCCGTGCGCACGATCGCCGACAAACTCGAAGAAGGCCGCGAGCGCGACGAGTTGCTCGACCAAGGCGCCAAACTCAAAACCTACCAGACCAGCCTGCGGCAATTCCTCGGCGTCGCCGACGAGAAATTCGTCTACTGGCTCGAACGCTCCGGCAAGCGCCAGACCATCGTCACGCTGCGTAGCGCCCCGATCGACGTCGCGCCGTACCTGCGCGAAGAGCTCCTGCAACGCCAGACCTCCGTCATTTTCACCAGCGCCACGCTCGCGATGGGCGGCCAGATCGAACCGTTTCAACAACGCATCGGTGCCGCCAATGTGCGCGCCGCCGTGGCGCATTCGCCTTTCGATTTCGAGCGCAACATGCGCATCTACGCCGCCACCGATGTGCCGCTGCCTTCGCCACGCGACGCCCGCCTCGCGCTCGACGTGCTGATCGATTACGTGCGGTTCTGTACGTTGCGCACCAAAGGCGGCTCCTTGGTGCTTTTCACCAGTTATAGCGACATGCGCCAGGTCGCCGATGCGCTCGAACGCGATTATGCCGAAGCTCGCCGGCCATTTCTTATCCAGGGCGGTGATTTTTCCCGCACCGAGCTCGCCCGAAAAATGCGCGCCGCCGGCAACGCCATTCTCTTCGGTACCGACAGTTTCTGGACCGGGATCGACGTGCCCGGCGATGCCCTGGCCCAAGTTATTATTACCCGTCTGCCGTTCGAAGTTCCGACGCATCCCGTTCTGGAAGCGCGCACCGAGTGGATACGCGACCAAGGCGGCAATCCCTTCAACGAGCTGACGTTGCCCGACGCGCTCATCAAATTTCGCCAGGGCATCGGCCGCCTGATCCGCACCATCACCGATCGCGGCGTGATCACGATCCTCGACTCCCGCGTGGTCGCCAAGCCCTACGGCCGCCACTTTCTCGAATGCCTGCCAAAGCGCGATTTCGAAAGAATTAGCCGTGATAATCGAGAAACACGATTTCAGCCTTTCTGTTGAGCCTCCAACCGCCTATCCTCTGCGTCTCAATCCAATTTCATGCAACTTCGCAGCGCCGCCCTCACCGATATTGGCCGAATTCGCCGCCAAAATGAAGATCGCCTCATGTGCGACGATTCCCTTGGCCTTTTCGGCATCGCCGATGGCGTTGGTGGTCTTCCGGGCGGAGCTGAAGCAGCTCAATGTGCGATCGATATGGTGACGAAACTCGTGCGTAATTCCACGAACTCGCCCGACCTCGAACTCATTACCCTCGAAGCCAACCATGCCGTTTCCCAGCTCGGCTTCAGACTGAGCCCGCACTTCGGCATAGGCGCGACCCTCACCTACGGTATTTTTCGCGAAGGCAAAGTCCGTTTCGCCCACGTCGGCGACTCCCGCTGCTACGTCTCCCACAAAGGCGAATTCGAATGCCTCACCCTCGACCACTCCGTCGAAAACGAAGCCCGCGCCCGCCGCGCCAAAGGCGAACTCATCTGGGTCAACGAACAGCATCGCAACGCCCTCACCCGCTGCATCGGCCAGTCCACGCCCCTCCAAGTCGACCAGCTCACCCGCCCGCTCACTGTCGGCGAACGCTATTTCTTCTGCAGCGACGGCGTCACCCGCATGATCCGCGACGAAGAACTCGCCGACCACCTTTCCCGCAATGAACAACCATCCGATATCCTCCACGATATCGTTGAACAGGCCAACATGCGCGGCGGCCTCGACAACTCCACCGCAGTTTTGGTCTTTGTTGATGCTCTGCCATGAGCGAAGTCAGTCGGCGCTCTGACACCTTTGCCGCCCTGGTCACCCGCCAGCCGGATAACGAACTTTTCCGGTTCAGCCTCGCCCAAGCCCTCGTCGCCGAACTCCGCTACCTCGACGCCGTCGAGCACTACAAGTTCTGCATCCACAAAAAAGCCGACTGGATGATGCCCCGCATCCTCCTCGGAAAACTCTACCTCGAACTCGGTCGCAACCCCGAAGCCCGTCTCCAATTTCAGGAAGCCCTCCGCCTCGCCGTCGACCAGCAACACGACGACCCCGAGCGCGAACTCCACGCCCTCCTCAACGACCTCAAGTAACCCGGCGTTAACCGAATTACGCCCCACCGCCAAACCCCGCGCCATGTCCCACTCACTCATCCGCCTCGTCCTCGCCTCGGCCCTCTTCGCAACCGCCTCACTCGCTTTCAGCGCCGTCGAAGACGCCCCGCCCGCTCCCGCCGGACCCAAAGCTAAGCTCCACCCCGCCCTCCATCTCGTCGGCGACTCCACGATGGCGGACAAGACCACCACCCCGCCCAACCTCGAACGCGGCTGGGGCCAGCTCCTTCCTACGCTTTTCAAGGAACCAGCCCGCATCGTTAACCACGCCCAAAACGGCCGCAGCTCCAAAAGTTTTCGCGATGAAGGCCGCTGGGCCAACGTCATCGAACAACTCAAAGCCGGCGACTACGTCCTCATCGAATTCGGCCACAACGACGAAAAAGTCAAAGACACCAAACGCTACGCCGCACCCCAAACCGACTTCAAAGAAAACCTCCGCCGCTTCATCCACGAAGTCCGCGCCAAAGGTGGTTTCCCGATCCTCGCCACGCCCGTCAACCGCCGCAGTTTCAACGCCCAAGGCCAACTCAACGAAACCCATGGCGAATATCCCGACGCCATGCGCGCCGTCGCCACCGAGGAAAAAGTCCCGCTCATCGACCTCCACCAACTCACCCGCCCTTTGCTCGAAAAACTCGGGCCCGAAGACTCGAAGTCGCTCTTTATGTGGGTAAAACCCGGCGAATACGCCAGCCTCCCGAACGGCCGCCAGGACGACACCCATTTCAACGAAAAAGGCGCCCTCGAAATTTCCCGCCTCGTCGCCGAACAACTCCGCGCGCAGAAATTACCGCTAGCCGACTGGTTGAAGTAAAACACGACCAACCCGGTCGGCCCGCTTCAGTCTGCCGCCGTCTCCCGACCGTCTTCCGCTTTTCCGGCGTCTCCCCGTCTCGCAAGTCTTACACTCTTACACGTCTTCCTCCGTCTTCCGCTTTTCCACTTTCCGCCGTTTTCCGCTTTCCCAATTTCCGCCTTTCCCAATTTCCCAATTTTCAACCGTCTTCCCTTTATTGAGACTGCTTTTGCAGAGATACGTAAGTACCTGCTGCATGTCGTAATTGCATGGCTATACGCGTTGGTTGAGTGTTCGTAGGAGTGTGTTTAGGTTCCGTAGGAGTGTGTTTAACGTTCGGATGTGGGTGTTTAACCTCCGTAGGTGCGTGTTTATGCTCCGTAGGTGTTTGTTGAGCGTTCGTACGTGTCTGTTTATGCTCCTGATGTGTTCGTTGAGAGTCCGTAGGTGTGTGTTTATCGTCCGTAGCTGGGTGTTGTTTGGCCGTAAGGGGTCATTTGGGTGCTGTCTGTCTCAATATTCTACGTCGCAGGCGAATCAGGTCGTCGCGAGATTTGGGTTCCGTGTGCCGACAGCTATATTCGGCAAGTTGTCAGCACGATTCGCATTAAAGCCGAGATCGAGAAGAAAATTGGTATTACGGAAATAGACAAAAATGGCTAATCGGGTAGCCGGAGGTAATTAGCCTCCGGCCCCCACACCACCCGGCGTACGGGTCCGTACCGGGCGGTTCTGATCGGGTTACTTCGTCTTTCCTTCGTCGCAGGTTGTTGTCCCTGCGCCGTTGGTTTCGGCGGGTAATGATAGGCGGTCCATTGGGTTTTCAAGTTTGGCACCCCTTGTATGGTTCAGCTCGCCGCCTGTATGACGAGCACCCGCTCGCCTCAACCAACCGGAAAATCTCACGCCCGCGGATGCGCCTTGGCGTAAACTTCTTTTAACCGCGCCACGCTCACATGCGTGTAAACCTGCGTCGTGTTCAGACTCACATGCCCGAGTAGTTCCTGCACCAGCCGCAGATCAGCACCGGCGTTGAGCAAGTGCGTCGCGTAACTGTGACGGATTTTATGCGGCGTCAGCTCAAGCGGCAGATCAGCCAGCGAGAGATAACGTTTCAACATCAGCTGCACCTGGCGCACCGGCAGGCGCTCAAATTGCTTGGTCACGAGCACTGGCGCCGCAAACGACGCATCGCGCGCAAATTCGTTTTTAAACTTCTTCAACACCGCGATCGCCACCAAACCCAGCGGACAGAGCCTTTCCTTTTTTCCTTTGCCTACAACTCGCGCCACGCCGCCCTCCAAATCGATCGCTCCATAGTTGAGCGCCACGAGTTCACTCACGCGCAATCCACCGCCATAAAGCAGTTCCATCGCCAACCGGTCACGCCACGCCGTGAACGCATCCACGCTCTCATTTTCCAGCAGCCGCGACGGTCCCATCAGCAACCGCTTCATCTGCTCTTCCGTGAGAAATTTCGGCAGACGTTTCTCCAACTTCGGCAGCGGCACGCCCACAAAAGGATTTCGCACCACGCGACCGTGCTTGAGCCAGTATTTAAAAAACGCCCGCAACCCCGACACGTGCAAATGCAACGTGCGCCGATCAAACCGCCGCTGTCCCTCGATCACAAAATCGCGCAGATCACGCGCCTTGAGCGCATCAAGTCCGCGCGCCCAAAGTCCGCTCTGATTTAGCCAGATGTAGAAATCCGCGAACGCCTGCTTGTAGTTGCGGAGTGTATACGGCGAATAGCGCCGCTCTTTCTCAAGATAGACGAGAAACGGCACCAGCCAATCGCGCGCGACCGACTCAGGCAGAGGCTCATTTTGCTTTTCCTCAATCACGGGTGTGGATTGTTGTAGCCGGGGTCGCTGACCCCGGACCGGCCTCAGCGAGGCCGGCTACATGTTGATGCCCGCAACACGTTGTTCAACCTCGCGCATGAGCTTGGTCGTATGCATCCGCAACGCACCTTCGGGATCGAGGCCTTTCGCTCGCGACGCCGCCGTGAGTTCGAACAGCATGCGGCCGAGCATCGCCTCGTCAATTTGCGCGCCCAACGCGTTCACCTGCGCGACATCGACCAGACCCTCAACCGGCAACTTTTTCTTTTCGATCTGTTTCCAAATTGCCTCGGCAAACATGATCGACGGCAGGCGAGGCGGCTGATCCTTGAAAACTTTTGCCGCAGCAGCAGCGGATTTACCGTTGGCGGATTTTTCCTGCGCCTTGATCGCCTCCCACTGCGTGATAACCTGATCCGACGTATCCAGTTTTCCATCACCGAAAACATGCGGATGTCGGCGGATCAGTTTTTCGTTCACCTCGCGGGCAACGTCCTCGAGGTCAAACTTCCCTGCTTCCTCTGCCAGCTGCGCGTGAAAGATCACCTGGATCAACACATCGCCCAATTCCTCACGCATGTGCGGCAGATCCATACGGTCGATCGTATCGATTAATTCACTACACTCATCAATCAGGCAGCGCACGAGCGTCGCGTGCGTTTGCTCCTGATCCCAAGGGCAGCCGCCGGGCGCGCGCAACAAGGCAATCGTCTTTCGCAGGTCTTCCATGGCACTCATGCGCCCAAATTGCCCGGCCGGGCCCGCGTGTACACGGAATTTTTCAGCTTTGTCTTCCGCCGCCGGGCGTGTTCGCTGATGGCGATGTCCGACAAACTCACCGAGATCATGGCTTGGAAGCGGCGTGAAATCACCCCGCTCCTCCGCCCCGTATCCGAAAGCGAACTGGCAAAACTCAATGCCTCGCTCCCGCGTCCGCCGTCGTTCGCCGCCGCCCTCGTGCGTCCCGATGGCAAGCTCGGCGTCATCGCCGAGATCAAACGCCGCTCGCCCTCCGCCGGCGCGATTCGCGAAGGCATCTCCGCCACCGAGCAAGCCCTCCGTTACCAAGCCGCCGGTGCCAGCGCGCTCTCGGTGTTGACCGACGAAAAATATTTCGGCGGCTCGCTCAACGACCTCCGCGCCGTCACCACCCTTTTCCGCGAAAAACCACCTGCCATCCCCTGCCTCCGCAAAGATTTCATGGTGCATCCACTCCAAATCGCCGAGGCCCGCGAGGCCGGTGCCAGCGCGATCCTCATCATCGTGCGCGCCCTCAACGACGAAGAAATCAAAAAACTTTTCGCCTCCGCGCAAACCGCCGGCCTCGACAGCCTTTTTGAAATTCATAACGAGGCTGACCTCGACCGCGCGCTCGACCACGGCGCCAAAATCATCGGCGTCAACAACCGCGATCTCGCCATCTTCAAAACCGATCTCTCCCTTAGCGAACGCCTCATTCCCCAATACCCGAGCGGCATCATCGCCGTCAGCGAAAGCGGCATCTTTACCGGCGACGACGCCGCCCGCGTGCGAGCCGCCGGCGCCCAAGCCATCCTCGTCGGCGAAGCCCTCATGAAAGCGCACTCGCCCGCCGACCTCATCGCCGACTTCCGCCGCTAACGAAATGCCCCTCACGCCCACTGCCACCCGCGAATTACTGACCCGCCTCGGCCACCAACCGAAACGTTTCCTAGGTCAAAACTTCCTTGTCGACGGCAACATCGTCCGCAAATCGCTCGAACTCGCCGGCATCACCGCCGAAGACACCGTCGTCGAAATCGGCCCCGGCCTCGGCACACTCACCTCGGCCCTGCTGAGAACCGGCGCCCACGTTTGGGCGGTTGAAAAGGATCGGGTTCTCCACGATCACCTCTCCACCACGCTCGCCGTCGAATTCCCCACCACGCTCCACCTCCTCGAAGGCGACGCCGTCGAGCAACCGCTGGCCGGACTCGACGCTACCGCCTCTCCCGCCTTCAAAGTCGTGGCCAACCTGCCCTACGCCATTTCCACGCCTTGGATGGACGCCGTTTTTAGCGGGCCGCTCCCCTCGCGCATGGTGCTCATGCTTCAGCAGGAAGCCGCGCAACGTTATAGCGCTTCACCTGGTTCTAAACAATTCAGCGCAATCTCGATTTTCCTGCAATCCGCCTACGACCTCGCGCCCGGCCACAAAGTGCCGGCGGCGTGTTTTTACCCGCGCCCCGACATCGAATCCTACCTGCTCCACCTCGTGCGCAAACCCGCGCCTTTCGTTTTTTCAACCGAGACAAAAAAACTCATCCGCAGCTGCTTCCAACAACGTCGCAAACAAATCGCCTCGCTCCTACGCGACCGCCTGCCCGACCACGGCCAGGCCTGGCTGCAAGAACTCGCCGCCGCCGGAATCGGCCCCCAAGCTCGCCCCGAGCAAATCCCCGTCGCTCTTTGGACAAAACTTGTCACGGTTTGAAACACCCGCACAGATTGGCAGTCACAATTTAATTCCCATGAGCCTCCGCTTCACCTCCTCCCTGATTCTCGCTTCCGCCTTCGCCCTTCTGCAACCGCTCGCCACCCAGGCCCAATCGTCAATCATCGGCCGGGCTGAGGGCGACCAATATTTTTCGCCCACCACGGCATTTAACGTCACCATTCCTGTCATCGCCGAACTTGGCGGAACGATCACCGACACCGACAACGTCGTCTCTTTTCAGGACGAGTTTACCACGCATCAAAGCATCGCCTGCTTTAAAATGGACGCCACGCTCAACCGGGAAGAGGAAACCCGTGGCCGCAAAGATTACCTGATCTGGTTCTTCGCAAACTTCGTCCAAGCCGACTTCGAGCAACGCTTCGCCGGCGCCCGCATCGAGTCCGCCCACTTTATCAAGAGCATCAATGACGGCGCGCTCCTGACCTATAACCTTTTGCCAGGTGGCACCATGTTCCCGGCTCGTGCCTGTATTTTAAACAACAACAATTCGATCATAGCCAAACGCGGCAACCTGCTGTTCGTCAAGAATGGCTACGTCTTCGTCGTCAGCATCGAGCTGGTGGAAAAAGCGGTGGAACACGCTGCGTTCACTATGACGGTGGCCGAAGAAGACGCCGAACTCCGCAAACGCCTGCTCACCTTTTCCGACAAAATCACCTTCACCATGCCTCCTGCGGCCTCAACACCGCTAAAGCCAGCCGCTGGTTCAGCCAAGTAGTTCCCCTTAATCACCCACCCATGACCACCAACACTGCAATCGTCATTCTGACCGTAGGTGCGGTGGCCGGTTTGGTCAGTGGGCTCGTCTCCAAGTCCAAAGGCAAAGGCTTCAACCTCCCCGTCCATCTGGTCGTCGGGATCATCGGCGGCTTTCACGGACGCCTGCTCTTCGACCTCGTCGGCATTTCCGCCTCAAACCTGATCGGACACATTATCTTCGCCGGAGTCGGCGCCGCACTTTTCCTGTTTTTACTGCGCTTCATTAAACCCGCCTAGCTCTCCTGCTTGTGCCTGCCTCCTCGCGAGCGCTATCGCATTTTGTCCCTTTGCTCTTTTTCGGAGCCGTCGCCCTGCTGCTCAGCGGCTGCGTGTACCTGCGCCTGCTGGAGTTCAAAAAACAACTCACCCACTTCGACGAGAACTTCGCCCTGCCAGCCACCGAAGATCTTTCTCTTCACTGCCGGCATCCCGTGCTGCAAGCCGACGACCTGCGCTGGCTCGGTGCCTCGCCGAAAACGATCACCCCCAACAACGGCGGCGAAGACTGGCTGATCCGCTGGATCAAAGAACCCGCCCCCGGAAGCCAGGAACAATCCGTGTATGACATGGAGCTCGCCGTTCGTTTTGTCGATGGACACATGATCGATGTGCGCATCCCCAAACGTTACCTCGCCTATATTCCCCGGGAGCTTGTTTTGAACATGCTGCGCTCGACCGGCACCGCCAAGGTCGACAAGGAAAACCGCAAAACCGATGCCCAAACCGAGGCACCCGCCGCCACGCCGATGCCGAACCTCAGCACCGTCAAGTCCATGCTCGGCGAACCCACCCGAAGACAAGAAACGTCCGGCCTGATCACTCATTTTTACCGCTACCGACTAGATTCGGCTGCCGACCCAGTAAAACCCATCGAAGCCGCCTTCACCTTCGATGCCGCCACGGGCGAGTTGCGCAAATTCACCGCCCGCCTCCCCCGCGGCACACTCAACTACGATTTCAAGCCGACCCCGCTAAAACCGTAGCAACCGGGTAGCATACTGATCTGGGTCTGGCCTGGTCGGAGAATTTGAAAATAGGGACGTGCGCTCATGAATGTCTTCGAGTTGGATTGATCAGGCACCGGGATAAAATGCCTTGGCCCAAGGGAATGGGTTAGCAAGGTCGCACTTTTTGTAGTGGCGAATCACAGCGAGGCGAAGGAGCGCCAGGCTCAGAACGGTGACCACGAACCAAGCAAGCAGCCCAAGTGGCGCAATCAAGGCACCCGAAATATCAACGTGCCGCAAAAAACCGGCAGACCCGAGTTTTCCCACCAGCGCGCCAACCGATACAATTACAATCTGTAAGACCGACAAAACTGCCACAAGACCACCGACCGACATGAGCCAACGGATGCGGGCGACAAAATGAAGAATCGCCAAATAGATCAACGCCAGAGGCGGAACGATTAACGCTCCCACCAACGGACGCCCAAAATAACCGATATCAAGTAAGTGGCCAGCGATTAAACCGGCCGCGATCACAGAAACGAACAATACAGCACCGTAGCCGAGCCACGCGAGCGTACCCAACCGAATCATTTCAATAAACACAGCGTCGGCACGGCATCGGCGTGAAATAGGAAACGGAAACCGCGCTCCGATGCTGACCACTCCAGCAAGGGTCACGAAAAAGAATCCCAAAAAAGGAACCATCCCGAAGAAAAATTCTGCTGTCCGCCCCTGATCCATGCCAAAGCGGCCAGAATCAGCAAGCTGACCGCAGAACTCCACAAAGCTGATGCCCTTCTCCATAATTAAGCCGGAAAAGATAAACTGTACCAGCCCGATTGGGAATACAGGCAAGAATCCGACCAGAAAAAAAGTTATCACGGTTCGTGCGTGGCTGACAGCGCCAAAACGGGCGTGATGAATAACTCGCACCCAATCGAAGAGCGAAGTGCCGACGACCTCGGTCGTCCAGTCGCGACCGAGTTTACCGACCTTTTTAACATCGGCATAACGTGCGTTTTCAGTTTGGAGATGGCGCAGTATGTCGGAATAACCCGTGCCAGGAATCGGCAGTATAGTCTGGAGACAGAAGACGGCCTGCGGACGTCGACTGCGTTCACGAACACGGGATGCATCAAAGCCGTAGCGAAAACAAGACACCGCACAGACAACTCCAGCGAAAAGAACGAACCACGGCATCTGATTTCCTACATCAATGAGTAGCGTTCGAGAAGGCAGGGCGAGAAAAGCACAGACCGCAACGAAGCCACCGGATTTCAGAATCCACGCCGAGGCCGTAGACTTGCGGTTATTGAGAAGTGGGAGCGTCAAGCCGGCGAGAATCAGCCCGAGGGTTGCAACCCGAGGCAATTGAAAAGAAGGAAACTGCGCGGCCGAAAAAAGAATCACTGCCGTGATCGCTACCGCTCCGAGATGCCAGCGGCGAAGAGCAAGGCGTGCACCAGGCACCATCGGAAAAAAGCCGCGGTGCATCACTTCATGCAAAGGCCCGAGCAAAACGGTCCCGAAGAGAAAAGGCCCGATTA
>Ga0302323_100004386_pt1 | contig 11484 bp, 10 predicted proteins | sample Fen_T0_3_FD_201950 | JGI IMG/M metagenome (GOLD analysis project Ga0302323, IMG submission 201950) | Peat permafrost microbial communities from Stordalen Mire near Abisko, Sweden - Fen_T0_3 | ecosystem: Environmental > Terrestrial > Soil > Wetlands > Permafrost | place: Sweden: Abisko... | reverse complement strand
GGGCGCTTGTGCAACGGCGAACGAGGTGAACAGCAGCAGCGTGGAGGCGATGAGTTTCATGACGGGAGAATAGTAAATGTTGACGCGGTCAATGGCGAGCAGCCAGCGCAGAAAAAGAGTTGGTGGTGTTCGCCCGGCCCGATGGGCCTCCCGGCAGGGCCCACAATTCACTGATTACTTTGGATTTGCGTTGGGGTAGGGCTTAGACGTCTTGTCCTTATCATCCTGCTTGGGCGGAGGCTTGAGGCCGCGGGTAGACATGCGTTCTTCCGAAATCTTGTCGCCTTCTTTCGCAGGCTGCTTGTTCTCGGGCTTAGAGGATTTCTCCTTCGATCCGGCCTTTGTTTGATCCTTGTCGCAGTTCTTCGATGAACTGCTCTTGCTATCGGATTGCTTACCACAATCGGTTTTCGAATCGGAACTCTGAGGCCGCGGCAACCCAGGGAGGGCCAGTGCAGGTCGAGAAGACGCGGTCAGCACGAGCAGCAGGCCAGCGAGCCCGAGCGAACAAAGATGCCTATTCATGAGCGTGCCTCCGCAATGGGTCCGAGCCGATGTCGAAGTACTTTTCGAGCGCAGGATGGAGGAATGAAAGAAACACGGGGGTTACCCAGTCGAAGCACCATCCCAGGAGTGCCAATCCGTAGGCCATGGCAACAGGGATGGCAATCAGTGCGACAACGACCGAGAACCTCGTCCAGCCATTCAGAAAATGGATGGAGAGAATAATCACCGTTGCCAGCACGACATCGATCAACGCTCCCAAACCACGGGAAACGGGTCGAAGAAAGCGGTTGCCCAGGAGTCCTTCCACGTAGTTGGCGTGGAAATACATGCCTGCCATCATGCTTTTTGGGCTGCGGTGATAATCAATCAGCTTTCCGGCGGCTGGGTTCGTATCGTCGGAAGGCCAGCCCGTGCGATTACCGCCGATCAGAACGATCTTGCCGCTGAGAGCCCCTAGATCATTGGGAGTTTTATCGTGCACTTCATACGCGGGTAACTTGGTGAAGAGCGATTGCGGAATGAAAGAAATATAAGCGAATTCTCGGTGCTCGATCTGCTGGTCAAAGTGACTTACGGCGGTCTCAGTCATGCCGGAACTGGTTTGATAGGCGTCCGCAATCTGCAGAGCGAACGATCGACAGGTTAACTCCTCCTTTCCGTCGGAGGAGCGAGCATCCACGACCAGGGGGGCTTTACGGCGGTCTTCAGGAGCATGATCGAAGCCGGCCCGCGCTACCTTGGCGTTGGCGGGATCGTGGCAGACGGGAACGTCGAAGATATTGGCGAGCGGGCGCATCGACCGGGCGTCGAAGGCAAAGGTGAGCACCACCGGCACGGGTTTTGGCCTGGCCGCCGCATACTGGATTGCGTCCCAAAGGGCCTGATTGTCTTCAGGAGTGGCCTCGGAGTTGGTCTCCTGGCGCACGAGGTTGATGTCCAGGGCAATAACGGTCGCATTGGCATCTGCCGCGTTCCTGACGATTTGGGCGAGGTACTTGCGGTCGGTAATGTCTTCGGGTCCGCTGCGATGCATCTTGTCGAAAAACGTCGTGTTGTCAATCTCCACACTCACGACGAATACTGGTTTCGGCTCGGGCAAAAGATGGCCGTAGCTCCAAAGCTGAGTACCGACTAGCCACGGAAACTGGTCTTTCACGTCCTCGAAGAAGTAGCTGAGCAATCCAATGACGATGACGAGTCCCGCACCGATCCAGAACTCCCGTGAGCGGAGAAATCCCCTTCGCGTCCCGACCATGGCGTGTTGTTTCGCTTCAGTCTGCATGGGCACTCTATGATCCGCCAGGAGGGGCGGATGAGGCGAGGGGAACCCCCAGCACGATCAGGTCGCCCTGGTCGCTTTGCGACATTACCGGAACCTGTTTCTGCTGCGCGCGCGCGGAGACCTGGTCGCGAACATAAAGATAAAGCTTACCCATGGGATCCATGCCCTTGCTTTGCTGGAGCCCCTGCAACACGTAATAAGTAAAGTAGCCGTGGCCGAGGGCTGAGCTCTCCAGCGATTCTTGATTGGCTTCACTGGCGGCGAGGATGACGCGTCCCGCGCCTTCGCGCATGCGATCCAAGGTAGGGGTTGAGACCGGTTTGAAGTTCATGGCAGCGGAGACATTCTTGGTGCCGCCTGATCCGGCGGCAGCACCGCTAAAGCAGGTGTCTAGAAAGACGGCCACGCGCTGGGCGCGCACGCGGCTGGCGACGGTGTTGGCGATATCGACCATGGGCAGGGCGGTGGCGAACAACGCGTCGTGATCGACGTATTTGTCGGTGTCGGAGGTGCGATCGCGGTCGGCGCCAGTCTTCGGCGAAATTTCAGTGTCGGCGGTGATGATGTAGTTCACGCCGGAGGTGTCGAGGTCGCGCGAGGAGCCGTGGGCGGCGATGAAGATGACGACCAGGTCATCGGGCTGCGCCGAGCGCGCCAGCCAATTCAGCTTTTCGCGGATGTTGCGCGTGGTGGCTTGCAAGTCGGTCAGCACGGAGACGTTGGCGGGCTTGAATCGTCCGACGTTGGCGCTCAGGAGTGCCTGGGCGAAGCCGGTAGCATCGGCAGCGGTGTAGTGGAGTTGGGGAATGTTCTTGTCCTGAAATTTGCCGATGCCGATGACCAGCGCCCACTTCTCGTGCACGGGGCCGGCGGGCTTGATGCCACGAGTGGTGGAAAGCGTGAACGGGTTGAATTCCTGTTGCTGCGCCTCGGAATTGTTCTGGCGCGCTTTGTCCAAGGAATAGTCGGCGAGGCGGGTGTTGCCCAGTTTTCGCTCGAGCAGTCCACGGTAATACCAGGCGTCGCCGAGGCTGATGCACTCCGATGTGGCGTGCTTGAGAAGTTCGACGGCATCGCGAAGTTGCGATGGGGTGGAGGTGGGCTGGACGCGCTCCAGCGCTTGCACCATGAGGTCGGTGCCGGCTCCGCAACGTTCCTGCGCCACCAAAGATGAGGCCAACAAGAATGCGGCGACCAGAACGAGCGAGATGGAGCGCAACGACATGATCAGTGCGCCGGCGACTGGCGGGCCTTGGTCTTCATGGCAGTCAATATCTTTCCTTTGACGCCGTTTTGCGCGAGCTTCACCTGTCCGTCGACGCTGAGATCGAAGTTTACCGAGCCCGCGGACTTGATGGTGTCGATGATGTTCTCCTCGTCGAGCCCAGCCTTGACCATCTGAATGACCTGATCATTCGTGAGCGGCGGACCACTGGGTTTCTTCGGCGCGGGCGAAGTTAGCGACTTGGCAGTACCGGATGAGCTGGCTTTCGAGGACGCCGCACCTGCGCTCTTCGCCGCCGTTGTCGAGGAGGATCCGCGCCCGGATTTTGCGGAAGCATCGGAGACAGAGGCTTCCGCCGCGTCGGCCCTGGCGACGGTCTTGGGCTGCTCGCGGAGAGTCTTGTAGTGGGCAATGGCTGTGTCGATGCGCTTTTGTGGCTCCAGGAAGTACTTTTCCGAAGGCTTGTCGTCGATGGCCTTCCCGTAGTTAATGGCCGCTTCTTGCAGGTACTTGGTAGCGGCTTTGGAGTCTTCTGAACCGTAGGCCAATGCTTCGTAGGCGACGCCAATGTTGTATAGCCGGTAGGCGTCCTCTTCCTTGGGAAAAGGCGTCATGGTCTCGAGAACTTCAAGGTTGCGGGTCCACAAGCCGGCCTCGGCGAGCTTGTCGGCGTCATCGAGTTTGCCGCGCGCAAGGAGGACGTCCACAGGCTCATCGGTGTTCACCAGGCGGGCGGTGATTTGTGACACAGCGTCACTGAATAGCATGTCGCGCACGTCGCCTGCGGTGGGAGGCTTGTCGGCGGTGAGCTTGCCGTGCTTGAGCTTGTTCCACTGGTTGCTCAGGTTTTCAGTGACACTCTTGTTGGTCGAACCGTACTGATTGAACTCGTCGTCATACTTGGAGGTGATATTGCTGGAATCCAGGGTGCGACCACTTCGAGCGTCTTTGGCGGAGTAGGCGACTTTGAGGATCCCACTGTAGCGGGTAACAGTTTCCTGATTCTGCTTCTTGGAGCCGGGCACATACGTAGAGCGCGTGGAGGTTTGTGCTGTGGGTGGAACGTACTCGGTGATATTGCAGATGATGACGGAGTCGGGATGCCTTTCTTCCGTGCTGAGACGGCGGTCGTTCTTCAGAAGCTCGGCTTCGAGCATGTTGCGCAGATCAGTGGAAGCATCGGACTGAATGTTGTGTCCCGTGACCTGGACGTTGATGGTGCTGCCGTTGAGATGGGCGGCCGGCGGAAGCTTGCGGTGGAGCGTGATCTTTTTCTTTGAGCTGCCGAAGCCCTGGGAGAACGCCGTCGGGGCAGCGACGAGAAACATGAGGAAACACAGCAGCGCAAGACTCGCCGCCGAACGGCGAAAGACGGATGAGAAACTCCCGGCTGGCTCTCTCACGTTATGGGCTTGCAGCGTCATGACTTGTGGCAAGTAGGCGAAAAGTAACAGAACTATAGCAAGATTCCAGCACCGAGTCATTCGGGAAAGCTGCGAGCGGCTAGTTGTCACTCAAGCCCACCGGGCTGAACGCCGGGAGACGACCGCGACCGATTTATTCTGTCTGGGTTAAGACCAGAGTGGCACGAAACCTCAGTGCCAGAAATTCCGCACCCAGCGATGAGAACGTAGCTTGGCCAGCATTTCCGGCGGAAGCGGACCTGCGTCAGAAGCTGCGACGTTGGCGGCGACGTGGCGGAGGTTGCGCATGCCCGGAATAACGGTGGACACGGCCTTGGGCGTGAGACAGAAACGGAGCGCGAGTGCGGGCAGTTCTTCGAGTGTGATACCGGTATCGCGAACGATAGCTTGCACCGCGTCCCACACTTCCTGCTTGCGGTTCCCCTTGAAGTAGTTGTGGCGAAAATCGCCTTCGGGGAAGTTGGTGTCAGGCGTGAGTTTGCCGGTGAGGGCTCCTTCATCGAACGGAACGCGCACAATGACGCCGATTCCGTTCTTCTCGCAGTAGGGAAAGAGTTCGTCTTCGGGCGACTGATCGAAGATGTTGTAAATGACCTGCACGCTGTCGATGAGTCCGGTGTCCAGGGCCTTGAGCACATTTGCGGGCTGATGGTTCTGGATGGAGATGCCGACGAAGCGGACTTTTCCCGACGACTTGAGTTCGCGGACGACCTCATGCCATTCGGCTTCGTGGGCCCAGTCGTCGTGCCAGGTGTGAAACTGGTAGATGTCGATCTGCTCGCGGCCAAGAGAGCGCAGGCTCTTTTCGAGAGAGGAGAAGACGTGATCGCGGGGAAACGAGCGGCGCAAAGGATCGCCAGGATGGATGTCCCAAACGTAATCGCGGGGAGGGACTTTGCTGGCGATGATGACCTCGGGTGAATTGCCAAAGGCGCGGGCGATGAGTTGCTCGCTGTGCCCGTCGCCGTAAACGAGCGCGGTGTCGAAGAAATTGACGCCGGCATCGCGCGCGGCGTGCAGCGAGCGCAGGGATTCGTTGTCGTCAGCTCCAACCCACATCGCCTTACCGATTCCCCAGGCGCCATAGCCGATATCACTGACCGAGAGTCCTGTCTTGCCGAAACTGCGATATTGCATGTGAACTCGATTCTGCCTAGAGGCGAAAAACCCATTGTAGTCGCAGACTTGCGCAGACGGAGCGGAGTGCCGCGCGATCACGGGACTCATAGCACTGAACGGTGGATAGGTTGCACGGAAGTAGTGATAACCAACAAGCCTAATGTGGTGGTATGGAATTAGTGGCTAAAAACTATTGCTGATGCGAGATTTCCGCTTGCAATTTGTCTTAACTTGAGGCAAAGTATCCTCTGCGTAGGAGAAACGCCCGTGTCATATCGATCCCACAATTCGATAGCGAGGTTACCGCAACCAGTGCTGACATGCGGCGACCTGCGGGCCATTGTTGAGTCTAGTCGCTAACTCCTGGCGATTGAACCTACGCAAATAGCAAATAACTAGATTCGCTGGGTATCGAAGGCTACCGTTGCTTCGACTTAGATCGCAAGATCTCGGTGGTCGCTTGTTCTCCCAGCAAAGGCTTGGCCAGTGGGAAGTGAACGGCTACTTCCAGATAGCTCCATTTGGGCGGAGCTCCAATCCGCGGCCGTTTGTGCGGATTTCCTGGCCAGTGATTCTCGTGAGACACGTCGTAACGAGGATGAGTAGTGCCGGTGGTGAACGGACGCATTAGTTGCTCTCGCCCAGAATAGCGCAGGGGCCGGAAGCCCTGCCGAACCGTGGTCGCGGGTGTGGGACGCAGTCCTGCAATCCAAGCACCCGATAACAGCGGTTCGATCTGAACGTTCGCCAGTGGTTCTTACTTAGGAATTCGACAACGCCGCACGGCGATCGACGCGGAAAGGAGATGAGACATGACGGCTTTGGTACTCATTGTGGTTTATGGCCTGGTGGCATTCATCGGGTTCCGCAAACGGGACAGGACTGTGGATGGCGTAGAGGTGTCGTTGTGTCTTACCTGCGCCAATTCAGTGGTGACGCGCGGAACCTGTGATCAAGAGTGGGTTGCGTGCAACTACGGAGGTGCGATGCGCGCTGTCAAGTTCACCGTCTGCTCGTGTTCGGGTTACTGCGCTGCGACGAACTCGAACAAGTTGGCGATCATCGAGGGCTTCGTGCGCAACGAGCGCGAGGTCTACGCAGAGGTCGCAATTTCGTAATTGGATGGTTCCCACCCCGTCGCGTGAAGTTCGCGATGTGAGTGAGAGTTCAGATCAGGATCCGTAGTGCTAACCCCTCGGCTGGAGCGCCGATTAGAAAGCAATTGGCTATGCCAATTCATGTGAAAGACGGTACGGCCATCGGCTCGCAGTCGTGTTGCGTTACCTGCGAACACTCGCACATCCTGCGTGGATACCGCGAGAGCGAGGAGATCACGTTTTGCTACTACGCGACGCTGATGGCGGTTCCCTTTAAGGTGCGCGATTGTTCGAACTACTCGGACAAGGCGCGGCCGAATTGGGAACAGATGCAGGACCTGGCTATCGAAATCCGTCCGGCGCCAACATTGAAGGCGGCGGGGTTTCGCGCGAAGCCAGAACCTGAGAGCGAAGTCGCGGTGGCGGTTGACACCGAGACTCGCTAACAAACAGCCGCCGGTGAAGGGGCGAGCGCTCCATCGCCGGCGCGATCTTTGTCCGAACGAGAGCCCCGTCCTAGCCCACAGCTTCACATATGCGAAAATGGGTCGCTATGCCTATCGATCCGCGTGCTGGTAAGCCTGCTACTCCCGACATGTTGGTGGATGTCCCTAAGCTGATTGCCGCTTACTACGACCAGAAGCCTGACGTTGCAGTGCCAACCCAGAGAGTGGCGTTCGGTACGTCGGGGCACCGCGGGTCGTCGTTCGACACCACGTTCAATGAGAATCACATTCTGGCGACGTCGCAGGCCATCTGCGAATACCGCAAGGCGGAAGGCACCGGCGGCCCGCTGTTTCTAGCGAAGGACACACATGCGCTCAGCGATCCGGCATTCAAGAGCGCGATGGAAGTACTGCTGGCTAACGGAGTCGAAGTGATGGTCGATACGGCGCTGGGCTACACGCCGACTCCGGCGCTGTCGCACGCGGTGTTGACCTACAACCGAGGGCGCAAGGACAAGCTGGCTGATGGCATCGTGATTACGCCGTCGCACAATCCGCCAAACGATGGAGGTTTTAAGTACAACCCCACCAACGGCGGACCGGCCGACACTACTGCGACGAAGTGGATTCAAGATCGCGCTAACGCGATCCTGGCCGATGGCATGAAGGAAGTGCAGCGGACCGGCTACGAGTCTGCGCTGAATTCGGCGAACACTCATCGCTACGACTTCCTGTCGGAGTACGTGAACGATTTGGGATCGATCATCGACTTTGATCCGATTCGTGAGGCTAAGCCGAAATTGGGAGCGGATCCGCTGGGCGGGGCTTCAGTGGCTTACTGGCCGCGCATTGCCGAAAAATACGGCCTGAACATGGATGTGGTGGACACCACCGTCGATCCCACGTTCAGCTTCATGCACGTGGACTGGGACGGCAAGATCCGCATGGACTGCTCGTCGCCGTATGCGATGGCAGGGCTGATTGCGCTGCGCGACAAGTATCAGGTGGCGTTTGCCAATGATACCGACGCTGATCGTCACGGTGTGGTGGCGAGTACGGGACTGCTGAATCCGAACCACTATCTTGCGGTGGCCATTAATTACCTGTTTCGCAACCGGCCGGGATGGAGTGCCGGTGCTGGGGTGGGCAAGACTCTGGTCAGCAGTAGCATGATCAACTTCGTCGCCAGGAGCCTGGGACGCAAGCTGGTGGAAGTCCCTGTCGGCTTCAAGTGGTTTGTGGATGGGCTGATCGATGGCTCGCTGGGTTTCGGCGGCGAAGAGAGTGCGGGAGCATCATTCTTGCGGCGCGATGGGACCGTCTGGACTACCGACAAAGACGGCTTGATTATGGGACTGCTGTCGGCGGAGATGCTGTCGCGCACTGGAAAAGACCCGGGCCAGCTCTATTCAGAATTGACGGCGCAGTTCGGCGATCCGGTGTATGAGCGCATTGACGCACCGGCTGATCCGGCGCAGAAAGTGATACTCGCGAAGTTGTCTTCCAGCGATGTGAAAGAGACGCAACTCGCAGGCGACAAGATCGAGGCGATGCTGACGAAGGCCCCGGGAAATGGCGCAGACATTGGCGGCCTCAAGGTAGTGACGGCGCGGGGATGGTTCGCGGCGCGCCCATCCGGCACGGAAGACGTGTACAAGATCTACGCCGAGAGTTTCGCGGGCAGGGAGCATCTGGAGCGCCTCCAGACCGAAGCGCAGATATTGATCGCGCGGGTGTTCAAAGCGGCGGGAGCGTGAGTTGTAATGCTTACCTTACATAGATTGCATTGTTTGGGCCAAAGTACCCCCTCCCCTCACCCTGCAAATTTAGTGTTCTCTATGCCAGCACGGCTCCCAGCGCAGAGTCCCGTGGGCCTTTGGGCACGTCGCTCGCGACCGCGTCTGGGTGGGCCAGCTGATAGCCGGTCTAGTGTTCTAGTGATACCTAACACAACAACAAAATAAATAAATATCACGACTGTTTAGAATCAATGGTTTAGGATGAAACTGTTCGCATGCAATTGATTAATAAGCTAGTTATACGTATCCATGTGTGCCCGTAGGACTTATCACCGCAATTTCTGATGGTTGCACCGCAAGGCCGCACCGACTTCTGAAATTTTCAAAGAACGTGGTTGCCTTGCGCGCTGGGCGCGGAGTGACCAAAGACACAGATCCCTTGGTCCCATGAATCATGGTTGTAATGGCTGGGGAAGTAGGGAGCAAGAAAATTCGATGCGACCCAAAAACTTTAGTAACCACGGGTCCAGTGCCCCGCACGGGGTCGCGAGACACCGACAACTAAGTTGGGTCCTAGATCCCGAGGGGTGTCTCATCTTCGAGATCGCGGCGCGACTTCCTGCGGCGTCCGTTCTCGAAGTTGGTCATGGCGGTGATGGCGGTTTTGGCGGCAGCCTCAACCGAGAAAAACTTTGCCTCGCGGTCATCCTCAATATGCACCAGCCTCGGCATGGCGGCGGTCATGGCGATGAGACCGGTGTCGATCTGGCCGTGCATTGAATACGAGATAGGCTTGCCGCCTTCTCCGAAATAGTCGGTGAGCAGGCTTACCGCGCCGGTGGCGCCTCCGCACAACAGCGAGCCGACGGCCGCGCGGCGGTTGCGCTTCCAGAAAAGTGCTCCGGCAAGCAAGAAGGAGCCAGCTACAGCGTAGTCGAGCGCGGCGTGGGCGCGCGGAGAGATTTTTTTCGGCAAGCGCGATGCCGCCAGCGCAACGCCTTTTTGCATGAGTGCCATGGTTCTGGAAACCTCGCATTCAAAAATGACGATGAAGCGGCAACGCGCGAAGACGGTTGTGCCATCGCGAAAGACGATTCTACTCCGGTGGGAGAGATCGGGAAACTTGCGACGCAGAGGTTACAGAGGGGCGCGTCCGGCACAACTTGAGGCCGAGTTTGCCTCGACAAAGTCGCGATGTTTGCTTGCAATGAAATTTATGCGTCCTGAATTTACCTTTCATTCAAGTTCCCGAACTATTCTGGTGCCGGTGTCCATCTCGAACCAATCGGGCGAGTCTATATCGTGTGGTGCAAAGCTATTTGATTGACACTAAGATTCCTCATTCGCCTGCTTTTGCCAAACCAAGAAAATTCCCTGGAGCCCGAGAATGTACCTGTTTGTTCAAAGCGCAATTTTGACCGTACTGACCGCGGGCGTTTTGTTCGCTGCCGACGTTAATCCTGCTGTGTCGAGCGGCGCCAAGTTTCCAGAACTCAAGGCATCGAACTTGGAGAGCCGCGAGTTCAATCTGCCCCAAGATTTTGCAGGCGAACGCAACTTGGTACTTATCGCCTTCCAACGTGAGCAGCAGGAACAGCTTGATACGTGGCTGAAGGAAGTGAAGCGATTTCAGGAAGTGGATCGGGGGTTGCAGTATTACGAACTACCGACCATCGACAAACTGAATCCGCTGGTCCGCTGGTTCATTGACAGCGGCATGCGGCGAGGCATCCCCGACAAGGACGCCCGCGCCCGCACCATCACGCTGTACATCGACAAGAAGTCATTCAAGGAATCGCTTCGGATTCCCACCGAGAAAACCGTTTATGCGCTTCTGGTGGATCGCTCGGGCACCGTGCTATGGCGGGCGGAAGGCACGTACGACAAAACCAAGGGCGAGAGCCTGCGGCAGGCACTACAAAGTCAGCCGAAGCCCTAAGATCCAGTCATTAGCGGACCTGCGTGCTGCCGCAAATTGCAACTAATCACCACCAACCAAGAAAGACAAACTCATGAAACTGTCTCCCAATCGACTTGCCCAAATTACCGTGATGATGTTGCTCGCCTGTGCTGCAGGAGTGCAGGCGGAGACTGCGCCTGAGAATTCGAAACCTGCCCCGCCCGCACAGGCCGTTTCCCCCACCGGTGCAGTAGAGACAGGGCACGATGATGGGGGCGTCACCATCAATGGCCGCCACTTTCTTGCACCGATGACCGGCAAAGAGCGCTGGAACAAGTATGTGAGGGACACCTACACTGGCTTCCCGATTTATGCTGCCAGCCTGGGCTCCGCGTTGGGCGATCAGGCGTCGAACACGCCGAAACCGTGGGGGCGTACCTGGGAGGGGTACGCGAAGCGAGTGGGCAGCCAGTACGCCAGCTTCGCCATTCAGACGTCAGTATACGGAGGCGGCTCAGCGCTTTTCCGGAACGAAGGCCGCTATGTGGCCTGCCAGTGCGGCGGGGGATGGCACCGCGCGGGTTACGCCCTTCAGATGAGTTTCTTAACCTACCATAACCGGAAGAAGGTGGTTGACGTGCCGCAATTCGCGGCCGCTTATGCGGCGGGAATCATACCGGTCACATGGTATCCTCAGGGTTACAGTGTCTCGGCACAGGGCGTGCAGAATGGCACGTATCAATTG
>Ga0302323_100004383_pt1 | contig 11491 bp, 5 predicted proteins | sample Fen_T0_3_FD_201950 | JGI IMG/M metagenome (GOLD analysis project Ga0302323, IMG submission 201950) | Peat permafrost microbial communities from Stordalen Mire near Abisko, Sweden - Fen_T0_3 | ecosystem: Environmental > Terrestrial > Soil > Wetlands > Permafrost | place: Sweden: Abisko... | reverse complement strand
GGGATGGTCGTGCCCGCCTCGATGGAGCTCAAGGTCTGGCGACTTACGCCGACCTGCGAGGCGAGGTCACGCTGTTGCATGCCATGTCTTTGGCGGAGCGACCTAAGACTGCTGCGTAAAGCAGAACCCATGTGCGGATTGTGTCTTGCTTCCAGGTGGAATGTCAACCAAGGTAGACCGAAGTCGCGGATATTAGACATACCCGACCGGCCAGAGCTGGTGACGGCACAGGGGCGGCTCAGCGTGGGGCGTGAACGGCGGTGGAAACTGGCCGCTGCGATGCCGGCGTTCCCATGGACTGCGCATAGGATCCATAGCTGAGCAGCGCGAACGAGGCCGTCAGCGCGAACATCACCCATGCGCGAGCGCTTCGTTTGAGGCCGACGCGGGGCCGCACCGGCGGGCGCGGAAGGCTCTGGGCGGGTTGGCGCGGAACGAATTTCTCCGTCTCCTCGGCGGCCAAGACCACGGAAGGCGCGGCCGAAGGAGAGGGTGTTCGGTTGCAGTGCTGGCTACTGCGCCTCGGTCGGTATCCATGGTGGAGATTCGTATGCGACCGAGACCTGACTGCGTGGTGCATACCTTCATCTTGGCGCGCCGAACGTGTCGGTCAACGGAGGCGATGCGGTCAGGCTCAAATGTAACTGCGACGAAACCTGGAATTCACGCCGCGTACGAATGGATGTGCCGTGGCGGCCCCAAGGGCGTGGATCGCCTCACCCTTCCGTCTTGATCTGTACGTGGCTCATCCGTCGCGTGGGCTGCGTGGCCGGAGCCGGGGCGGGATTCAAATTGACCTGCAGGCCGAGGGCCGCGCGCACCGCGAAGTGATCCTCGCTGATGAAGTATGCCAGCAAGTCGCTGGTGCGGTCGGCGACTGGCATTGGGCTTTGGCTGGTCGGCTCGAGCGCAAGCACCCGAGCAGCGGCGCCGACATCGCCACAGATCGCTAGTGCGGCACGCGATGCGGTCAAGTCAGAAGCGATGATCCACCTACCGATGTCGATTTGGCCGCTACAAGACTCCACATACTTCTTCGCCAGCACCTTCAGCTCTGTGCGCAGCGGCAGGGCGAGCGCTCCGTCGAGCAGCTTGGCCATCCTTTCCACCTCGTCGCGGTGTTCCCCGGGGTCGACAGCCGAGCCGCCGAGTTGAAGCGCCGCACGTATCGCGGTATCCAGTGCCGAAGGGGTGCCCAGCGAAAAACGCGGAAAGCGCTCTGGCCGCAGTTGCACCATCCGCTTGGCCAGGTCGAAGACCACCTGGCTTTGCGAGGTCACTTGGTCGAAGCCGAGCCCGACCAAGAAAGCCGGCACCAGGGCGGATTTGTCCTTCAGGTTGGCCAGCGTGACCGTTCCGGGCATGTCGCGTTTGAGGTACACGTCGGGCAGCGGCGTCTCCAAAGTATTGGCCACGTAGCGAAGCGCCCCTGCATAGGACCAGCTGCTGCCGGAGACATCGATGCGCTCGCTGCGGTCGAGCCCCAGCGCACTGTGCGGCTGTGCCGTGGTCATGGCCAGCGTCGGCGACAACAGGGCGAACAGGCCTCCCAAATAGGGATTTTCGTCGGGGTGGGCGAGCTTTCGCCAGAGGTCTTCGGTGAGCCTCCCGGGCGTCGCTGCCTGGGTGGGCCGGAAGTTGTCGTACAGCGCGCGCAAGGGCGGATCCGCCTTGCCGAGGCAGGTCATTGCGCCCGCCACACACCACATCTTGTCGTGGGCACCGGCCTGGAAGAACAGGGCCGCCAGCGCCTTGTACGAATCAAGGCGATCCGGCTTCTTGGCCAGCAGGGCCTGGTGACGGGCGATGGCTTTGTCGGCCACCGACGGGCCCATGCTGAAGTACAGGTTGGCCAGTCTTTCCAGCCGTTCGACATTGCCGCCGTCGAGGGACGCGGCGACTTCCAGGGTCACCGCTGCACTCTCCTTGTCGTGCAGCTTGAGCTCGACATCGGACAGGGCGTCCCAAAGGCGCAGCTTCAGCTCGGCGGGCGCATTGTCTGGCAGGCGCTTGATGTGCTTGCGATAAGCCTTCTCCAGGTCCTCCCAGTCTTTGGCATCGCCAAGCAGCTTCTCCACAGCCTCGAAGGCCTTGGGATACAGCGGATGGTCATCGAGGACTTTCGAGAAGAGCTCGACCGCCTTACCAGTCTCTTCCAGCTCGTCGCGATGGATCGCCGCCATCGCGTAGTTCAGCTTGGCGCGACCCGAGGGCTCTGTCTCGAGGCCGGCGAGCTGCTGCAAGGTCTCGAGGGCCTCGGTCCACAGTCCTTCTTGGGTGTAGAAGTCGAGCGTCTTGTGCAGGGTTTGCCTGCGTTCGGGCTGCGCCAGCAGGGCGTCTCGGTACGCCGTCATGGCCGACGGCCAGTCGCTCAGCTTCTCGTGCAGGACGTCCCCGATTCCGTCGAGGATGCGTGCCCGTTCTTCGTCGCCGCGCACCAGCGTCAGCAGCTTTCGCGCAAGCTCGACGTGCTTCTTCCAGTCTTCTCGAGACGCGTAGAGCGTGGCCAGAGTCTCGAGGGTGCTGGGCTTGTCGGGCTGGATGACCAGCGCCTCTTCGTAATAGCGAACCGCGGCCTCGACGTCGCCCATCTGAACCGAGCAGGCGCCGAGCTTCTCGGTCAGCTCAGCCATTCCCGCAGCCTTGTCGCCGAAAAGCTCTCGGGCGCGCAGGTATTCGGCCCGCGCCTCTGTCCAGGCTTGTCGCTTGAACAGAACGTCTGCATAGTCAAGCGCGAGCTTGGGCGATTGACGGTTGAGCTTGCTCGCAGCCTCGACGGCGGCGGCCTCCCTGTCGTCCTTGCCAAGCTTGCGAGCGTTTTGGGCCTGGCGCTGATACAGCTCGGCTTTTCCTTCATCGGGCGCCTTGCGGACCAGCAGATCGATGAGCGGCTCGGCGCCGGCCCAGTCTTCCGAGGTCTCCTTGATAGCCAGCAATCGCCCGGCGGCGGCGGTCTGTTCTGGATCGGCGGCCAGGGCGCGCTGGAAGAGCTCCGCGGCCTTGACCGGATCGGCGACGTGGTCGAGGTAGATGCTGCCAGCCTCGGTGTACAGGCGCCCGAGCTCGAGCGGATTCTGCGTGCGCTCAGCGGCGTCGAGAATGAACTTGGCCGCACGGAGAGGGTCTCCCCGGTCGTGTGCCAGCTCCGACAGCGCGAGCAGGACGCCGGCATTGCCCGGGTCGCGGTCCAGACACTTGGCGTAGATCTCTTCGGCAGCCGACGGATCGCTCGCAGCGAAGCTGCGTGCAACAGCCACCGCGGCGTCGATATCCTTCAGCTTGTCGATGAAGATCGTTGCCCGTTCGAGGCGCATGGTACGCGCCGCCCCAGCCGGCTCCTGCCGCGCGGCCCGCCGCTCGAGAACATCGGCCAAGGGGCGCCACTGCTCGCTCTTGCGGTACAGCTCCTCGACCTTGCTCAAAGCTTCGATGTTGTCCGGATTGTTGGCCAGCTCCCGTTCGAGAAGGGCGCCGAGCGGCTGCCACTGCTGCGTCTTTTGGTAGATGGCCGCGAGCTTCGCCTGCACGTCGTGATCGTCAGGCCCCTTCGCCAGCCAGCGTTCGTACATCGCTGCCAGCGGTTGCCACCGTTGATTCTCTTCATACAGCCTTTCCAGGCGCTTGCGGGCGTCGTGGTCATCGGGGCTTTGGGCCAGCCGCGCCTGTAGAAGCTCGATGAGCTGCGGGATTTTGTTGGCCTTGCGCAAGAGCGACTCGAGGCTCGCCAGGGCCAGGGTGTTGGTTGGGTCGCGATCGATCACCTTCTGGTATGCGGCGATGGCTTCCTCTTGTCGCGCCGAATCGGCGGCCAGCATGCTCGCCACGCCCAGGCTGATGGCCCCGAGATCGGCGGAGTCGGGAGCTGCATTTTCGATCTGGCGCAGCTCCTCGAGGAATTCCTTGGCTTGCCCGGACTTTTCGGCGAAGTGCTTGGCGTCGTGGAGCAGCGAAGCGTCGTGCGGCGTCAGATGCAGCGCCATGAGCGCTACCGGATACGCGCGATCGGCTGCGCCCAGCTCTTTGTCGAGGATAGTTGCCGCTTTATACAGATCGGCCGCCTGAGCCTTTGCCTCTGATTCGATCTCGGCACGGCTGACCAGTGCGGCGACCAGCCGTTCCCATTCTTGGTTTTCGTGCAGCTTGGCCAGGCCGTGGTCAAGCATACCTCGCGCCTCTTCGTCGTCGGGCTCGGCGGTTAGTCGCTGCAGCCAAGCCTCCACGTCTTCGACGGTGGGTTTGTCCCCCGCTGCCTGGCATGCGCCAGCCAGCTCTTTGAGCACCTCTTCGAGCGTGCCGTCGACAAAGACAGTGGTGAGGCCATACTCGGCCTTCACGCGTCGGGCATCCATGTCTGACAGACCTGGCGCCACGAAGAAGTGCTGGTTGGTGGACGGGCTACCGGCAAGCACGCGCCCAGCCAGCAATGCCAGATCCGGATCGTCAGGCGAGAAGCCGACGAACAGGAACGACCACTTTTTGTGCAGTCCCTCGACGAATCGTCCGGCGCCCGTGGCCACCACGGCCGTGGCGATCTCGGACGGCGCCAGGCACAGTGATGACGGCACGTCGGGCCGCCCGAAGATCTGCAGAAGGAATCGTCCGCGACTGCCCTCCAAAGCAGAGGCGCTGGAGGCGAACACCATTCGGCCGGCCAGCTCGGGCGCGGCCGCTAGGGCTGCGGCCCAGGCGGAGTCGAGGCCAGTGTTGATGATGCCACGCCACGGGGCCTCGGCCATCGCCTGGATGGCCGAGGGTGCTTGTCCTCGCACCGGAAAGAGCGCCTGCAACGTCTCGGAGAATGTCACGTCCGAAAGCGTGGTGCGCAGAACTGCCAGGGCAGCCCCCAGTTGGCCCGCATCGAGCAACCGGGTGATGGCCTGTTTCTCGGAATCGTCCGTCACCCTCTCATTCAGTGCCCGGGTCACGGTCCGCCAGTTGGGCAGTACCGCCAGCTCCGCGCAACCCATCCCAGCGACCAAGACCACCTGGCGATTCTTGAGTCGTTCGAGCAATGCTTCCGAGAGTCGCTGCATGGAAAATCTCCTTCTGGCCTTGGCTAAGCGAAGGGCCGGAATCTATCCGATTGTCGACTCAGCGTATATCCCGGCCGCTCGGACGGTGTGATATAGCGAAGGTGAACAAACCACCATGGAACATCCGACACAGCAACAGGACATCGCTGATCTGATCAAGGCCATCCACGAAGATCGCCAAGCGTCGAAAGACAAAGAGAAGCGAGACTCATGGACCAAGTACGTATCGCTGATGATCGTTGCGTTGGCGGTCGTGACGGCCTACGGCAGCCTGAAGTCCGGTGGCTACAGTAGCAGGGTGCTGCTCAACCAGGCGATGGCGTCGGACGCATGGTCGTACTTCCAGGCCAAGAGCATCAAGCGGTCGCTGGCCGAGATGGAAAGTCGGGCCGGTTCGCCCGAGGCCCAGGCCGACGGTAAGGCGCGCGCCGACAAATACCAAAGCGAGCAGGAAGGCATCCAGAAGGACGCACAACGTTTCGAGGCCAACCGCGACGAGGCCGCCAAGCACGGCCCGCCCTTGGGCAGCGGCATCGCTTCTCTGCAAATTGCCATTGCCCTCGCGTCGGTCTGCATGATCACCAAACGCAAGTCCATGTGGGCCGCAGCGGCGGGACTCGGGCTCGTGGGAATCCTGTACCTCATTTACGGCTTGTTCCTGGTGTGATGCTGCGTCGGTGGGGGCTCTCGTAGCTGCGCCAGAGCTTTCACGTCGATTCCTTGGCCTGCGGTTTGCGTTCAAATGAGCGTACGATGCTTCGTCATTGGCTAGGACCTGACTCACTGGGCGCCGCGAGTGAGCCAAACTCGAATCGAACTGCTCTGCCAATGGAGCTATGACCGCGGGTAAAACCATGAGCAAGATAGCACTTCAGGGTATGGTTCTGGCGGTGATTGGTCTAGCGGCAACCCGTGGCCTCGCTGACGAGATCGTGGCCCCGCCGCCATCGGATAGCACTGCCGACGATCCCGCCAACGACCACGTGTCCTCGGCCGAAGGCGAACCTACGGCTGTGCTCGGCCGACTGCACCTGGCTAACATCCGAGCGATTGTGCTGGGGAAGCAAGCCGGCAAGAAAGGCCGAGCGAAAGAAGTCCGTGAGCTGGGCTCAGAACTGGTGCGAGACCACACTGCTGCCGACAAGCGGCTGCTTGCCTTTGCCAAGCAGCAGAAGGTGGATGTTTCAGTTACCGGTCAGACCCTCGGCGAGCCCGATATGGACCTCCCTCGCAGCTTCGACGAGAAGTTCGCCGAGGGCGTGCTCGAGGCGCATCGGAGGACCCTTGCGGACGTGCACAAGAGTCGAGAAGCGTCGACGGATCCGACGCTCAGCGCTTTTCTGCAGTCCTTGCTGCCCATGCTGGAGCATCACATCGACGCAGCTCAACAGCTCGTCGAGAGACGCCCCAGACGGTAACGGGCTGGAACGGGCTATTTCTCCGCTTTCGTCTTTTCGGCTGCCTTCTTGGTGTTGACGCCAGCCTTCTCGACTTTGTCGCCGGCCTTTTCCATCTCTTTGGCTTCATCAGCTTGGGCCTTGGCCTGCTTATCCATGGCCTTGCCCTTCTTCTCCGTGCGCTTGCCCGACTCCTCCTCGGCCTTGTTGTCGTGCTTCTTGCCTGCCTTTTGTTTTTCCTTACCCTCATTCTCCATCCGCTCGGCCTTCGCCTTTTCGGCGTTGGCAGCCTTCTCTTCCTGGTTACCCTTCTTTTCCATTCGGTTTCCCTCGCGCTCGCCGGTGGTTTGCGCTTGGAGGGTAGGGCTGGCTGCAAGAATCAGCGCGCTACAAGTCAGGCAGGTTCGTAGAAATGTTCGCATCATGAAGTCTCCTCAGTGGAATGACGAGACCCCTTTCGCAAGAACCGAGCCAAGCGCGATGACGAAGGTCGTGACTGAATACGCTGGCAACGCGGCGGAGAAGCTCGAGTTCTGCACAGCGATCGGAGAAAGGTGGACCAAGTCCTCGCTGGCCGACGTTCGGTACACCTCGACTTTGGCGCCGATTGAAGCCAACGACGTCAGGTCGAAGGTGAAACTCTTGCTGGCCGTCTTGTCACCGTTGCGGGACACGATGGTCACGATGGCACCATCGGCGGACACTGCGGCGACCATGTCCGCGTTGTCGATGCCAACGAAGGTCGCGCCGGGACGGATGTACCGGCTGAAGCCGGCCTGCATATAAAAGCGCTTTACCGGGGTCCAACTTTGCTGTGAGTCATTGACCGTGAAGTTGGTCCAGTTCGGCGAAGGGTCGACCACTTGCCATTCGATCCAGGCCTCGGGTGCAAGCTCGCGCAGGTCCTGAATGATCCGACCCGCCATGAAGATGGCAGCGTCCGTGTTGCTGGCCAAATCGACACTCAGCGGCCCGCTCTCTGACTGCCACAGACGCTTGCCCTTGCTGGTGGCCAGCGAGCGCAGCTGCGTGCGCTTGGAGCCCGCATACGAGTGCACGTTCATCTGCGCCATCGCGGCCAGGGTGGCGGCATCGTAACCGCTGATGATGCTGTACGCGTCGTCCATGCTGTTTTCGTCAGAGGCACTGATGTGCGTATCGGCGATTCCCTTGGCCGTCAGCGCGGACGAGACTGCCTTGATAATCTGTTGCTGGTTGGCGGAGCTGAAATGGCACCCTTCCTGGCCGCCCTGGGACTTCCACCAGTTGGCGTTGGGCTCGTTCATCGGTTCGAGCGTGCGGAAGGTGATGCCCAGCGTGTCTCGGTAGTACTTGGTCACTTCGGTCAGGTAGTCGGCGAAGGCGCTGTAGGAATCGTCCTTCAAATTGTTGGAACCGTCGGTGTTCCCTGAAGCGCAGCCGCTCTTGGTCATCCAGTACGGCGGCGAGTTGGAGAACGCCTCGATGAGCACGTCCTTGCCCGAGGACAGGATGCGGGTCAGCACCGAGGTCTGACGAGCGTCTGCGTTCCAATCCCAGGTCCCACTGCTCGACTGGAATCCCGGCATCTGTCGGTTGGCTTCCATGTGGCTGTGGCCGGGCGCCTCTCCACCGCCGATGTTGTAGCGGAACACATTGTAACCAAGTCCGGCGACGGGATCGACGATCAGGTCGACCAGCTGATTCCTCTTGCTGCTCGACCAGCCGCCTACCTGATAGGCCCACCAGGCGAGGCTGGTGCCCCAACCTTCGAACGTCTGATGCTTGGTGAGAGCGTCGACCTTCACCAGCGTGGTGCCGGGTGCGGCCACGACCGTGGTCTTGCCGCCGGCGCCACCCATGGGCCCGGTGCCGCCGTCCCCGCCAGGGTTCCCGCCCGAGGATACGCCGCCACCGCCAGGCACATCGCGCCCGGTGTCGCCGTCCCTGCCGGGGCTCGCGTCGGGGGCGCTGCCCCCACTTCCCGGTGCCCCTGCCATGGCCGCGTCGCGATTCGTGCTACCTGCGTCCCCGTTGATTCCGCCCGACGCCGCGCCGGTGGTGGCCGCTCGTGTTGTGCCGCCAGCGCCCTGTCCCCCGCTCGCCGTCGCGGTTCCGCCCGAACCGGAGATTCCTGCATCTTTTCGCGTGCCGCCCGTCTGCGCGAGCCCGCCTGTTCCTTCGACCCCACCCGTGGCGCTCTGGCCGCCGATCGCCGTACGTCCTCCGGTCGCAGTGTTCACCGGTCCTTGCTGTCCCTGCTTGCCGCCGCACACGGCGAGCAAGAAGCTCACGGCGAGCAAGACGACCGAACGTGATGCGAAACGGCTTGTCATGGCGAGTTCCTTTCAAGGCGAGGGCGGCAAGCGCCAGTGTGCCATGAGGGCTCAGTCGACAGCGGTCAAAACTGTTGAGTCATGACGGGCCAATGGCCTGCCCGCGCTGCTGTCGTGCCTGAACTATGCCGGCAGGATGTTTTCGTCGGGCAGCAGGTCCGCGATCATCGTCGCGCCAGCTGTCTGTTGCTCGTCGGTCAAGGCCAACGGATCGTTGTCGGTCAGCGAGATTCCGGTCAGCTTGCCGGCACCCTCGTTGTAGAGGGCGACCAGCGCATCCCACTGGCCTGCGATGTTGGAGGCCGCATCGGCAACCAGCACGTTGCGAACGGAATCGTCCGCCGCAATGGTCGCCGCATCACCGGCCGTGGCGCCGCTGACGTCGACCTGGTAGTCGCTGGAGATCTTGCCGAGCGCGCTTGCGCCGGTTGTCCAGTCAGACTGGGACAGCGCTAGAACCGGCGTCGTGTCGGTGAGCGCGATGTCCGCGAGACCGCCGCCAAGCGCGATGATGTCGCCGAAGTTCGTCGACACGTTGTCGGCGGTGTCGCTGATGCCGATCGAAGAGACCTCGGCTATGTCGGCCAGGTTCGCGAGATCCGCCATCGCCGCGTCGGTGGCCGTGAGCTGGAACGAGCCTTCGATCTTGTTCAAGGTAGCCGCGTTGTCCAGGATCTGGGCGGCGGTCAGCGTGACGGTTCCGCCTTGGTCGGTGAGCTTGACGCTGCCGAGGTTGGTGGCCCCAGCCAGCGCATCGAAGTTATCTGCAATCGCAGAGCTCGCGTCCTCCACGTCCATCGACGAGACCTGGTCGTCGCTGGCAAGGTCCACTGCGTCCGCGGCCGTGACCTGACTCAAGCTGACCAAGTACTGGTGGTTCTTGACCTTGTCGAGGATCGCGGCCGAATCCGTGTAGGTCTGCGCGGTCATCTTCAGGGCAACCGTCGGGTCGCTGACCACCAGTTGATTGACCTTCGCCTCGCTTGCCAGGCTGGCGAGGGCTGCTGACAAGGCACTGGCGCTGTCTTGGACCTGGATCGCTTTCACGGCGCCGTCCAGGGCGAGGTCGGCCACCTGGGAGGTTCGGACGGCCGAGATGGAAACCGTGGGGCCTGCGGTGAATTTGCCCTTCAGGGCTTGGCCGTTGGTCCAGTCTGCCATGGTCAGCTGCAGGTCGGACGAATCGTCTTGCGTGACCGTGGTCAACTTGGAGCCGAGCTGGGCGAGTGCGCCCCAGGCGCCCGAAAGGTGCGCGCCGGTGTCCGACACCGAGAGCTTGCTGACCTGATTGTTGGCGGCGAAGGTGGCGGCCTTGGATGCGGTCACGTCCGAGAGGACCGCGAGGAATCCACCCTGGATCTTCGCCAGTGCGGCTGCATTTTGCTCGAACGACGCCCCCGTAAGGGCCAAAAGCACAGACGGTGCATCCGTCTGCGTGATGGTTGTCAACTTCTTGCCGAGCCCGTTCAGATCCGCCAGGTTGGCAGAAATGGTCGCGGCATCACCCGTGACCGACAGACTGACGATCTTGTGATTGTTCGTGACCAGATCCTTGGCGTCAGCGGCCGCCACTCCCGTGAGGGATACGCCGTAGCTGCCGCCCTTGATCAAGTCGAATACGGCTTGTGCGTCTGCCGTAAGGTCGGCCGCCGCGAGGTTCAGCGTGACGGTGGGGGTCTGGTTCGCAATGGAATTGACCTTGCCGCCGTCGACCAGGGTTTCGAGCGTCGTCAGATTGTCTTCGATGGCGGCGGCCTCGTCGGAGATGTCGATCTGGGTCACTACACTATCCGAGGCCACGGTTCCGGCCTGTTCGATGGTGGCCGCGGTCACCGCGAACGTGGTGCCGGTTTCGAATTTCGTAACCAGACCGTCGTGCACGCCCCCCAGATAGTTATCTGCCGACATCGAGAAGGCGCCGGCGTCGCTCTTGGTGATCGAGGTCAGGACTGCGCCGAGAGAGCGCAAGTCGTCCCAGTGGGCGAGGATGTTTCGTCCCGTGTCGGACACCGTCACCGTACCCACGTGGATGTTCTTTGCGTCGGCGATGACCTTGGCTGCCGTGGCGCCAGTAAGATTGGCAATATAGCCGCCGGAGATCTTCGCCAAGACTGAGGAACGAGAATCCATCTGGGTTTGTGTGAGGTCGAAGGCTACGCCGCCGTCGGTCTGCTCGACCTTGCCGAGCCTGCCGCCGAGCTGGTACAGGGCATCCAGTGACGAGGTGAGGTTGGCGCTGGAATCATTCACCGTGAAGGACACCAGTCGCTTGTCGGCTGCCAGTGCGGCGACGTCGGACGTCGCTGCGCCAGTCACCGCGATTCGATAGTTGCCGCCGGCGATCTTGTCGAGAATGGCCTGGGTGGCCGTGAGCTCGTCGCCCTGAAGAAGAGAGACGTCCATGGCCATGGCCGCACGCGAATCCGCCACGGTGACACCGTGGAGCTTGCCGGCGGTGTTGAGGGTTTCGAGATTCTGCAAGCTCGTGACGAGATTGGCGCCCTTGTCGAGGACGTCGATGCTCTCGACGTTATGTCCAGCAGCAACGGTCGTGGCATCTGCGGTGCCTACCTTGGTGACGGCAAGCTTGTAGGTCTGTCCCGCCACGTCGGTGAATTTGCCCAGCAGGTCTTCGCTTCCGGCGAACTGATCGGCCGTGATGGTGATGGCGTTTTCCTGATCGGTGACCTTAACCGAGGTGAGGCCGTCGGTGATGGTTTGCAGCAGGGACCAGTTGCGAGCGATG
>Ga0302323_100004382_pt1 | contig 11492 bp, 9 predicted proteins | sample Fen_T0_3_FD_201950 | JGI IMG/M metagenome (GOLD analysis project Ga0302323, IMG submission 201950) | Peat permafrost microbial communities from Stordalen Mire near Abisko, Sweden - Fen_T0_3 | ecosystem: Environmental > Terrestrial > Soil > Wetlands > Permafrost | place: Sweden: Abisko... | reverse complement strand
CGCCGCGGACGTAGGCCTCTCGGTCGAGAGCGCCGTGGACGTGGCCAAGGACGTCGCCGACATCGTCCTCCTCGAAAAGGATCTCGAGGTGCTGGTGGCCGGAGTACGAGAAGGGCGGGCGACGTTCGCCAACACCCTGAAGTACGTGCTGATGGCCACCAGCGCCAACTTCGGCAACATGTTCAGCATGGCGGGAGCCTCGTTGCTGTTGCCGTTCCTGCCGCTCCTGCCGAAGCAGATCCTGCTGACCAACCTGCTCACGGACCTGCCGGAGATGACCATCGCCGGCGACAGCGTCGACTCCGAGATGTTGGCCCGGCCGCAGCGGTGGGACCTCCGCTTCATCCGGTCGTTCATGCTGACCTTCGGCCTCCTCAGCTCGATCTTCGACTACCTGACCTTCGGCCTGCTGCTCTTCCTGCTCCGCTCCACCCCAGCGCAGTTCCGGACCGGCTGGCTGGTCGAGTCGGTGCTGTCCGCCTCGCTCATCGTCCTGGTCGTTCGAAGCCGTCGTCCGTTCTTCCGCAGCAGGCCTGGCAGGTCCCTGCTCCTTGCGACACTCGGCGTGATGGTCACGGTCCTGATCCTCCCCTTCCTCCCCTTCGCGGGACTGCTGGGGCTCGTTCCGCTGGCGCCCCGGACGCTGGGTCTGGTGGCGCTCATCGTCCTGGCGTACGTCCTGGCCGGTGAGGTCATGAAGCGGCTCTTCTACCGGCTCCGGGCCCCTGCTTCCGCCAAGCCCGATCCTCGGTGAAACGGCCCGACCCGCCCCCTACCCCGGCTTGGCCTCCAGCACCGACACCATCCGGTGCGGGATCCGGTCGAGCGAGACCACCTCCTCCACGGCGCCCAGCTCCGCGGCCACGGCCGGCATGCCGTAGACCACGCAGCTCTGCTCGTCTTGCCCGATGGTGAAGGCACCGGCGTGGCGCATCTCCAGCAGGCCCTTGGCGCCGTCTCCGCCCATCCCGGTCAGGATCACGCCCAGCCCGTCGGCGCCGGCGGCGCGGGCCACGCTCCGGAACAGCACGTCCACCGAGGGCCGATGCCCGTTCACCAGCGGCCCCTCCTTCACGTTGGCCAGGTAGTGCGTCGGCCCGTGCTGGACCAACAAATGCAGCCCCCCAGGCGCGATCAGCGCCACCCCAGGCTCGAGCACCTCTCCATCGACCGCCTCGCGCACCTTCACCGCCGACATGCCCGAGAGCCGGCGCGCGAAGGCCTTGGTGAACGTGGGCGGCATGTGCTGCGCGATCACCATCGGCGGGAAGTCGGCCGGGAGGCTGCGCAGGATTCGCTCGATCGCCACCGTCCCGCCGGTGGACGCGCCGATGGCCACCAGCTTGCGGCCCGCCGCCCCCCGGAACTTGAGCGCCGCGCTGACTGCGTGCGCCGGCGCCTCCTCACCCTCTGCTTCGCCCCCCGCCGCGCCCCGGCGCGCCGCGGCTGCGCTCCGCACCGCCCGGACCAGGGCCGCGGCCACCTCGGCGGGCGCGTAACCGGTGGCCGGCTTCGAGACCACCTCCACCGCTCCGGCCCGGATCGCCTCCAGCGCCGTCTCTCCACCCTTCACGGTCAGCGACGACGCGATCACCACCGGCATGGGGTGGTGCTTCATGAGCCGCTTCAGGAAGGTCAACCCGTCCATCCGCGGCATCTCGATGTCGAGCACCACCACGTCCGGCTCGTGCTCGACGATCAGGTCGCGGGCCACGAAGGGGTCCGGCGCCTCGGCGATCACCTCCAGGCCCTCCTCCGCGGAGAGGATCTGGCGGAACATCCGGCGCGTCATGGGCGAGTCGTCGACGATCAGGATACGGATCACGGGCGGGCTCCTCGGGATCGTGCCTCGGACTCAGGGAGGATGTAGACGGACGGGCGCTCCGCCTCGAGGCGCGTCCGGATGCCGTTGAGCGTCTCCGAGTGGCCGACGATGAACGGCGCGCCGGGCCGGAGCAGTCGATCGACCTCCGCCACCAGGGCCTGGCGCACCGGGAGGTCGAAGTAGATCATCACGTTCCGGCACAGCACCGCGTCGAGCGGCCCCTGCATCGGGAACGGCGGTTCGGCCAGATTGAGCCGCCGGAAGACCACCCGCGCGCGCAGCTCGGCCCGCACCCGAAAGAGCTCCTCCTCGCCCAGCAGGCCGGCAGGCTCCAGGTAGCGCATGGCCAGATAGGGCGGGACCGGCTTGATCCGGGCCTTGGGGTAGATGGCGCGCTCGGCCACCGCCAGGACGCGCGTCGAGATGTCGGTCGCCAGGATGCGCCAGTCCTTCCCCTCGAGCAGGTCGGCCAGGGCGAGCGCCAGGCTGTAGGGCTCCTCTCCCGACGACGAGGCCGCGCACCAGAAGCGGAAGCGCCGCTGCCCCTGGTCGAGCAGCCGCCGGACCTGCTCGCGCATCTTGTCGAAGTGGTCGGGCTCGCGGAAGAAGCTGGTGAAGTTGGTGGCGATGGCGTCGAGGAAGAGGATCAGCTCCTCGCCGGTCGGATCGGACTTCAAGTGGTCCAGGTATTGACGCTCGGTCTTGAGCCCGAGCTGGCGCATGCGACTGCCGACCCGGGCGGAGATCAGCGACTCCTTGCCAGACCGGATGTCGATCCCGGCCTTGGCCCGAGCGATCTGCTGGTACGCTCTGAAGGTCGATGCGTCCATAGGGCCGCGGGCGGCCCCCTGCGCTCAGAAGTCGGCCAGGTCCGTGTCGGCGCCAGTGAGGGGAATCACCGACTCGGGAGAGGGGGCGTGGCCGTTCTTGCGGGGGCGGCCGCCGCCGGAGGTGAGCGCCGGCCGGTGGCCCACCGTGCCGCCGGAGATCACGAACTGCTTCACCAGCGCGGTCATCTCCTGCGCCTGCGAGTTGAGCTCCACCGCCGCCGCCGAGGTCTCCTCCGAGTTGGCCGCTGCCTGCTGCGTCACCTTGTCCATCTGGGCGGCCGCCTTGGTCACCTGGGCGATACCGCCGGCCTGCGCCTCGCTCGAGGTGGCGATCGACTCGACGATGTCGGTGACCTCGGCCACCGAGGTGACGATCTCGGCCAGCGACGTCCCGACGTGCTCGGTGATCTGCTGGCCCTGCTGGGTGATCTGCATCGACTCGCCGATCAGGCTCTCGGTCTTGCGGGCCGCCTCCTTGGAGCGCATGGCCAGGTTGCGGACCTCCTCGGCCACCACCGCGAAGCCGCGCCCGGCCTCTCCGGCCCGGGCCGCCTCCACCGCCGCGTTGAGCGCCAGGAGGTTGGTCTGGAAGGCGATCTCGTTGATGTCCCGGATGATGGCGGCGGTCCGCTCCGCGGACTCCCGGATCTGTCCCATGGCCTCGGACATCTGCTGCATGGCCGCGCTGCCGCTGGCCGAGGCGGACTTGGCAGTGGCCGACAGCCCCTTGGCCTTCTGCGCCGCCTGAGCGTTCTTCCGCGTGGCGTCCTCCATCTGCACCATGCTGGAGACGGTCTCGAGCAGCGCCGCGGCCTGCTCCGAGGAGCCCTGGGCCACCGACTGGCTGCTGGAGGCGATCTGGTCGGAGGCCGAGGCGACCTGCTGCGCCGACACCGACACCTGCTTCATGCTGTCCTCGAGGTTGCCGGCGGCCTGGTCCAGGGCCGCCATCATCCGCGCGTACCCGCCCCGGAACGACCCGTTGGCGCGCGCCGTCAGGTCCTTGCGCGCCAGCCGGTCGAGCACCCGCAGCGCCTCCTGCATGGGTCCCGAGAAGGCGTCCATCATTCCGTTGGCCCCCTCCATCACCTCGGCGTACGCCCCCAGGAACTGGCTGGCGTTGGCCCGCCGGTTCAGCTCCCCGTCCTGCGCCGCGACGATGAGGGCCTTCATCTCCTCGAGCATCCCCCGCAGCGCGGTGACCGCGTCGGCGAAGTTGGCAGAGACCCTGTCGTGGCTGCTCTTGGCCTTCACCATCACGTTGAGATCGCCCTGGGCCATGGCCTCGGCTGCCCGGGCGACGTCGCGCAGGTACGCGATCGAACCGCGCAGCGCCTCGGCCAAGCGGCCGAGCTCGCCGTCGGACTGGAAGGTGAAGTCCTCGTCCACGTCGCCAGCGGCCAAGCGCCCCGCCGCATCGGCCATGATCCGGAGCGGGCGTCCGATGGCGTAGCTGAGCAGGAACGCGGTGGCCAGGCTCGCGCCCAGGATCAGCGCCACGCACCCCCAGAGCAGCCAGTTCACGCGCCCGAGCGCCGCCTCGCCAGCGACCCCGGCGCGCTCCGCGGCCTGGTTGTACTCGGAGAACATCCGGTCCGCCGCGCCTTGCATCCGGCTGACCGCGCCCACGTTGACGGCCTCGAGGTCTGCGGCGCGCCGCGCGTTGCCGCCCTCGATGGCGCTCCAGGTCGCGTCGTCGTTGGCCTTCCACTCGGAGATCGCCGCCCGGATCTCCTCCCAGAGCCGCGTCTCCTGCGCCGGCCTGGACATCTTGGCGAACTCGCCCGCCGCGGACTCGGAGGCCGCCAACGCCGCGTCTCGCGCCCCGTGGGCCCGCCGCGCGCCATCGCGATCGCTCGCCGACAGCGCCGTGATCCCGCGGGCCGTCTGCCAGCGCGCCTGTCCCATCCCGTCGAGGATCCGGTGGATGGCCGCCGTCTGGGGGACCAGTCGAATCGCGTCCTGGTCGAGCTGGGCCTTCATGCCCCGCAGCCCGGCAAAGAGCGCTCCCACGCCCACCACGCAAACCACCACCTGCACCAGCACGTTGATGGTGACCTTGGCCCTGATCGATCCCGTGAGTTTCATGTCGCTCGCCTCGACCTCTCGGGCCCCAGCCGCAGCCCGCCGATGCTATGTGTCGCCAGGTCTCACTGGCCGATCCCCGCCGCGTCTCCGGCGCCGTAGGACTCCGCGCCGCCCATCACCTCGTCCGCCGTCGGGAGCGCGCCCCGCACCTGACCACCGCGATGAATGACGAACTCTCCCACCAGCTCGGTCATCTCCTGCGCCTGCGCGTTCAGCTCCACGGCCGCGGAGGAGGTCTGCTCCGAGTTGGCCGCCGCGCGCTGCGTGACCGCGTCCATCTGCCCCGCCGCCGTGGTGACCCGCTCGATCCCCTGCGCCTGCTGGGCGCTGGAGACCGCGATCGCCCCCACGATCTCGGTCACCTTCCCCACCGACTCCACGATCCCCTGGAGCGACTCGCCCACCTGCGCCGAGATCCGCTCGCCCTGCTGGGTGATCTGCATCGAGTCGCTGATGAGGCTCTCGGTCTTGCGGGCCGCCTCCTTGGAGCGCATGGCCAGGTTGCGGACCTCCTCGGCCACCACCGCGAAGCCGCGACCGGCGTCGCCGGCCCGCGCCGCCTCCACCGCCGCGTTGAGCGCCAGGAGGTTGGTCTGGAAGGCGATCTCGTTGATGTCCCGGATGATGGCGGCGGTCCCCTCGGCCGACCGGCGGATGCGAGACATGGCCTGGGACATCTGGTTCATCGACGCGCTCCCGCTGTCCAGGGCCGCCTTGGCGGTGGCGGCGAGGCCGTCGGCCTCCCGGGCGCTCTCGGCGTTGCGCCGCGTGCTGGCGGCGATCTCGGTCAGGCTGGACGAGGTCTGCGCCAGCGCGTTGGCCTGCTCCGACGCGCCCTGCGCCACCGACTGGCTGCTCTGGGCGATCTGGCCCGAGGCCGAGGCGACCTGCTGCGCCGCCACCGCGACCTGCTCCAGGCTCCGCTCCAGATTCTTGGCGGCCTCGTCCACCGCGGACATCACCAGGGCGTACTCTCCGTGGAAGTCTCCGTGCGTGCGCACGGTCAGGTCCTTGGAGGCGATCTGCTCCAGCACCCGCAGGGCCTCCTGCATGGGCGCCGAGAAGGCCTCCATCATCCCGTTGGCGCCCCGCATGAGCTCGGCGTAGGCGCCCTGGAACCGATTGACCTCCACCCGCTTGGAGAGGTCGCCCTCCCGCGCGGCCTGGATCAGGCCGCTCATGTCCTGCACCATCCCGCTGAGGGCCTCGACGGCCCAGGCGAAGTTGCGCGAGAGGAGGTCCTCGGGGCTGCGCGGGACCACGCTCACCGAGACGTCGCCGCGCGAGAGCGCCTCGGCGCCGCGCGACAGGGATCGTAGGTAGTCGATCGTCCCGCGGACCGCGTCGGCCAGCTTCCCGATCTCGTCCTCGGCGCGGTGCTCGACCTTGTGGTCCAGGTCGCCCAGGGCGATCCGCTCCATCACTCCGGTCATCTGCGCCAGCGGGCGGAGGCAGCGGAAGAGCAGCAGCCCCCCCAGGATGCTCGCAGCGGCGAAGCCGATCCCCAGCAAGCCCACGAGGCGCTGGGTCACGGAGTTGGCGGTGGCGTGAGCGGCGGCCTGGGCCTCGCGCGACTCTCGACCCTCGATCTCGGCCAGGGCGCGCAGCGGCTTGCCGCCCGCGGCGAACGCCGCCGCGCTCTTGCCTTCGGCGAGGTCGAGGGCGGCGTGGCCATCCCCCGCGTCGAGGGCCCTCCAGATCGCGTCGTCGGTGCTCTTCCAGCTGGTGAAGGCCGCCAGGACCTCGACCCAGGTCGCCTTCTCCTCGTCGGTGAGCGGCACCGCCTCCATGTCCCGGCGAGCCTGGTCCAGCTCGGCCAGCGCCGCGTTTCGCCCAGCCCGTGCCTGCGCCTGCCCCTGCTCCCGCTCCGCCAGCGCCAGCGCCACGCCGATGCGGGTGCGGTTGACCGCGGCGGCCCAGGCGCGCTCCGTTGCCTGGAGGACGAGCATGCTTCGGACCGTGTCGACCGCGACCTGGTCGGCTTGGGTGCGCAGCATTGACACGCCCTCCATCCCGGTGAGGGCGCTCAACACGACGAAGAGCCCCGCGCCCCCGAAGGCGGCGAGGATCTTGACCCGGATCGTCTTGAGGAAGGGCATGCGCTGCTCCGGTGTCGGCCGATCAGGCCACGTCCAGCGTGTTGGCGACGGCGAGCTGCTCCTGCGGCGAGAGCACCCGGTCGATGTCGAGCAGGAACAGGACCCGCTTCTCGATCTTCCCGACCCCGAGCACGTAGTCGGCCATCTCGCCGGCGTTGAGCTCGGGGGCCGGCTCGATCTGGCCGGCCTCGATGTTGCGCACCTCCAGGACCTCGTCCACCACCACACCCATGGTGAGCGGACCGGTGGGGCTCGCGATCTGGACCACGATGATCACCGTCTGGTTGGTCGGCTCGATCTGGCCCATCCCGAACTTGAGCCGCAGGTCGACGATGGGGATCACCTTGCCGCGCAGGTTGATCACGCCGCGGATGTAGTTGCGGGTGCCTGGTACGCGGGTGATGTCCATGAGGCCGATGAGCTCCCGCACCTTGAGGATGGCGAGCCCGTAGTCCTCGCTGTCGAGGCGGAAGGTCATGTACTTCCCGGCGAGCGAGCCGGCGCTCATGCTGGCGGCGGCCCCTGGCATTGCGCTCTGGGTCATGATTGAGGCCTCACCTCGTGCGACGAGCTGCGGATGCGCTTGGCGCCGCGGGTCCGCTCTGCCAGCCGGCTCAGGCGGTCGATGTTCAGGATCAGACCCACCCGGCCGTCGGACAGGATGGCGGCCCCGGAGAGATACTCCGTGTCGCCCAGCGCTCCGCCGAGCGGCTTGATCACCACCTGCTGCTGCGTGACCACGTCGTCCACCACCAGTCCCAGCTTGCGCCCCAGGCTCTCCACCACCACCACCCGGCACTCCACGGTCGGCCGCTCCTGACCGGGGACGTCGAACACCCGGCGAAGGTGGACCAGCGGCAGGATCTCGCCCCGGACGTTGATGAGCTCGCCGCGGGCCGCGATCGTGGAGAGCATCCCCGGCATGGCCTGGAGGGACTCGACGATCGAGAGGCTGGGGATGATGTAGCGCTCGTCCCCGCACGCGATGAGCATTCCGTCGATGATCGCCAGGGTCAGCGGCAGGACCAGCTTGAAGGTCGTCCCCTTGCCAAGGTGAGAGGAGACCGTCACCCGCCCGCGCATCGACTCGACGTTCCGCTTGACCACGTCCATGCCGACGCCGCGGCCGGAGAGCTCGGTCACCTGGCGCGCGGTCGAGAAGCCAGGGAGGAAGATGAGGCCGTAGAGCTCCTCGTCGTCGAGGGCCTCGCCGTCGCGCACCAGGCCTTGCAGCAGCGCGCGCCGGAGGATCGCCTCCCGCTGGAGGCCGCGGCCGTCGTCGGCCAGCTCCACCACGATCGAGCCTCCCTCGTGGTAGGCCGCCAACCGGAGCACCGCCTCGGGCGGCTTTCCGGTGGCCACCCGCTCGTCGGGCGTCTCGACGCCGTGATCGACGGCGTTCCGGATCAGGTGCACCAGGGGATCCTCGATCCGCTCGACCATGCTCCGGTCCATCTCGGTCCCCTCGCCCACCGGCTCTAGGCGGACGTCCTTGCCGGTCTTGCGGGAGAGCTCGCGGACCATGCGCGCCATCTTCTGGAACACGCCGCGGACCGGGACCATCCGCATCCGCATGGCGACGTTCTGGAGATCGCGGCTGATCTTGGTGAGCTGGTTCAAGTAGTTCCGGAGCCGGAGCGAGGTGAGCGACTGGATCTCCGGTGCGTGAACCACCATCGACTCCACGATGATCAGCTCGCCGATCATCTCCACCACCGAGTCGACCCGCTCCAGATCCACCTTGAGCGTCTCGCGGATCTGCGGAGGACCGCCGGCGCCGGGAGGAGGGGCAGCGCCCGCCTCGGGGGGCGCCTCGACGTCGGACAGGCCTCCCAGCGGGATCACGGCGCGCGCCGGCGGCGGGGCCGGCTCCTCGCGCGGCGCGGGCGCCGGGGGAGCGGCCACTGGCGGCGCGATCGCCGCAGGAGGGGGAGCCGGCGGCGGCGCGGGGGGCTTCTGCACCGCGGCGTTCGCGACCGCTGGCGTCGCGGGGCTGGGCGACGCCGGCTGGGGTGGCGCTGCGGAGGGTGGCGGTGCGGCAGCAGCCTCGGGCGCTCCAGCCGCCGCGACCGCGGCGTCCACCACCTCCTGGATGTGCTTCACCAGCGGCGGAACGGAGGGCTCGGGCGCGAACTCGGTGCTGCCCTCGACCGCAGCCCGGACCTTCGTCAGCAGCTGGCCCATGGTGACCGTGGCGGAGAAGACCGCCTCCAGCCGATCCCCCTCCAAAGGGAACTCGCCATCCCGGACGTGGTCCAGGAGCGTCTCGGTGTTCTGGGCCAGCGAGATGACGTCGGCCAGCTCCAGGAAGCCGGCCACGCCCTTGATGGTGTGGAAGATGCGGAAGAGGTTGTTGGTCTTCTCGGGGTCGTTCTTGGTGTGCTCGATCGCCAACAGGAGCTCGTCGGCGCGCGAGATCCCCTCGTTCGCCTCCTCGAGGAAGTCACCGAAGAGCTCGATCGTCTCCTGGTCGCGCACCACCCGCGCCGCCGCCGCCGCCGGCGCGCTGGCGTGCCGCTGGACCCGCTCCACCAAGGCCCCGAGCCGCTTCAGCGCTTCCTGGACGGCGGAGGTTCCCTTCGACCTGGCGTCCTGCAGGGCCACCAGCTCCTGCGCCAACGCCGCGCGGAGCTCCTCGGGCGTGCCGGGATCCACCTGAGCCGCCTCCAGGAGCTCGATGATCGGCTCCCAGGTGCTCGGCGTGGCCGCGTCGGCCTCCACCACGGCTGTGGCCAACGCTTCAATGACGGCCGGCCCGCGGCCGCTGGACGATCCGCCTGTCATGCGCTGGCGCTCCTCCGCGCGAGGTGTCCCCGACTCGGCTCGCCAGATGAGCGCGTCCCCACCTGGCCAAAGCTCTCGTTCACGACATCACCGGCAGGAGCGCGGCCTTGACCGCCTCTGGCGGAAACGGCTTGGAGATGAGGAAGAGCGCGCCCGACTTCGCCGCCAGCTCCCGCACCGAGGTGTCGCTCTCGGAGGTGATGAACCCGAACTTCACGTTGTTCCCCTCGGCCCGGAGCGCCTGGAGGAGCTCGATCCCCGACATCTCGGGCATGTTCCAGTCGGCCAGGACCAGGTCCGGCGCGGCCTCGCGGATGGCCTGGAGCGCCTCCTTGCCGTTGGCCGCCTCGCGGAACGAGACGTTCTCGAACCCGGCCTGGCGGAGCGCGCGCATCACGATGCTCCGCATGGCCTTGCTGTCATCGACGATCAGGATTTGCACGAGCGCCTCCGAGACTCTGCTCCGGAGGATCGTCGTGCACTGGACGTGCCGCCCACCAGGGGGCGTTCCAGACCCGCCGTCGGGTCGCACGCGCCGGAGAAGCCCTGGAAAGGAGAGCGATTCCCGATGCGTTGCCCAGGTCCCGGCCCCGGGTCCACCTACTCCCCGGGTCGAAGGCCCCACACCCTCCCGAACGCTGGCGCCGGCCAGCGCAGGTGGGAGCGCGACAGAAAGCGCCTCGAATCACTCCGGGTTTCGGTCGGCCTCGGCGAAGGCCCGCGCCAGCCGGGAGGCGTGGCCTTTGCAACCACTCCCCCCGTTGCGGGCCTTCGAGCCCATCAGCCGGCTCGGCACCAGCCGAGATGACACGACGCCATGACCATCCTTCCGTCCGCCGAGAAGATGGCCTCCCTGGTCTCTGGGGTGACGCAGACCATGCTGGGGCTCACATTCATGCCTGATCCCAAGGGCAGCAAGCCACAGCTGGCGTGGCGCTGCGCCATGCTCCCCATCCCAGGAGACGTTCCTCTGACCGTGGGGCTCTCCTCCGACGAGTCCGGCTGCGTGAAGCTGGGAGCGGCGATGTTCGGCTGCGCAGCCACCGCGGTCGACAACGCGATGATGAACGACTCGCTCTGCGAGCTGGTGAACATGACGGCCGGCCTCCTCAAGGCCCACCTGGCCCTCAACCAGGCGCTCGGCCTGCCTCGCATCGTGAACGGCCTGCAGCCACCTCAGGTCCAGAACGGCGCCAGTGGCCACCACGCCGTGGTCCTCCGAGCGGAGCACGTGGGGCTGGTCCTCTGGATCTTCGACGGGATTCTCTGAGTCACTTGGAGTCGCTGAACGCCATGCCTACCATCCTGACAGTGGACGACAGTCGAGCGGTCCGGACCATCGTGTCGAAGCAGGTAAAGGACCTCGGGTTCGACGTCCAAGAGGCCGAAGACGGGCAGCAGGGGCTGGTCCGGCTCTCCGAGTCCGCCTGCGACCTGGTCCTGCTCGACGTGACCATGCCGGTGATGGACGGGCCCGCCATGCTCGCCAAGATGCGCGAGGGCGGGAACAAGACCCCGGTGATCATGCTCACCTCGGAGTCGAAGCGGGCGGTGGTGGCCGGGGCGATGAAGCTCGGGATCGCCGACTACATCCTGAAGCCGTTCAAGCCGGAGGAGCTGCGGAACAAGATCCTCTCGGTCCTCCAGGGTGAGCCCGGTGCCGAGTCGGTCATGCAGGCCGGCATCGCGCCCAGCGGAGGCGCGGCCGGCCCCGGCGCGGGCGGCGCCGCGAGGGAGAGCGGCGGCAAACAGTTCGTGGACATCATGATGGTGGACGACATGGAGAACGTCCACAAGAAGCTGCGCGCCGTGCTGCCGCAGCACGTGACGCTCAACGCGTACACCAGCGCGCACGAGGCGCTGGGC
>Ga0302323_100004380_pt1 | contig 11494 bp, 11 predicted proteins | sample Fen_T0_3_FD_201950 | JGI IMG/M metagenome (GOLD analysis project Ga0302323, IMG submission 201950) | Peat permafrost microbial communities from Stordalen Mire near Abisko, Sweden - Fen_T0_3 | ecosystem: Environmental > Terrestrial > Soil > Wetlands > Permafrost | place: Sweden: Abisko... | reverse complement strand
AAGGTACGCGTACGTCGGGTCGGCCGCCACCTTGGCTATCGCCCCCCGGTAAGTTGTCGTGAGGGCGAGCATGTCGGCGAGAGCGGCAGAAAGGAACTGGACGTTGTCGCCCACGAACTGGGCCGGCGTATTGATCTCGTGGGCAATCCCGGCTGCCAGCTGCCCGACCGCCTCCAGCTTGCGTGCGCGGTTGAGGTCGCTTTCCAGCGCTCTTCGGCGCGTAATATCGAAGAAGATGCACAGCGAGTGCTCGACCCCGCCGACCTGGATACGATGGGCCGAATGCAGCACGGAGAGGTCCTTCCCGTCCTTGCGGACGATCTTCTGTTCGCGTTCGACCTGGTTGCCTCGAACGCAATCTCGCCCCGAGCAAAAGAGCGCGTCGACGCACTTGCAGGAGATGACCTCCTCCTTGCTTGCCGCGCCGATCATCGTTCTCAGCGCTTCGTTCAACTCGACGATGCGACCGGTTGGGTCGAGGATGGCGACACCGACTGGCATCTTTTCGAGAACCGTCGTCAGCCGGCTTTCGCTGTCACGCAACCGGGTGACCGCCTGCTTGAGTTGCTGGTTGTGGGCACGAAGCTCGGCGTGAAGGAGGCTATTCTCGATGCTCAGCGCGACCTTGGACATGATGACGGAAAGGAAGACCAGAAAGGAAGACGAGGCGTTGAAGTCGGCGTGCGCAAAGGCGGCCAGCATGCCAATCGTGGAACTTGGCGTGGTCAGAGGATGCAGCACGAACTGTCGCTCGTCCTCCGCCATCTGGACCAAGGCTTGATTGCGCTTGAGCGCCCAGCCGAAGACGCCGGTCTCGATGGCCTGGTCGGTCTCCCGTACCAAGGCCGATTTCTCGTCGGGAGGATCGGTGAAGGCAAGCTCATGGGTGAAATCGTCGGGATTGACCAGGAAGAAGGCAATGGCCTCGAAGTTCAACGCCTGCTTGAGGTGGAGGTTGACCGTCTCGAGGATCGCTCCAGTTGGGGCATCCTGCGGGATGGTTGCGAGTGCGCGGTCGAGGGAGAGAATGGCCTCCAGAGACTGCAGGTGCCTCGTCTCGAGCAGACCGACATCGTCGAGGTCGTGGGCGTCGTCCATGCTTGGCTCACTCCTCGGTGAACAGGCGCAACGTTTCGTCGAGAAGGCCAAGTACATCCTCGGCTACCCGACCGAGGTCCGACGTCGGCAAAGCCACCACGTCCCAGGCCCCGGCGCAGAAGCGCGGCAAGCCGGCTTCTCCGTTGCCCCCCAAAGCCAGGGCAGCGACGAGCAGGTCCGCTATGTGAACGACGGCGGTACTCACAGAGGGCGCCCTGGAGCCCGCGGGATTGTGGTGGTTGGCTGCCACCTCACGATAAGGCTCGGGCAGCTTCCACAACGTCATGAGGGCGGCGCCAACCTGACCGTGGTCGCAGCCGATGACCGCACGCTCGACTTCGTCGAGGGCTGCTTTGTCCCGTCGGTGCATCTCCAAAGCGACCGCCGCGCGCTGAGGGAACTCTTGGTAAAGGACGAGACTGCCGATGTCGTGAAGCAGCCCTGCCACGAAGAAGTGCTCGACGTTGCTCTCGCGCCGAAGCGTGGCCAGCGCGCGGGCCGCGATACCGCACGCGAAGCTGTGTTGCCAGAACGACTTCATGGTGACCAGCGTGGCAGCCACACCACGGAATTGAGTGAGCACGACCGTGGCCAGTACCAGGTCGCGCAACTGGCGCGTGCCGATGATGCGAATGGCTTGATCGACGCTCTCCACACGTTGCGGGAAACCGTAGAAGGCGCTGTTGGCAATGCGAAGCAGTCGCGCGCTTAGGCCCTGGTCGGTGGACAACGCCTTCGCAATGTCGGTGCTGGAGCTGCTTGGGTGATTGATGGCGCGTTCGATCTGGAAAAAGATCGTGGGTAGCGAAACCAGGGTCTTGGCGTGGCCGGCGACGGTCTCTGCACTGACGGGCGGCCAGGGCGGACGATAGCTCTTGCGTTCCGCTATGGCGGGGGGCGAGGGGGGTGAGGGGGCTGGCGTGGTCTCGTCCGCGAACGCATTCTTCCGTCCCAGACGCGCCCCGACGGCAACGATCTCGACCAGGGCAGGATGGAGGCTTTCCCTGATCGCGAGGGGGACGGAGGCGACGTCGGTCTGCAACGCGCCGGAAGGTCCTGGCGTTGGCAGGGTTGCCCCATCATCGGCGACGGAAATTTCGACAATTCCCCACGCTTTGAGCAGCGTGCGATGACGAGGCTCCATGACAGTCCGAGCGGAAAGAATGACCTGTCCGTGGATGTTGGCGACATCGGTGGCCACGGTTTGCCCAGGGACGATGTCTTTTACTTTGACGAGGTGCATGGCGCAGCCGGCCCGAGGTACTTTCCTCGTCAGAAATCCGATTTTTCCTTACCCTGCCCGCTCCCCGGCGCTGCCAGGAAGGACGCGCGCTTGCAACCATCGCGCATCTCGGCTGCGTCACCAGGACGGGTTCGCTGTTATACTGCTGCGCCGGTGACTGCATGAACAAGTCCTCACTCGAACGACGGGATTTCTTGAAGCTGGGTGCCACAGGGGTTGCGGCTTCGGCGCTGGCGGCGGGCTGCGCGACGGTAGCAGCAGAGCGGAAACCGACGTCGCCCGCAACGCCGCTGGCAGGGGCGCCCGAGCTGACGAAGGTGGACGCGCCCGCCAAGCCCACCGAACCGCAGCGGCGCAAGCTGGGACGGACCGGCATCGAGGTTCCGGTGGTCAGCATGGGTGTCATGAACGCTGACAACCCCAACCTCGTGCGCGCGGCGCTCGACGCTGGCATCACCTTGCTCGACACCGCCCATGGGTATCAAGACGGCCGCAACGAGGAAATGCTGGGAACGATTTTGCCCGGACGCAAACGCGATTCGTTCGTGGTCTGCACCAAGATCCTCGTAAAGACGCTTGATCGCACGACGGGACTTTTCGGCAAGGGCACGCGCGGCGAGGAAATCACCGAGAAGCTCGCTATCAGCTTGAAGCGGCTGGGTCTCGACCACGTCGACGTCCTCTACCTGCACGCGCAGAGTGCGCGCGCCGGTGTCTTGCACGAGGATCTGATGAAGGCGCTCGAACGGGCCAAGCAGGACGGCAAGGCGCGCTTCATCGGAGTCTCGACGCACAAGAACGAACCCGAGGTCTTGCGCGCGGCCGTGGAAGGCAAGCTCTACGACGTCGTGCTTACTTCGTACAATTTCCGCCAGGACCACCACCTCGAAGTACAGAAGGCGATTGGCGAGGCGGCAGCGGCGGGGCTGGGTATCGTCGCGATGAAGACGCAAGCGGGCGTCTACTGGGACAAGGAAAAGACCAAGCCGATCGACATGAAGGCGACCCTGCGCTGGTCGCTGCGCGATCCCAACGTCCACACGGCGATCCCTGGCTTCACGACCTTCGATCAGCTGCAGGACGATCTGGCAGTCCTCCATGCCCCCGAGCTCACGCCGGCCGACGACGCAAAGCTTCGCGATCAGAACGATCCGAAGTTGGCCGGACTGTTTTGTCAGGGTTGCCAAGATTGCCTCGAACCTTGTCGCATGCACCTCCCCATCCCGGAGCTCATGCGCAGCTACATGTACGGCCATGCCTACCGCAATCGCGAGGCGGCGCAGTCGCTGCTGTTGGCACTCGACCTGCCGGGCACGCCGTGCGACGACTGCGACAGTTGTCCCGTCGTTTGCGCGAAGGGCTTCGACGTGCGTGAGCGCATTCGCGATATCGTGCGACTGCGCGACGTGCCGCGGGAGTTTCTGATTTGATCGGCCCCTTCGCGCTGGCGCTGTTGTTGGCAACGCCAACAGCCGCTTCGGTCAAGTTGCCCGCACACATCGACGGCTGGAAGCTGGCGGGGCAACCTGTGAGCTACACGCCCGAGACAATCTTCGAGTACGTCGACGGTGGCGCAGAAGCGTTTCTGCAGTTCGATTTTCAGGATTTGACCGCTGCGAGCTACGTCGCAAGCGACAAGGTCGAGGTCAGGGTCGACGTCTACCACCACCGGGATGCCGCGCGCGCCTTCGGCATCTACTCGCAGGAACGACGGGCGGGCAGCACCAAGATGCCCGGGAGACTCGAGGGCATCGCCAGCCCTGACCACCTTGAATTCGTTGCAGGCCCTTACTACGTCAAGCTCGCCCTGCTCGACGGTGGCGCTCCGGCAATCCTGCCCAAGCTTGCCGAAGCGATCGCCGCCAAGCTTCCAGGCACGCGCACGGCACCCGCGGTTCTCGCGTGCTTCCCCGACACGGGCAAGCGACCGCGCGCCGAGAAGATGAGCGCGCGTGATTTCCTCGGCCACGCCTTCCTGCACGACGCGGCCGCGGCGCCCTACGAGATCGACGGCGCCCATTTCCGCCTGTTTGCTATCGAAGGCAAGAACGCCGCCGAGGCGCGTGCCATGGTGGCGGCCTTTCGCGCGGTCGCCAAACTGCCCAAGGCCGATGTTTCGGCCGAAGGCGCTGTCACGCTCACTGATCCGCTCAACGGCGAAGTCCTGCTGATGTGGGCTGGCCGCTGGCTGTGGGGCGCGGTCGACGAGCCATCGCCGCGCCGTCAAGCGCTCGTCGAGGAGTTGGGGCGCAGGCTCGTGAAGATTGCCGTGCCCGTCTCGGCTGAGTGAGACTTCCCGCTATCGTACCGGAGGCGCGAGCAGCGCGGACGCGAGCCGCGAGCCGCCAGGCGCTCTCGCTACCACGGCTGCTCACGCGGGCCGATCCGCGCTACGAGTTTCCGGACGCCCACCAGCTACGTCGTGTCTGAAAGTTTCGGGTCTAGCGGAAGTATCTGGCTTTGAACTCCCGATTGATGTCGTCAATTTCCTTCAACCCATCGATATACGGCTGATACATGTCGAACGGATCGCCCGCTCCGTACACGCCACAAGAGGAACAATTCTCACAGCCGCTTCCGCCGCAGCCGAGAGAATCCCGGATGATCTTCTCCCGCTGTTCTCGGGTCGTGTTCTTGATCAGGTATTGCTCCAGCATCGGTCGTCCTTTCCCTTCTAATGTAGGAAAGAGATTCCTGAATGCCAGTTACTATTGTCGTTCCCGCAACTTGCGCCAAGGCTCGGTGCGCAGGAAGCTCTCTTCGGCGTCGGCTTCCATCTGCAAGAACACCTTGTACGGCATCGTGAAGGAGAGGATTTCCCTGTCGACCTTGTCGCGTTGGGAGATGTCGAAGAAGCCAATCACGCCGCTGGGCGTCTCCTTTTCGGCCTCGGCATGCGCAAATAGAATGGACTGACAGGCAGCACCCCAAGGCGAAATGGCGGCATGGATAGCTCCGCTGCGGAAGCCAGCCAAGGTCACCAGCGCCGACAGCTGATCGGGGTTGACCAGCACCACGACGAGCGAGACCCGTTCGTCAGCTGCGACCTGCTGCAGAGGTTTGAAGACGATGTATTCGGTTGGGACGTCACGGTAGGGCAGGCTGCGAACCCACTGCGCCGCTACCTGCGGGCTGGCGTAGAAGCGCTCGCCCTCCCCCATGTCGTAAGGCCTGCCGCCCGCGAGCTCGGCCTTTCCCCCGGTCGAGAGAAGACGGTCTATGGGAAAACCAGGGTAGCAGTTGCCGAACCCCAGCCCGGTTCCGCCGCCAGGGCAACCGAAGGTCTTTCGGTCGAACACTGCGATGCGGCCCTTGGTTGCAGCCAGCAGCATGGAGGCCACGCAGCCCATTCTGCCTTCCTTGAATTGCATCGCCGAATCCGGCTTGTCGTTCGTCAGCAGCACCGCCACCGGCGAGGACTTCAACGCAATGGCGTCTGCGATTCGGCTGTGCATGGGAATGTCCTTCGTTAGGATGACTGTGGCGTGCAGCAGTCTACCTCGCTAGGACCTTTTCCAGCACCACGAATCGCAAGTCCGGCCGTCTCGGCAAACCGAAGCGAGGGTTACCGTAGGGGAAGGGCTCGGTGCGTGTCGTTACGAGGTAGCCTCGACGCACATACCAAGCGATGAGATCTTGCCGCTGCTCGATGACAGTCATTCTCGACCGTTTGGCCCCGAAGACGATGCCAGCCTTCTCCTCGGCCTCGGCTAGCAGGCGCTTGCCGATTCCCAATGCTTGAAGAGATGGGCGCACGGCAAGCATGCCGATGTAAGCGCCGCCTGCTTCTCGTCGCAGCATAACGCATCCCACGACTTCGCGACGGTGCGTGACCAACAACAAGCGCGCGTCCGTGTCCTCGAGAATGCCTGCCACTTCTTCGGCGTCCGTGCGCTGGCCGTCGAGTAAGTCGGCTTCGGTGGTCCACCCCGCGCGACTCGCGTCGCCGCGATAGGCACTCTCGACCAGCGCGATGGTATCGGTCAAGTCCGCCGACGTAGCAAATCGAAATTCCAGTTCATCGGCACGGGTCATCGGTTGCATGGCAGCAAGGTAGCAGAGTCCGTGAAAGCCAGTTAGGAAGGCAAGAGAAGAAGCTTTCTCCGGCACGGATCTCGGTGAATAGGCGCAAGAAGAAATGGTAGGGTCTGCCAATGCGATGGAGAACTCTGCCTGTGCTCGCCTTGTGTGTCCTGGCGGCGTGTGCGACAGGTCGCCCACCGGAACAGCAGCGCCGCCTCTCGGAATGTCTGGCCGCTTGCAGGGACACAGGGGGACCGCCACGGCGCACCGGCCCCTTCGATGAGAATGCGGGCATGCCCCAACAGAGCAGCACGTGCGTGAACCGCTGTGAATCGATCAAGTAGCTTCGGCCGCAGGACTGGCGCAACGGAATGGACGCGTTGTAGGTGCTTGTCGTCGGCCGGCAGACAGATGCCCTGTCCAAGCACGGCGTCGCAAGCCCCGTGGAGCATGGAAAGGGCTACCGGTGGTGTCCGTCCTCTCTATGGGACACTGTTTATGCTACGGTTAATGGTTAGGTCGCGCAGCTGGAATTCGCCATGAATGCCAGCGCAGTTCCGCCGCCTTCATGTCATGGAGAGATCATGTTTAGAGCGAATGGATCGCCCACTTCCACCCTCATTTTTGCCGCCCTTCTCGATGTTGCCGTGTTTGCGGCGGCTTGTAGCGGCAGCCCTGGAACCGTCGGCGGTGGCGACAAACCAGGCAGCGCGACGGGTGGCACGACGGCCATCGTCACGATCCCCATTGGCGGCGGATCGGGCAGCGACGCCGGTGCCTCGACAGGTGCGGGCGGCACCAATGGCTCGACGACGATCGCTTTTCCGCCTAACGGATTCGATCCTGCAATACAGGCGGACGTCGGCGCCTACAGCACCAGTAGTCAGCCCGTCACATTTGATGGCGGCGTCCCCACGGTCAACGGCGGCAATGGGGCCAACTGCGGTAACGTCCTGATCGGCGTCGTGCGCGACTTCAAGCGAGGGGACGATCTCTCCGCCTATCCAGGCGGACACCCGGACTTCAACACCCGCAACGGCAGTGGCCAAACCGGCATTGTCATGACGACGTTGGGTAGCGATGGCAAGCCCGTGTACAACCCGGATTCGGTAAAGACGTTGGCTTGCACGTTGAACAGCTCGACTGCTCCAGCCCCGTGCACGACGGGCCAGGCGAATTTCGACCAGTGGTACCGCGATGTCCCTGGCACGAACAGCACCTTCCTCGCCGCATACCAGTTTGTTCCTGACAAGGCTGGTGTGGTCTACACTTTTGACGCCGAAGCATATTTCCCCATCGACAAGAAAGGTTTCGGCGACCAAGGGTTGATGGACGATCAGAAAAAGGCCCACAACTACAGTTTCACCACGGAGCTTCACACGGCGTTCACGTACAACGGCGGCGAGACGTTTGGCTTCACGGGCGACGACGATCTTTGGGTGTTCATCAACGGGAAGCTCGCCATCGACCTGGGCGGCATGCACTCTTCCCAAAGCAAGACCGTGAACCTGGACGATTCCGCGACAGCGTTAGAGATTACCAAGGGGCAATCTTATCCGCTGGACTTCTTCAATGCCGAGCGCCACACCACGGCTTCCCGCTGCAAGATCCAAACTACGATGAAGTTCACCAACTGCGGGACGGTGCCGGGAATCATTCTTTGAAAGCCCAAGGCAAGGAAACGGGCACGTGCTTCATGGTGGCGATTCCCCAATCGGGGCTGGGGGACACCGCGGGAGCAGGCTAGAATACCCGCCATGCACGAGCTTTCCATCGCGGCGGCGATCCTGGAGCGCGCACAGGCTGCGTCCCAACGGAACGGCGGCGCTCGCGTCACCAAGGTTGGACTGCGTATCGGCGCTATCGCGGGGGTCGAGGCAGATGCCCTTGCCTTTGGCATCGAGGCCTTGAGCTTGCACACGCCCTTGCAGGGGTTGGTTCTAGAGATCGAGCTCTGCAAGCGCAAGCAGCGCTGCTCGGCTTGTGCGGCCGAATTCGAGATCAAGGGGGCCCAAGCGAGCTGCCCTACCTGCAACGGCGAGCAGAGCGAATGCATTGCAGGGAAGGAGCTCGATGTGATGTTCTTCGAGCTCGAGGATGCCCCATGCGCCTAGACGTGGAAGAAAAGGTACTGAGCGAGAACGACAAGCTGGCTCGCGGATTGCGCGAGCGCTACCGCCAGCACAAGGTGTTCTGTGTGAATCTGATCAGCTCGCCAGGATCGGGCAAGACGGCGTTGCTCGAACGCACGCTGGAGGCCCTTCCCAAGACGACCAAGGTCGCTGTTCTTACCGGTGATCTGCAAACCGAAAACGATGCTCGGCGTCTGGCCAAGGCCGGCTTTCCGGTCAAGCAGATTACCACCGGCGGCACCTGTCATCTCGACGCCAGCATGGTCATCAAGGCGCTGGACGATTGGGACCTCGACGCCATCGACCTCCTCTTCGTCGAGAACGTGGGCAATCTCGTGTGCCCCACCAGCTACGACTTGGGCGAGCATGCCAAGATCGTCCTCCTCAGCGTGACCGAGGGCGAAGACAAGCCGCTCAAATACCCATCGATCTTCGCTGTCGCTGAGTTGTGCATCATCAACAAGCTCGATCTCCTTCCCTATGTGCCTTTCGACCTTGCCCAGGCCATCGCGAACGCGCGCCAGGTTCATCCGGGTATGGAAGTGGTAGAGACGAGCTGCACGAAGGTGCAAGGGCTCGATGCGTGGCTAGCTTGGATCGAACGGCGGCGCAAAAAGGCGATTCTTTGACTAGCAGATCCTGGGCAACTGTTCGCCACTGTGCATGTCCAAGATACGTTTGGTGCCGATGCGGCTTCTTAGGGTAACCAGGGCCGCGGGAGATTCGGACACGGAACCGATGCGCGCAGCCGTCGAGGAAACGGCGTGAGCCCGCATGACCTGCAGCGCGTGCTCGGCTTGCGGGGCTGGAACAAACGCGACGAAGCGGCCTTCATTGGCCAGGTAAAGGGGATCGAGCCCGAGGATCTCGCAAGCTCCGCACACATTCTCTTCGACGGCAATGTCGCGTTCACTGATGCCCACGTGAAGACGGCTGGATTCCGCGATTTCGATCAAGGTGGTGGCAAGACCGCCACGGGTCAGGTCACGCAGACAGTGGACGTCGACACCAGCGGCAAGCAAAGCGAGCACGGGCTCAACCAGTGGGGCGCAGTCACTCTCGATAGTGGTCTCGAATTGCAGGCCCTCGCGCACGGCCATGATGGCTACGCCATGGCGGCCGACATCGCCGCTCAAGAGGATGGCGTCACCAGGCTGCACACGGCTGGGCGCAATGATGAGGTCGTGCTCGACGATACCGATACCGGCAGTGTTGAGAAATAGGCCATCGCCTTTGCCTTTGTCCACGACCTTGGTGTCGCCGGTCACGATGGTCACCTGCGCGGCCTTCGCCGTGCGGGCCATAGAGGCCACCACCCGTTCCAACGTCGCCATGGGGAGTCCTTCTTCCAGGATCAATCCGGCCGAAAGGCACAGCGGGCGCGCGCCACACATAGCCAGGTCGTTTACGGTCCCGGTAACGGCGAGGGTGCCGATGTCGCCGCCTGGAAAGAAGAGAGGGTGGACGACGTAGGAATCGGTGGTAAAGGCGAGCCGACCCTTGTTCATGTCCATCACGGCGCCGTCGTGGCGTGATTCCAGGGGCTGGTTGCCGAAGGCAGGGATGACGATGCGGTCGAGCAAGTTGTGCATCATGCGCCCGCCACCGCCGTGGGCCAGGGTGACGAAATCTTGGTTGGTGATGGGCACAGGGCAACTGACGCCAACGGGAGCGTTCGGTCCCTCGAATGACTTTGATTGGGACATGCTCAGCTCCGTTTTCCGGCCGCGCCTGAGGTCTGTTCGTGCCGGCGGTACTGGTAGTAGGCAGCGCACGCACCTTCGCTGGAGACCATGGTCGCGCCTAGTGGCCGGTCGGGCGTGCACCGCGCACCGAAGGCTGGACATTCCTTGGGTTTCTTCACGCCGCGCAAGACTTGTCCGGCGATGCACTCGGAGTCTTCGTTGACGTGGTAACCGGCGACATCGAAACGGGTCTCGGCATCGTAGGCAGCAAAGGTGTCGCGCAGGCTGTAGCCGCTGTTCGGAATCTCGCCTACGCCGCGCCACTTGCGCGCCACCACCCGGAAGACTTGGGACATCAACTGCTGGGCCGGCCGATTGCCTTCACGCTGCACGGAACGCGCGTACTGGTTCTGGACCTCGGCGCGGCCCTGTTCAAGCTGCTCGACGCACATCAAGATACCTTGCAGGATATCGACCGGCTCGAACCCGGTCACCACGATGGGAACGTGAAACCTCTTGGCCAAGGGAAGATACGCGTCGAAACCCATCACGGTGCACACGTGTCCGGCGGCCAGGAAACCCTGGGTGCGATTGTCGGGCGCACTGAGGATGGCTGTGATGGCAGGCGGCACCAGCACATGCGACACCAAAATCGAGAAGTTCGAGACCTGGTGGGCGTGGGCCTGGAACACCGCCATGGCGTTGGCAGGCGCGGTGGTCTCGAAGCCAACGGCAAAGAACACGACTTGTCGTTCAGGGGTATCGCGTGCGAGCTTCAGGGCATCGAGCGGCGAGTACACGATGCGCACGTCGGCACCTTTGGCCTTGGCCGAGAACAGATCGCCGGCGCTGCCTGGCACGCGCAACATGTCGCCAAAGGAACAGAAGATGACGTTGGGCTGGACCGCGATCTGAAGGGCCTTGTCGATGAGCTCGAGCGGGGTCACGCACACCGGGCAGCCTGGGCCGTGAAGTAAGGAGATGTGCTTGGGTAAGAGCTCATCGATGCCGTACTTCACGATGCTGTGGGTCTGCCCGCCGCAGACTTCCATGATGGACCACGGCTTGGTGGTGATGCGCGCGATGGCCTGGGCCAGCGCCTCGGCCTTGGCTTGGTCGCGGTACTCGTCGACGAACTTCACGGTTTTTCCTCTAGCTGACCCAGCTCACCGATTTGGCGGAAATATTCCAGGGTTTTTGCGGCCTCATCCTCATCGACCACGCTGATGGCAAAGCCGGCGTGCACCAGCACGTAGTCGCCGACCTTGGCCTCAGGAACGAAGGCCAGGCACGCTTCCTTGCCGATGCCGCCA
>Ga0302323_100004379_pt1 | contig 11496 bp, 10 predicted proteins | sample Fen_T0_3_FD_201950 | JGI IMG/M metagenome (GOLD analysis project Ga0302323, IMG submission 201950) | Peat permafrost microbial communities from Stordalen Mire near Abisko, Sweden - Fen_T0_3 | ecosystem: Environmental > Terrestrial > Soil > Wetlands > Permafrost | place: Sweden: Abisko... | reverse complement strand
CTGCTCGGAAGGCAGCACCGAGAACCGTTCAACGTCACGCTGGTCAATCGTTGACGGTCCGCTGCTGGCGACTGCGTCGAAGTCCCCCGCACCGAGCGCCCAAGATCCTTGGCGCTCGACCGTGTAGTCAAGGCGTTCGAGCATGTAGGGGATCCAGCCGATGCCACCCTCGGACAGGCACAGCTTGAGCTGCGGGAATCTCACGAAGATCCCGCTGTACAGCCAGTCCGACAGCGAAAGGTTGGCGTTCATCACAGTGAGCACCGCCGTCATCAGCAGGGGTGCATCTGGTGCGGTGGGGGGAATCTGCTGCGAGGACGAGCCGACGTGCGCGCAGATCGGCATGCCACATTCGGAGGCGGCTGACCACAGCGGATCCCAGTGACCGGTCGCATCGTGCAGGGACGGGAAGCCGAGCGGCGACGGATTCTCGGGGAAGGTGATCGCTTTGGCGCCCTTGGCTGCGCACCGGAGGACCTCGGATGCGGCGAGGTCGCCATCCCAGAGCGGCACGATGATCATGGGGATGTAGCGGCCGGGGGCGGAGCCACACCACTCGTCGATCATCCAGTCGTTGTACGCAACGATGCATGCGAGGCCGAGGTCGCGATCTCGGCATTCAGAGAACAGCGGCCCTCCGAAGCGCGGGAACGTGGGGAAGACGAGCGAAGCGAGCACGCCGTCCCGATCCATGTCCTCGGCGCGTGCGATGGGGTCGTAACACCCTGCTCGCATCTCGGAGAACGTCACGGGGGCGGGGCTGAATTCTTCAACGCGCTTTCCAGCTGTCGCGAAGAGCCCGGTGGTCGGGAAGCGCTGTCCTTCCCAGAGCCACGCCTCTCCGTCATCGTCCGCCACAAATGTCGGAGCTGCGTCACGGAGTCGAGACGGGACCCTGTCGCGCCAAACTCCGGGTGGCTCAATGACATGGTCGTCCACCGAGATGAGCCAGTCACGAGCCGAAGAGGTCATCGACAGTCCTTGGCCAGGTCATCGAGCGCATGCCTGAGGTACTCCCACGGGTTGCCTTCCACCCGAAACGGCGGGGGGATCAACTTCGGCACCGCGTACCTCTGGTACACGGGATCATCAGGCCACTTCGAGTGGATGCCTTCGGGGCGGCCGTCACTGGCGAATGGCTGCGCCTCGCGCAGTCGCCAGATGTACTTCTCGCTCTGCATGAGCCGGCGCCAGATCTTCCACTCACCCTCTCGGCAGAGGAAGACGTCGAAGTACCTTCCCTCGGCTTGACCATCGGCGTAGCCGCCTCCGGTCAGCGGCAGTTCCAATGTGCAGAGAAAGGAGCTCTCGACGAACGCCCGATCTTCGTCCAATTCGATCGTCGTGTTCGTGATGTAGTGCCGGTAGTCGCGGAGCTGCCCGAGTTGGTCAGCTCCGAGCATGAACTCGGCAAACTCATGAGCATTGCCGACGAAGGCCTCACCGTGCGCGTCGATTCCGTCCTCGAAGTAGCACGTCTTCAGCAAGTCAACGTCACCGCGGTCAGTTGCACGGGCGTAGCGGGTGAGGACGCCGCGGATCTCATCCTTGGCTGTCAGCGCGTCCAGACGATCCCGCATTTCGACGATGTCTTCGACCTCAGCGTCCATTGCCACTCTCCTCGCGATGGCCGGAGCTCCCCCGCTCTACGGCTCTCTTTGAGAAGTGCACACTACACATCGGCTGATCTGATGCCAAGTAGGCACTCACCCGCTCAACGGCGCAAAGGCGCGCCGCGCCACGCTTTCCTGAGAAGTGTACGCTCACTCTACAGATTGGCCCCGAGATGCGTAAGGCTCCCCTCCAGTGAAGCTGAGAGGAAGGCGATGTCGACTCTGCATGCCGCGCACTACGAGTACGCCGACGAGACCGCGCTGCTCGACGACTACCACGCCAAGGGTTGGACCGACGGCCTGCCCGTCGTGGCCCCCACCCCCGAGCGGGTGGAGGCGTTCCTCGCCGCCGCGCAGCTCGCCCCTGACGTCGTACTCGGCGAGGTGCCCACCCGCCAGGTGGTGGTGACGGCCGAGCACGTTGCGATCAACGCGGTGATGGCCGGCTGCCGACCCGAGTACATGCCCGTGGTCGTCGCCGCGGTGCGCGCCCACCTCCACGAGAAGGGCAACTGCCACTCCACCACCGGCACGTTGTCGGGCGCCGCGCAGGTCGTCATCGTGAACGGCCCGGCGCGGGTCGCGCTCGACGTCAACTGCACCGCGGGGTGCTTCGGCCCCGGCTGGCAGGCCAACGCCACCATCGGCCGCGCGCTGCGCCTCGTGATCCGCAACGTGTGCCGCGCGGTGCCGAACTTCCTCGACCGTGCCAGCTTCTCCACCCCGGCCCGTTACACGTTCTGCTTCGGCGAGGACGAGGAGGGCAGCGACTGGGTACCGCTCGCGCAGGAGCGCGGCCTACCCGCCGACACCAGCGCGGTGACCGTTGCGTCGATGATCGCATTGTGGTCCGTGACTGACTTCACGAGCCGCGATCCCGAGGGCGTCACCGCGTCGATCGCTGCCGCGCTGCGTCGCCGCGGCACTGCCAGCGACGACTGGCTCGGCGACAACACGAACGTGGTGGTGGTGATCGGTCCCGAGCACCGGCGCTACTTCACCCAAGCGGGCTGGTCGAAGGCCGACGTGCGCGCCGCGCTGTGGCCGCTGCTCACCGCGCCCCAGCAGCCCGGCGAGGGCACCGTGAAGGTGGCCAAGCCCGACAACGTGCTGCTCGTCGCCGCCGGCGGCCCGGGCATGCCCGAGAGCTGGATCATCTTCCCCCACCTGGCCTGGGCGATCACCGAACCGGTGGTCCCCGGCGTCACCCCCGTCCCCGGGCCCATTGCTGCCGTCACCGGAGGTGCTGCACGATGAGCGTGACCAGTCTCGACCCCACCAGTGGCCCGTTGCCCGAGGCGGAGGGCAAGGCCGCGTCTCGCGACGCCGTGGTCGGCGAGGTCGTCCTCGGGCTCGTGTCGAACGGGCTCGGGCGCAGCGACGAGATCCTCGCCGCCGTCGCCCGCGAGATCGAGCAACGCGCACCGGTGGTGCGCGTCGTGGCAGTTCGCAAGCCCAGCGTGTCGGTACCGCCCGACCCGATCGACTGGGAGAAGCTGATCAACGAGGTCACCGTGGCCGTCGCCGGTTTCGGCGGCTGAGGCTCCTGCAGTGCGCGCAGTCTGCGCGACGCCGTGGAACTCGAATGGGCCGGCATCCCCAGTGTGGCCGTCGTGCATCAGGCCATGTACGGGAGCGCGAAGGCCGTGGCCCGCATCAGCGGCATGCCCGACTACCCCTACCTGACCGTCGACTATCCCCACATCCCACTGGCCATCTGGACCGACGAGGAGATCGCCGAGGTCGCGAGCGACCTGGCGCCGAAGATCCTGGAGCTCCTCACCAGTGAGGGCTTCGAAGCCGCCCGAGGAGCCGAGTGAACGCCGTCGCACACACATCCCGCTGCTCAGGTTCGTACCGGTGAAGTCGTTGAACACACCGGTGAAGGTCGGGCTGTGCATCGACTTCCCTATGTCCGACATGCAGCAGGCCTATCGGGATGCCCTCGACCTTGCGTTCCACGAAGCCCTCGATTCGCAACTCATAGACCGGCCGATCGAGCCCATCGCCGATGAAAGCGAAGGGCTCCCGCGAGGGGAGGCCTTCGCGGTCCTGGAGTCTTGGAAACGACTCGCGAACATGGGCTGCGTCGTCATCGTCGGGCCTAGCGTCTCGGACAATGCCGTCGCTGTGCGACAGCACATCGAATCGACGGGTCACATCCCGACGATCGGATGGTGTGGAACCGAGCGGTTCTATGGCGAATGGTGCTTTGGAATCGGCAATGGCTCGCTCTCCGATGAGCCGTACCTCATCGCTGAATACCTTGGCTCGCAAGGTGCTTCGACTGTTGCAGTCGTCGAGGAACTCTCAATCCCCGGCGAGGAGTACAGCGCCCACTTTCGGAACGCTGCGCGCCGCGAGGGCCTCCAGATCGTTCACGTCGAGACGATCGGGCAGACGGCAACGGACCTCGACCGCACCGCGGCACGACTCCAGGCTTCACAACCCGATGCCGTCGCATATCTCGGCTTCGGCTTGCCTGCAATGGACCTCAACGACGCCTTCGATCGACTCGGATGGAACCCATTTCGAGTGACGACCACAGCATTCATCAACGCGTATGCGAGTCCCGAGTGGATGTGGCGCTATCGCGGATGGGTGGGAGTCGATCAGTACGACGAGACGAACCCGGTTGCTCAAGACTTCCTCGACCGGTTCGAAGCCAGGTTCTCATACCGACCAGACCATTGCGTCGCGACCCTCGCGTACGACACCGGTCGGCTCGTCGCTCTCGCGATATCGAAAGCGAGCCCCTTGAGCCCGCTCGGCGTCAAAGTTGGACTTGAGCAGATCAAGGCTCTCCGCGCAGCCACCGGCTCCCCCGGTACTCGGCTCGGCTTCGGGCCCTTCGTGCGTCGAGCCTGGCATGGGACCGGCTACCTCGTCATGCGACAAGTCGACGAAGACGCCCGGCGGACCATACTCAGGGCACGCTTCCACTGAACGTGCCGGGATCGCGGAAGGCAGGCAGGCACCTCCGAACCATGACGCCGCGACCAGGGCTGGCTATGTCTTGCGGTTCCTGTCATGAATGTCGATCGCCTATAGAACATGGGCCGCCGTCGAGGATCACCGTCGACCCAGTTATGTGATCGTGAGCGACGCGTTACTCGTGCGCCGCAGATGGAAGAGCGTCTTCCCCCGTCGCCCGAATGACCATGTTCTCGGGCTCTGCGACCGAACGGATCCCAGTTGGGCGGGCAAGGACGGTGAACCGCCCGTCGCGCTCGCGTCTCATCAAGGCTCCGTCGCCACGTCGGAACACCTTTGCCCGCATCGACTTCATCTCGCGACTCACGTCATCGGCTCAGGATGGAGACGAAGCTGACCATTTCGCCGGGGTAACCGCCGAGGTTGTGGGTGAGCGCCAGCGAGCGGTCACCGCCGGGCTTGGCTGCCTCGATCTGGCGTTCGGGCGGCGCCTCGCCGCGCAGCTGCAGCCACGCCTCGAACATCATGCGCAGCCCACTCGCCCCCACCGGGTGACCAAACGACTTGAGGCCGCCGTCGGGGTTGACCGGCAGGTCGCCGTCGAGGTCGTACACACCGTCGAGCTCGTCGCGCCACGCCGCGCCGCGCTCGGAGAACCCGAGGTCCTCCATGAGCACGAGCTCGGTGATGGTGAAGCAGTCGTGCACCTCGGCGAGCGCGAGTTCGCGACGCGGGTCGGTGATGCCGGCCTGCGCGTAGGCATCCTTCGCGGTCGCGGCGATCTCGGGGAAGTTCGTGTAGTCGTAGTCGGGGCTGGTCACACCCGAGCCGTTGCCCGCGACGAACGACAGCGCCTTGATCAACAGCGGCGTGTCGGTGTACTTGTGCGCGTCCTCGGCCCGCACCACGATCGCCGCGGCCGAGCCGTCGGCCACTCCGGCGCAGTCGAACACGCCGAGGTCGCCGGCGAGCTTGGGCGAGTTCACGATCTGCTCGATCGACACCTCCCGGCGGAACTGCGCGCGCGAGTTGCGGGCGCCGTTGTAGTGGTTCTTCCAGGCGACGTGCGCCATCGCTTCGCGCATCTTGTCGTAGTCGACGCCGTACTTCGCCGCGTAGGCGGGCGCGACCATCGAGAACATCGCGGCCGCAGTGAGCGTGCGGCCGGTGCCGTCGTGCGGCGGCGGCACCGCGTTGAGGCCCTGGAAACCGCCGTCCTTCGTCTTCTCGACCCCGATCGCCATCGCGATGTCGTACGCGCCCGACGCGACCGCGTACGAAGCCTGGCGCAGTGCCTCTGAACCGGTCGCGCAGTAGTTCTCGACGCGCGTGACCGGCTTGTTCTGCAACTGCAACGGCCGCGCCAGCGTGATGCCGCTCATGCCGCCGTTCGCGGTGCCCAACCAGTACGCGTCGACCGCGTCCTTCTCGACGCCGGCCGACGCGTAGGCCGAGTTGGCGGCCTCGATCACCATGTCGTCGAGGCCCTTGCCCCACGCCTCGACGAAGTTGGTGCAGCCCATACCGACGATGGCGACGCGGTCCTTGATGCCGTGGCTACCCATTGCGCACCAGCCTTCCCTTCCAGAAGTAGTTGACGATGCCGTCGGCCACGAACAGCTTCCGGAACGTCATCTCGACCCGCTGCCCGATCGCGGCCTCACCCGCGTCGAGGTCGGTGAGCTCCAGCGGGAGCCGGCCACCGCCGTCGAAGTCGACGACCGCGAACACGACCGGCGGACTCGGCGAATAGGCCATGCGGTCGATCGTGTACGTGACCACCGTGCCCGTCGCGTCGGCCATCCCGACCGGCGTCATCTCATCGGTGTGCAGGCCGTCGCGCGAGACGCGCGCCGGTGGCATGTGGATCGCCCCGGTGTCGGGCTCCTGCGAGCCGACGAACCCGAACTTCCAATCCTCGTTGCGCGACGCGACCACGGCCGAGATGCGGCCGGGCTCGGGCCGACGGGGCGGCTCGACCTGCAGCATCCCGCGCCACCCGAGGAACTTGCCGTAGGGCAACGCACCGCTGGCGGCGACCTGCTCCGCGATCGTGCGCGCCGGGCGGTAGGAACCGAGCGCGTCGGTCGCACGGAACAGCAGTACGTCGGCGCCGTCGGCCAGCACGACCAGCGCGACGACCTGACCGGGCTCGGCCTGTTCGAGGAGCGCGGCGAGCAGGAGCGCGGGCTGCGCGGCGCCGGGGTTGCCGACCGTGGCGGAGAGGTCGTCGATCACGTGGACGCCGTCGAGCTTGCCGCCCATCGACTTCGCGACCCGGGCGACCGGCGCGCTGACCGCCGCCGCGCTCACGTCGCTCGCGGTGAGGCCGGCTGCTTCCAGCGCCCGGTTCCACGCCCGCACGCCCAGGGGCACGAGGCTGATCTCGCTGAACTTCTCGTCCCACGTTTTGGTGCGGACCTCGCCGGGCACTCGCCACCGCTCGATGAACTCGTCGGTGACGCTCGCCCGCCCGAGGAACTCCGCGATCACCGGCGTGCCACTCGCGTCGTCGCCCACGACGAGCGCCGCGGCACCGTCACCACCTGACGCCTCCTCGCCGCTCCCCGGCAGGCCGGTGCGGATGTCGGCGCTCACCACCAGCGTGGGGCCGGCCGACGGACCGCCCTCCAGCGCGAGCAGCAGTCCGCCGACTGCCGAGCGCACCGACGCGCCGAGGTCGAGCGCCAGGGCGTCGGCCGGGAGCCGCAGCGCCGAATGCACCGCGGTGGCGTTGGTCTTGTCGGCGTAGGCCGGGAAGGTCGTGCCGAACAGCAACTGGTTCGGCGTGACGCGGTCCCTCCCAGGCTGTCCCCGCAGGGCCAGCCGCCCGGCCTCCACCGCCATGGTGGTGGAGTCCTCGTCGTAGCTCGCGACGGTGCGGGTGCCCTTACCCCCGCCCTGCCCGACGAAGGGCGCGATCTGGCTGCGGTCGAGCCGCCGGTAGGGCAGATAGACGGCGAACGAGACGATTCCACGCATCAAGGTCTACCGAGCGTGGCGGGTTCGGGACGTTCGTTCATGGGGCCTCGACTTCTGGTGTTAGGCGTTCGGTGGCAGCGCGATCGTCGGAGATGACTCGCGCAGCACGCAGCGGTTCGAGGTCGTCGTCGGAGAGCCCGAGTTCCTCGTGGAGGATCTGACTGGTGTGCTCCCCGACCCAGGGGACACGACTCATCGCCGGTTCGGTATGCCGCGAAAGCTTCACGGGATTTCCCGGGCTGAGGATTGGATCGGGCACACCATCGACGCGCTCCATCGAGACGATCATGTTGCGAGCGTGCAGGTGCGGGTCCGCAATCACGTCACCGGGCGTGTTGACCGGGCCGGCGGCGATACCTGCTCGGGCCAGTGCTTCTGCAGCGGCGAACTTGGTGCGGGTCGACGCCCAGCGCTCGACCGCAGGTCGTACGACGTCATCGAGGTGATCGAACCAGTCCGATGGCCGTGCCAGCCGCGAATCGGTGCGCCAGGTCGGCTCGTCGAGGAGTTGCGCCAAGCGCTCCCATTGGTGCTGACGCAGGACCTGCATCACGAAGTAGCCGTCGGAAGCGAGGAAGGCATTGTTGATGAGCGGTGCCCGACCGCCGTCGAGCAGCCCCATGGACCAGTAGTTGATACCGGCATCCCCCAAAGCGACCATGGCGTCGTACATCGCGATGTCTACGTACTGACCTTCACCGGTGCGGTCTCGATGACGCAGTGCGGCGAGCACACCGATGACGGCATAGAGCGACGAAGCGGTGTCGCCGAGGGAACCGACCGGCGACGAGATCGGCGCCGTGCCCGGTTCCCGCTTGAACTCGTAGAGACCGCCCATCGCCTCGACGACGGGCGCATACGCCGGCCAGTCCTCGTAGCGGCTGTCATCCCCGTGCCCGAAACCGGAGACTGAGACGTAGACAACGGAGGGGTGCACGGCGACGATGTCGTCGTACCCGAGCCCGAGGCGATCGACCGTGGAAGACCTAAAGTTCTCGCAGACGACGTCGAAGCGGGGTGCCATCTGGAGTACGAGGTCGCGCCCTCGGGGGTCTTTGAGATCGATGCCGACGCTCCGCTTCCCGAGGTTGTTGCGGAGGAACGTGTTCCCGACCGGGCGGCCGAACGGATCATTCATCGCCGGGAGCGCGCCCCGGCCCGCCTCACCGGTCAGCGGATGCTCAACCTTGATGATCTCGGCTCCGAGCCGCCCGAGGAGCTGGGTCCCGTACGGCAGCGATTGCATCTGCTCCAAGGCCAGGACGCGCAAGCCATCGAGCGGGGCGGTCCCCTGCCGCTCAGCCATCTGCGTGGTCCTCCGAGAGTTGCGTAGTCCTTCTAACCGACCTAGCTATTCGATAATAGCACTCTGAATTTCTATTGTAGTGTACCGTTCGTGCACGCCCCGGGGTGTTGGCCTTCACACCTCACCTCCCTCCAGGGGGCAGAAGAGAAAGAAGGAATCGGCTCGTGGAGTTCGAGCTCACGACGGAACAGCAGGAGCTGTCGCACCTGATCCGAGGAATCCTGGACGACGTCTGCCCGGCCCCCGTTCGCGACCGCACGGCAGCGGCGGCGTCGCAGATCGCGGAGCCGCTCGCCGAAACTGGACTCGCCGGGATCCTCGTGCCTACGACGCTCGGCGGCAGCGGCGCGACCCTCATCGAGGCGGCAGTTCTCGGCGAAGCCTTGGGAGCGAAGGGCGCACCGGGGGCCGTGATCGCGTCGACGTTGATCTGCGGCGCGGCGCTCGACCTCGTGCGCGACACCGACAGAGCAAAGGTCGCCGACACCATCAATGTTGCCGATCCCTGCGCGCTCCTGGTCGGACACGACCTCAGCTGGCCGCCCGGCGGCGGAACGGAGATCGCCTGGGGATGGCTCGAGGGCGCGCTGGTCCTGGCCCCGGAAGGTGAGGAGCTCGTGATCGCGAGCACCAACGGAATCTCAGCCGGCGAGACCGCCGACCTGGCTCTCCCGATCGGACGACGCGTCGGTCCGCCGGCTCGGACACGACCGGCGATTGCCGAGAGTGAAGGCGGTCGCAGATTCCTCGCCGCCGCGAACGTCATCATGTCCAGCGTGTTGCTCGGGCACATGCAAGCTGCGCTCGATGCGTCGGTCGAGTACGCGAAGCAGCGACACCAATACGGAGCACCGATCGGATCCTTCCAGGCGATCCGGCACCTCTGTGCCGACATGCTCGTGGACGTCGACGCATCTCGCTCCGCCGCCTACGGCGCCGCTTGGACGGTTGCCACGTCGGACGACGTAGATGAGGTCGAGCGCTCGGCGGCGGTCGCCAAGGCTTGGTGCAGCGAAGCGGGGCTCCGCGTCTGCGAAACCGCGCTACAGGTCCACGGCGGTATCGGCTTCACGTGGGAGTCCGTGATGAACGATCACCTCCGGTCGACACATGTTGCTTGCGCGTCCTTCATGCCGCTGGAACAGGCACTCGACGTCGTAGCAGGAGCCCGCGCATGGATCTAAACGAGACGCCTGAACAGCGCGCCTTTCGCATGCGCCTCCGCGAGTGGCTGAGCGCCAATGCTCCCAATCGGATCGCGGCGGGAGACTTCACCGACGAACACGAAGCACGCGTCGAATGGCATCGTCGGCTGCATGCCGCCGGTTACGCCGCGCTGTCATGGCCTACCGAGTACAGCGGTCAGGGTCTCGGACCAATCGAGGAGGCGATCTTCGCCCAAGAGGCCGGCCGATTCGGCGTGCCCTCGGATCTGGGATACGGCTTCATAGCCCGCGCGATGTTGCTGTTCGCGAGTGAGGAGCAGCGGCAGCGATACCTGCCACCGTTGCTGGCCGGGACGGAGTTCTGGTGCCAGGGCTTCTCGGAGCCCGACGCCGGTTCCGATCTCGCATCGCTGCGCACCCGCGCACGAGTTGATCCTTCGGGCGGACCCGACGGCGGGTTCGTCGTCTCGGGCCAGAAGACGTGGACGAGCAATGCTCAATGGGCCGACTACTGCCTGTGCCTCGTTCGTACCGGCGAGCCCGAATCTCGCTCCAAGGGCATCAGCACGCTCATCATCGACATGCGCCAGCCGGGAATCGAGGTTCGACCGATTCGTACGATCCGCGGCGACGAGGAGTTCTGCGAGGTCTTCTTCGACGAGGTGCAGGTGCCAAGGTCGTGCCTGGTCGGCGAGCTCGACGAAGGCTGGCGCTACGCGATGGTCACCTTGACCTACGAACGTGGCCCGGTCGACATCGGTTTCGTCACGAAATACTTCGCACTCCTCGACCGTCTTCGCACGGTGCTCCAAGACCAGGGCGAGCACATCGATTCCGGTCGCCGTCGGGCGCTGGCGCGGGCGGCGGTCGGCGTGGAGGTCCTTCGCGTCCAGACGCTCAAGAGCCTCAGTCGTCGGCTCGAACGACCTCCCGGGCCGGAGGGTTCGATCGACAAACTGCTGATGGCTCGCGTGGAGCAACAGCTGCTCACTGCGGCCGTCGGTGTCGTCGGCGGAGCATGCCTCGTCGACGACGACGAGGATTGGTTCTCGAACTACCTGTACTCGCGCGCCGCAACCATCTACGGGGGCACTGAGCAGGTGCAGAAGAACGTGCTCGCCGACCAGTGCCTCGGACTCCCCCGATCATGATGACCGCCCCGTGGCCGCCTCGGGTCGCGCCGGCAGCGCCGCCACCGGTCGAGCGCTACGAGACCCCGCCTGACCTGCAAGTGATCGCAGAGGGTCTCCGCTTCCCCGAAGGACCGATCGCGTGCACCGACGGCAGCGTGCTGCTTGTCGAAGTCCGCGGCGCAACCTTGTCGCGCGCGCACCCCGACGGGCGAGTCGAGGTCGTGGCAGAGCTCGACGGTGGACCCAACGGTGCCGCGATCGGCCCCGATGGAGCGGTCTACGTCTGCAACAACGGCGGCTTCCCCTGGACCCAGCTTCCTGACGGGTCCTGGTACCCGATCGACGCCCGAACCGGGTCGATG
>Ga0302323_100004378_pt1 | contig 11496 bp, 3 predicted proteins | sample Fen_T0_3_FD_201950 | JGI IMG/M metagenome (GOLD analysis project Ga0302323, IMG submission 201950) | Peat permafrost microbial communities from Stordalen Mire near Abisko, Sweden - Fen_T0_3 | ecosystem: Environmental > Terrestrial > Soil > Wetlands > Permafrost | place: Sweden: Abisko... | reverse complement strand
CCCGAGTTGCCATTATCGCAACCAGCCGTTACAGGTCTTGTATTATCTTCTGTCTTTACTATTGCATTAAGAGCCCTTGCCAGATAAGGATTTCCCTGATCGGGAACCTCATTGCCGATACTCCACATAAACACTGAAGGATGATTCCTGTCGCGGCGGACCATAGCTTTCAGATCTTCCTCATGCCATGCATTGAAGATGAGATTGTAGTCTTTTGGCTTTTTACCGATTCTCCATGCATCAGAAAACTCGACCTGTATCAGAAAACCCATTTTGTCACAAAGATCAACAAGTTCGGGGGCAGGAGGGTTGTGGCTTGTCCTGATGGCATTACATCCCATTTCCTTGAGAATCTCGAGTTGTCTTGCGGCAGCACTTATATTAAAAGCTGCTCCCAGGGCTCCAAGATCGTGGTGGTTACAAACGCCATTTATCGCTACTCTTCTTCCATTTAGCAGAAAGCCGTTCCGCGCAGTAAAATTCAAAGTTCTGAAACCGAAATTGGTTTCGTATTTATCGGTTACATTTGTTCCCTGCATTACAATCACTGCAACCCGGTACAATTCCGGTTTATCAATATCCCATAAAACCGGGTTCTTTACCGGAATATCAAACCGGAAGTCGTGATTCTTCATTCCCTCAATTGTTGCTGTTTCTAAAGCAGATTCAGCAACGGGGTCAGCAGAAGCTTCAAATTTATCATTCAGCTTATAAACCAGAGCTTTGACTGTAACTGCTGACGGATCATTCTGATGGCTTTCGACTTCAGCCTGTACACTCAGCATTCCTCTCTCTTTTTTAATTTCAGGAGTAGTACAGAAAACACCATTATTAGCAATATGCAGCTGTGAGGTCTTGACCAGCCATACGTTACGATAGAGTCCTGCTCCCGGGTACCATCTCGAATCCCAGTTTTTGGTGTCTAGTCGTACAGCAATAATATTTTCTTTACCGGTAATTATATATGGGGTAAGATCGAGACGGAACGAGGTATATCCATAAGGCCATTCCCCTACGTACTTACCGTTCAGCCATACTTTGGCATTAGCCATAGCGCCGTCGAAATCTACATAGATCCGTTTCCCTTTATCATTGTCACTAATGGTAAAGTGCTTCCTGTACCATCCGATGCCTTTCCATGGCAATAGCCCCGTGTTGTTTTCAAGTGTATCGCTGAAAGGACCTTCTATTGCCCAGTCGTGTGGCAGATCCAAAGATCTCCAGTTATTGTCGTTGACAGAAGGAAGCTGAAGGTTTTCAAGCTCCTTATCAGTTGTGACTGTCTCGTTGGAAGCATTAAAATACTTTACGAATTTCCAGCCCTGGTTGAATGATTCGCGTGACCGGGGTGACTCCTGTGCCATTAAAGCATCACTGATACAGATTATTATCATGATCATTAAAAATGATTGGATCGACGTTCTTTTCATATAGCAGTTTTTTAATATTTTCTCTAAATTAGTTAAATCCTGAATATTTCGAATATAATAAGGACATGATTACGGAGGATAGTAATAATGTCCAGGGCTCTATTTCTTTATAATCTTTGCAGTTACAACTTCTCCGTTTCTAAAAACTACCCTTCCAATATAGAATCCCTGCGGCAAATGACTCAGATTTTCCGAAATAGAAAAGCTACATAACCCTTCCTGCTTTATCACATTGATTCCTGAAATATCATAGAGGTCAAATTGTTTTATTTCAATATCTGATTCAATAAAAAGGATATTAACCACCGGATTTGGAAAAACCCTGCATTTAACTTCATTCATATGATTTTCTTCAACGGAAACCGGAGAACCTATCATGTTTGCATCCAGCCAGGACAGGCGGGTACTTATCCAGTCTTTAAACTGACTTATCTCGCCTTCATAAGTTGTTGGTTGATAACCTGATTCAGGAGTGCCGGTATTTATTCCCAGTATGTTCCATTTTTGAAAATGCCTGAGCTGGGCTTCATTTAACAGATTTGCCGCAGAATCAATGGTGCTCTCCATTACTGTCTCATTCAGGACATTTTTTCTCAGTTCAAAATACCGGCTGTGTATGAGGTTTGCAAAACTCATATCCTGCAGCATTCGCACTTCCCATGATGGTGGAACCGGCCAGGCATCACATTCATTTACCCGATATGCCCAGCCTGAGCCATCAGTCTGGTTGAAATGTACACAGTTTTCCAGCAGGTTTCTCCAAGCCCAGTCGAAATCCCAGGCCGGACCGGAATGCAGAAGACCATCCTTGCTGTCCTTATTTTTATAAAAATACCGGCTCTTTTTATAAGCATCGACATTTCGGGTGACTTCCCCTAAAATGAAATAATCAGCAAAAGAATTTATATCGATGTATGATTTATATCCTAAAACCGGATTGTTGAAAGCAGCACTATATAAAACGTTTTCCAGAGTATAAATAAACCCCTGGATATAAGTTTTTTGCTGCGCTGTAAGATCTTCAGGTTTAGGATCATCATAAACAAAATAAACTTCAGCTCCCGGCTTATTCAAAGGGGAAAAATTACTCTTCCAGCTGTCAGTTGAAGTGTAATAGTCATTTTTGAATATATACCCGCCCGTTACATTGTCACCAGAAATATCTTCAGGCTTAAGTTTGGCAATATTTACTCTTCCTTTGTCCTGTTTTATTTTTTCTCCTAAAAGATAAATCCCCTGGTATTCATTATTTAAAACAACTTCGCAGAATCTGGTACGGGTGGAATAATATCCCATCCTGCGGAAGATATCGAATGCCAGGACATTTCTTAGAAAAGTTTTATCATTATAGTTAGCCAGTAGTACCCAGTCATTTTCAGCTGGCATATTTAAAAGCGGGACGTTCAGGTTATTTCCTGCTATATCGCGTGTCTCAAAACCATAAGGCTTTTGTGGCAGAGAAGCCGAATAGACACCTCTTATCTCTATTCCTACTTTACCAGTGTAAATATTCCCGGAATCTGTGACATAATTTCTTATCCCGTTGTCATGGTAAACGATCTTCATATCAGCTGTAATCTTTGGCTCATCCACAATTGTCTCTCCCTGGTTCGTAGTTATAACTACAATAGGTAAGTTTGAGGAAGTAAAAGAAAACGGAGCCTGGAACCATGCTGGTATCTGGCGATAATTATACGTGCTGTTTGTAATACCGAATGATAAAAATGCATTAGAAGATATGTCAGACGATGTGATGCTTGAATTATGAACCTGAATACTCAGGACGTTATCTCCGGACACTAAGCACGTCTTCATCAGTTTTTTTTCAATAATGAATGATTCCGGAGTTCCTCCTGAATACATTGTCGCTTCATGGTCAGCACCCAGTTCATTATAAGCAGGATGGATACCGGTGATACCTGCCCTTGCTATCTCAACATCGTTAAGATAAGCAACAAAGGCATCATCATAATCCATGCTAAGCACAGCCCTGGCTATAGATGATGTATCTGTTATACTAAATTTATGACGAAGGAAAACAGAGGTACATTGCGGAATAACCGTATTGTCATCATTATCGCCATAACCAATGCCTCCCGGTCCCTGGAGCCAGGCTGAATCATCAAAGGATAATGATCTCCAGTTTATATCAGGTTCTGATGTTCCGACAAAATATCTCCATGTATCATTATTGAAGACGGCTGTTTCCCAATGATCAACCGATTGACCCTGAGCTATGTGAGTGATAATTGTCGACAGAAATATGGAGCTGAGGACTATACTAAAATGTTTCACGAACAGGTATAAAAAAGTTAGAGATAAAAATACGACATTTCTATTAAAATCGGGCACTGTTACATTTTTTCCCGCAGATAACGCAGATTGACGCAGATAGAGGAAATAAAATCTGCGAAAATCAGCGAAGTCAGCGGGAAATTCCTTTTTTATGGCTAAATCTGTTTTACTTTTATCTTTTTACCCACCCGACTGATTAAATTCCGGAATTTAGATTTATTTTTGAAATTCAGCCGTTCGGGGGCTTTTGTCTTTTATCTTAAAACATCCATCAATGAATAGATTATCGGTCATATTCTTTGCAGTTTTACTATCATCATTTAATTTATTTCCTGTTGAGGCACAATATCATGCACCTGCTGAAACGATATTTACTCGGCAGGACTCATTACGCGGTTCGATAACACCCGAAAGAGCCTGGTGGGATCTCACCTATTATCATCTTGATATTACGGTTAATCCTGTCGATAGCACCATATACGGGTCAAACACAGTAACATACAAAGTTATTAAGCCTTTTGGTTTGATGCAGATTGATCTTCAGGAACCACTGAATGTTATGAAGGTTGTTCAGAATAATAGTGTCCTGAAATTTAAAAGGGAAGGCAATGTTTACTGGATTGAACTTGCCGAGAAGCAGGAACAGGGAAAGATATATTCTGTTGTTCTTACTTATGGAGGCAAACCTAAGGTTTCAACAAGGCCTCCCTGGAGTGGTGGAATTACCTGGAAGAAAGATAAAAACGGTCTCCCTTTCGTCGCATCATCATGCCAGGGTGATGGTGCAAGCCTGTGGTGGCCCTGTAAGGACCATATGTACGATGAACCTGATAGTATGCTGATAAGCGTTAATGTTCCGGGAAACCTTATGGATGTCTCAAACGGTCGCTTGAGAAGTGTAATTAAACAGAAAAATAAAACAAAGACCTACAACTGGTTTGTCAAAAACCCTATTAATAATTATGGTGTAAATATTAACATCGCTGATTTTGCACATTTCTCTGAAATCTATAATGGTGAAAAAGGGCCGCTTGATTGCGATTATTATGTACTTAAAGAAGATCTGGAGAAGGCCAGACTTCAATTCAAACAGGCACCAATGATGATTGCTGCTTTTGAGCATTGGTTCGGTCCTTATCCTTTTTATGAAGACGGTTATAAACTTGTAGAAGCGCCTTACCTGGGTATGGAACATCAAAGCTCGGTTACTTATGGCAATGGATTCAATAATGGCTACCGGGGAGTTGATCTGAGCAATAGCGGATGGGGATTGAAATTTGATTTTATTATCATTCACGAATCGGCCCATGAATGGTTTGCTAACAGCATTACCTACGAAGATATTGCAGATATGTGGGTTCATGAGAGCTTTGCAAATTATGCAGAGAGTCTCTATGTAGAATATTATTTTGGCAAGGAAGCCGGAAGTGAATATGTCCTGGGTACACGTGCCAATATTCAGAATGACAAACCGGTAATTGGAATATATAATGTCAATCATGAAGGGTCCGGCGATATGTATTACAAGGGTGGAAATATGCTTCACACCATCCGGCAGATTGTAAATGATGATAAGAAATGGAGAAATATACTCCGCGGTTTAAATAAAGATTTTTATCATCAGGTTGTAAAGGGCTCACAGATAGAAAATTATATAATTGAGAAAACCGGTATTAATCTTAAACCTGTTTTTGACCAGTATTTAAGAGATATCAGAATACCGGTTTTTGAATATTCATTAAAAGGAAATAATCTCTCTTTCAGGTGGAATAACTGTATTCCCGGATTTACTATGCCTTTAAAAATTTATATTTCAGGAAAAGAGCAAGTTGTGAAACCAACTCCATTTTTTACTAACCTGAAACTGGAAACCGAAAATGCAATAATCAAAGTCGATCCGGGGTATTATGTAGCAACACTCAATATTACAGGGAAATAAAGGGAGAAGATAAACTGAGAGACTAAGTGACTAAGAGATGCAGAGAAATAAAGAGTTAAATCCGTGAATTCCGCGGTTAAACAGACAGAAAGTATAAAAACAGAATCTGCGAAAATCTGCGTGATCAGCGGGAGACCCAAGTTCTCCCGCTGATTTCACTGATTTCCGCAGATCAGTCATTCCCAGCCATTTCTGTCTTTAATGGTAAGGAAATTAAGCTATTTTACCGGATAAGGCGGATGATTCGGGATCTTTTTACCCTGTGTTTTCAGATCTTCCAGAATTACCTCTATCGCTTTATTTAACTGCTGATCTGTACCTGTAAATTCAAGGTAAGGATCGTTATCGACAATGATATCAGGTTCTACCCCGGTGCCTTCAATGATCCACTTTTTCCCTTCCAGGTCGTATCTTGAAAATTCCGGTCTGTTCAGAGTCCCGCCATCAAGCAGTGGCAGAGTGCCACGAATTCCTGTTACTCCGCCCCATGTTCTTTTTCCGACAACCTTACCCATGTGATAATTTTTAAACCGGTAAGTAACTATGTCACCATCTGAAGCGGAAAATTCATCGCATATCAATATCATAGGGCCAAATAATGTTCCATCAGGATCGACGTCAGGTTTTGAATTGCGGCTGATTGTGATCTGGGAAGCAATCCTGCGGAGGTTTTCGATTATAATCGGAGAAACAAATCCACCTCCATTGCCTCTTACATCGATAATCAGAGCTTCTTTCTGCAGTTGTGGATAATAATACTTAATAAACTCGTTAAGGCCTTCAACTCCCATATCAGGAATATGAACATAGCCAACTCTTCCGTTGGTCGCCTTATTTACCTTCTCAATATTTTCATCGACCCATTTCAGGTAGTATAACTGAGATTCATTGTCAATTGGCACAACCGTAATTTCACGATTACCTGTTTCCACCGGTTTTGAGTTCAATACAAGTTTCACCTGCTTGCCTGCTTTATTTACAAGAGCTTCATAGATATTATTCAGGTTATTGACTGGCATCCCATCAACAGCCAGTATATAATCCCCTTCATTTGCATTTATTCCAATCTCAGTTAAAGGTGATTTTACCCGGCCGTCCCAGTTATGTCCTTTTAAAATTTTATCGATTCTGAAATAGCCGCTGGTTTTATCTTTAGATAGTTCGGCACCGAGCAAACCTGTTTTAATCCGCTCGGGCTGAGGTCTTTCTCCTCCGCCTACATAAGCATGCCCGATATTCAGTTCGCCTATCAATTCACCGATTATATATGTCAAATCATTCCTGTGATTTACATATTTCACTAATTGTTCATATTTATCACCTTGCGCTTTCCAGTCGACACCGTTCATGTTAGGTGAATAGAAAAAATCCCTCATCTGACGCCATGATTCTTTATAGATCTGTTCCCATTCTTCCTTTTTATTGATCTTCATCTGGAGACCCGACAGGTCCAGTTTGTCAGTGATCTTAACTTCAGCAGCAGGAAGGTTAATGATAGCATATGCCCCATTTTGTTCAAGCAGCATTTTCTTCTTATTTGCTGATATTTCAAAACCATCGGCAACTCCTAAATTCTTTTCTTCTCTTGCATCAAAATCGTACATGCATAGAGCTGATTTCTCATCACCATGTCCGCGGCGCTGATAATATAATTTGTTTTCTACTGAATTAAGACTGAAGTAATTAGATGCTTTTATAGGAAGTTTTCCAATCCTGCCCTGTATACCGTCAATATCTATCATGCGTTCAGGAACCGAAACCACTGTTTTTGGTTTTGAGTCTTTCTTCTTATCATTTACTTCCGGTTTTGTTGGTGTTGATGAGGGTGGTTCTACTTCATCGCTTTTAAGGTTGAATAAGGAAGGAGTATCTTTATATAAACTGACAAAATATAGCCCGCTCATGTCAGAATAACTTATTGTGGATCCTATATTACTGAAGTCAGGCTTAAAATCGCGCGAAGAAACAAAAAACAGATATTTGCCATCTGTGCTGAAGATACCTTCAGAAGAATTATACCAGTTTTCTGTCACAGGATAAGATTTCTTCTGTTCGAGAGAATAGATATAGACTTGCTGAAAACGGTTATCACTGTTTTTTGTGTAGGTAATCCATTTGCTGTCGGGAGACCAGGCATAATCCCTGATTTCAAAAATGGAATCGATATCAACATCGGTAGTCGCTTTTGTTACGATATCAACATAATGCAGACTTTGATTGCGATCGGAGAAGAGAAGTTTTTTACTGTCGGGTGACCAGTAAGGCTGATACTTGTAATTTGAACTTCCTGATGTGATTTCCATGGCTGGCTGGCTTCCATCCTGTGCCTGTATGAAGATCTCATCTTCTCCTGTTTTATCTGAAATGTAGGAGATCCATTTTCCATCATCTGACCATTTTGAATCTCTTTCGTGTATCCCCGACGATTGGGTGAGATTTCTGGTTTCACCATACTTTTCAGGTACGGTAAACACTTCACCATGGGCGCCAAATAAAGCTCTCTTCCCATCGGGGGAAATTTCAAAATTAGTTATGCTATTGCTTACATTTTTCAATTCAGGTCTGCCGGAAAGGAAATCTTCAGCAATTATTATTTTCACTTTTGTGGATTTTTCTGTTGCCAGGTCCATTTTATAGATGAAGCCTCCATTCTCATATACAATTGCTTTATTTCCGAGTGATGGGAATTTAATGTCAAAATCGGTGAAATCCGTAAGTTTCTTTGTTTGCCTCGAAGTAAGGTCAATAACATACAGATTCATCCTTTTATTTTCATCTCTGTCCGATAGAAAATATATTTTATCTCCAAACCACATAGGAATGATATCCTGGGCAGGATTATTTGTAATATTTTCTACTTTATTTGTCTTGAAATCGAATATCCAGATATCATCAGCCATTCCTCCCCTGTATCTTTTCCAGGTTCTGAATTCCCTGAATACCCTGTTGTAAGCCATTTTCTGATCATCAGGTGAGAATGAGCAAAAACCTCCTCGGGGAACGGGAATTTCATCCGGTAAAGACCCATCGGTATTTACTGTAAAAAGGGAACCGATGAAATCGTTATAAGACTTTTTCCTGGAACGAAAAACTATATTTTTATTATCATTTTTCCAACCAAATACCATATTGTTAGGTCCCATTCTGTCAGCAATGTCATCACGACCCAATGTTGCAGTGAAGGTTAACCTTTTTGGTATGCCTCCTTCCGGATTCATAAGATAAACTTCAGTATTTCCATCATACTGTCCGGTAAAAGCAAGAGACTTACCGTCAGGTGAGAACCTGGCAAACATCTCATATCCATTGTGATTTGTTAGTTTTCGTGCAATCCCGCCATCTGCCGAAACGGTATACAGGTCTCCTGCGTATGTAAAAACAATCTGATTGTCATATATAGCAGGAAATCTCAATAATCGTGCTTCTTCCTGTGCCAGAAGGCGGATTTGTCCCAGGAACATAAATATCAGAAGTACTAAAGCTGTCTTTTTCATTAAAAAGGGTGTTAATATTTTAATTAATAATTAAATGATCATAAGGGAAAAAATGGCCATTAAGGTTTTACAAGTATCGGTTTTCCGAATCCAATCTTCTCTAAAGGCTTCAATTGTGTCGAGGCATCACCGACAATTACCCAAAACATTTTATCAGGAACGATATATTTATCAGTAATAGTCTTATGCTCTTCAATCGTCATATTCTTTATCAGGTTTTCATCCTCCTTGATATAATCATCAGGAAGATCATATTTCGACATCGTTGACAGCATTTCGACCAACGCGCCGTTTGTCTCAAACCGAAGTGCATTCGAGAGGATCAAATAGTTTTTAATGAACTGGAGGTCCTTTTCATCAATGCCTTTACGGTATTTCTCCATCTCATCTTTAATTATTTTAACCGATTCGAATGTTGCATCGGATCTTACACTTGTGGCAACGGCGAAAGGTGCTTTTACCTTCATTTCCTGGAAATAGCTTGAAGCGCCGTAAGTATACCCTTTTTCTTCACGAAGTATCTGATTAAGGATACTTGAAAATGCCCCACCCAGCCTGTAGTTAACGAAATCGGCTTTTACATAGTCAGGGTCGTTTCTTGATAAAGCAAGATATCCTATGTATATAACAGACTGTCTTGAGCCGGGAATATCGACAAAATAGATCTGGGATTTCTCCGGATTTGGAGGAATAGGATAAGAATTAATTTTGACCTCTTTTGCTTTCCATTCGGTTTCGAATGGTTTCAGAGCTGTGAGAGCCTGCTCTTTCGATACATTGCCGGCTATCAGTATTTTAGTAACATTAGGGGAAAAATTCTTATCATAATAGTTCTTCAGATCATTCATAGTTATCCTGCCAATTGATTCTTTTGTTCCACGGGTACTATAACCAAAGATATTATCAGTGCCATATAATAGTTTAGCAAATAACAGGCCGGCTACACTTCTTGGTTGTGCCTCTGCCTGAATTATATTGTTTTTTGTGCGGCTTTGTGCCAGGGTAAACTCTGTAGTATCCCAGCGTGGTTCGAGCAGAATCTCTTTCAGCAGCCCGGTGGTTTTATCAAAGTTCCTTGAAAGCGCACTTGCACTTATCGTCATCTCTTCACGTCCGGCGTACATATTTATGTTTGAACCAAGAAGCTCTGTCTGTTCCTCTAATTCTTCAGGTGTCTTGTTTTTCGTTCCCTGGGGCAGTACACTTGCAACCATCCCTGCAACTCCGGGAAGGTCGGTTTTATCCTGAAGTACACCTCCGTCAATCACTACACTTATTTCTACAAGAGGCAATTCTTTATTCTGAATTCCAAAAACCCGGATCCCATTTGCCAGAGTGGCTTTCCACACTGCAGGGGCATTAACTTCAGGCGTTAAACCGGGAGAAGGTTCAAGGGCTCTGTTTATTAAAGAAGGAGACTTCACAACTTTTTCATCTCCTGTATTGGCAATCTCTACCTGACTGGCTTCATTGATATTCTCTTCTTTGACTCCGGCAGGAATGGAACTTTCTGCAACCATTTCAGGTTTTCCTTTCGGTACAAAACTGGTAACGACATGAGGTTTGCCTTTGATATATTTTTCATAAGCCATCTTCACGTCGCTCAGTGTTACAGCTTTTATGTTTTCAATATCCTTCTCGATATATCCGGGATCGTTAAGGAAAGTGTTATAAAAGGCAAGCTGGATGGACTTATTGAAAACGCTGTTAATCCCCTCATAAAAACTCTTTTCACTTGAGGCCTTAACTCTCTCAATATCTGTTTCTGTAATACCTTCCTTTTCAAAACGGTCAAAAGCTTCAAAAACAGCATCTTCAATCTCTTTGAGCGATTTCCCTTCATTAGCTCTGATTGTAATGGTGAATTCTCCTGCCAGCTCGCTGGAATTGTTATATGCCGTAGTTTTTGATGTCAGTTTTTTCTCTTTTACCAGAACTTTATATAAAGGAGCTTTTTTGCCGTCGGCAAGTATTTTAGCAAGAAAATCAAGAGCATAAGTATCTTTCTGGTAAGATTGCGGAGCGGGCCATACCATTGTTATCTCAGGCACATTTGCAAAATTATCTTCATGGTACAGCTTGACAGTTTTTGGGAGAACGGGTACCATAGCTGAACGGGCAGCCACTTCTCCGTGCGATTTTATTTCTCCGAAATATTTATTTATCAGCACTTTAACTGTATCAGGGTTGAAGTCACCGGCAAGTACAAGGGTAGCATTGTTTGGTCCATAGAAATGTTCATAATAGGCTTTTACATCTTCAAGTGATGCGTGTTTAAGATCAGCCATTTCACCTATTACTTCCCAGTTATACGGATGATCGGCAGGATAGAGGTTTT
>Ga0302323_100004377_pt1 | contig 11498 bp, 11 predicted proteins | sample Fen_T0_3_FD_201950 | JGI IMG/M metagenome (GOLD analysis project Ga0302323, IMG submission 201950) | Peat permafrost microbial communities from Stordalen Mire near Abisko, Sweden - Fen_T0_3 | ecosystem: Environmental > Terrestrial > Soil > Wetlands > Permafrost | place: Sweden: Abisko... | reverse complement strand
CCATCACCAGCGCCTTGTCGATGCGCGTGGTCACCGCCAGCGCCGAGCAGATGCCGAGCACCTGGACGGCGATCGGGTTGTTGGTGATGATCGGTGCCACGAGCGTGCCGCGGGCACGCTTGCCGAACACCGCATCGAATGCGCTCAATTGCGGCTCCCTTCGCGAATTCGCTTCAGGTACCTGCCGTAGCCGTCCGGGGACAGCCAGAACGAAACCAGCTTGGCGACGCCGTTGCTGGTGATGGTTGCGCCCGAGATGGCGTCGACCCGATGCGGGTCCTGCGCCGGCGGCCCGGCGTTGCCCTTGATCATCGTGAGTTTCGGCTCCCAGTTGGCGTCGAACGCCTGGCGCCCGGCCCAGAGCGCCTGCCAGCGGGGACTGGCGATTTCACCGCCGAGCCCCGGCGTTTCCTTCTGGTCGTAGAACGTGAGTCCACGCACCGTCCGGCCATCCCGGTCGAGCGCCAGGAATCCATAAAGCGTGCCCCACATCCCGATGCCCTCGATCGGCAGGACGACCTGCTCGAAGCTCCCGTCCTTGCCGCCCGCGCCGACCAGGTAGACGGCGGCGTACGTCGGCAGCCGCGCGACTTTCGCGCCGTTCGGCGGCGCCGCGCGGCTCAGCGCAGGGTCGCTGCGGGCGCGACGCTGGTCATAGGATTTCGCGTCGATCCTGCCGTCGGTCACGTACTCGCCCGTTGCGAGTTCGATCAGGCGTACCGTGATGTCGCGGTCGAAGCGCTGCCTGACCTCGGCATCGGTCAGCGCATCGCCGGGCTTGACCAGGCCTGCGGCGAGCAGCACGTTCTTCTGCCTGAACACCAGCTGGTTGGCTTCCTGCCGCGAGCGCAAGCCGACGGCGGAGGTCGCGACCACGAGCGCGCACACCACGCAGACGATGGTGGCGAACACGATGGTGTAGCGCGTCGACTCAGTGTTTGTCACGGCGTCGCAATCTGCGCTTGATGTTGGCGCGAACCAGCGGATAGTCGATCAGCGGCGCCATCACGTTCATGAAGAGGATCACCAGCATCATCGCTTCCGGATACGCCGGGTTGACCACGCGGATCAGCACGACCAGCGCCCCGATCAGCGCGCCGTAGATCCACTTGCCGCGCTCGGTGAACGGCGAGGTGACGGGATCCGTGGCCATGAATACCGTGCCGAACGCCCATCCACCCAGCACCATGTGCCACCAGAACGGCACGCCGAAGTACGGGTTGGTGGCGGAGCCGATCAGGTTGAACGTGACGGCCATCGCGACGGTGCCCAGCGTGACGCCGGCCATCGTCCGCCACGAGCCGATCCCGGTGACGATCAGGACCGCTGCGCCGATCAGGCAGGCCAGCGCCGACGTCTCGCCCATCGAACCGGGCTCGAGTCCGACGAAGGCATTCCACCACGACAGGTGCAGGTTGATGAAAGGCTCGGTGGTCTGCCGCACCTGCGCCAGCAGCGTCGCACCGGAAAAGCCGTCGATCGCGTGCGCCTTGTCGATGGCTGTCCAGACAGTGTCGCCGGAGATCTGCGCCGGATAGCCGAAGAACAGGAACGCCCGCGCGGCCAACGCCGGGTTGATGAAGTTCATCCCGGTGCCGCCGAACACTTCCTTCGCCAGCACCACGCCGAAGCTGATGCCCAGTGCCGCCTGCCACAGCGGCGTGGTGGGCGGAAGGATCAGCGGGAACAGGATGCCGGTGACGAAGAATCCCTCGTTGACCTCCACCCGGCGGACGATTGCGAACAGCACTTCCCACGAAAGCCCCACCACCATCGTCACCATGTAGAGCGGAAGGAAGTACAGCGCACCGTGGACGGTGCAGGCGAGCATGCTCCGCGCGGAGTAGCCCACACCCAGCGCGCGCAGCACGTCGTGGCGCCAGCCGACAAGCATGGCCGCCTTGGCGGGGTCGAGCGCGAGGTTGGCCTGCAAGCCAGTGTTGTACATCGCCATGAACACGCACGGCAGCGCGGCGATGACGACGAGCATCATCATCCGCTTGAGATCGAGCGCATCGCGCACATGCGCGCCGCCGGTCGTCACCGACGCCGGCGTATAGAAGAACGTGTCGGCCGCCTCCCAGAGCGGATAGAGGCGCTGCAACCGGCCGCCCTTCTCGAAGTGGCGGCCCACGCGGTCCAGCGCGGCGCGGAAAGCGCGCATCAGCCGATTCCCCGCCGCTTCAAGCGCTTTCCTTCTCGATCCGCTCGAGCGTCCGCCGCAACAGCGGTCCGTAGTCGAACTTGCCCGGGCAGACGAACGTGCAAAGCGCGAGATCCTCCTCGTCCAATTCGAGCGCGCCCAGCTCCTCGGCGCGCTCCACGTCGCCGGTGATGAGCGCGCGCAGCAGGAACGTGGGCATGATGTCGAGCGGAACCACGCGCTCGTAGGCGCCTATCGGCACCATCGCCCGCGGGCTCCCGTTAGTGGTGGTGGACAACGGCAGCCGGCGCTGCCGGCCCCAGGCGCCCATCACCACGCCCAGCAGCGAGAACTTGTCGCGACCCGGGGCGATCCATCCGAAGAGTTCGCGCTGGTCACCTTCCGGGACCACGGCAACCTGCAGGTGATAGCGGCCGAGAAAGCCGTGGATGTCGCCTTCCGCGCGCCGGCCGTCGAGGACCGAGCCCGAGATCACGCGCTGGCGTCCGTCGCGCAACTCGCCCCGTGCGAGTGCATCGAGCGAAGCGCCCAAACGCGTGCGCAAATGCCGCGGGCGCAGCGCGCCGGGCCCGGCCAGCGAGATCACGCGTTCGACATCGAGTCGACCCGTCGCGAGCAAACGGCCTATCGCCGCGACGTCCTGGTAGCCGACATGCCACGCGGTCCGCGCCGCGCCGACGGGATCGAGTTGCTCGATGTGCAGCCCAACGGTGCCCGCCGGATGCGGCCCCGCGAATTCCTCCACGACGATTCGTTCGGCCACAGGCACGTCGATGCGCGATGCCGGGGCCACGCACACGTAGGTCGTGCCCGCGCAAAGCCTGGACAGGGCGAGGACACCGGTCGCGAAGTCGGCGGCGCGCGGCGCCAGCACGGTCGAGGCGTCCGGAGCATGGGGGCGCGAGTCCATTGCGGTGATGAACAGCGCGTGCGGGGACGTGTCCGGCGACGGCACCCGGGAATAGGGACGCGTTCGAAGGGCCGTCCATGCGCCGGACTCGCGGAGCAATGCCCGGATCGCGTCGGCGCCCAGAGTCGCCGGATCGGCGCCGGTGAAGTTCGCGAACGTCACCTGCTGTGACGGCCCTTCGGCAGGATCCACGGCAATGAGGATGGATTGCAGCGCGCGCCGCTCGCCGCGATGCACGGCAGCGATGACGCCGGCGGCCGGCGCCGTGTGGAGAACGCCAGTGAGCTTGTCCTCGACCAGCGGGGACCCGCGCAGGACGCGGTCGCCGACATTCACGCGCAACGCCGGCTTGACGCCCACGTAGTCGGCGGCGAGCCAGGCGACGAATTCCGGCGCGACCGCCGCCTCCGTCTCACCTTCCGGCGCCCCGGCGAGCGGAATGTCGAGTCCCCTGGCGATGTGATGCACGGACAAGGCCTGCGCTCCTTCCTGCTGCACTGCGGGATCAGTCCCGGGAGGACGCCTTGGGGCGCTCCATTGGCAGGCGAGTCTAGCGGCGAAGCGGCCAGCGCCTATTGATCGAGGGCAAACCCGACGCGCGGCCCGCGGCGGTCACGGCGGAAGGCATTCGTGCCCCACTTGAGGGCGGTCAATACCGCACACGACAGGGGGCGGACAATTCGTCGAAGGCCACAAAGGAGCGAAATCATGGGCACTCGGACCGAAAAGGACTTCCTGGGCGAGAAGCAGATTCCGGAGGATGCGTACTACGGCGTGCAGACGCTCCGCGGCAAGGAAAACTTCCACATCACCGGCATCCCGATGTCGCTGGAGCCCAACTTCGTCAAGGCGTTCGGCTACGTCAAGAAGGCCGCGGCGCTGGCCAACCGCGACTTGGGCGTGCTCGACGCGAAGATTGCCGACGCGATCGCCGGCGCGTGCGACCGGCTGATTGCCGGCGAAATGCGCGAGCAGTTCGTCACCGACTTCATCCAGGGCGGCGCCGGCACCTCGACCAACATGAACGCGAACGAGGTGATCGCCAACCTCGCGCTGGAACGGCTCGGCCACAAGAAGGGCGAATACCAGTACGTCAGCCCGAACGACCACGTCAATTTCGGGCAGTCGACGAACGACGTCTACCCCACCGCCTTCCGGCTGGCGCTGATCCTGCGCCTCGCGTTCCTCACCGCGTCGCTGACCAACCTGCAGAAGGCGTTCTTCGCCAAGGCCAAGGAATTCGACCGCGTGCTGAAGATGGGCCGCACGCACCTTCAGGACGCCGTGCCGATGTCGCTGGGCCAGGAGTTCCACGGCTGGGGCACGACGATCGGCGAGGAGGTCCAGCGCATCGCCGAAGTTCGCGCGTTCCTGCACGAGATCAACCTGGGCGCGACGGCCATCGGCACCACGGTGACGGCGGCACCGGGGTATCCGGAGCTCGCCACCAGGTACCTGTCCGACCTCACCGGCCTCAAGTTCATCCTGGCCGGCGACCTGATCGAGGCCACGTCCGACACCGGTGCCTACGTGCTGCTGTCCGGCGTGCTGAAGCGCACGGCGTCCAAGCTCACCAAGATCTGCAACGACCTCCGCCTGCTGGCCTCGGGTCCGCGCTGCGGCTTCAACGAGATCAACCTGCCGCAGATGCAGCCCGGCTCGTCGATCATGCCGGGCAAGGTGAACCCGGTCATGCCCGAAGTGATGAACCAGGTCGGCTTCCTGGTGATCGGTCTCGATCTCACGGTGACGCTGGCCGCCTCCGCGGGACAGCTCCAGTTGAACGTGATGGAGCCGGTGATCACGTTCGCGCTGTTCACGTCGATCGCGACGATGGAGCACGCCATCGACAGCCTGCGCATCCACTGCATCGACGGCATCACCGCCAACGCCGAGCGCTCGCGCGACATGGTGCTGAACTCGCTCGGCATCGTCACCGTGCTGAAGCCGTCGCTGGGCTACAAGCAGTGCGCGGAGATCGCGCGCGAAGGCTACGAGACCGGCAAGTCGCTGCACGAGATCGTCGTCAACGAGAAAAAGCTGCTGACCCAGGAAAAATGGGACGAAGTGTTCTCGTTCGAAAACCTTATCCGCCCGAAATTCGAGCAGTAACGCATCCGGGGAGCAGGCGGCCCCGGGGAGAGCCATCATGACACTGTCCATCTTCCTGCAATTCGTCGTCGTGCTCGCGGCCATCTGGATGGGCGCGCGATACAGCGGGGTCGGCCTCGGGCTGTGGGGCGCCGTCGGGCTCCTCGTGCTTGTCGTGGCGTTCGGCGTCAACCCGACGTCGCCGCCGATCGACGTGATGCTGATCATCCTGGCGGTAATCATGGCCGCGTCGGTGATGGATGCGGCCGGCGGCATCGACTTCCTGGTGCGCATCGCCGAACGCATCATCCGCGCCAACCCGAAGTACGTGACGATCGTCGCGCCGCTGACCACGTGGACGTTCACGTTCCTCGCCGGCACCGGCCACATCGTCTATCCGCTGCTGCCGGTCATCTACGAGACTGCGCACCAGAGCGGCATCCGCCCCGAGCGGCCGATGGCGGTGGCGACCATCGCCTCGCAGCAGGCGATCACGGCAAGCCCTGTCGCGGCGGCCACCGCCGCGATGATCGGGCTCTTCGCCGAGAAGGGCCTGACGCAGTGGGGGCTGCCGCAGATCCTGATGGTCTGCGTGCCGGCGACGCTAACCGGCGTGGTGGCAGCAGCAATCATCTCCATGTTCCTCGGCAAGAACCTCGAAGACGACAAGGAATACCAGGCACGGCTCAAGGCCGGCCTGATCCCGCTACCGCAGTCCGCCGCGCAACGCCCGCCGCTCAGGTCCTCCGCCAAGCCGTCGGCTCTCCTGTTCCTGGCCGGCGTCGCCCTGGTCGTCGTGCTCGGCTTCTTCCCCGCGTTGCGCCAGCTTCCAGGTGCCAAGGCGCCGCTGCAGATGCCGATCGTGATCGAGATCATCATGATGGCCGTCGCGGCCGTGATGCTCCTGGTGAGCAAGGTTGACGTCAACGATATCCCCAAGACCTCGACACTGCGCGCCGGCGTGGTCGCGGTGATCGGCATCTTCGGCCTCGCATGGCTGGGCGACAGCTTCATCGCCGCGAACAAGGACGTGATCGTGCCGGCCATCGGCGCACAGGCGGATGCACACCCGTGGACGTTCGCGTTCGGGCTGTTCTTCGCATCGGTGCTGCTGTACAGCCAGGCGGCGACGACCCGTGCGCTGATGCCGCTGGGCATCGCGCTGGGCATTCCGCCCCAATTCCTGATCGCAATGTTCCCGTCGGTGAACGGCTACTTTTTCATCCCGACCTACGGCTCGCTGATCGCGGCGATCAACTTCGACCTGTCGGGCACGACGAAGATCGGCAAGTACGTGCTAAACCACTCGTTCATGATCCCGGGACTCGTCGCCACGGCGGTGGCGGTGACGACCGGCCTGTTCCTTGCCAGGCTCATGTTCTGATGGCGACTACAATGCCCGTTGTCGACGAAATCACGGGACCGGGCATGAACCAACAATGGTTTTCCCGCGCGCGCGGCGCGCTGGCCATCGCGTGCGTCGCCGCGGTCGCGGGCACGGCGCAGGCCGCGGGCCCGGTGCCTTTCAACGTGCCCGCGGACAGCACCATTCCGGCCGGACCGGAAGGCAACGCGGTCAGGCTCGGCAAGTCACTCATCACCGACACCAAGAAGCTGCTGCCGCGCAACGTCGGCGCCGGGCTCACTTGCACCAATTGCCACCTGGGCGCCGGCACGCGTCCGGATGCCGGACCTTTCGTCGGGCTCTGGGGCGTGTTCCCCGAATACAGCAGCCGGGACGGCCGCATCGATTCGCTGCAGCAGCGCATCAACGATTGCTTCCTGCGTTCGATGAACGGCAGGCCGCTCACTCTCGACTCCCGGGAGATGAACGCCATGCTGACGTACATCCAGTGGCTGTCGACCGGCGTGCCGGTGGGCTCGTCTGTGGTGGGCCGCGGCATGGGAACGATCGACACCGCGCGGAAGCCCAATGCTGCCCGGGGCAAGCAGGTGTACACCGCGAAATGCGCCAGCTGCCATGGCGATGACGGCGGCGGCATCGCCAATCCCGCCGGCGGCTACGTTTTTCCGCCGGTCTGGGGCAACGCGTCGTTCAATGTCGGCGCAGGGATGGCACGCACCTACACGTCCGCGGCATTCATCAAGCACAACATGCCGCTGGGGCAAGGCGACTCGCTCAGCGACCAGGATGCCGTCGACGTGGCCGACTACGTCGCACACCAGCCGCGCCCGGCCTTCGCCGCGGGCAAGGCCGATTACCCGAAGGGCGACAAGCCCGGGGACGCGCGTCACTGAATTCGGCAACTGTTTTCAACCCGATGTCCGGAGGCCCCATGTCAACAAGACTCGATTATTCCAAGCTGTCACTGATGGATGCCATCGATCTCGCCGCCCTGATCGAGATCGAGGCGCAAAAGCGATACACGCAATTCGCCGATCGGCTTGGAAGTCGTGACACCGGCGACGCCGGCGCGGTATTCGAAGCGATGGCCGTCAACGAGGGCAAGCACGGTGAGCAGCTCGCGGAGCGCCGGCTCGCGCTGTTCGGCGATGCGCCTCCGACGGTCAAGCTCGACGACATCTTCGACGTGGAGGCCCCCGATTTCGGCGCGCCCAGCATGGGCATGTCCCCGCTGAAGGCGTACCAGGTAGCGCTGTCCTCGGAAAAGAAGGCCTACGCGTTCTACGACCTGGCGCTGCGCTACGTGAACCATCCGGAAGTCAAGGCGCTGTTCGAGGAGCTGCGCGGCGAAGAGGCCGAGCATGTCCGGATGCTCGAGGAAATCATCGCCCGGCTACCGCCGTCCGCGGCGATCGACCTCGAGGACGAGGACGCATACCCCGACAAGGCGGAGACGGTGCGGCAGAAGATCAGGCAGGCGGACAAGTCTTAGCCCTGGTCCGGGCGGTGGTCAACCGGTGACGAGCATGATCCAGCCGGTTCCCACCGTGAGGAAGATCGCGGCGAAGAACAGCGTCATCAACAGGCCGAGGCGGTACAGCTCGCGCTGCGTCAGGTAGCCTGCGCCGACGAAGATGACGTTCTGGCTGCCGCCCTGCGGTGTGATCACCGAGAAGTAGCTGCTCGCGAACAGCAGTGCGAACGCCATCAGCGGCGCCGGCACGCCGCCGCGGATGCCGACGTCGAGAAAGACGCCCAGCAACGCGAGAACCTGCGACGACTGGCTGACGAACATGTAGTGGATCGCCACGTAGAGCAGGATCAGCGTCACGTAGGTCGCCGGCCACGACAGGCCGCCCAGGTGTTCCGCCAACCGCTGGCCCGCATAACCCATGAACCCGAGCTCGTTCAGCTGCCCGCTCAGCGCGAACAGCACGGCGAGCCAGAGAAACGTCGCGAGCGTGTCGCCCTGTGCAGCGATGTCGTCAACAGTCAGCACGTTGGTGAGCAGCAGCAGCCCCAGGCCCGCGAACGCGATGCTGGTCACGTTGAGTCCCAGCTTGTCGGCAAAGATCCAGCCCGAAACCATCATCACGAAAACGACCGCGGTGATCCGCTCGTCGCGCGTGAGCCTCCCCAATTCTGCCAGCGCCTTGCGGGCGGCGACCGGCGCGTCGGGTGTCTTGCCCACGCCCGGCGGGAACAGCCACGCGACGACCCGTGGCACCAGAAGGATCGCCGTCAGCGCAGGCACGGATGCGACGACGAGCCACTTGCCGAAGCCGATCTCGAGCCCGAACTCGCGAACCACCTGGATGCCGATCGGATTGGCCGAGGTTGCGGTCATCCAGAGCGCGGAGGACACGGCCAGGCTGGCCATTGCGCAATACATGAGATAGCCGCCGAGCCTGCGGCCCTCGGGATCGTCCGGCCGCGAGCCGGACCCGGTCGCCACCGACAGCACGACCGGAAACAGGACGCCGCCGCGCGCGGTGTTGGAAGGAAACGCCGGCGCTATCACCGCGTCGGTGAGCACGATGCTGTAGGCCAGCCCCAGCGACGAGGAGCCGAACCGGCTGACCATGAAGAGGCTGATGCGCTCACCCAGGCCCGACTTGACGACGGCCTGCGCGACGAGGAACGCGATCACCACCAGCAGCACGCTCGCATTGGCGAACCCGCCGAACGCCTTCGCCGGCGAAATCGTGCCGCTCAGGACCACGGCCGCCACCGCCAGCATCGTCGACGTGAGCAGCGGGAATGCGCCCACCAGGACCGCTGCGATCGACGCGACGAAGATGGCGAAGAGATGCCACGCCGGCGCGGTGAGTCCCGCGGGGACCGGCACGAGCCAGATGCCGATGGCCAGCGCAAACGGCAGGGCACGGCGCACGAGCAATGCCGGCGCGATCATTGCGGCGGCCCTCCCGTGGTCGCTGCTGCCGCCGGGGAACCGACGCGCACCCTGCCCTTGAAGCCGACCGATTGACCCTGCACCGCCCCGCTCTCGTTCTCGATCATGAATTTCCACGTGAACTCGTAAGTGCCGGTCGCGCCGGCATACGGCCCCGTACCCCCCAGGAACATCCCGACGACCCGGTTCGCGGTCGCCGATCCTTCGCCACGCATCTCGCTGTAGACCGCGTCGCCGTGATCGTCGGTCCAGACGGCGCGACCCACCATGCCCGTCGCGCTGTCATTGAGCACGATCGCCTCGACGCGGAATCCCACGGCCGGACTCGATGTCCCGGTGAGCAGCAGCGATCCTTCGAAGTCGGCGATGGACGCCCGCCGATCCGGGCCCAGCGGAATCCTGTGGCGGCTGCCGGTGGCGGTCCACGTTCCCTGGAACTCGTGCCACTCGCCTGCCGAAACCTGCGCTGCAGGCGGAGGATCCGCCGGACCGCATGCGGATGCTGCCAACAGGCTGGCCAGCGCGGCGACACGCATCGCCCGGCGCGACAAACCATCCCATGTTGCAATAGTCCGGCACAGGGCGCTGCGCGAAACGTTCATCGCGGACTTCGCGATTCGGTCGCGACCGCAGGGCCCGGTCCGGCCGGCATGTGCGTCGGCGTCGCGCCGAGCAACCCGGTGATCGTCGCATCCTTATCGTGCCAGATCTCCTGCAGCCAGTGCTGGAACGCCTTGCGGTACTTCGGGTCGCGGGCGTAGTCGCCGCCGCGCAATTCCAGCGGAATGGGCACCTGCCGTGCGCGCACGATGACGTGGCGCATCGTTCCGCAGAGAAACTGCCAGAACGTCGGCACGCCGTCCGGATAGACGATCGTGACGTCGAGCAGCGCGTCGAACCTTCCACCCAGCGCGTTCAGCGCGAGGGCCAGCGCGCCCGCCTTCGGCTTCAGCAGGTGGCGATAGGGCGAATGCTGCGCGTGATGCTTGGCGGCCGTGAAGCGGGTGCCTTCCGCGAAATTCATCACGCTGGTCGGGACGAGCGCGAACTTCTCGCAGGCGCGGCGCGTCGCCTCGATGTCGTCGAAACGCTTCTCCGGATGCCGCCTCAACTCGGCATCGGAATGCCGCCGCATGAACGGGAAATCCAGCGCCCACCATGCAAGGCCGATCACGGGCACGTAGATGAGCTGCTGCTTGAGGAAGAACTTGAGCATCGGTATGCGGCGGTTCAGCAGGTGCTGCAGCACCAGGATGTCGACCCAGGACTGGTGGTTGCAGTTGACCATGTACCAGCCCCGGTATGGGAGATCAGCAAGCCCCGCAACGTCCCACTGCGTCCGTTGCGTGAGAGCCATCCAGCCGCTGTTGCCGGCAACCCAGCGCGTGGCAATCCAGTTCAGGACGCGGTCGATCGCCGCGCGCACCGGCCTGGCCGGCACGATGAGCTTCACCAACGCGAACAGGAACAGCAACGCGCACCAGAACAGCGTGTTGAGCGCCAGCAGCGACGCCGCGAAGGCGCCGCGCAGGTACGCAGGCAGGTTCAGCCCTTTTCCTCGAAGTGCTTGCGCCGCTGTTCTTCCGACACGAATTCCTCCAGCGACGGATCCAGCGCGCTGCGCGACGAGACCATGCCGACGACCTTGCCGTTCTGTACGACCGGCAGGTGCCGGAAGCCGCGCTCGTGCATCAGCAGCAGCGCGTAGCCGAACGCCTTGTCCGGTGCGATGGTCTGCGGGCAGGCGGTCATCACATCGCCAAGGCGTGTCGCTTCCGGATCGAGGCCTTTCGCGACGACGCGAAACACGATGTCGCGCTCCGTGCAGATTCCGACGATCTGGTCTTCGACAATGACCACCACGGCGCCGACGCTCTTGCTTTCCATGAGCTTCGCCACCTGGCCCACGGGGGTCTCCGGCTGGGCCTTGAGGAATTTCTCCCGCCGCATCACGTCTTTGACTGGTCGATCGAACATTGGAGCCTCGTCGTTCTTGATGAGGTAGAGCATGGGACGCCCGGTCAATTCATTTGCCCTTCGCGAAAATGGCATA
>Ga0302323_100004376_pt1 | contig 11499 bp, 11 predicted proteins | sample Fen_T0_3_FD_201950 | JGI IMG/M metagenome (GOLD analysis project Ga0302323, IMG submission 201950) | Peat permafrost microbial communities from Stordalen Mire near Abisko, Sweden - Fen_T0_3 | ecosystem: Environmental > Terrestrial > Soil > Wetlands > Permafrost | place: Sweden: Abisko... | reverse complement strand
CCCCGTCACCAGCACCCGTTTGCCCTCGAGCAGACCCATCGTGTGTCGTCCTCCAGCTTTCCGGTGAGAGCGCCCGCCGCTCGGGCGGGCGCCATCCTGCCAGGTGTCGCAGTGCTCAGTGCTCAGGCTCAGTGCCCCATGCCCAGGCCGCCGTCCACGGGGACGACGGCGCCGGTGATGTACGCCGCGGCGTCGGACGCCAGGAACCGGACCGCCCCCGCGACCTCGTCGGCCGTGGCGAACCGGCCCGCGGGGATCATCTTGACGTACGCCTCGCGGGTCTCCTGCGCCAGCGCGGCCGTCATGTCGGTCTCGATGAAGCCGGGGGCCACCACGTTCGCGGTGATGTTCCGGCCGCCCAGCTCGCGGGTGATCGACCGGGCGAGCCCCACGAGGCCCGCCTTGGACGCCGCGTAGTTCGCCTGCCCGGGGCCGCCGTACAGGCCCACGACGCTCGCGACGAACACCATCCGCCCGCGCCGCAGCCGGATCATCCCCTTGCTGGCCCGGCGGGCGCAGCGGAACGCGCCGGTGAGGTTGGTGTCGATGACGGCGTCGAAGTCGTCGTCGCTCATCCGCATCAGCAACTGGTCGCGGGTGATGCCCGCGTTCGCCACCAGGACCTCCACCGGCCCCTGCTGCTCCTCCACCGCCTTGAACGCCGCGTCGACCGACGCCGTGTCGGTCACGTCGCACGTCACGCCGAACAGTCCCTCCGGCGGCTCGCCGGAGCGGTGCGTCACCGCGACCGCGTCCCCGTCGGCCGCCAGGGCCCGGGCGATCGCCAGCCCGATCCCGCGGTTGCCGCCGGTCACCAGCACGCTGCGGCCCATCGCCGTCCTTCTCTCGTCGTACTCGCCCGCCCGCGCATGGGCGGGGCTGCCGCCCGAACGCTAGTGGACGACGGGCCCGCCTCCCCGGCACACGTGCGGCCACGCGGTAGCGTCTGACCGTGCGTGCCGTCCAGATCACCCAGTTCGGCGGCCCCGAGGTGCTGCACCTCGTGGACGTCGACCCCCCGCAGGTCCCGCAGGACGCGGTGCTCGTCGACGTGACGTCGGCCGGCGTCAACTTCGCCGACACCCACCAGATCGACGACTCCTACCTGCGCCCGCAGTCCCTGCCGTTCGTGCCCGGCTCCGAGGTCGTGGGCCGGGTCCGCGGGGGCGCGCTCGACGGGCGTCGCGTGGTCGGGCTCACCCTCTCCGGCGGCGGCTACGCGGCGCAGGCGCTGGTGCACCCGGCGACCGTCTTCCCGCTGCCCGACGACGTCCCGGACGCGGTGGCCCTCGCCCTCGTGCTGCAGGGGACGACGGCGTGGCACCTGCTGCGCACCTGCGGCCGACTGGCGCTCGGCGAGAGCGTCGTCGTCCACTCGGCCGCGGGCGGCGTCGGCTCCCTCGCGGTGCAGCTGGCCAAGCGGTGGGGTGCGGGCCGGGTCATCGCGACCGCCTCGACGCCCGCCAAGCGCGAGCTGGCCCTGAGCCTCGGGGCCGACGTCGCGGTCGACGTCGCGGCCACCACCGACGCCGGGCAGGTCCGCGAGGTGCTGCGGGAGGCCAACGGCGGTGCCGACGTCGACGTCGTCCTGGAGATGACGGGCGGTCACGTCGCCGACGGGTCGCTGGCCGCGCTGGCGCCCTGGGGCCGGCTCGTCGTCTACGGGATGGCCTCGCGCCGTCCCGCCACCCCCGTGGCGCCCGCCGACCTGATGGCGAGCGGGCGCAGCGTCATCGGCTTCTGGCTCGTCAACGCGCTGCGCCTGCCCGCCGGGCTGGGCCAGGCGATGGAGGAGCTGCTGTCGCTGGTCCGCACCGGCGGGCTGCGGCCCGTGCTCGGCGGGAGCTACCCGCTCGCCGAGGCGGCCCGCGCCCACCAGGACCTCCTCTCCCGCACCACCACCGGCAAGCTGGTCCTCACCGTCGGCTGACCCGGCGACGCCGTGCGCCCGGGGGTATGCGGCCGTACGGTGGTCCGGTGACGTCCAGCGGCGAGGAGCCTGCCGAGGTCTACCGGATCAACCGGTACCTGGCCTCGATGGCCGTCCGCACGGCGTGCGTCGTGCTCATCTTCGTGGTGCACGGTCCGGCCCGGTGGGTGTTCGCCGTCGGGGCGGTGTTCCTGCCGTACGTCGCTGTCCTGCTGGCCAACACCGGTGACCGGCGGCACGGGACCGCGCCCGCCCCCGTGGAGCACCGGGCCCTGGGCACGGCCGCGGGCGGGGCTCCGGCCGCTCCCGCCGTGCCGGAGGTCCTGATCGGCACGGTGATCGACCACGGTCCGCAGGGCGAGGGTCGCTGACCGCTGCGGGTGCTTCACCCTGACGCAGCACGCCCCCGACGTTGGGGCATCTTCTGACATCTCTGCGTGTCATACTGCCACCGCGCGCCTTGCATCCCCCGTCGAGGCGCGCCTCAGGGACGCCGGGCGGCATCCCCCCGTGGTCGCCCGGCGTCCGTCACGTCCTCACCCTTCACGTCCCACCCTGCACGTCCTCACTCCGGGACGCCCCTGCCGCTCCGGACTTTGCGAGACTGGGCCGATGCTCCCCCCGCAGCCCTCCGCCGACGCGCGGACGTGCAGTTCGCGTGGCTGCCGCGCCCCCGCCGCCTGGGCCCTGCGCTGGAACAACCCGCGCCTGCACACCCCCGAGCGCCGCAAGACGTGGCTCGCCTGCCCCGACCACCGCGAGTCCCTCGGCGCGTTCCTCCAGCTGCGCGGGTTCCTGCGGGAGACGGCACCGGTGGCCGACCTGGACGGCACGCCGTGAGCGGGGACCGGTGAGCGGGCCGGACCGCCCGGTGCCGGCCCGCCCGTCCGCCCCCGGGCCCGCGCGGGCGACTTCACGGAGACCTGCGCAGGGACCTGCGCAGGGACCTGCGCGGGAGCCCGGCCCGGGCCCGGTGGACGCGGCCACGGTGCGGTCGGCGGTCCTGCTGCTGCGGGAGCCGTTCTGGGCGCGCCTGGGCGTGGCGGTCGTCCTGCTGGCGGTGGCGTTCTTCTTCCTCGGCCGCTGGCAGCTCGGGCGGCACGAGGCGAAGGTGGCGCGCAACGACGTCGTCCTGGAGAACTACTCGGCCACGCCGGTGCCGCTCGACGCGGTGCTGGCCACCCCCGCGAGCGCGCTGCCCGCGGACCGGCAGTGGACCCGGGTGCGCCTGCGGGGCCGGTACGAGGCGGCCGGGCAGACGCTCGTCCGCAACCGGCCCCTGGACGGGACCTTCGGGTTCGAGGTGGTGGTGCCGCTGCGGCTGGCGTCGGGGGCCGCGTTCCTGGTCGACCGGGGCTGGGTGCCGGCCGGGGAGAAGGTCGTCGAGCCGGACGCCGTGCCGGCGCCGCCGCCGGGGACGGTCGAGGTCGTCGTCCGGGTGCGCCCCGGCGAGCCGCCGCTGGACCGTACCCCTCCGCCGGGCCAGGAGCTGCGCATCGACCTCGGCCGGCTCGCCCTGCGCGCGGGCGGCACCGTCTACCGGGGCGCGTACGGGGTCCTCGCGGCCGAGCAGCCGGCACCCGCCGTCGCGCCCGCCCCGCTGCCCGAGCCCGACCTGGACCTCGGACCGCACCTGGCCTACGCCGTCCAGTGGTGGATCGGCGACGTGGCCGCCTTCGGGCTGCTGGGCTACTACGCGCTGAAGGAGGCCCGCGTCCGGGCCGCCGGGGGGCGCGGGCCCTCCGGGAGCCCCCCGAAGCCCCCCGAGCCCGGGAGGCCCCCGAAGCCCGCGCGGCCCCGGCGCCGGGAGCCGTCCGACGAGGAGTGGGAGGACGCCGCCACCGGATGACCGCCGCCCCCTCAAGGAGGGGGGCGCTCCGGTCGACACCCCTGTGGCGACTGGGGCGACCGTGGCGGCGAGGGTGCCGCGCTCGCTGCCACGAGGGAGCGTCGACCCGAAGGTGGGCGGATGGATCTGGGGCTGAGCGACCGCGTCTACGTCGTCACGGGGGTGACGCACGGCCTCGGCCGCGCCTGCGCGGAGCAGTTGGCGGCCGAGGGGGCGCGCCTGGTGCTCAGCGGGCCCGACGAGGACGCCGTCCGCGCGGTCTCGGCGTCCCTGGGCGGGTCGACCCGGGCGCTGCCCGTCACCGGCGACCTGACCGACGGCGGCGGCCTGGAGACGTGCCTGGTCGCGGCGGCGATCGCCCGGTACGGCCGGCTGGACGGCGCGCTCGTGACCGTGGGCCGGGTGCCCGTGGCTCCCGTCACGGGCGCCGACGACGGGCAGTGGCGCCTGGGCTTCGAGGAGCTGTTCCTCGGCCCGCTGCGCCTGGCGCGGGCGGTGGCCACGATGGTGTCCCACGAGGGGGGCTCGGTGGTGCTCCTGCTCACCACGCCCCCCGCCCCGCCCTCACCCTCGCCCTCGCCCGACGGCGGCGAGGAGCACGCGCTGGAGGCGGCGCTGCGGCCCGCCCTCACCAGCGCCGCCCGGGGGCTGGCGAGTGAGCTCGGCCCGGTGAACGTGCGGGTCAACGCGATCCGGGCGGGCCGGGCCGAACCCGACCGGGGGCGGGCGACCCCGGCCGGTGACGAGGGACGCCGTCCCGGCGAGGCGGGGATCCCCCTGCGGCGCTTCGGGGAGCCGCTGGAGTTCGCCCGCCCCGCGGTGTTCCTGCTCTCGCCGGCGGCGAGCTACGTGACCGGGACGGTGCTCACGGTGGACGGCGGGCTGACCGTCGACGCCGGGCTCCCGGCGGACGCGGCCCCGGCCCGCTCTTTCTGAGCGTCCCGCCGGCCGTCCCGCTCGCCGTCCCGCTCGCCGTCCCGCTGGTCGGCGAACTGGGTGCGGTACAGGTCGGCGTAGAGGCCGCCGCGCGCGAGCAGCTCCTCGTGCCGGCCCAGCTCGACGATCCGGCCGCCGTCCACGACGGCGATGCGGTCCGCGGACCGCACGGTCGAGAGCCGGTGGGCGATGACGAGCGCCGTGCGGCCCGCCAGGGCGGTGTCGAGGGCCCGCTGGACGGCGAGCTCGGACTCGGAGTCCAGGTGCGCCGTCGCCTCGTCGAGGACGACGACCCCCGGCGCCTTGAGCAGCAGCCGCGCCAGCGCGACCCGCTGCTTCTCCCCGCCGGACAGCCGGTGCCCGCGGTCGCCGACGACGGTGTCCAGACCCTCGGGGAGGGCGCTGACGAGGTCCCAGATCTGGGCCGCCCGCAGCGCCTCGACCATCTCCTCCTCGGTCGCGTCGGGACGCGCGTAGGCGAGGTTGGAGCGGACGGTGTCGTGGAACAGGTGCGCCTCCTGGGTCACCACGCCGACAGCCTCGTGGACCGACGTCAGGGTGACGTCGCGCACGTCGGTGCCGCCCAGGCGGACCGTGCCCGACGAGGGGTCGTAGAGGCGCGCCACCAGGCTGGTGATGGTCGTCTTGCCCGCACCGCTGGGGCCCACGAGCGCCACCAGCTCGCCCGCCTCGGCACGCAGGGTGACGCCGCGCAGCACCTCCTCGCCGGCGGCGCGGTCGGCCACGGCGACCTGCTCCAGCGAGACGAGCGAGACCTCGTCGGCGGAGGGGTACCGGAACCGGACGTCGTCCAGCTCCACCGACAGGGGTCCGTGCGGCAGCTCCCCCGCGCCGGGCCGGTCGTCGACGAGCGGCTTCAGGTCGAGCACCTCGAAGACCCGCTCGAAGCTGACGAGCGCGGTCATGATGTCGATGCGCACGGTCGACAGCGACGTCAGCGGCCCGTACAGCCGCGCCAGCAGCGATCCGAGGGCCAGCAGGGTGCCCACGGTCAGCGACCCGTCGATCACGAGCCAGCCGCCGACGCCGTAGACCAGGGCCGTCGCGATGGACGCGAGCAGGGTGAGCCCGGTGAAGAAGACCCGGTTGCTCATCGCGATCCGGATGCCGATGTCGCGGACCCGGCCGGCGCGGCGGGAGAACTCGACGTCCTCGGTCTCGGGGCGGCCGAAGAGCTTGACCAGCAGGGCGCCCGCGACGTTGAACCGCTCGGTCATCCGCGAGCCGAGCTCCGCGTTGAGCTGCATCGACTCGCGCGTCAGGGACTGCAGCCGCACGCCCTGACGGCGGGCGGGGAGCAGGAAGACCGGCACGAGCAGCAGGGCGGCCACGGTGATCTGCCAGGAGAGCACGAGCATCGCCCCGCCCACGAGCGCGAGCGACACGACGTTGGAGACGACGCCCGAGAGCGTCGAGGTGAACGCCTGCTGGGCCCCGATGACGTCGCCGTTGAGGCGCGACACCAGGGCTCCGGTCTGGGCGCGGGTGAAGAACGCGATCGGCTGGCGCAGCACGTGCCCGAAGACCTCGCTGCGCAGGTCGTAGATGAGCCCCTCGCCGATCCGGGCGGAGCACCAGCGCTGGGCGATGCCGAAGAGGGCGTCCACCACCGCCAGCCCCGCCACCAGCAGGGCCAGCCGCACGACGAGCGGCTTGTCGTGGCCGGCCACGCCGCGGTCGACGATCTCGCGCAGCAGCAGCGGGCTGGCGACGACGAACCCCGCGTCGACGACGACGAGGGCCAGGAACACGGCGATGAGCCCGCGGTACGCCCTCGCGTACCGCAGCACCCGCCGGCGCGTGCCGGGCTTCAACCGCCGGTCGACGACGCTCTGGTCGCGCGACATGGAGCGCATGGCGGCCCACGCGGCGTGTCCGGACACCGATCCTCCGCTCTCTCCCGCCCGGTGCCGGTGGCGGTCACCGGGAGCCGGACGGCTGGTCCGCCGGCACAACACCGGCGGGCCCGGATGGCTTCCGCCGTCCGGGGCCGATCGCGGTCCGTTCGCCGTGGGCGATCGGACCGCAGGCTCCTAGGGCACGCCGCTCGACGGGTCGGGCCGTGCTGGCCGCCCGGAACGGCGTCGCACCTGCGGGCGGAGCCGGGACGGGCACCGCGGAGGTGACACCGCAGGCCCGGACGCCGGGGCGCTCCTGCGGTGGTCGGTTCGTCGTGACGGTGGTGCGGTGGATCCTCGGTGGACGGAGCGTGACCTGTCGAGGGTGCCCGGGGCCGGACCGGACACCGCGCGACGCATGGTCAGCGCTTGGCCTTCCCCCTCGTCGCCCCGCCACGGCTGCGCAGGGTGACGTCGTTCTCGGTGAGGATCCGGTGAATGAAGCCGTAGGAACGGCCCGTCTCCTCCGCGAGAGCGCGGATGCTGGCCCCATTCGTGTACTTCTTGGTGAGCTCGCCTGCGAGCTTGCTGCGATCGGCCCCCGTGATGCGGGCGCCCTTCTTGACGGTGTCGGCCACTGATCCTCCGCGGCGATGTCGGCCCGACCGTGGTCATGACCGGATGGTGATGACCATGCTGCCTCTCGAGTCTGAACGACGCCACCCGCCGCGACACCTTTCGCCACGCCGGACCGGGGTCGCCCGGACAGGCACTTGCCCAGAGCACTTTATGTGGCGCCGTGCACGACTCGTGATCGGCACGCCGTAAGTTACCTGCAGAATCGATGTTCGTCGCGATCGAGTGCCGTAGACACCCGAACGGACGAGTGTCGTCACCCGGAGAGACGATCGATCACGCCAGTGCAACGAGCTCCAGGTAGTCCCGGTTCCACAGGTCCTCCTCCCCGTCGGGCAGCAGGACCACCCGTTCGGGTGCCAGGGCCTCGACGGCGCCCTCGTCGTGTGTGACGAGGACCACCGCGCCCGCGTACCGGTGCAGGGCGTCCAGCACCTCGGCCCGGCTGGCCGGGTCGAGGTTGTTCGTGGGCTCGTCGAGGAGCAGCACGTTCGCCCCCGACGAGACGAGCGTCGCCAGCGCGAGCCGGGTCTTCTCCCCGCCGCTGAGCACCCCCGCGGGCTTGTCGACGTCGTCACCCGAGAAGAGGAACGAGCCCAGCACCGTCCGCACCTGGGTGTCGGTGAGGTCGGGGGCCGCGCTGCGGAGGTTCTCCAGCACCGTCCGGTCGACGTCGAGGGTCTCGTGCTCCTGCGCGTAGTAGCCCAGGCGCAGCCCGTGCCCCGGGAGCACCTCGCCCGTGTCGGGCGTCGCCAGGCCCGCCAGGAGCCGCAGCAGGGTGGTCTTGCCGGCGCCGTTGAGCCCGAGGACGACGACCCGGCTGCCACGGTCGATCGCCAGGTCGACGTCGGTGAAGATCTCCTGTGAGCCGTACGACTTGGACAGGCCCGCCGCCGTCAGCGGGGTGCGCCCGCACGGCGCCGGGTCGGGGAAGCGCAACTTGGCGACCCGGTCGTGCTGGCGGGGGCCCTCCAGGCCGGAGAGCAGCTTCTCGGCGCGCCGGGCCATGTTCTGGGCGGCCGTCGCCTTGGTCGCCTTGGCGCGCATCTTGTCGGCCTGGGCCATCAGGGCCGACGCCTTCTTCTCCGCGTTGGCCCGCTCCCGCTTGCGGCGCCGCTCGTCGAGCTCGCGCTGCTCCTGGTAGGAGGCCCAGCCGACGTTGTAGACGTCGAGCGCGGCCCGGTTGGCGTCGAGCAGGAAGACCTTGTTGACCGTCGCCTGGAGCAGTCCGACGTCGTGGCTGATGACGATCAGGCCGCCCGACCACGCCCGCAGGAAGTCCCGCAGCCAGGTGATCGAGTCCGCGTCCAGGTGGTTGGTGGGCTCGTCGAGCAGCAGGGTCTGCGCACCGGAGAACAGGATGCGCGCCAGTTCCACCCGGCGCCGCTGGCCGCCGGAGAGCGTGCCGATCGCCTGGCCGAGCACCCGCTCGGGCAGGCCGAGGCTGGAGCAGATCGTCGCGGCCTCGCTCTCGGCCGTGTACCCGCCACGGGCGGTGAACTCGGCCTCCAGGCGCGCGTACCGGTCCATCGCGGCGTCCCGGCGGGCGTCGTCCGCGCTCGCCATCGCGCCCTCGGTGTCGCGCAGCCGGCGGATGATCGTGTCCAGGCCCCGGGCGGAGAGCACCCGGTCCCGGGCCAGGACGTCGAGGTCGCCGGTGCGGGGGTCCTGCGGCAGGTAGCCGACCTCGCCGGTGCGGGTGACCGTGCCGGAGACCGGCTGGGCCTCCCCGGCGAGCACCTTGGTGAGGGTGGTCTTGCCGGCGCCGTTGCGGCCGACGAGGCCGACCCGGTCGCCGGGACCGACCCGGAAGGTGGCGTGCTCGACGAGCACCCGGGCACCGGCCCGCAGCTCGACGTCATGGGCGACGATCATGCGCTATCGGACTCCACGGCGTGCTGCTCTCCAGACGGGCTCGGCGACGGGGCCGGGGGCGACCCGGGGCGTGCTCACCCGGGCGGCGGCCCCCGGGCCCATGGTAAGCGCCGGGTGCACCGCGGTGCGCACGGGACGATCGACGGCGGTACGGTTCCGCCAGGCCGCCGGTCCGGGCGGAAGCCGGGCCGACCCCGCGCGCGGGCGCGCGGGTCACCGGGTGCAGGCGTGACACGAGGAGGCACGGTGCCGATCGACTTCGACGACCAGTCCGTCGACGTCAGCGGTGTCGACGACCGTCGCGGCGGCGGGGGCCTGTCCCTCGGCGGCGGCGGGGTCGCGATCGGTGGCGGCGTGGGCATCGTCGGCGCCATCATCCTGGTGCTGATCAACGTGCTGGGCGGCGGTGGCGGGAGTGGCGGCGGGGTGCAGCTGCCCGGCGTCCAGCCCGGCGTCGCCGGCTCCGGTGCGGGCGCCCGGACCGAGAGCGCCGACCAGCTGCGGCAGCGCTGCAACACCGCCGGGGCCCTGGACAAGTACACCGACTGCCGGTTGATCAAGGTCTACACGATCGCCAACACCGCCTGGAAGGGCGAGTTCGGCCGCCTGGGCCTGTCGTTCCACACGCCGCGGATCGCGTTCTTCAGCAACAGCGCCCAGACCGGCTGCGGCCCGGCCTCCGCCGACGTCGGGCCGTTCTACTGCCCGGCCGACCAGGAGATCTACTTCGAGCTGGACTTCCTCCAGGAGCTGCAGACCCGCTTCGGGGCGAGCGGCCAGTTCGCTCAGGCGTACATCGTCGCCCACGAGTACGGCCATCACCTGCAGACCCTGCTCGGCACCGAGCCGAAGGTGCGCGCCGCCCAGCAGCGCGACCCGAGCCAGACGAACAAGCTCTCGGTGAAGCTGGAGCTGCAGGCCGACTGCTACGCCGGCGTCTGGGCCTACCTGGCCGACCAGCTGCCGAACCAGGGCATCGGGCTCAAGCCGGCCGACATGGCCGAGGCGGTCAACGCGGCCGGCGCCGTCGGGGACGACCGGATCCAGAGCAGCGTGCAGGGGCGGGTCAACCCCGAGAAGTTCACCCACGGGACGTCGGCCCAGCGCGAGCAGTGGCTGCAGACCGGGTACAGCTCCCACGACATCAACGCCTGCAACACCTTCGCCTGACCCCCTCCCCGGCACCCCTCCCGTGATCATGCAATCCGGGACGATCATGCAATCCGGGAACACGGGGTTGCCGCTACCGGAGGCGTCCTCGGATTACATGATCGTCCCGGATTGCATGATCACGAGGGAGTGCGCGCGGGTGGGGCCAGAGTCCCTCGGCGGCCGTGGGGGGCCTCGGTAGGCTCGGGGCGTGTCGACCAGCAGCAGTCCGTCCACCGGCGGCGCGCCCACCGGTGGCGCCGCCCCCTCGACCGGCCGCCGGATGCCCGCCCGGGACCTGGCGCTCGTCGCCGTCTTCGCCGCGCTGCTCGCCGCGCTGGGCGCGATCCCCGCGTTCCAGCCGATCGCGAGCATCTCGCCCATCACGGCCCAGTCGCTCGGCGTCATGCTGGCCGGATCGATCATCGGCGCGCGCCGCGGCGCCCTCGCCGTCGTCACGTTCCTCGTGCTCGTCGCCGCCGGGCTGCCGCTGCTGTCCGGCGGCCGGGGCGGCCTCACCTGGTTCACGAGCAGGAGCGGGGGCTTCCTGCTCGGCTGGGTGGTCGGCGCCTGGGTGGTCGGCTACCTCGTCGAGCGCCGGCCCGCACGGTGGACGATCGGCTGGCTCGCGCTCGCCAACGCCGTCGGCGGGATGGGCATCGTCTACCTGTTCGGCATCCCCGGGATGGCCCTGCTGGGCAAGATTTCGATCATGAAGGCCACCACCCTCTCGGTCGTGTACCTGCCGGGCGACACGCTCAAGGTGATCGCAGCCTCGATCGTCACCGCGGGCGTGCTGCGCGGGTACCCGGGCATCGTCCCCGACCGACGATCCCGGGTGACGGCGGGCACGCCGTCCTGACCGTGGTCCCGGACCCCACCCCGACCTGCGACGACGCCACCCTCCTCGCCCGGCTCGACCGGCGGGGACGGCGTGAGCGCGCCCTCAGCCCGGACGGCGACCGGTGGCTCACCGTCGGCGACCTCCTGGACGCCGCGGCCCGGCCCGCCTCGGGTCCGGGCGCGGTCCCGGGCGCTGTGCACGTCCCGGGCGACGACGCCCTCGCCGCGGTGACGGCGCTGCTCGCCGCGCAGGCCACGGGTTCGGTGCCCGTCGTCTCGCCGGGCCCGCCCGACGCCGCCCCGCTGCAGCGCGCGGCCCGGGCCGCAGCCGATGCCGCGGGCGCGGCGCTCCTCGCCGTCGTCACGTCCGGCAGCAACGGGCGTCCGCGCACCGTCGTCCGGACGGCCGCCTCCTGGACGGC
>Ga0302323_100004375_pt1 | contig 11499 bp, 15 predicted proteins | sample Fen_T0_3_FD_201950 | JGI IMG/M metagenome (GOLD analysis project Ga0302323, IMG submission 201950) | Peat permafrost microbial communities from Stordalen Mire near Abisko, Sweden - Fen_T0_3 | ecosystem: Environmental > Terrestrial > Soil > Wetlands > Permafrost | place: Sweden: Abisko... | reverse complement strand
AAAGCAAAGCCATCAAAAGGTGGAATATTTTTAGTCTAAAGGAATTTTCCTATGGCAGCGGGATTGCTAGTACCAAAGGGTAGTTTAGGGAACGTCTAAAAATTTCATCTCCCTCATGATGAAGGGGCTGTTTTGAATTTTTAGAGGTTCGATTTACTACATCCAATTGACAGCTTTTCGCTCATTTAGGGACTCCTCGGACCCAACTTTATATAAGAGAAAAGTTTTTGAAAACTAACACCCAACAATCATTGGATCTAAAGCGAACTCGTAATTCGAGTGCTTCGAATCATTACAAATGCGTCGATTCCACTTACAGATCAGTTACCGGCTTTATGCGGATCGCTTTATTAACCACTTTACCTTTTGGGCTAATAAGTAACTCTTATTTTGCCCATGCAGAGACTAACGCAACCAACAACCAGCTTTCCCAATCAATTAATAGTAGTGGAGCGGCAGCCACCGTTACCGAGGCCGCATTTCCGGGCGCACAAGGCGGCGGAGCAATATCCGTTGGTGGCCGTGGTGGGGCAATAATTGAAGTTACCAACCTTAATGATTCGGGCGCAGGAAGTTTACGAGCTTGTCTTTTAGCAACGATGCCAAGAACATGTGTTTTTAGGGTAGGTGGAACAATACAACTAAACACCCATTTAGCTGTAAGAAGCCCCTATCTTACTGTAGCGGGGCAGACTGCTCCAGGAGGCGGTATCCTTATAAGTGGAAAAGGCATGGCTGATAATGTGGTTGGAATCGCAACGCATGACGTTATATGGCAATACACAAGGATTCGTAAAGGTTATTCGGTAGGATGTTCCAACAGTACCACAAGCGATTGCGGAGCCGCTCTAAACTTATGGTCAGGGTCTTATAATGTAATGCTCGACCATAATTCTACCAGTTGGAATCAGGACGAAGGCATTGGTATTTATGATAACGACGCTACTAGAAATCGTATAAAGAATGTCACGGCATCTTATAATCTGATAGCCGAAGGGCTTGTATCGCACTCTACCGGATTTCTAACGGGTGGTGTTTCAACATTGGCCGCGCAAATGACGGACATAGATTTACACCATAACTTAATGATGAATGACAGTCACCGGAACCCTTTATTGCTTAATAAATCATCTAGGTTGGTAAACAATATTTACTATAACCAAGGTTATTATATAAATCAAGTGGGTGGCGGCATTAGTGCAGATATTATTGGAAATTTATATAAACTAGGACCGTTAAACACTTCATGGGTACATGAGATACAAGGTTTTACTGCTGCTGATACAAACGTATCACCTGGATCACCTTCCATATACCTTTTTGGCAACAAAGGATACCACCAAACTAACCCGGCGGGTAATCAATGGGTAATGGCTAGCAAAGTTATTGGAGAAAATGGTTCAGATAGTGCCGGTACGCCTATCCCTTCTGATTGGAGACGGGGAACGCCAATAGCTGATACTAAATATCCTATTAGCGCACAATCAGTAGCCGATATTGAAGACAGCATAGTGCCGATAGTAGGGGCATCAAGAAAATTAGCCTGTAATGGGGCTTGGATTGATAATCGTGACTCCGTAGATACCAGATTAATCGATCAGTACTCGACCGATACAGGCATTATAGAATTACCCTCTAATGAGTCGGCAGTTGGTGGATTCCCTGTTATAGCAGATGGAACTCCTTGCACCGATACAGACCATGATGGTATGCCGGATATGTGGGAAATTTCGAGAGGTCTAGATCCTGATGATGCGGCTGATCGTAATTATGTTTCAGACAATGGCTATACGAATGTTCAAAATTATCTGGGCGGTGTTTGACTTCAACAATAATATTAGGTGTTTTCAGAAAGCGTTGTTGTGTAGTGAATATGAAAAGCCATACGATATAGCGTGAGGCTTTTCTAGGAATTTAGGAGCCGACTAGGATATGGTTTACGCGAACTTGTGTAACACTTTGATGCGAAACCGCCAGTAATCAAAGCCCTGTTCGCCAATCAGATTGATCCGATTCGTGCCAGCGTGCTGCGGGATCGTATGCGCCTGGCGGGATTCCCCCCTAAAGTCATTCACCTAAAGGGTAACGGTGTCCGCATTTTTATTATAGGTACGCCATCAAAGCAGGCCTCATTTTGAGCTCGTAAAGCCGCTGAGAGCTTTTTTTAAGAAAACTGTTTTTCACGAACCGCCAAGCCTGTTTGGTGATTTTAGAGAGCTTCTTGAAAAAAGCCCGGTTATAGTTGCCTTCCCAGTTAACAATGTAATCGGTTTCTTTTTTCTCGTGCCTTTTCTGTTGGGTTTCATGATCTTCATCAAACCAAAGTTCCTGTCCTTTTTTATACAGAAAGAGCCGCATCAAAATATGCGTCACCAAGCCTAAAAGGGCTTGCTGTTCAATAGCAATGGGTGACTTTCCCCACGCTTTCGAGTTGGCCATGTCGGTTTTGTAGTTGTCAAAATATTTTTCTTCATCCCAGCGCCGATGATACAGAAAGGCTATTATGCCTGGCGTTAAGGCAAGGTCATTACTGAGATATTCATAGTCTTCGCCATTAGGCGCAATAAACCTTATTAATCGCCACACTTCATTTGAACTCCTAAGCTGAATCAACTGGTCTGATACCACACCTTCATTAACGGGGTCAGCCGCTCTGTTCAATTCTGCCAAGACTTGATACTTAAAGGTGGTTTTCATGCGTGTAATCACGGTCGCATTAAACGGGGTTTGAAGTCCAACGGTACGAAAAGTCACGATAGCGTCTACCATCATTCACTTTTCACCCGAAGCTAAGAAAACGGTGGATTTATTTACTTTAAAATAAAACCTAATATATGATTGATTTTAATGTAAATAAACTCAGTAAAATAATCATAGTTAGAAAAAAGTATAATTTACCTTAGTTTAACTATTTGTACTGCTGTAGATAAGGTTTCCTATTTTTGAATCTAAAAATACAGGAAATAGGCACCATTTAGCACAAAAATACTGATTATAGACGCTAGCGCAACTTTTCGTACCGTTGGACTTCAAACCCCGTATCTACCGCACACGCGTGCGGGGTTATTGTTTTAAGTACGAGTCACGTGGTACGAGTAAAAATGCAAGGGGTATTTTTGCGTACTCGTGCGTACTTTGAAGCGTTAGAACATCCTGCTGTGCCAAACCAGTGTGCCAAAATCCTCTTTACCCCTTACAGTGTCTAACGATCACTGTGCCAAAATACCGCGCTGGGTGTTTGTTTTTCTTGGTAACTTTTCTGGTAACTTCGGCTTTTGGTAACTTTTTCGCCGCTTCCAAATGTTTAAGTAAACCGCTTCAAGTCCTCTTTTTGCTCCCTCAGTATTGCCGCCATTTCACGAAGCATAGGGCGCGTGCCACCTCGATAAGCGTTCATTGATGAGATAGCCTTGCCTTCGGGTGTCCTAACGCCTGCCGTTTTCCACGGCTTCCAGTTCTGAATTAACGCCGATTGCTTCGCCCGTTGCTCCCGTGTCCAGTGTCGTCCCGGCATAGTGCGCCTCCTCTAATAATAATTCGTTTGGCTGCTTTTGATCTTTTGCCGCGTGCGAGGCTTGACCAAGCACGCCGTTATTGACTTGTTGGTGTCCACCACCTGAAAAATTCGCTTGCTTGGCAAAGATAACGGGGGGGTTTTTGAGATTGCTCAATGTTTCAAGCGTCATCCGGCATTGGTTCTGTGCCTTCAATGCCATGCGCATGAACCCCTCGTAGTTGGGCATGTGCTGTTGATTGTTCGCTTTTTGCGCCAGCTCACCAAACAAAAAATCAAGCGTATGAGCTTGGCACAATAACATCGCTTCGGGGCGTGCCATATTACCCTTGGCAACTTCATCAATCTCTGTGACTAATGCCTGTCTAATTCCATGAACTGAAAGCTCTCCGCTCCAGCTTTGCATATTTAAAGCGGCGGTCACTTGGGGCTTTAAATAGGTTTTGTTTATCTCATTGTCAGTCAGTTTACCGTCTGAAGAATGAACATAGACAGTTCGTTTATCTATAGGCGGGTCTGGTGGCGGTTTCGGTTTCTGTTTAGGCTTAGCCATTGGTGTGGGCTCCAATTTGTCAGTTTTCGTGTTGTCATCCAGGCTAGACTCGCATAATTGCGCCCGTCTTTCGGCTTCTACCCGAATCTCAGGGGGTGCAGTCGGATGATACTCTTTCGCCCAAAGTAGCCAGCTCTGGAAGTCGCTGCATAACTGTATTGTTGATCCGCCAGGCGTCATTTCAGGTGGGCTTGGAATGGCCATTGATCAATCCTATCTGCCCAGCACCAGCTTTTTATCAGGTGTCTTTAGTAAATTAATCTTAGCCCTGCAATACTTCAAGGCTTTATTGAGCTGTTCAAACTCGGCTTCATAACCCGTTACCTTGTCGGGGTGCGTCCGCTGCATCAGTGCTTTAATATCAGCAATCACGGGTGCTGGATCAAAAGGCTCGTTAAAAAAGTGATCAGTGCTAAATAAAAAAGTCCCGTGGACATTACCAGCTGTCCTTAAAACTTGGTCAATCTCGCGCAAGAGCGTGTTGCGATCCACACTATCCGCCAGCTGGTAATAATTAACCCGTGAAGCTAACAAGCCAGTGTCGCGGGGCTCATCAATTCGAGTCTCCTTAACAATCACGCCAGCCTTAAGTAAATCTCTCAGTGTGCGGTGTATTTGGCTGATAGAAACGGGCTTGGCTGCACCATACCACTTAAAGTTAATCTCCAGCATATAGTGAATGTCACTAGCTGAAAAAGGCGGCAAGCCACAATCTGAGCTTTGCTCGGTTAAGCACTTCAAGATAGCCTTCCGGTTGCGGGTTTGTTTAAGCATTTGCTAAATGGGGCAGGATTAAGCCTAAAGGCTAATTGTATCACTTCGATGGAATACAATTAGCGGTGTTGCCACTTACCCACGCGCTTGCGGGTAGGTAACCAAAGCATAACGATTTAAGTCCATAACCACGGATTCAAACAACTCAAACCACTCTGGATCGACAATAGCCTCATCAGCGGCTTGCCTGATCTCAATCATCATCTGTGGCGTATCAACCAGCATTACCGACTGATCACCATTTTTCCAAGCATCAAGGCATCGATGGCAGGCAATTTCCTCACAGTCACACAGCATGGCTAAAGTTCCAAGTTTTACCGCTATGTTTTGCGTATCGTTGGCAGGAATACGCGCTATGCGCCGGGTATAGGCGGCAATTTTATCGGTATCCATCCCCAAAAAGCAGAATGTATTCATGCCTTCATCAATCACACTTTCAATTCGTTTTGCTATTCCGGCAATCATGATTGCACCTCATTAGCCAAACTCGCTAAATAATGCCCGTGGCATCGTAAGGGATAACACCGGCACCCCAACACCTTACCTTTCAATTCTGGCAGTCTGGCTAACAATTCTGGCCTGTTATCAATGTGTTTTGTGTACTGATCACAAACCTCGTTGCGCCGATCATCTGTTTTCTCTTTGCCTATCTTGAACGGGTTAAACCAGTCTGATCGTTTATGGCCTGTATGCCCCTCATTATCGCCAACATAAACAAAACAGCCGTTAGCCTTTGCCCAGTCGATTAAAGCCTTGTCCGGACTGTTCACTGATACATTGGCCACCACTGTTTTACCGGCTAACACCAAGTCTTTCCTGTTGTCATTCATGATCATCTTCCTCAACCAAAGCCGGTGTACCGTCTCGGATAATTGAGCAAAATCCCTGCACTGACATTGAGCAAGCACCATCCAAGCCCAGATTTCTGCTCATGCTGCCGTTTATTATGTGCAAGGGTGCGATTACCTGCCAGTCTTGCCGATCTGCCCTATACGCCAATATCGGCGTTAATCCGCTAAGTTCGGCTTGATTTCTGGATTGCTGCCACCATGTTCGGATTAAGCCAGGTGTGACCTTGCCATAACGCTTGCACTCAATGGCTAAGGTTCTAAATGAATCCGCAACCTGCCCAACTTCATCAGCATGAACGATTAAATCATGACCACCTGACCTGCTTTGCTCCAAGTTTCGGATTAATCGAACACCTGACCACTGATAAACGATGTTGCTGAATTCCAGTTCTGCACTTGCGCCTTTGTTGCGGCTGTTAATCGTCATCGTAAACCAGCGCTACACTTTCAAATCCCAAATCCTTGAGAAATTCCTGTATGTTTTGAGCTTTGTTTTTCTCGCAATACCTATCAACTAATTTATCGCGTATGACTCGTGAGGGTTCACTATCACTACGCATGGCGAGTTGCAAAGCACCTTCTTTTGATACAAAAACCTCTGATTTTCGATTTATCGGGTTTTTGATTCTTACCCAATCCTCATTGATGGTAAGGTCTTTTTCATAGTGCTCGTTCCAGCCCTTTTCAACTAATTCTTCGTTAAGCCAGCCATGCCCCGCTAATTGTAATCTTGCTTCAATTTCGTCGAAACTGAACCAATGACAATCGGAGGCTTGCAGTTCTTCAAGTAACTGCGTGGCCGCCCTTATCGCTTTTGTCTCGGGGTCGTAACCCATCGCTTTAAGGCATTTAATTAAATCAAACATGGTTCTATCCTCGGTTGTTGTTGCCAAAATTGGCGGTTAAAAATCAATTTCATCGCTATAGGGATTCGGATTATTGCCACTGGCAGGATTACCCGCTGGACTATCCGCCGGTTTTGCTCGCTTCTTCTTTATGTCATAGGGGCTCAACGATTGATTAACAGTTATCGAAAGTCCGTGCTTGGTTTCCCCCGTGGCCTTGTCTGCCCAGCTCGACGGCTTCAGGCTGCCAACGACTGCTAACGGGTCGCCTTTCGCTAGTCGTGCAATCTTTTCAGCGGCTTCACCGAAAGCGATACCGCTAACGATGACGGGCTGATCCTCTCCGATTGATACGCTTAGCAAAAAGTTTGTAAAGGGCTTACCGCTTGCGCCGGTGCGTGAAGTCGGGTTTTGGATAAGCTTTCCAGCACATAACGTGTCTAACATAAATATTCCTTGGTTGATTTCTGATTAACCAGACTGTGTTGTGTTGCTGTCTGGGTGTCTGTTTTCTGCATGGTTTGAGCCTGTTTTTTAACCATTAGGTGTGTTGAGTGTGCGGGAGGTTCGCATTTCATTCTTTATCATTCGTCTGTTGATGTGCTCAGAACCCGCTAAATACCGTCAATAAATGTGCGTGGCGGTATCCCCCCATACCCCCCTGTAGTTCCCGCAGGGACTTCCCGCAAGTCCAGTCCTCCGCGGTGACTGTGTAGGTAAGCACACTCACCGCAACCTCCCGCAACCTCCCGCGCTCCCGCACTACCCATCCAACTCGTCACTGACAATTGATGACCATCTCGACAACTCAATACCCTTTTCAGTCAATGCCCATCGTTCGCCGTCGTGCCGATCCAATTTCTTGTAGCTCTCCTTAAACAGCAAGCCGCCGCGTTCACACTCTCGCAAGGCGATGGTACAGTCCGACTTCCCGTCACGATTGTCCTTGAACGGATAGCCCCGCTCACCCTTTAATATGGCATGTGCATTAGTTGTTGGGCTATTAGATGACGGGCTTATCCACTCGCCCCGCTCGTAAAACTCACGGATTAACCGTAGCAATGGCTCCTTTGCCTTTTGCAACCGCGCTGCCTTTTCCGTGTCTCTGTGTGCCAGCAATTCCATATCTGGAAGACAAAACCCCTCCCCGTTGTCTCTAAACCGGAAAATAAGCGGCTCTTGACGCCTCCCAAAATTGTTTTTCTGATGTAGCAACACTAACCCCCCAACGTCGTCTGTGGTATTTAAAAACAATCGACTTCTTGACGCGTTATGCCAAGCAGCAGAATCAGCATAACCTTCCGCGTCGGTCTGGTATCGCGCGGCCTTTGCCGTTACCTTGTTTACATGTGCAAGCAGCAGGACAGCACCATCATTCCCCCTAACAAGTCGAACCAATGCACGAGTAAACTGGGTAACCATTGTGCGGTTCTGTGGATCCCCCGCAAATACATCAGAGGCATTGTCGACAATTAAGAAACCAATCGACTCTTCTTCAACATCGAGTAGCAAACTTTGATAGTGCTCAGTTGGTACGGCTACCTTTACCCAGTTATTAACTACTTCTTGAAACAGACAAGCGGTATCTGTCGCGTCGATAACCACAAGCCCTTTATCAACTTCGCCAGGATCAAAGCCATTTGCAATGCAAATCCTCGCCACTCGTCTGCGTATGGTTTTTTCGTTATCTTCAGCACTAAAAAACAGCGTCTTTGTCTTTCTCGTCTGTAGTCCTAAATACTGAGCACCCATCACGGCATGTACTGCCAGTTCAAGACAAAACATGCTCTTACCTACCCCTCCGTGCGCCGCTAATAGTGTCTGCTCTCCTACGGGTATGTATTCGCCCCAGATGTATTCCTGATCTTCAGGTGGATTTGTAATGACATCAGCAAGCGAGACCCGTTTCAGACGCGTGACCACATTTTCTGGGAATGGCGGCATTGAATTCGCACTCCCATTATTCATACTCAGTCCATCAGGATTAAACGGAGGAAAATCAGGCTCATTTGAAAGATCAATTTTATCGCCAGTAAAAACCGGTTCACGCGGCGGTGGCTGTGCCTTGTTGGGTTTTTGCTGTTGTTGCTGTTCAGCCTGTCTTTGCATGTGTTCGCGTTGGACTGCTTTGTTGTAGGACACACTACCAATGGTTAAAAGATTATCGCCAGCATCCCTGAGAGCTGCGTCTCTATCGCCGCCATGAACTAATAGGGTGAAAACATCGAAAGCGTCACTTGCTCCCTGTCCGCCTGAATAAAGCGGGTCACTGGAGCTTAGTGTGTTGACGCGTAAAACGCCGCTACTATTGGCCTTCACGGTCGCTGAAAAATTGCCGGTTTGACTATTCGGGTGTCGAAAGCTGTTGCCGTGTTGATCATAACCGGCCTGTATCATCCATTCGTCGGGGGTGTAAGCCAGATTAAACGCGCCTATTAAATCATGGGCATCTGATAGCCTCATGGCTGCTTTGCGCTTTGTGGCTGCGGTTTTTGCGGCTTCAAGCATCAACCTGCCGGCTTCCAGTTTTTCGCGCTTGGCGGCTATTTCTTGTGACCAAGTTTGCAATGGGTTAAGTTTCATTTTAGTACCCCATTACGCTTGGAAAGACTGCCATAAAACGCGCCTTTGTTGGGTAGGTAGCACAGTTGTGCCGGCCTTTCGGTTGCCCGATCCGGCTTAATGCCTACGGCTTCCAATTCATCATTAAGGACTTCCTGAGCAAGCATCCAGTCTGTCCCGCTTAATGGATTATCCAGGGGGATTAATAACCGTGACTTCTGGTTTTCGTCTGTTGCGCCACGGCTGTTGTATAACTCAAAATCAGCGTCACCTATCAAGACAGCGACTATTTCGGCTAAGGTTGGCAATTCGGGCGGATGGTCGTCGAAGTCTGCCCACAACATCCAAAATTCGCCCTGCTGCTCTTGATTTTTAAAGTTTCTGGATAGTGTGGTTGATGGTATAAGCCATTGTGCTCGGGCTTTATCGCATCGCTGCGGATTATCGACAAGCGCACGAATACCCTCTATATCAATCGTTGAGTAGGGTGTGCGCTTCCTGTTCGGTTTCTTGGGGTCGACTTCGTTGGTGTGCGACTGTCCGATCCCGGAAGTCATCAAAATTTTGTTCATGTCGGGCTCTCCTTGCCGTGGTATTGTGCAATCCTGCCAAGCGGTTTATCATTACCGTGCGTCCTTGGTTATCAAGATTACAAAAAGCCCCGGCTTAGTGATTAAGTTTCGGGGCTTTTTATTGCGCTGAGTTTTCCTCGAACTTTTCTATCTCGGCGACCAGATAGCGAACTTCCCTGCCTCGCTTAAAATGTGGAGGCATTTTTCCGGCTTTCCTCCAGTTCGATAACGAACGTCTGCACTTCTGCCAGTGCTGACAAAGTTCTACTTCGGATAATGAATTTGATGTGTAAGGTGGTGGCGCTATTTTATTTTGCGACATTTTGAACTCCTGTTTATTAGGACTGAGCGCAATCTCTCACGAGGTTGCTGGGCTATGTTCTACCACGATATGCAAAATAATGCTATAAAATTCTTCATAGAGACGCGTTATGCCAAAACCTTTTAAATAATTTTCTATGCAATAGAAAACGCCGTGAGCATGCCTTAAATTGCCCAGAATCAATTAACGGATAATATGAGCCGTCAACCTGTTGGTTTACTCTAACAATTGCACTATCACCTTTCTGAGCTTCGGCCATAACCGCCAGTCCTGCCGATTCCAGTTTGCCGGGCACGGTCATTGACGCATGCAAAATGATGTTGCAATTATCCGCACCTAGTTCGTCGATTGACGTTAATGCCTTCTGGTAAATGTACTAAAAGTGTTTTATTTTTGACCCTGAAGCGTCCCTAAAATGTTCAAGTATCGCTTTATTGGTGTTCAGGAATGGTTTATTTCTGTCCCACTTGTGAGCATTAGCCGTGTACCAGATAGCCGCGCTAACACCTATCCTGCCCTTAGCTTTTAATCCATTTTTTTATTTTTTCCGGTAGACTTCGCGGCGATTGCCTATTTTTACGACCAGGACGCACATAACGCCATCTTCAAAGCTGGCAATGATTCTATGGTCTCCTACTCTATATTTCCAGAAATCGCCTATGGTTTCAGTCATGGTTAGTCCTCAAGTGAGTTTATTGGCCTTTTTTGCCCGTTCATGCTCGTGTTGCAGTTGCGTTATTTGTGCGCATTCTTGATGATTGCCTTTATTTCGATTTAATCCGCAAACAGGGCATGTCCAGCCTTGATCTTCAAACCTTATTGCCTTGGCTGGTAGCTCCTTATCCAATACAGCTACATCATCTGCCTTGATGTAGACGGGGCTCTTTTCAGTCATGGTTATCTCCAGTTGTCGCTGCCTTAGCTTTTTTAGCCGCTCGATACGCAGCTTGATAGGCTTTTATTTTTTCACTGTTTTCAACGTAATACTTAGCGCTTGATGCCTTAACTTTTTCAGGATTAGCGGCGTAATACTTAGCACTTTCTGCTTTAACTTTTTCAGGATTAGCCTTTTTATAGGCGGCCTTTCCGGCCTTAATTTTTTCAGGATTAGTTGCGCGATACTTAGCTTGTTCTGCGTTAAGCTTTTCACGATTAGCTGCGCGAAACTTAGCCGCTGTGATTCTTACCTTCTCTGGATTCGCTTCACGATAAGCAGCCTGACGTGCCCTGTTCTTTTCTTTCCGCAAAGCAATGGCTGCATCGTCAGTTTCGTTTTTACCCATGTGCAATTCCCCGTAACGCTGCCCTTGCCTGCTGAATGAATCCGTTATTTGCACGCATTACCAGTCCTTGCCAGCCTGCACGAAACAATCTTGTAATTTAAGCCGCACGTTTTCCCGACATTCATCAGCAATTCAATCGCGGATTTTCTATCTGCTACTTCAAAATCTATGAAGTACCTCTTCAAGTCGTCATTCAGCGTATAGGTGATTTTGTAAATTTTCA
>Ga0302323_100004374_pt1 | contig 11500 bp, 10 predicted proteins | sample Fen_T0_3_FD_201950 | JGI IMG/M metagenome (GOLD analysis project Ga0302323, IMG submission 201950) | Peat permafrost microbial communities from Stordalen Mire near Abisko, Sweden - Fen_T0_3 | ecosystem: Environmental > Terrestrial > Soil > Wetlands > Permafrost | place: Sweden: Abisko... | reverse complement strand
TAATCGTCGTTCAGGCGGATGAGTTCGGCGTCGATCTCCCGGGCTAGCGTGTGGGCGGCTTCGGCGGGCGCTGCGGTTTTGAACTCGATCCACCACTCATGACAGCCGCGGTTGCGGCCGGCGGAAGAATCGACAAAAAGGGGGGCGACGTGAAAATTGGCGATGGTCCACCCATGCCGTTGGCAAACGATGGCCAGCGTATCGGTCAGCTCCTTTTCGATGACATGTTCGCCAAACGCGCTGAGCTGGAGCCGCGTGCGCCCGGCGTACATGAGGCGTGGGATGTCGGTCGTGACGAACCGCACGACATCGCCAATGACGTAACGGCACAGGCCGGCCGGCGTGGTGAGCAGAAGCGCATAATCGACCCCGGCCTTGACGCCTTCGAGCGGCACGGCTTTGGCGCCGAGTGCGTCGAGCCGCGTTTCATCGAAGTCAGCCAGCGGAAGAAATTCAAAGAACAGCCCGACATCGGTCATCAATCGCAGCCCGAGTGCGGCATCGGCATCCTGCGTGGCGATGAAACCTTCAGAGGCGGGATAAACTTCATGGAAGTTCACACCCGAGCCGAGGGCGGCGCGGAGTTCGTCGGCAAACGGTGCGATGGGCACACCGCCATGCACGAGGCATTCGAGGTGCGGCCAGACGGCGCGAAGATCAACGGGTGGCGTGGGCCCCGAGCTGGCGCGAGCGCGCACCGCGGCAGCGAGGATGAGCACCCAGCTCGGGATGCCGGCGACCAGCCGGATGTCGCGGTTACGGGTGCGTTCGGCGATGGCGCGGATCTTCTCCGGCCAGTCGCCGATCTGGGCGATGGCAGCGCCCGGTTCGTAGAGATGATGGTCAACCCAGCCCGGCAGATTGAGCGCGGTGATACCACTCAGGTCGCCGGCCCATGCCTCGAAAGGCTTTGCCGCGTCAATTTTGGCCAGCGTCGTGGAGCCTCCCAAGAATAAGTGTTTACCGCCAAAGACCGAGGTTTTTCCAGTGCGGGCGGTGTAGTAAAGCAGCGAGTCGAGGCCGGCCTGGCGGAAGTGGTCGAGCATGCCAGCGGTAATGGGCAGGTATTTGGTGCGGCCGGCAGTGGTGCCAGAGGACACTGCGTAATAGGAGCACGTGCCCGGCCAGAGCACGTCGGCCTGGCCGCGTTTCATGCACTCGATCGGTTCGATGAACTGCTCGTAGGTGCGCAGTGGAATCCTTGCCTGAAACTGCGCGTACGTCATACTGGAGTGGATACCGTTTTCCCGGCCAAAACTGCAACGCGCCATGGCTGAGGTCAGGTGCTGGAGCGTTTTCTCCTGGGCGGGCAAAATCCGCCGCGAGTCATGCAGCCGGCGGTGGGTACGGGCAGAAAGAAAACGAGCGCCTGCGGTGAGAAGACCTTTGGGGATGGCCATGGAATTACTCGTCCGCTGGCCGCGAGCTTAACGACGGCTGGCGGAAGACCGGAGGACTTTGCCGTTTTTTACGGTCCGATAAAAGGCGGAAATCACCGGTAGAAAATTGAAGCAGTGAAAGATCAACGAAGCGTGCTGCACCGCGCTGCCCCGGTGGTTGGAGATGATCTTGTGCTGACTTTGGGGGAAATAGGCCCGGTGGGCCGACTCCAGCACGAAGCGGGTGGGCGAGTGGTCAGCGATGACCGAACTTTCCTTTTCCGCGTACAGGATCAGCGCAGGAGCATCTGAAAGCGGGAGCAGGGTTTGAGAGAAATACGACGAAGGCGCCTCCAAAAGCCGGAGAGCCTGGACGCGTTCGCAGGCGCCAGCGGGTTGGATGGTCCGGATGGTGTTCATCACGGCGCCGCGCAGTTGGCTGAGCTCACCGCGGGTCATGAGCATGCGCAGCGACTCTTTGTTCTGGGCACCTGACTCGAACATCTTGGTGAAAATCGCGCGGGATTTCTCGACCGTGGTATGGTCGGGAAGTTTGTGCGGATCGACATAGGGTTTGATCGCGCGGCCGAGCAGGGTCGTGGGTTTGGCGTCCCCGGGAGCGAGCAGGTCTTCCACGCACGCAACCGGGCTGATCAAAACCAAGCCGCGCAAATCGATGCGACGTCCGGCGCGGCGGGCGCGTTTAAGCCATTCCATCACGAGGCCGACGCCAAAGCTCACGGAGAAAATCACCGGACTTTGCCCATGGAGCGTGGATAGTTCTTCGACCAGGTCGTCGAGTTGCGCGAAGAGCAGATCGATCGAAAAACCATGCTGCGGGTAATTGAGATAATAGATGCTGCCATGCTTCAGCAGAAAGCCCCGCATGAGAAAAACCTGTTCGGTTGCGTCGGGAATGAAGCCGCCCAGCACAATTGTCGGAACTGTGCCTTTTCGGTGTTCATGGAGGATATTGGCCGCCTGATGCACGCCGGCGACTCCGCTGACGAGTACGGCTTCCTGGCGCTGGCGGATTGTTGGGCTGAAAGGAAGCGGGCGGGGTGGGCGGAGTTTGTAGCCCGTGGTGCGAATCAACGTGCGAATCGGCTGGGCCGGTGAAATCCGGCTGAAGGCGTTAAGAAATGAAAAGGCTGGGGCGAGGCTGAGCGCGGGCATAAAGATTGTTTAAGTTTCCCTAGTTCGGCTGCTTTTGACCATGAGGCGAAGGCAAAGGTTCGCCGTCACCTAAAATTCACCTTTCAGGCACGTCAACGTCACCTGTTGCCGGCAATAAAACCGTTTGCGCCGCGAAACCTCCTTCCGACAGAGTATGTATATGGGACTGCCTGCCATAATTTTCGATGATGAGACGATGGTCGCTTTTGACAAGCCTGACGGCATGTTGATCGTACCCGATAAAGCAGACGCGACGCGCGAAGATCTTTTGGGTTTGATCCACTCAAAGCTGGGTGCTCACGTGACCAACGTTCATCGAGTCGACCCAGACACCAGCGGCATATTCCTCTGCGCAAAAACCAAGCCGGCCCTGGATTTTCTGAGCGGGCAGTTTCAGTCCAAGACGATAGAGAACCGTTATCTTGCACTGGTCGCAATACTGCCGCCTGAACGGGCGATGGATTTGACGCCGCCGGTGGTAGTGCGCGGGCCGGACGGCGGCCTGCCTGAGATTTTTACGGTCAATCTGCCGCTGGATGAAGACATACACCAGGCGGGCCGCATGCGGGTTAGTCGCAAGCGTGAGGCCAAACCTTGCGTGACGGAGTTTCGCGCGCTGGAGCGATTTGGCGCTTTTGCCTTGTTCGAATGTCGTCCGCTTACCAGTCGCACGCATCAGATCCGCGTTCACCTTGCGGCGGTCGGTGCGCCTGCGCTCAATGATCCGCTCTACGGTGATCCCGAGATCAAGCTCCTGCTTTCAGGTTTGAAGCGTCGCTACAAAGGCCGCGACGATGAGAAGCCCCTGATCAACCGACTCGCTCTGCACGCGAGCGAACTCACCTTGAAACATCCCGACACGCGGGAATCGGTGACGATCCGAGCGCCCTTGCCGCATGAATTTGAGATCGCGCTCAAGTATCTGCGAAAATTTTCCGGGCCGCCGCGCTCTAGTGCCAAAGCTCGGGCATTCTAAAGCGTCGCCTTCGCCTGTTTGGCCTGGCGGATCGCGGCGAGTTTCCTCAGCAGGGGCCTAACGGGATAATAGATACAAATGACGACGAAGGGCACACTGATCACCCAGGTGATGAAAGCGCAAAGGCTGATCACGCCGAAGTGTTGCCAGAACTCCCGTTGCGAATGCATGAAGAGATGTGCGATCTCATTTGGGTTATAGCGGATCGGCTTGATGCCGTAGAGCCATTCGCCGGACCGGATATAGAACACGATCGCCGTCAGGTGCACCGGCCAGAGCAGCTGGTTGACAATGTGAATGATCGGCTGGTTGAGCTTCAAGACGATCGCGACGACAAAGCAGAGGAGCGTCGTTAAGCCGAGAAACGGAAACAATCCGCAGGCAACCCCGAGCGCGAGTGTGAGCGCGATTTTGTCCGGAGTGACGCCTTGCTTGAGCTGCGCCAGGATCGGCTCACGCACCCGGCGCTGCCAGAAATTCCGCGCAACAGGGGCGTCGGCGGGGCGGGCGGAGGGCTTTGGTTCAACGGTCATGGCGATGGGGCTGGGAAATAGTTGGCTTCACGTTACCGGTCGTCAGGAAAGCGCAGCAAACCTAAAACCCTGGTTTTGCCCAGCAAAAGGTTTTTTGCAAAGCTGAGGTTACGTTGTGACGCGGGTGCGGCTTCAGGGAGATACAATAGCGGCTGGTCCAACAAGCGTTTGTAATTCGCTGGCGTGAACGGCAGAGCATGAATGCGTTTTTGCTGCCTATAACCAATAAAAAGAGGCAGTTACCTCGTCATTCCCGCGACGGAGAGGATGTGGAAAGATAAAGAAGAACGAGAAAGAGGCGGTCCGGAGGCGGGTGGATGTTGCCTTGCACCGGGGAGGCTTTGCTGGCACGGAGCAGAGACGCATGAAAATCATCTCGGCAGAATTTGACCGGAGCGCACCCGATCTGAAGGGCTGTCCCAATTGGAACCGGCCGGAGTTTGCGTTCATCGGGCGTTCCAACGTTGGCAAATCTTCGCTCATCAACATGCTGGCGGAGCGCAAGGCGCTGGCAAAAGTTTCGGTTACTCCGGGTAAAACGAAGTTAATAAATTATTTCATCATCAATGGCAGTTGGTGCCTCGTGGATCTCCCGGGTTACGGCTACGCGAAGACGAACCAGGTGCAGCGGGCGGATTTCAACGAGGCGGTGGCCGATTATCTGGAGAAGCGGGAGAATCTGCGCTGTGCCTTTGTGCTGATCGATTCGAACCTTCCGCCACAACCAATTGATCTGGAGTTCGTGCGCTGGCTGGGCGGTGTGGCGGTACCGTTTGTTTTGGTTTTCACCAAGGCGGACAAGCAGTCGTCGTCGTCGCTGGAGAAGAACGTGGCCGCATTTAAGAAAATCCTCTCGGAAACGTGGGAGGAACTGCCCGGCCAGATCATGTGTTCATCCAAGACGAAGAGTGGTCGCTCGGAAATTCTTGGCGTGATTGATGAGAGCCTGAAAACGAAAAGAGGGGAATAGGCTGATTGGTCGCAGACGCGAATTTTGGGTGCGGACGAATAGGTAAATTATATTCTAGTTGTAAACGAATGGCAGGTGAAACACTTGCCGTCTGCGGGCAGGGCCCCGGGGGTAAATACATCGTAATCTCACTCGATGTTTTTAGAATTATCTAGCTAGCCAACAGTCACCGCCTACCAGTCCCCTTTTTTTATGACCCTGCCCGCTGATCTCATTTCGAAGTTCAAAACAATTTGTCCGACGTATGGTCAGGAGTGTGCGATGGTGCTGGTTCATCGCGGGTTAGTTGCGGAGAAAGACCAGAAAAAGGCGGCGGAGATTATTAGTCGGTTTTCGGGCTCCTCCGAACCCGCTGCCGCGGAGCTGGCTGAGCAGCATTTGATTACGCCCTCCCATAAAGCCGCTGTTGCGGAGTTCATAAAGCGCGTAGGACGACGATTGCTGCTCAATTCCCACGGCATGGCGGCGGACGAACTCGGCCATATCCTTGGCGTGAATCGCACCATTGCGTTTCATATGACGAAGGGCACGCGCAACCTCACGGCTGATCACGTCAAGGTACTCATCGAGCGATTGTTTCTGGCCTCCCACCCGCGTGCTGCGTGAGTGGCCTTCTTCGTTTAAGCGAAGAAGAAAGGCCGGTGCCGTTGGCTTTTACCCTTTCAGTCCGAGGAACTCAGCGAGCGCCCGGATCGCATCTTCGGCTTTGTGGCCGCGCCGAACCGAGCGTGAAACAACGTCGAGACGGTGCGCTTTGCGATCAGCCTTGAGGTCGACGTGACCCACAAATTCGGTGTCGGCGAGCAGGGGAAGCGCATAGTAACCGCGCTGGCGTTTTGCGGCGGGGAGATAAACCTCCCAGGTGTAGTCGAAACCCCAGAGCTTTGCGGTCACGCGGCGATCGTAGATGAGGGGATCAAGTGGAGCGAGCAGCAGCTTGGAAACGGGAGCGGCATCATCCTGTTCTTCGAGCCGATCAAAGAGGGGTGTGTCCTCACGCAAACAGTACAACGTCGGGCAATCTGGCACGGCGACGGGTTGCACGAGGTCTGAGACCCGTGCGAGTTCGGCGCGTTTGAGGACGACCAGGCGGCGCTGGCGAAGTTTCAGAATCGCAAGCCAGCGTGCCGTGTCGCTAGCGTCTGGTTGCGGCAGGGCGAGAACAGGTGCAGGCAATACGCGTTCAGGCAGATCGTAGAGTCGGCGGTTGCTCTGGCGGCGCGCGATGAGCAACCGGCCGTGGAAGAAAAGTTTCTGCAGGGTCGTCTTCACCACGGTGGACGCGCCCCAAACCGGGCGGCGTGAGCTGCGGTCGTCGTCGATATGTTCCGATGAAAGCGGGCCGCGTGAAGCGATCTCGCTGAGAAGCAGATTGGCGAGTTTGCTTTCTGCGCGAGTCAATTTCCCCAGCCACGCGCTGGCGTGACGCGTGCGTTGCTGCATGGCGGTGAGCAGATGAGGCCAGGCATCGAGCGGAAAAGCGACGAGCACGTTGGTGTCGGGCAGGTGATGTTCGAACGCGAGACGCTCGATGGCGTTGAGTTTTTGTCCGTCGCCGTGCAAATGGCGCATAAGGCCCTCCTCGCGATAACCGGCCACGCGGTTGCGCAGGATGTGATCATGCATGCGACCACAGCTGTTGATCGGATCAATCTGCACGTAACCGAGGTGCGTAAGGACACTGGCGATATCGGCGGCAGGTTCATCGAGCAGCACGGCGCGACGGTGAAAACGCCGGGCCAGCTCGCGCGATACTTTAAGCGGGGCAAGTTGCACGAATTCAGAAAAGCGGGAACGCGCGCGGCCCGCACCAAAATTTGCTTCTTAAAATGGAAACAATTTCTGCTGGGAAGAACTTCCGCCGCCGGCAGTGGTCAGGTTCGTGGTGAGGTGCGGCTTGCGGACGTGCCGCAAGCGAGCCAATTTTAAAATTCAAAATGCTTAACGACTACGAAACTTCTGACGAACACCGGCCAGTCCTGTGGCTGCGCGGCTATCCGGTCTATGCGGCGCATTTCCTCGTGCTGGTCTTTGTCGTGTCGATGTTCGTCACGACGCTGGCGAATCTTTTCAACGTGGGCGGGTTGCTGACGGGGCTGGTGTTTTCAAGCGGTCAGGTGCTGCGTGGAGAGGTCTGGCGCGTGGTCACCTACGGCTTGGTGAATCCGCCGAGCCTGGGTTTTGTCATCGATATGGCGATGATGATTTGGTTTGGGCGTGAGGTGGAACGGAATTTTGGACGACGAACGTTTCTGTTTTTCTATGGCGCGCTGTATTTGCTGACGCCGCTGATTTTCACGGTAATCGGAATTTGGATACCGATGGCGCCGCTCGCAGGAGAGTCGGGCGCATTCGCGATCTTCGTCGCATTTGCCACACTTTACCCGAACACACCGGTGTTTTTTAATCTGCTGGCAAAGTGGGTCGCGACGGTATTGGTCGGCATCTACACCTTGATCGCGTTGAATAATCGCGATCCGGTTTCGTTGATTTCACTTTTGGCGACGACGGGATTTGCCTTTGCTTTTGTGCGGTACCAGCAGGGGCACATTACGCTGCCGCAGCCCAAGCTCTTCCGGGATGGTCCGAAACTGCGCGTGCTGCCCGATCTGAAGGACGGCAAGACCTCGGGTGCAAAAACGGCGAAAGCCAGCTCGATGGCTGAGGTTGACGCGTTACTCGACAAGATCGCGCAGTCGGGAATCTCCAGCTTGACGGCGAAGGAACGCGCCAAACTCGACGCTGCCCGCGCGGATTTGTTGAAGCGCGAATCCGGCCGGAAATAAGAACCGCGCGAGCAGATCCTGAACGGATTTATTTCTCCGCCGGAATCTCGGTTTTTTTGACTGGTTCGCTCGTTGCCTTGACCGGAGGAGTGAGAAAGCCTCGATCGTCGAGCCAGTCGGCCATGCGTTGCGGCCAGTGCTGCACGGCGGCAAATGTGGAGCGGTCGCCCATGTTGAAGGCATGCTTGCCCTGCGCGAGCAAGTGGGCTTCGACCGATACATTGGCCTCACGGAATTTTTCGAAAAGTTCGAGGGTGACCTTGTCGAGGTGGTAATCGTCGTCGTTGGCGCAAATGAGAAAAGCGGGCGGAGTGTCGGCGGGAATCTTTCGCGGAGCCCGGCCGCCGGGGTAAACCATCAGCTCAAAGTTTGGGCGCCCATTGGTGCGGTCAATTGGGTCGGCGGCATTGGGCTCGCCGTCGCCCTTGTCGAAGCAAACCATCATCACCACCGCACCGCCGGCGGAGAAACCGAGCATGCCGATCCGGTTCGGGTCGATATTGAATTCAGACGCGCGGCTCCGGACCGTGCGCACGGCGCGGTAAGCGTCCTCGCGCACGTTGGCCATAGAATAGGGCGAGCCCGTTTCGCTAGGAAGTCGGTATTTCAAAACGAATACCGTTACTCCGATGGAATTTAAAAATTCCGCGGCCTGTTTCCCCTCGGAATTGAAAACGAGTTCGCGAAATCCGCCGCCTGGCGCGACGATCATTGCGCAGCCGTTGGCCTTTTCCTTGGGCGGCAGGAAGACCGTAAGCGACGGATTGTGAATGTTGCGCACCCACCAGTCTTGCGACTGTTCGGGTTCAGAACGGCGATTTTCAAAACCCGGTGCACCCTTTTCCCAAAGCGGAATGACCTCATGCTGCGATTGGGCCAGTGCAGACAATGGGAGCAGGAGAACGAGGAAAAGTCGGCGGATCTGTGTGACCATGGAGGGGTAGTTGGGAGGAATCGGTGTGGCGCGGGAGTTGACTTCGCGGGATCGCTCAGCGCCAGAAACCTTCGATCAGGATAAAGCCGTGCCCGTGATTTTCCCAGTGCGGAGCAACGTAAACGGCATGGCGGCGGGGCGGAACGTCCCAATGGCCGGACGCCCAGACGTAACGCCCCCCATGCCAGTACCAGTGACCCGCGATCCAAATATGATGGTGCGAAGGACGGGCGATAACGACCTCATGCATAGGAGGAGGCGGTGGTTCGGTCACGAATATCTGGGTGGGCGCGGAGGGTTCGGCGGAAGTTCCCTGCCAGAAACCGGGGCAGAACGCATAGCCGTTGTCGCGCACCTCCCAATGCGGGGCGACAAATGAAGAATTAGGTGACGGCGGTTCGACCCAGCGGCCGGGATTCCAGGCATAGTTACCGGTTCCCCAGCTCCAGTATCCAGAAATCCATACAGCCTGCGGGAACGGCCGGGCGCCGACATTTTCCGCCGGCGGTGCGGGTGGCGCCTGGCTGACGATCACCTCGGTGGTCGAGGTCGAAGCGGCCGCGGCCGGCCTCACTTCGGTATCCTGCCAGTGTCCGTCGACGAAAACGTAGCCATCATCACGATGGTCCCAGCGCGCGGGAACATAAACCACGCGTTCGCGCGGTGGCAGTTCCCACCGACCGGCGATCCACACGTGATGATTGTCCTGCCAGCGCCAGCAACCAGGAATCCAGATGTGACGGGGCGACGGCCGGGTAACGATGATTTCGTGGCGCGGCGCGGGCGGCGCGCTTCTAATAACAACTCCAACGGAAAGGCCAATTCCATCGGCCCTTAGTGGAGGCAGGCTGGCGAGTGAAACGAGCGCGAAAGCGAAGACGGAGAGGTGTTTTAGTGACATGGGATTTAAGTGCGTACGCAGGCCCAGACGTAATTTTCTGGACGAATGTTTCCACTTAAATCAGCGCAGCTGACAATCAGATTCTCGCGAGCAAAAGTATCGGAATACGTTGTCAGCGCACGACAGAATCCTCCGAGGCGGTGGAGAAAGGAGAATCTGCAGACCGGCTATGCCATTACCTAAAACCTAGCTTGCGAGGCTCAGGCCCTTGCGGGCAAAGACAGCGGGAATATCGGCAGACGTCAGATACTGCACCGACTTCTTCTGTTCGACCGGCGAGGGGCGGCTGCGAATGACGCTCACGCGTGAACCCAGTTCTTTCGAAGCGGCATTCATCGTGTGTTCCAAGCGACGCAACGCACTAATGTCGAACGTGGTTGATAACGCGCGGAAGTGCACGACCTGATCGGAATCACCGAGCTGCTTGTACATCTCGATGGCGGCATTGATCTCCTCGGCATCGATATAGGCGGAAGCCGGCCGACAGGTTGAACCGTGAAGACGTTTGAAAACCGAGAGGAAGAGACGGGAGTTTTCCCAGCCCAATACATCGAACATAGCGCAATCGAGCACGGTAAGTTCGGTCGCGAGAGTCTCCAAGTAGTCGCGATGGCCGGTAGTCCATAGTTCGGTGATCATCTGACGCAGAAACTGCGGCGCGCACCGAGGCAACGCGTTTTTCCGTTTCGACACCGCTTCAAACCAGCGGTGAATATCCTGCTTTGAGGAATTCTCGCAGGCTCGTTTCAATGTCTTGATGTCGAGTTCGGTCAGCTCTTCATGCGGGATATCCTGATGAAACGTGAGCAGGTGCCGGAGCTGAAGCGGATCGAGCTGGTTGAGTCGGAGATTGTCTTCGCGCACAGCTCTAGATTCGCAAAAGGCAACGATGGCTCCGGCCGGGTATTTGAACGTAATGGAAATGCGATTGAGTATGAGAACCGCGGAAAAAATATCCTGCTCATTCAACGGCAGCCGCTGTGCTTCCGCCACGAGATTGCAGCTAAGGCGGTGAAGGCGGCAAAGCGTGTTGAGCATCGCTTCATGCCGCGCACTTTCGTGCGCGCGGCCTTTGGGGTCGAGCATCTCAAGGGGGCCGAACCATTTCTTAACGGCATTACGAAGTGTGTTTTCGCGGGACTCGAGACTGGCCAGGTTGGTCTGGTAGTCGTGGGCAACGTAAGCCTCTTCCCGGGTGGAAGCGTTTACGGTTTTCAGGTGAGAAGTGGAGATGAGCTGGATGTTCGCTGGCATAATGCAAACGGATAGCCCAATGCGTGCCTTCGCAAATATTTTACGTTAATGGAAACCCCGGTCATAGCCTATGTAACGCCCCGGGGCGGTGTAGGGGGTTCTTTAGAAATGTTACTAAAGTATATTATAATAAACATTATGCGAAACAATAATAGACCCATTTCGACGAATATTCAGGCCGAGCTTACCGGCGAGCGAAGTAAAAGTAGCGCTCGCTGTGCCTTATTGGCGCTACGTCGTTCTTACGAAAGATTTCGGGTGAAAACGTTATAAATGGGCATCAATCAGGTCGATGAATCGAGCCGCTGATTTAGGGGCAAGCCAGTTCAGCTCCGGCTCTAATTAACCCGCTCCGGCTTCAGGTCCGCCTAAAGAAACGAATCACTGGGGTGAAGACGTCGCGCAGAGCATTCTGCGGCTGCGCTTACGCTCACACCGCCAGCTCGATCAGATTGCCGTCAGGATCGGTGATGACACTTTCATAGTAGCCGTCGCCGGTACGGCGTGGTTCGGATTTTACAGCCACGCCTTTTTTTCGCAGCGCTTCGGTCAACGCTCGTACCCGTTCCTCACTTCCGAGGGAAATTGCGA
>Ga0302323_100004373_pt1 | contig 11502 bp, 9 predicted proteins | sample Fen_T0_3_FD_201950 | JGI IMG/M metagenome (GOLD analysis project Ga0302323, IMG submission 201950) | Peat permafrost microbial communities from Stordalen Mire near Abisko, Sweden - Fen_T0_3 | ecosystem: Environmental > Terrestrial > Soil > Wetlands > Permafrost | place: Sweden: Abisko... | reverse complement strand
CATGCGCCTGAAGCAGGGTATCGCGGTCGCGGGCACGCACGGCAAGACCACGACGACGAGCCTCATTGCGTCGGTGCTGGCCGAGGGCGGTCTCGATCCCACCTTCGTCATCGGTGGGCGCCTGCTGTCCGCGGATGCCAACGCGCGGTTGGGAAAGGGTGAATTCCTGGTGGCCGAGGCTGACGAGTCCGATGCGTCGTTCCTCTACTTGTCGCCGGAGCTCGCCATCGTGACGAACATCGACGCCGATCACATGGAAACCTACGGACACGACTTCGGGAGGTTGAAGCGCGCGTTCGTCGACTTCCTACAGCGGCTGCCCTTCTATGGCGTGGCCGTCGTGTGCTTGGACGACGCCAACGTGCGCGCGATTCTGCCGGAAGTCACCAAGCCCATGGTGACCTACGGGCTCGACGAAGGCGCGGACCTGCGGGCCACCGACGTCGTCAACCTGGGCGGGCGGATGCGCTTCGTCGCGCGTGCCAAGGGTCAGCCCGACTTGGGCGTCGAACTGGCGTTGGCCGGCGTGCACAACGTACGCAACGCGCTGGCGGCAATCGCCGTCGGTCGCGAAACCGGCGTCGGCGACGCGGCGATAGCGGCCGCGCTGGCGGATTTCAAGGGTGTCGGACGCCGGTTCCAGCGCTACGGCGACGTGCGACTCAAGGGCGGCGGCGCGTACACGCTGATCGATGACTACGGACACCACCCGGTCGAGATGGAGGTCACGCTCGAAGCCGTGCGCGCCAGTTTCCCCGGGCGCCGACTTGTGCTCGCGTTCCAGCCGCACCGCTTCACGCGCACACGCGACCTGTTCGAGGATTTCGTGCGCGTGCTGTCGCAAGCCGATGTCGTGGTGCTGGCCGAGGTGTATCCGGCCGGCGAGGCGCCGATCGTGGCCGCGGACAGCCGCGCGTTGACCCGTGCGCTGCGCGTGGCCGGCAAGGTCGAACCGCTCTTCGTCGAGGACATCGCCGACCTGCCGGCGACGCTGCGAGGGCTGGCGCGCGATGGCGACGTCGTGCTGACGATGGGCGCCGGGTCGATCGGTGGCACGCCCCAGCAACTGGTGACGGCATGACGACGGCCGCGTCCATCGAGCACCTGGGCCTGCGCGGCAGACTGACGCACGATGCGTCTCTCGCGAAATACACGAGCTGGCGCGCCGGAGGCACGGCCGACACGCTGTACGTGCCCGCGGACCGCGATGACCTCGCGCGGTTCCTGGCGCAACTGCCTTCCGGCGAGCCGCTGCTTGCCATTGGCCTCGGCAGCAACACGCTGGTGCGCGACGGGGGCGTGCGCGGCACCGTCGTCGTCATGCACAACCCCGGCGCGACGCTCGCCGTCGCGGACGGCCTGATCTACGCCGATGCAGGCCTTGCCTGCCCGAAGCTGGCGCGTTTCGCCGCCAACCATGGGTGCGCCGAGGCGGAGTTCCTAGCCGGCATACCGGGCACGGTGGGCGGTGCGCTCGCGATGAATGCCGGGTGTTACGGGGGCGAGACTTGGCGTTACGTGGTCCGCGTCGAAGTGCTGCGCCGCGATGGGACGTTCGAGATTCGTACGCCGGCCGACTACGTCGTCGGCTACCGCAGCGTGAAGAACGCCGATGCCCACGCCATGGACGAAGTCTTCACGGCCGGGTGGTTCCGCTTTCCGAAGGGCGACGCAGACGCGGCGCGCGACCGGATCAGGGAGTTGCTGGCACGGCGAATCCTGGCGCAGCCGCTCGACCTGCCCAACGCGGGCAGCGTGTTCCGCAATCCGCCCAACGACCATGCGGCGCGGTTGATCGAGGCATGCGGCCTGAAGGGCCACGCCATCGGCGGCACCCGCGTGTCGGAAAAGCACGCCAACTTCATCGTCAACCCGCATGGTTTCGCCAAAGCGGCGGACATCGAGGCGCTGATCAAGTTCGTGCGCGACACCGTGCGCACAAAGACGGGCGTGGAGCTTGAACAGGAAGTGCGCATTGTCGGAGAACCGTCCCGGTGAATGACTTCGGAAAAGTAGCCGTGCTGCTGGGCGGTCCGTCCGCCGAACGGGACGTGTCGCTCATGTCCGGCAACGGCGTTCTCGCGGCATTGCGCGAGAAGGGCGTGGACGCGCATCCGTTCGACCCGCTGACCCGCGACATCTTCGAGCTGAAGCGCGATGGCTTCGCGCGCGCGTTCATCGCGCTGCACGGGCGCTTCGGCGAGGACGGCACCGTGCAGGGTGCGCTGGAGACGCTGGGCATTCCGTACACCGGCAGCGGAGTGATGGCTTCGGCGCTGGCCGTGGACAAATGGCGCACCAAGCTGGTCTGGCTGGCCAGCGGCATTCCCACACCGAAATACCGGATGGTCGATGGGCAGTCGGACTGGACGCGAATCGTCGCGGAACTGGGGCTGCCGCTGATCGTGAAGCCGGCGCGCGAGGGCTCGACGATCGGCATCACCAAGGTCGCGAAGATCGACCATGACGAGATGGCGCTCGCCTATGCCGAGGCGGCGAAGCACGACAGCCTGGTGCTCGTGGAGGAATTCGTCACCGGCGCCGAGCTCACGGCGTCCATCGTGAACGGCCGCGCGCTGCCGCTGATCCGCATCGAAGCCCCGCAGGGCTGGTACGACTATCACAGCAAGTATTTCTCCGACGAGACGAAGTACCACTGCCCGGCCGGGCTGCCGGAGGCGAAGGAGCAGGAGATCCGCGCGATGGCGATGCAGGCGTTCGACATCGTCGGCTGCAGTGGCTGGGGACGCCTGGACCTCATCCTGCGCGACGATGGCACGTTCTCGTTCCTCGAAGTCAACACATCGCCGGGAATGACCGCCCACAGCCTGGTCCCGATGGCCGCGAAGCAGGCGGGGATGTCCTATCCGGAGCTGTGCATCGAAATATTGAAGGGCGCCCATGTGGGATGACACGAAGCAGCTGAACGCGATCGCCGCCACGCTGGTTGCCCTCGGGGTAACCGCGATGCTGTGGGCCGGCGTGGCGTGGATCGTCCGGCTGCCCGCCTTCGCGTGGCAGGAGGTGGTCGTGCGCGATCCGCTCACGCGCGCGAATGCGGCCCATCTCGAGGCCGTCGTCCGCGAGGAGCTCGCCGGCACGTTCTTCACGATGGACTTGAATCGCGCGCAGCACGCGCTGGCACAGGTTCCGTGGGTCCGCACCGTCGCGCTGCGCCGGCAGTGGCCGCATCGTCTCGAAGTGGAGGTGGAGGAGCACGCGCCGCTTGCGCGCTGGAACGACGCGGCGCTGGTCAACACCCGCGGCGAGGTGTTCAGCGCCGAAGCGAAGGATGAGCTGCCGCAGTTCCAGGGGCCCGAGGGCCGCGCCGCCGAGATAACGGCGCAATACCGCGCGTGGTCCGAGCGCCTGGCTCCTCTCGCGCTGGCCGTGAGGACGTTGAGGCTGTCGGCGCGCGGGAGCTGGCACATCGAGGCGACCGGTCCGCAGGGGCCGCTCACGCTGGAATTGGGACGCGACGACGCGGATGCGCGCCTCGCGCGCTTCGTGGCGGCGCAGCCCCGGACGCTGGGCGTGCTGGCGCGAGCCGGGACGCGGGTGGATTACGTCGACCTGCGGTACCGGAACGGCTTCGCCGCGCGTGTGCCGCAGTTCCGGGAAAAAGCAGTCAAGCCGCACGCATAAGAGAGGCCAAGGGAAAAACGCATGGTGAAGGACAGCAAGAACCTGGTGGTGGGCCTCGACATCGGCACGTCGAAGATCGTCGCGATCGTCGCCGAGGTCACGCCAGAGGGTGAACTCAATGTGATCGGCATGGGCACGCAGCCGTCGCGCGGACTGAAGAAGGGCGTCGTGGTCAACATCGAGGCGACGATGGCGTCGATCCAGCGCGTGCTCGAAGAGGCGGAGCTGATGGCCGACTGCCAGATCAAGTCGGTCTATACCGGCATCGCCGGCAGCCACATCCGTTGCTACACGTCGCATGGCATGGTCGCGATCAAGGAGAAGGAAGTCACGCAGGCGGACATCGACCGCGTCGTGGAAACCGCAAAGGCCATCCCGATTCCGAACGACCAGCAGATCCTCCACATCGTGCCGCAGGGATTCACGATCGACGGCCAGGAAGACGTGCGCGAGCCCCTCGGCATGAGCGGCGTGCGCCTTGAGGTCGACGTGCATATCGTCACCGGCGCCGTGTCAGCCGTCGAGAACGTCACCAAGTGCATCCGCCGCTGCGGACTCGAAGTGCTCGACGTGGTGCTGCAGCCGCTTGCGTCCGCGCGGGCCGTGCTGTCCGAGGACGAGAAGGACTTGGGCGTGTGCCTGATCGACATCGGCGGCGGCACGTCGGACATCGCCGTCTATGCCGGTGGCGCGATCCGCCATACCGCGGTCATCCCGATCGCCGGCGACCAGGTGACCAACGACATCGCGATGACGTTGCGCACGCCGACCAAGGAGGCCGAGGAGCTGAAGGTCCGCTACGGCTGCGCGCTGCGGCAACTTGCCGACCCGAACGACATCATCGAGGTGCCGGGTGTCGGCGAACGAGGGCCCCGCAAGCTGTCGCGACCGATGCTGGCCGAGGTCATCGAGCCACGCATCGAGGAGCTCTTCCAGTTCGTGCAGTCGGAAGTGCGCCGCAGCGGTTTCGAGGAAATGATCTCCTCCGGCGTCGTGATCACCGGCGGATCGGCGCAGCTGCAGGGGATCACCGAACTGGGCGAGGAGGTGTTCCACATGCCGGTGCGCGTCGGCACGCCGCTGTACATGGGCGGGCTGGCCGACGTCGTGCGCAGTCCGCGCTACGCGACCGCGGTCGGCCTGCTGCTGGAAGGCCGCGACCAATTCGTGCGCGGCGAGGTGGCGCGCGCGCAGGTTGCGGGAATCGGCGGAGTCGCCGAGCGGATGAAACTGTGGTTCAAGGCCAATTTTTGAAGAACGTACACAAGTGGAAAAAGAAACTCGGGAAACTCGTTTGCAACTTGGTCAACTTTTGCAGTAATGACAGGAGAAAGGGAACACACCATGTTTGAAATCATCGACCAGTCGCCGCAAGAAGGCGCAATCATCAAGGTCATCGGCGTCGGCGGCTGCGGCGGAAACGCCGTGGAACACATGATAGAGCGTGGCCTGTCGGGCGTGGAGTTCATCTGCGCGAACACGGACGCCCAGGCGCTGCGACGCTCGACCGCGCGCATGCAACTGCAATTGGGCTCCACGCTGACACGGGGCTTGGGCGCGGGCGCCAAGCCGGAAATCGGCCGCGACGCCGCAATGGAGGACCGCGACCGCATCGCCGAGATGATCACCGGCGCCGACATGCTGTTCATCACGGCCGGCATGGGTGGCGGCACCGGAACCGGCGCGGCGCCCGTCATCGCGGACATCGCGAAGAGCCTGGGCATCCTGACGGTCGCGGTCGTCACGCGTCCGTTCCGTTTCGAAGGCAAGCGGCAGAAGGTCGCGCAGGCGGGGATCGACGAACTGCAGAAGAAAGTTGACTCGCTGATCATCATCCCCAACGACAAGCTGATCGACGTGCTGGGCGAGGAGGTCGTGCTGCTCGCGGCCTACGCCGCCGCCAACGATGTGCTGCACGGTGCCGTGTCCGGCATCGCCGAGGTCATCAACAACGCCGGCCTGGTCAACGTCGATTTCGCCGACGTGCGCACGGTGATGGGCGAGGTCGGGATGGCGATGATGGGTTCGGCGACGGCGGCCGGCGAGGATCGCGGGCGCGTCGCGGCCGAGCAGGCGGTGAAGAGCCCGCTGCTGGAGGACGTGAATCTCGCGGGTGCGCGCGGCGTCCTGGTCAATGTCACGGCGTCGCAGGGCATGAAGATGCGCGAGTACTACGCGGTGATGAATACGATCAAGGAGTTCACCGCGGAGGACGCGATGGTGATCGTCGGCACGGTGATCGACGACACGATGGGCGAGGATCTGCGCGTCACCATGATCGCGACAGGCCTGGGCGGCGCGGCAATGGCGAAGCGCGAGCCGAGAATGGTGATCAACAACGAGGTCGTCGCGCGCACGGGCACCGATGGCATCGGCCTGCAGGTGGGCGCGCAGATGGTCGAGACAATCGACTACGATCGGCTGGAAGCGCCGGCGGTGATCCGCAAGGGCCGCAGCACGCCTTCCGCCGGCGGTTCGTCGTCCTTTGATGCGTCGGACATCCCGGCTTTCCTGCGCAAGCAGGCTGATTGAACCTGCGGCCGGGCGGGGAGTCGAAAGCGCCGACGCGGACTTCGTCCCCGTCACCCGTGCAAGCGACTTCCCCCGGCAGCGCGCGCAGTGCTATAATGAAAAGCTAACCCATTGAACCAAAGCGCTATTCTTCCAAGTCCCCGTCCGGATCCGCCATGTTGAAGCAACGCACACTGAAGGCGGCGACGAAGACCACGGGCGTGGGCCTGCACACCGGTGCGCGCGTCGAGCTGGGCCTGCGTCCCGCGCCGGTCGACACCGGCATCGTGTTCAACCGCACTGACTTGGCGCAGCCGGTCGCTATACCGGCGCAGGCGGCGAACGTTGGCGATACGCGCCTTTCGTCGACGCTGCGGCAGGGGGGCACCAGCGTCTCGACCGTCGAGCACCTGATGTCGGCGCTGGCGGGGGTGGGCATCGACAACCTGTATGTCGACGTCGCGGGACCCGAAATCCCGATCATGGACGGCAGCGCGGGTCCGTTCGTGTTCCTGCTCCAGTCGGCGGGCATCGTCGAACAACAGGCGAACAAGCGCTATGTCCGCGTGCTTGCCCCGGTCGAAGTCAACGACGGCGACAAGTGGGCGCGTTTCGAGCCCTTCGACGGTTTCAAGCTCGATTTCACGATCGATTTTCCGCATCCGGTGTTCGGCTCCGAAAACCGGCAGGTGGTCGTCGATTTCGCCGAGAACTCCTACGCCAAGGAGGTCGCGCGCGCGCGCACGTTCGGCTTCATGCAGGACGTCGAGGCGATGCGCGCCGCGGGGCTGGGATTGGGCGGCAGTCTGCAGAACGCGATCGTGCTGGATGAGTTCAAGGTGCTGAACAGCGAGGGCCTGCGGTACGACAACGAGTTCGTACGCCACAAGGTGCTCGATGCGATCGGCGACATCTACCTTCTCGGCCACGCGCTGATCGGGCAGTACACGGCCTACAAATCGGGGCATGGCCTCAACAACCTGCTCGCGCGCGCGCTGCTGGCGCGGTCGGAGGCCTTCGAGATCGTCACGTTCAAGGACGAGACAAAGGTGCCGACGGCATTCCAGGACTGGGCCTTCCAACCAGCGTGATCCTCGTCCGGTTCCTGCTGTTCCTGGCGCTAGCCACTATCGTCGTCGCGGCGATTCTCTACCTGTTCAAGAAGGACCGCCGCTACCTGCGCTTCATCGTCCAAGTGGTCAAATACACGATCTATCTGCTGGCCGGGGTGCTCGTGTTCTACGCGTTCGACAGGATGCTGCTCGCGGTCTAGCTGCGACGCCGCGGGCACTCACAACCGCCGCGCCAACTTCTGCACTGCGGCCTTGAGCGGGCCGTTGGGGAGGCTCGCCGCCAAGCGATGCAATGGGGCGGGATCAATGCTTTTTCTTTGAATTTTCAACGGTTTCGCTTCAAGCTGACCGTCGCCGCGAACTTGCACGCGGACCCTTATTTCAGTAAAGTTACGTCCTTCCCGCGCAAGTTCCCCCAGGATGGTTGGCAAGCGCTGGCGTACCACCGCCGCGACCGTTCCGGTGCTGGTTGCGAGCGTCAGGGTGGCATTGGCAACTTCGGCGACGCGCACGCGTTCGGCGAGCGCCCGAGGAAGGTGCCGGCGCACCGCAGTGGTCAATTCGGCCTCGGCCCGCGCCCGCAGATGCCACGCAGCGATGGTGGCGTCCGCGGCAAGGATCCGCGCGAGCGGCTGCGGGTGGGCGGGTTTGGTCACGGTAAGTCGGGCAGGTATGAGGATCTAGTGGGTGCCGCGTGCGGCGGTCAACCACCCGGCATGATGGTTTAGACGGAGGGTACGCGATTGAACATCATCCTGGTTACCGGCGCCACAGCGCGCGCGCGTACCTTGACGCTGGACTGGCGCCATTGGGCCGTCGGCGGGTTTTCGCTGTTCGTGGTGTTCCTCGCGTTCACGTTCATGTTCAATTTCGTCACGCTGAAGTGGGCGGCGGCCGTCAAGCATCCGCTGCTGCAGTCGTTGGTCCTGGCCGACCAGCGCGAGGAAGCCGCCCGCGGCGAAGAAAAGATCCAGGGCCATCTGAACGCGATGGCGCTGCGCCTGGGCGACCTGCAGGCGCAGATGATGCGCCTCGATGGCCTGAGCGAACGCCTGGCCAAGACGGCGGGATTGAAACCGCAGGAATTGCTGTCGCTGCCGGCGGGCACGGCACCTGGTCGCGGCGGGGCCGTGTCGTCGCTGCCGTCGCGCAACCTGTCGGTCACGGAGTTCTCCGACCTGGTCGCGAAGCTCGGGCACCAGGTCGACGAGCGATCCGACCAGTTGTCGGTGCTGGAGGCGCTGCTCGTCGCGGATTCGGCCAATCGCAAGTTCCTGCCGTCCAGGTATCCGATCATCGATGGGTGGTATTCATCGAACTTCGGCTACCGCATCGACCCCTTCACCGGGCAGAACTCGATGCACGAAGGGATCGACTTTCCGGCGGAAATCGGGACGCCCATCGTGGCGGCTGCCAGCGGCAAGGTCGCGGTCGCGGAGTGGCACCCCCAGTATGGTAAAATGCTCGAGATAGACCATGGCAACGGACTGGTGTCGCGCTATGCGCACGCGTCGCAGTTGCTGGTCAAGGTAGGCGACCTGGTCGTTGCGGGGCAGCGCGTCGCGGTCGTCGGCACCACCGGCCGGTCCACGGGCCCTCATCTGCATTTCGAGGTTCGGCTGAAGGGCACACCGCAGAATCCGGCCCGTTTCCTGCAGGCGCCGGGCTGAACCACCGACAATTCACGAGTCCGAATGGGAAAATGCGGGGGTGAGGCGGTTCTCACCCCTTGTTATTTGTCCGTTCCGGCGACACATGTGTCCATCGAGCCGGTCTCCCATCCCAAATGATCTCCAACATCCTCACCCGCATTTTCGGCAGCCGTAACGAGCGCCTGCTCAAGCAGTACGGTCAGGTGGTCCGGGAAATCAATGCGCTGGAGCCTTCGATCTCGGCGTTGTCCGACGATGCGCTCAAAGGGAAGACCGTGGAACTCAAAGCCCGCGTCGCCAACGGCGAGGAGCTCGATGCCATTCTACCGGAGGCGTTCGCCGTGGTCCGCGAGGCCGGCAAGCGGGCGCTGTCGATGCGCCATTTCGACGTGCAGCTGATGGGCGGGATGGCGTTGCACAACGGCAAGATTTCCGAAATGCGTACCGGCGAAGGCAAGACACTGGTCGCCACGCTGCCGGCCTATCTCAACGCGCTGAGCGGCAAGGGCGTCCACGTCGTCACCGTCAACGACTATCTGGCGCAGCGCGACGCCGACTGGATGGGTCGCATCTACCGGTTCCTGGGGCTGACCGTCGGCGTGAACCTGTCGCAGATGAACCACGCGGACAAGCAGGTGGCGTACAACGCCGACATCACCTATGGCACCAACAACGAATACGGTTTCGATTACCTGCGTGACAACATGGTGTTCGCGCCGACGGAGCGGGTGCAGCGCGCGCTCAACTACGCGATCGTCGACGAGGTCGACTCGATCCTGATCGACGAGGCGCGTACGCCGCTCATCATCTCCGGCCAGGCCGACGACAACGTCGACATGTACTACCGTCTGAACGAGCTGGTGCCGAAGCTCACGCGGCAGACCGAGGAAAACGGGTCCGGCGATTTCTGGGTCGACGAGAAGGCGCACACGGTGCTGCTGTCGGAGGTGGGCCACGAGCACATCGAGGGCATCCTGGGCCAGGCCGGACTGATCCCGGCGGGCTCCAGCCTCTACGACGCGCACAACATTTCGCTGGTACACCATCTGTATGCCGCGCTGCGCGCACATTCGCTGTTCCACCGCGACCAGAACTACGTCGTTCAGAACGGCGAAGTCATCATCGTCGACGAATTCACTGGCCGCCTGATGTCCGGCCGCCGTTGGTCCGATGGCCTGCACCAGGCTGTCGAGGCGAAGGAAGGCGTCAACATCCAGCGCGAGAACCAGACGCTGGCCTCGATCACGTTCCAGAATTATTTCCGCATGTACGGCAAGTTGGCCGGCATGACGGGCACGGCCGACACCGAAGCCTTCGAATTCCAGCAGATCTATCACCTGGAAACCGTCGTCATTCCAACGCACCAGCCGATGGTGCGCAAGGACGAAAACGACCTGGTGTTCCGGACGTTCAAGGAAAAGGTCGATGCGATCACCGGCGACATCAAGGACTGCTATTCGCGCGGCCAGCCGGTTCTGGTCGGCACCACGTCGATCGAGAATTCGGAACTGCTGTCGGGCTTCCTCGAGAAGGAAAAGCTGCCGCACCAGGTGCTGAACGCCAAGCAGCACGCGCGCGAAGCCGAGATCATCGCGCAGGCCGGCAAGTCCGGCGCCATCACCATCGCCACCAACATGGCCGGGCGCGGCACGGACATCGTGCTGGGCGGCACGCTGGAGCCGCTGATCCTCAAGATCCGCGACGACGAGACGCTGTCGCCGGAGGACAAGGACCGCCAGATCAAGACGATGCGCGCCGAGTGGCAGGTTCGCCATAACGACGTCGTCAAGGCGGGTGGTCTGCACATCGTCGGCACGGAACGCCACGAGTCGCGGCGGATCGACAACCAGTTGCGCGGACGCGCGGGCCGGCAGGGCGACCCCGGCAGCTCGCGCTTCTATCTTTCGCTCGAGGACCCGCTGCTGCGCATCTTTGGCGGCGAGCGTCTGGGCACGATCATGACCAAGCTCAAGATGCCCGAAGGCGAGCCCATCGAGCATCCGATCGTCAACCGCTCGATCGCCAAGGCGCAAAACCGGGTTGAGTCGCGCAATTTCGACATCCGCAAACAATTGCTCGAATACGACGACGTCGCCAACGACCAGCGCCGCGTGATCTACCAGCAGCGCAACGAGTTGCTCGAGGGCGACGACATCGCGGACACGATCCGCAACATGGTACGCGGCCAGGTGGAAGACACGGCCAAGCTGCACGTGCCGCCGGAATCGGTAGAGGAACAATGGGACGTGCCGGCCCTGACCACCGTGCTCGCGGCCGAATACCAGATCGACGCGCCGGTTGCACAGTGGATGAAGGAGGACGCCGAGCTCACCGATGAAGTACTTCGCGAACGGATCGTCGGCCTGGCCGAGTCATCGTGGCGCGAGCGCGAAACCAGCGTCGGGCCGGAACTCATGCGGCAGTTCGAGCGTAGCCTGATGCTGCAGACGCTCGACCACCATTGGCGCGACCACCTCGCGGCGCTGGATCATCTGCGCCAGGGTATCCACCTGCGCGGCTATGCGCAGAAGAATCCCAAGCAGGAGTACAAGCGCGAGGCCTTCGAGCTCTTCTCCGACATGCTCGACCGGATCAAGCAGGACGAGGTCAAGGTCGTGCTG